>Ga0105101_10001286_pt1 | contig 10898 bp, 8 predicted proteins | sample PPLLak21cMay2015_2_FD_87037 | JGI IMG/M metagenome (GOLD analysis project Ga0105101, IMG submission 87037) | Freshwater sediment microbial communities from Prairie Pothole Lake near Jamestown, North Dakota, USA - PPLs Lake P8 Core (1) Depth... | ecosystem: Environmental > Aquatic > Freshwater >...
CCACCGCAGCTTGCCTGTCAGTATATCCAGGTCGCTGCACCAGATCTGTATAAACATACGATGTACCCTGGTGGAGAATTCAGAAAGAACCTGGTAGAGGAATGGATAACAGCCTAGGGGAGCACCGACATCCTCCCTGAGCTCTGGGCACATGAGAACTATACGATGGATTACTGGACGAACGTCTCATTGGAGGATAACTGGGATCAGGTCAATGTACCAGCTATCCACATCGGTGGATGGTATGACATATTTACACAAGGAATCATCGACGGATTCCGAGGATATCAGCATCAAGGCGGACCAGGGGCGCAAGGAAAATCAAAACTGATCATCGGACCATGGACCCATGGGGGCGCCGGGACTAGAACACAAGGCGAACTGACCTATCCAGCGAACAGTCTTGATAATTTCTCCCAAGCATTGTTCTGGCAGATGGCCAATGAGTACACCATGAATGGTCCAACTGATTATGACGCCTGGCCTGCGGTCACCTATTATGTGATGGGTGATGTCAATGACTCAAATGCAACTGGGAATGAATGGCGGTATGCAGATGACTGGCCAGTCCCCTCAATTGAGCAAGCATGGTACCTCCAGAAGGATGGAAGCCTCCAAACCACCATGGCTACAGAAGAAGAACAATTCACCTACAGCTATAATCCAACCAACCCAGTCCCAACCATCGGCGGAGGAAATCTCAACATCCCTGCTGGTCCATTTGATCAGCGACCTGTGGAAAACCGCTCAGATGTATTAATTTTCACCAGCCCCGTCCTCGAACAACCCTATGAGGCGACCGGGGCGATAAAAGCACGATTGTTTGTCTCCTCTGATTGTCCTGATACGGATTTTACTGTAAAACTCACTGATGTCTACCCAGATGGACGCTCCATGTTGATTACCGATGGGATCCTTCGCATGCGAAATCGAAACGGATTTGACCATTGGGAACTAATGGAGCCAGGCACAGTCTACCAGGTAGATGTCGACCTCTGGAGCACGTCCTATGTATGGAACACAGGTCATCAGATACGAATCGCCATATCCTCCTCTAACTACCCCCGATGTCTCAACAATCCAAATACTGCCGACGGGATCTATAAGAACACTACCTATTCAATCGCACAGAACACCGTCTATGTTGATAGCATTCATCCCTCTTGTCTTCTTCTCCCTGAGATTCCTCTCAACGCATCCGGCCGTCAACAGACCTGGGTTCCTTCTGTTCAGGATGCTTCGTCTGAGATGGGTCATCCACTGTTGCAGCCTCCTGCAAGGTTACAAAACATCCTTCAACGCTCCCCTCTCTATAATCAACTCTTTGAATACCACTCTTTCATGATTAGATAATATCTGAAAAAACCACTTGATTACACCAGGAAAAAACCTCAAGAAAGCATTTATTAATAAAGTATATATATTATATAAGGCAACTTTTATATAAAGAAACGCTGGAGCCCTCGTAATCAGATGGTGACAAAAAAGACGATCATCGCGATAAGCCTCGTAGTACTATTCCTTATCAATATCATAGCTGCCGCATTCATTTTTATAGACATCCAGGTTTTAGCATTTCCCCAAACAACACTTCAAGTTGATGTCATTGAAATAAACACTGACGAAATAATAATCCATCATAATCTCAAGTTATACAACCCGAATTCTTTTGAAATGATCCTTAAAGACTTTCAAATTGTTGCGACCACAACAGAAGGAGACGAAGTAGCAAATATCACGATCGAAGGAGGGTCTATCCCAGGGCAAGCCCATCGGAATTATACGGCGGACGACCAGATCGTCATGAAAGGAAATCTTTCCGGGCTCCTCAGCAGTACCGTCACAGGGGTCATTGGTTTAAACATCTTCGGGCTCATACAAAAGACAATCCCACTTGAAATGACCGTCCTCATCTCGCTGAAGGAGGCACTCAGTAAGATAGCAGTCCCCGGTATTACGATTCGAGCGGAATTTGGTAACATCACAAGGAAAGCGGTTAATCTTACCACAGCCATTGAGGTATCGAATCAGAATCCCTTCAGCATGTCTGTAAACAATTTTTTGGTGAACATCACCACGGAAACAGGTGAGGATGTAGGCAAATTCAACCTACCTGGTGCGCAGATCCCTGCAGAAAGCAGTGTCACCGTCCATGGAACTGGTTCAGTCTTCATTCGAGCATTGAACGCAAAAAAACTCTTAATTGACCTCCATGCAGATGCAGGAGCGCATGTCGCTGGGGTGAACAAATCATTACCTATATCAGCTAAGGTTGAGATTACCATCCCAAATCTCGAAGAATTCGTCCCTCCTGATAAACCCCTTGAGCTTTCCCTTGATATCGATCTGTACCGTACACGCGGCGGACTCAAAGGGAATATGACTCTTGAAGTGATAAACCCGACAAAAATACCGTTCATCGCAACAGACCTTGTTGTCATGTACTACGGGGTGAAGAATAACAAGAAATACTTAGTCGCAGAAGGACCATTTGGTTCTGGTGAACTCGTCCCCGAAAGCACTACGTATTTCCACGGCGAAATGATTCTATCCTACTCGAAACTATTTAATTTTTCAGGCAAAGGATTCCTCCCTGATAAGGTTTTTGCACAGCTCCGTACAAAAATTTCTCTTCCCGACGTCAACATTTTTATTCCTGTTGCTATCGGATCGTACATCGATTTACACCTGCTTCGCCCAAACCAATAATCATCTTTTCTCAATAATGGAAAAAAATCATCAAAAGCAATATAATTTCCTCAATTTTATATAATATTGACTCGATAGAAAACTACAAATACATCGTCATAAATAGCAATACTATAACAGATATGAGGGAGCAATGGTTGGCATAAAAAAATCACAGCGGAAGCAAGGTAATACAAACCGAAAAAAATTATGTATTTTAGGAATCATTATCATCCTCATCTCAACTGTTTTTCCTTTAATGGGCATCACTAAGATACCCACACAAGACCCTCATCTGACCATTGACTCATTCACAACCATCACAGAACAGGTACAAACAAACACCCAGATTGAAACAAGAACGACTGCGACATCTTGGTGGAACACCAACTGGCATTACCGGAGAATCTACAATATCATTGGTGTCGGTAACATTTCTCTTCCAATGAATTTTACAGCACTACTTCAAACACTACAGGTTATGAATAGAACATTTGATAATTCCACCATCACCATCGTACGATACCATTCGAATGAAACAATGGTCGTCGTCAACAAAACCTGGTTCAATGAAAGCACTCACTTTCATAACAGAACGAACGCTGTTGGCACCCTCGCCTGGAACGTCTCTGGTGCTGCATTGTATGGCGTCTATTTTGATGTCCATGAAAACCGGGGAATCCGTAACCACGTCGTCGAAACACCTACCCTCGTCCCATCAGGATCATTGCAACCAACAGTGATTTCTACACAAGGCTGGAATTCAACATTTAAAACAGAATTTGAACCTTATTACGGTATCAATGAATCGATCCCTATTGCTGTCTCAACTACGGCACTTGCAAAAAATGTGACCGCTCAATTCATTTTCAAAGAACACCCTAAGTTTAACCTAACTCTCTCCACCTTTGATAATCTTCTCTGGACCACAACAAAAAAACTGACGGAAATCGGGGATTGGACGATACAAGTCAATGCAATAGATGATGCAGGATATCAACCCACCCCATTGATCGTTAAATTCTACATCGGAAAACCAGACCTTATCGCCTCCGCTTTATCTGCACCTGACTATTGCTACATCAACACCAATGTCTCAATAACGGCAAACATCCGTGCGATAAATACGACGGTCAAGCACGTGAATGCCTCACTTCGAGTCGACAACAATAATATCAGTAACAAAACAGACCTCACCATTCAAATAAATGAAAACAAAACAATCCAGTTCTACTGGATTCCACAGACCAAAGGAAAACATAATGTCTCCTTTCAAATCTTTTATTCAGATTCAAATCCAAACAACAACAAAAGATGGAAAAATGTATCTGTTGAAGGAATACCTGATCTCATCGTTCAAAACATCACAGTGTCACCAACACCAGTTAACGAAGGAAATCAAGTCGCAGTTACCGCATATCTCAAGAACAAAGGAGATGGGAATGCTATCAACTACGAAATCGGTCTCTTCTGCGAACAGAATGAAAACAACCACACCATGAAGTATTTGAATATCAAAAACTCAACAATATTCAATTGTACAAAAAACACAACGACGAATGTGACACTATACTGGGGATATACCCGCTATGGAAAAGCAAATTTCAATGGAGAATGGGCGGTTGGAATAAAAATCTTCAACACCACACAGACACCAGATAAAAACCTCTCAAATAATGAAAAACCACTGTACCATGTCCTAAAAGTCATCCCCGCAGAACGAATCCCACCTCTTCTCACCAACCTTGAATACCCCTCATCATTAGAACTAGGAGATCAACTCCTTATCAGAGTCAAAGCAACCGATGCATCAGGAATAGACACGGTCAGTATCTCCATTAAAGCTCCAAACAAAACCTACGTGAACTCCACGATGACCGTAAAGGAGAATGACCGATATGAATACCTGTATAGCCCCATAAAAATCGGAAGACATAATTTCACCATTAAAGCAACCGACCTCTCACCAAATAAAAATCAATCCAATATCACAGGATTTTTTACGGTCACCGGGGATCAAACACCTCCAGACGTAACGTATTATGGCGTCAATCCAATGATCCAATTACCAAACCGTCCCGTGGAAATCCGCTGCATCACCACGGATTACTCAGGGATTAAATCAGTAGAGCTGACGATACAATCCCCCGACAACCAGGTTGAGACGCATGGTATGAGCACCCCACCAGCTGATACCAAATATGTGTACACCAAGACTTACGAAAGCATCGGAAAATATGTTTTTTCAATCACCGTAGAAGATACGGTAGGAAATCAACAAACCACTGATGAAAAAACATTTTGGATCACCGATGATCTCGATGATACTGATAGCGATGGGATGCCAGATGACTGGGAGGAACGCTACGGTCTAAACCCGTATGATTCCAACGATGCTTCACAGGATGAAGATACCGACGGTGTCACCAACTTAGAAGAATACCAGCAAGGCACCAACCCGTTAAAGAAACTCTCTTCCTCATCTGAGATCTTTGACCGACTCCAAGAAAATTGGGCGTATCTTACTGCTTCTCTTATTGTCTTTGTCGTTATAATACTACTTGCTATGTATGGGATACGGAGACGGACCAAATGACCATCGTCACCCGTAGGACCGTCCCCTTTATCGCCATTATGTTCTTTGCTTTTCTTGTTTTTTTGTTCTCCCTTTGGGATATCCTCTATCATGAACAATGGCTCGAGCGCATTATCGCTCTTTACGGGATTCTCATCCTGCTCACATTTTTGTTTCTCGTCTCCCGCGAAAAAAAGAAAGCAGTTATCCAAAGATCCGTTGTTGACTTCGAAAAATCCCTTGAAGGAAAACTGCAGCATTTCAAATGCCCCTCCTGCAGTGGTATCTTCGCTATTAAAAAATCAAAGCAGAACAACAAACAACCATTCACCTTAACCTGTCCTGATTGTGGGATGACCGGATCTATCCCCTCAAAACCAACGCAGATACTTGAGGTAATCCCTGAAAAGAAATCGGTTCATAAAAATTTTCAGTGTCAAAACTGCGGAGAATGGGTTATGGTATGGGCTGAAGGGGTGGACCTTATCCAGGATCAGAATATTCACGTGTATTCCTGCCCGTATTGTGGTGAAAAACAAGCCTTAAATCCGACTTAGGTATGATGGCGTATCTTTACTGCTTCCCCATGAGATGATTGTATCATTTCTGTTCCGTTCATCAGTGCTACACCAACTCCGCAGAGTCTGTTATTCTTCTTTACCAAGACTTCATCGCCAATCCGTATTGAATCATCTGCATCTTTTACTCCTGGAGCAAATATCGATCCCTTCAATATGAAATCATCATAGATTTCTACCCAATACTGTTCCGTTTCTACCAGTCGGCTCGCACCATCCATGGTTAAAGAAAGTAACCCTCTTTCTTCTGTCAACATCCCCAGTTGCGTCGTTTTATCCATGATTTTCTGATAGGGGTATTTCCCGCTGATCGTGCAGTCTTTCATCAAATGTTTGGCAAGAGCAGGACCGAATTGGTAAGCCGCAAGTGACATTATGTTTTCATACATCCGTCTTTGTAGCTTGACTCGGTCATAGCCCTGGGTGAGTTCCTGCAACACGTTTGATAATGCGGTAAGAGATGTATCTGATGTTGGTGAATCTATACAAGTCGCCTGTGGTTGGTTTACAAGATCACTGACAAATGTTTGCATCGCTGGGGGGAGATGTATAATTGTCGCATCATAGGTGTTTTTCTTCAGATATCCCTGTAGCAGGGTTCGTATCATTTTCTTTTCATCTTCATCCCAATGACCAGTCACCGCAATATCATAGTTTGAGGCAGGGTACGTAAGCTCAAGTTCTCTTGGGACCAGACCAAGTGGTGAGGTCAAAATAACTTCATGGACCACAAAGGGATTTGCCAGGTTCAAGAAACATTCTCGAAAGAGTTTGTGGGATTTGGAAAACGAGTAAGGTTTTTTCGCTGAACATGGCAGCAAAAGCAGAATTTTCGTACTCGCTGGTTTTTCAAACCGTTGAATGACTCGATCCTGGAATCGTCTGATCTCTGGGCGTACAAGGGAATCTTTAGTAGTCGCAATCAATGATGTCTTTCGAACAACCGGGGTTCGTTCTTCTAAAAATTTATAATGATGAAGATCCAGGATATGAAGCAGGGCAGCAAGATGAGGTCTGGTGCGTACACGCACTTCTACAAGTTCTCGTAACGAACCAGTGACGATCGCGTTCCTCACCAGTTTCAACTCAGAGAAAAGCATAGCGTAGTTATGTTGCAATATCTCTCCGTACCCCATCGAAGAGACATCGTCTATTGTTACGCAGGTTGGACAACAACAGGGAATCTCAGGTAGCTGGTTTTTTCTATAAAAACCAGTTGGGAAGAGGAAAATCTCGTTTCGTGCTGCCATCAGTGCGGAAAACGAATCGAAAAAATCAACGCCCATATACGTGAGCAGAGAAACACTTGTTGGATCACCAACGCATGGAAGATAGATCATCTTCGTGTATCCTATCTTCTGTCGTAATCCTGTGATGAACTCAACAAAAGATGATTGATGTGAATACAATTGGGCTGCATTCGCAATAATAAAAAGGTTCGCATCATTCTTGGTCATCTGTTCTGGTATCAGTTCTACTTTTCCAGGGATGACACAACATTCGGTGTTTTTATTCTGCAGATATGCACTCAGATGTAATTCTGTGGAAACATCTTTTGGATAAATTTGGTAGTCCTGCAAACAGAGGTTCTTCTGTGCCTTGCTTTTTTTCGGTGAAAAGATGCTCTCTCCGATTTGTATTGTAGGTTTTTTAGTTCGCAAAATCCTATTTGTAAGCAATATGTCGGAAAATGTAGGTGCGTTACATCGGGATGTCTGAAGGAAGAGGATGTTTGGGGTTACAATAGTTTCTTTATTAAATGTACATTGTCCAATACGGGCAGGTCCGTCTCTTACTTTTACTTGAAAATCCATTGGTTACTGATACTATGTTCTCTATAAGAACATTTAGTTTCTGTATCAATGTCTGAAGTATCGCTGACCAGTAAAGACCATCGCTATCTTATGTTCATTTGCTGCCTGTATCACTTCGTTATCCCGGATGGAACCACCTGGTTGGATGATGGCTTTTACCCCTGCGTTCACCGCGACATCCACAGCGTCCCTGAATGGGAAGAACGCATCACTTGCCATGATAGATCCTTTGATGTTCTCTTTGCCTTTATGGGTAGCAATCCAGGCTGCATCAACACGCGACGTCTGTCCTCCTCCAATACCGACCGTCCGTGTGTCTTTGACAAACACAACAGAGTTTGATTTGATGTGTTTGACACATCTGACTGCAAAATCCATGGATACAAGGTCCTCGTTTGTTGGTTTGATGGTTGTTACGACCTTCCAGGTTTTCTGATCGGCGAACCAGACGTCTCTTTGCTGAATGAGAAATCCTCCGACGACACTACGGATATCTAATCCTTTTCGTTGATGTTCTTTTTCCAACCCTGGAAGCAATAATACTCTGAGGTTTTTCTTTTCACGGAATGTCTTCAGAGCTTCTTTTGCAATGCTTGGGGCGACAATTACTTCAAGGTAATACTTTGAAAGCTCCGAAGCAACATCTTTTTGTAGCTCCCTGTTAAACACAACGATACCACCATATGGAGAATAGATGTCGGTGGCGTATGCATCATGCCATGCTTGAAGCAATGTTGGTGCGGTAGCAATCCCGCAGGGGGTCGCATGTTTAATGATGACGCAAGAAGGCTTTCTGAATTCCTTGATACATTCAATCGCGCAGTTCCCATCAAGGATGTTATTAAACGAGAGTTCTTTGCCTTGCAGCTGTTCTGCCGTAGCGATGCAGGGTTCGTCGGTCGGTGGAAGACTTTTATAAAACGCGCCTTTCTGATGCGGGTTTTCACCATAGCGCATCTCTTGGATCTTTCGCATGGTGACTGAAAAATCCTGTGGTAAAAGCTCTTCTGTCCATCGATTCCTCAGATACTGCGTAATCATCGCATCATACTGGGCGGTATGGGCATATGCTTGGATCGCTAATGCTTCGCGATGTTCCAGTGATAGTCCTTTTTTTGTTTGCAGGGCGGAAAGGATTTCTGGATATTGATTCGGACTGGTGACCACCACAACATCTGTGTAATTCTTCGCAGCTGCTCGGATAAGCGTTGGTCCACCGATATCGATGTTTTCAATGACTTCTTCGATGCTGACGTTTGGTTTTTGTATGGTTTTCTCAAAAGGATATAGGTTACACACAACAACATCGATTCTGTTGATCTGATGGTCTTTCAGGGTTTTTTGGTGTGCTTTGTTGTCACGTCGAGCAAGTATCCCTGCATGGATTATCGGATGTAGGGTCTTGACTCTGCCATCAAGCATCTCCGGAAATCCGGTGACTGCAGATACGTCTGTAAACGCGATTCCAGCTTTTTCTAAAACAGCAGCGGTACCCCCGGTCGAAAGAATACGGATTCCAAGTTCTGTAAGTCCCTTTGAAAAATCAACGATGCCGTCCTTATCATAGACACTTATCAGTGCATATCGGTATTCCATTACTCTTACCCAAGGAACATATGTCCGATACACATAAACATTTGGGTCACCCCAGTAGTTCCGAAAGTAGGATGCAAACAAAGAGTGAAAAATAGAGAGGTTCAAAAAGAGGATTCTCGCCCTATGGAAGGTGATACTTTCTCATTTTTTGTGTTCGGAACAACTACAACCCAGAAGCTTTTGTGATGCGAAGGCAGCTACGCTGGTTCTTTTTCTTGCTCTACCGCTTCCAACAGACTCAGTTCCCCAGTTAAGACTCGCAGCGCGGTTTTTTCAGAGATCGTAAATTTCCCCTCGCTAAGCTGCCGGCTCCATCTCTGAATGTTCTTAATCGCCCCTCGAGATGTTTCAATAGGGAGTGTGGATTGTACCCGTCCACCGGATAGCAGTGCAATGGCAGCCGCTGCTTCGCTATTCCGGATACTACGTCGTTTCTGCTGCACCGGTGTCGTCCGCGTCTCATCGACGATCTCAATGGGTACCTCTAAGGGGATCAGCGAATTGATGATGCGATTCCTGTTGATCACTGACCCATGTCCGATTCTGATATAGGTCTCTTTTGAGGGGTAGCATTTAAAAAAACGTTTCACCTCCCCTACCACCTTCTCAGGGCTGTCAACCTGCAGCTTCTGCAACAGGATATCATCACAGACGATTGCGATACCGGGTCGCTCTCCAGGGTCAATGCCAATAGAGATCTTCGAGTACAACTCTTTTCCTGTAAGTTTTTGGACTGCAAGATCGATTGCATACGCAATGGAATCGTAGGCATCGGCAGCGACTTTCTTACTCAGCGAAATCCGGTGGAACTCTTTTTGTGATGTTAGAATAACACCGATTCTTCTTGGGAGGTCCTCTGATGATGCCAAAGAGACGTATGCGACATTTCGTTTTTTTAATTCTTTTATTATATCATGATATAATGAAAAATCCTTGGTGTACACACCCAGTGTTTTCATCCAATGAATCTATCTGATAAGTTCAATATATACGTTTCCCCCGCGGCTTTACGTAAAAAAATTCGTCAACAAATTCCCACAAATAAACATGCCACTAAGCAATAACACAGAAACAGAAAACAGCATAAACCAGACTGTTTCGCTCCACAGCAAGACTTTCTTCCCATCCAGAGGACCGAACGGCAATAAATTAAACGTTGCAAGTAAGAGATTCACCAGGCAAATAAATCCAACCAGAGTCCCCCAGAATCCCATTTGAGAAAAAATAAAATGATATAAAACATAAGTAAACACTGCAATAACAATATTAGCACTTGCCCCAGCAGCAGCAATCCTTCCGGTCTCAGATGGTTTAGCATCCCCTCGGAACATGACTGCTCCGGGAGCCGCAAAGACAAGGCCGGTAAAAAAAGCGACAACCACTGAGAGAAGCAACCCGTGGGGATACATACGAAACTCAGACCACAATCCGCATTTTTGTGCGACAAATTTATGGGAAAGCTCATGAATAAAAAACGCAGTGACGATACCTAAAAAAGCGATTGGCATGAAAAAAAAGTAAGACGCAATATCAATTGGTTACCCCAGTAAGAAAAAAAGAAGATTATGCATTGAAAAGGTAAACGAAAACTCTATGGTAAGCACCACAATCGCGATGATCAGATGACCGACTTCAATCCTGCTGAAC
>Ga0105101_10001287_pt1 | contig 10880 bp, 11 predicted proteins | sample PPLLak21cMay2015_2_FD_87037 | JGI IMG/M metagenome (GOLD analysis project Ga0105101, IMG submission 87037) | Freshwater sediment microbial communities from Prairie Pothole Lake near Jamestown, North Dakota, USA - PPLs Lake P8 Core (1) Depth... | ecosystem: Environmental > Aquatic > Freshwater >...
ACTGCATCACGACCGGCGCGATCGGCACCCGTACGGGCTCCCACGCGTCCACCGCGAGCAGGAACAGGTCCCCCGTCGGCAGCACCGAGTCTTCCGGAAGCGGATAGTAGTACGTGTAGTGGCGCGGTCGGACGCGATCGGGCGGCGCGTGCTGTACCATGCTGAGCGTCCCCGCGCCGCGCGTGTCGATCCGGTACGTGGCGAGCCGGCGCGAGTCGGGCGACCAGAAGACCAGCGGATCGAGCGCCGGCGTCTCCGTCCGCTCCCGCACCATCAGCGTCGGGGACGGCACGGGCGTGGCATAGGCGCGGTCGGGCGCGCCGTCTGTCGTCAGGCGGATCTCGCGGCCCGACTCGGTGGACCGCACATGGAGGTCGTAGTCGCGCACGAACGCGACCCACTTCCCGTCGGGCGAGATGCCGTCCGGCCGCGGCGGCGCCGCGCGCGCGCAGCGGTAGGAGGCGAGATCGCATGCCCAGCGGACCCGGTCCACCTCCAGGGCCACCGTGTCCGCGCCGACCGAGAGCGTGAGCTGCTCCGTCGGAAGGCGCCTGGCGTCCACGCTGTGGCCGACTGCATCGGTGAGCGCCGCGGCCAGACGCGCGTGATCGAAGGCCGGGCCGATCCGCGGGCCGGCAGGATCGACCAGTACCACCTCCCGTCCGTCCGGGAGATCGCGCACGTACCAGAACCGGTCCGTCTCACCGAGCCAGGTGGGGCGCACGCGCTCGTTGAGGCCCAGGCTGTCGAGGTGGGCGCCGAGGAACCGCTCGGCGCGCTCGTAGTCGACGCGGGTCCCCTGCGCGCGCGCGCCATGGGTCGGGACGGTGAGCGCGAGAGCGACAGCGGTGAAGAAGAGGAGGGGGGAGAGGTCACGTGCGCGCATCCGACGCCTCCGGACGGTGGCAGGAATGGAGAGGCGGGAGAAGTGACACCAGACGGTGGAGGGTCGCAAGAGGCGGTTGGCCGTTGGCGGTTAGCCGTTAGCCGTTTGCCGTGCCGATCTCAGTTGCCGAGGGGCCGCTTCGCACTGCCTGCGTGTCGGCGGTAGCTACTCGCTATACGGCTCGGCGCAGCACCAGCGCCGCGTTCACTCCCCCGAACCCGAAGGAATTCGACAGGATCACCTCAGGGGCCTCGCTCTCGCGGCCGTTTGCGAGGAGCTGCAACCCGCACGCGGGATCGGGGGTTGCCAGGTTGACGGTGGGCGGCAGCCAGTTGCGCGCGTGCGCGAGGGCGCAGATGGCGGCCTCGATGGCCCCGCTCGCCCCAAGCGGGTGGCCGTAGTAGCCCTTGGTGCCACTCACGACGAGCCGCGAGGCGTGCGCACCGAGCGCTTCCTGAATCGCCAGCGTTTCCGTCGTGTCGTTGAGCCGTGTGGACGAGCCATGGGCGTTCACGTAGCCCACCTCGTGCGGTGCCACCCCGGCATCGGCCAGAGCCAGCGTCATGGCCCGGGCCGCCTGCGACCCGTCGGGCCGCGGCGCGGTCATGTGGAAGGCGTCGTTGGTGAGGGCATAGCCGGACAGCAGGCAGTAGATGCGCGCGCCGCGCGCCTCGGCGCGGTCGCGCCGCTCGAGCACCAGCACCGCCGCACCCTCACCCATCACGAAACCGTCCCGATCGCGATCGAACGGCCGAGAGGCCGTCGCCGGGTCGTCGTTGCGGGTGGACATGGCCCGGATGATCGTGAACGAACCGAAGCACAGGGGCGCGAGCGGCGCCTCCGCGCCCCCCGCCAGCATCACGTCGGCATCGCCGCGGCGGATCACGCGCAGGGCCTCCCCGATGGCCACGGCCCCCGACGCGCAGGACATGCTGTTGGTGGCGTTGGGGCCCGTGAAGCCGGTCTGGATCGCGATGTTGCACGAGACGGCCCCGCCGAACACCGACAGGGCAAGGCTCGGGTCCACGGCCCGCAGGCCCGCCCCTGCGTACACGCCCGCCTGTTGCTCGGCGAACGCGACGCCGCCCAACGCCGACCCCATCATCACGCCGATGCGGTCGCGGTTTTCCCGCGCCGGGACGATGCCCGCGTCGGCGAGGGCCTGCTGGGTCGACACGACGCCCAGCTGGGAGAATCGATCGAGCCGTCGCGCCGCGCGTTCGGGGAGGTGGTCCTTGCCCTCGAAGTCCGGGATCTCGCCGGCCATGCGGCTGCGGAACCCACTGGCGTCGAAGCGTGAGATCGTGCGGACGGCGGAGCGTCGCGCACGCAGTCCCGCCCAGAGACCCTCCACGCCGGTGCCGATGGGCGTGACGCAGCCGATTCCCGTAATGGCGACCTCGATCATCCGGCCTCCGCGCGGCGCGTCACCCCCGCCAGGGTGCGTGACGCGATATGGTGAATAAAGACGGGCCCGATGATCCGGTTTGCCACCGCGCGGCCGATGAGCGGCCAGCGCGGGCCCGTCCACTCGTGAACGAGCCGGAACCGGGTGCCGTCTCCATCCGACTCCAGGCGCCATTCGACGTCCATGCCTGCCGTGATGCCGCGTACGTGGCGGTACCGGACCACGTGGTCGGCGGCCACGACGGTCATCTCGGACACCCACCAGGTGGGCCACCGGAGCGGACCGAACGGCCGCCAGGCGCTCATCTCGACGAGCCCGCCGTCCGGCCGTCGCTCGAGCATCCTGACCCAGCGATAGTGCGGCAGGAACTCCGGCCACCGCTCCACGTCGGACGCCGCGGCAAAGGCGCGCGCGATCGGGGCGCGGGTTCGGATGAGGTCCACGGTCCGCATCAGCTCCTCCACCACGCCACGAGACGCCACCCGGGTCGCCGTGCGACCTGCGCGCGGAGCCCGGCCTCGCGGCAGAGCGCGGCAAGCTCCGCCGTCGTGAAGCCGTACCCCACGGAGGCTACGCCGTCGCGGCGCGTCACCGGGTGGAAGCCGAGCAGATGCGAGACGGTCCAGATCCCAGCCTGGGCCACCGGCGAGCGCCTCAGGTCGGCGACCACTACCCCTACCCGCGCCAGGGGCGCGATGTGCCGCAGGAAGGCCGCCGCGGCCGCCGGCGCCAGATGATGCAGCACCTGGCTCACGACCACCAGGTCCACCGCGCGGTCCCCCAACGGCAGGCGGGCGAGGTCACCCACGGCGGCGGGGATGCCGGCGTCATGGCAGAGGCGGGCGGCGGGGCGCAGGTGGTCGACCGCCACCGGGCGCAGCGGCCAGCGCGCGGCCAACCTCCGCTGGACATGCAGAAGGATGTCCCCCATCCCCGCACCCACGTCGAGCACCGTGAGTGGGCCCGCCGCGCGCGCATCCTCGAGCAGGCGCGAGAGCCCCCAATGCACCGCCTGCCGTCCGCCGAACAGCGCGTTGCTCACGGACAGATCCGCCAGCGTGCGGCGCACGAGGGCCGGCTCGGCGTCGCGCCGGTCGAGCGTCTCCGGCACCCGGGGCGTCAATGCAGCGCGGACCAGAGCAGGGCGGGCCTGAGCAGGGCAGACGCCGGGACCTGGTGCCCGGTGACGCCCACCAGCGTCTCGATCAGCTGCGGTCGCGCCGCAAGGCGGCGAGCCACGTGGTTCAGGAGACGCGGCCGGCCGACCACGGCGCTCACGAGGCGCTCCACAGCCCACTTCGCGCGGAAGGCGCGCCGTCGGGCGGCCCGGTAAGGTGCCAGGTCCCGTGCCGTGAGCCGGTCGGTGGCGAGCGCGTGCAGGGCGACGGGAGCCGCGATCTCCGCCCCCACGAGCGCCGTCCAGACGCCATCCCCCGTGAACGGATCGAAGAAGCCGGCGGCATCGCCCACGAGAAGCACCCGTTCCCCCACGGGATGCCGAACGCGGCTCGCGAACGGGCCGGCGCCCAGGAGCGAGCCGATGCGGCGCGCGTCCCTCAGACGCTCGGCGAGTTCCGGTGCCTGGGCGATCTGGTGCGCGAACCAGGCTAACGGATCTCGCGGGACGTGCGGGGCGCGGCCCAGGTCCCACACCGCGCTGACATTGGCCAGGCCCCCGTCCACCGGCGCGATGCCGACGTACCCAAACTGCGTGACGAACATCTCGCCCAGTCCACGCAGCCCGGCCGCACCCTCGTAGTGGGCTACCAGGGCCGCGCGGCGGGGCCGGCGCCGGCGCGTGAGGCCCACCGACCGTGCCACCCGCGAGTTCAGCCCATCGGCCCCGACCACGAGCCGAGCCTCGAGGGTGATGCGCTCGCCGCCCATTCGGAGGTGGACCGGGCGCCCAGCGGCTCCGGGCGTCCCCATTCCTTCCACCGCGGCCTTCTCGATCACCTGCGCGCCGCGGCGGGCGGCGTGCTCCACCAGCAGGAGGTCGAGGGTCTCGCGGCGCAGGGCGAGCCCGGCGCGGGCCTGGAACCGGCCCACCGCCGCCGCCCCGCACGGGGCCACGACACGCATCCCACGAATGCAGGTCGGCGCGTGCGACGCGACGTCCTCCAGCACCCCCAGCCGCTCGAGCGCGCTGACGGCCTCGGGATTGAGGAAGTCGGCACAGGGCTTGGGCCGAGGGAACCTCGCGCGGTCCACGAGTGCCACCCGGCAACCGTGTGCGGCGAGCAGCGCGGCGGTAGCGCTTCCGGCCGGCCCGGCGCCGACCACCACCGCGTCATAGCGGGAAAGCATATGTTCAGTATGTACCCCAAGGACGGCCGGCGCACCCCGCCCTCCCCAGCTGCGCGCCGCCTCGCGTTGCTCGACCGCGATCGCCACCTGCGCAACCCGGTGACGCACGGCGCGTACGTGGCGACCGTGTTCGATGCCGTGGAACCCACGTACGACCGGTTCACCCGCGTCTTTTCGTTCGGGATGGACGCACGCTGGAAGCGCGAGCTGCTGGACCTGGCGCGTGACATGACGCCGCGGGACGCCGTCTGCGTGGATCTCGCCACCGGCACGGGAGACCTGGCGGTCGGGGCCGCCGCCATCGCGCCTCGGGGACGCGTGATCGGCGTGGACTTCTCCCGGGGGATGCTCGGCGCGGCGCGGCGGCGCATCGGGCCGGCCGCCCCGATTCGCCTCGCGGCAGGGGACATGATGCACCTCCCCCTGGCGGCGGAGAGCGCAGACCTGGTGACCGCGGCCTACGGGTTCCGTAACGTCGCCGACCCGGCCGCCGCCGTGGCCGAGGTGCGCCGCGTCCTGCGCCCTGGCGGGGTGCTGGTGACGCTGGACTTCTATCGGCCCGCGTCCCGGGTCTGGCGCGGCCTGTTCCTTCGCTACCTCGGCACCGCGGGCGCCCTGGTGGGCTGGGTGTGGCACGGGGTGGCGGCGACCTATGGCTACATCGCACCCTCTCTGGAGGGCTGGCACACCGCCGCGGGCTTCGCGCAGCTCCTCGAAGGCCAGGGGCTCCGGGTGACCCAGCAGCGCACGCACCTCGGTGGCGGCATTGGCGTGCACGTGGCGACGAAGCCGCGCACCTCCTAGTTGGCCCTTCTTCAGCCGGAGTTCATTCCTTCTTCAACCATCGGGATTCCTTTTGGAATGCCGGCCCGATAGCCCATCGGGCCGGCCTTCCTGGAACAGCCGAGGTGGTCCATGGCTGGGATCGTCGGGTACGGCGCATTCATTCCGCGGAACCGCATCAAGTCGGAGGAGATCGCGCGGCAGTGGGGGAAGGACCCCACCGCCATACGCCGCGGTCTCCTGCTCGAGGAGAAGTCGGTTCCGGGAATTGACGAAGACACGATCACGATTTCGGTGGAGGCGGGTCGGTACGCCCTCGAGCGGGCGGGCATCGATCCCCGGCTCGTGGGCGCGCTGTACATCGGCTCCGAGTCTCACCCCTACGCCGTGAAGCCGAGCGGCACGGTCGTGGCGGAGGCGCTGGGCCTCGGAACCGACCTGCACGTGGCGGACTTCGAGTTCGCCTGCAAGGCGGGCACGGAGGCGATGTTCGTGGCCCTGAACGTGGTCGAGTCCGGCCGCGCGAAGTTCGCCATGGGCATCGGGGCCGACACCTCGCAGGGGGCGCCCAACGACGCCCTCGAGTTCTCGGCGTCGGCAGGCGGGGCGGCCTACGTGTTCGGGAAGGACCACCTGCTCGTGGATGTGGTGGAGACGTACAGCTACACGACCGACACGCCGGACTTCTGGCGTCGCGAGGGGGAGTTCTACCCCCGGCACGGCGGCCGCTTCACCGGCGAGCCGGCCTACTTCAAGCACGTCACGAGCGCCACGCGCGCGATTCTCGAGAAGACCGGCCTCAAGCCGGGCGACTTCCGCTACGCCGTGTTCCACATGCCGAACGGCAAGTTCCCGCTCGCGGCCGGCAAGGAGCTGGGCTTCCGGAAGGAGCAGCTCGAGACCGGCTGGATCGTGAACACGATGGGCAACACGTACTCGGGGTCGTCGCCCACGGGGCTCGCCGCCGTGCTCGACGTGGCGGCCCCCGACGACCTCATCCTGATCACGTCGTTCGGGTCGGGCGCCGGCAGCGACTCCTTCGTGCTGCGGGCGACGGCGCTGCTCCCGGAGCGGCGCGGGCGCGCCCCCACCGTGCGCTCGATGCTGGACGGCCGGCGCCACTATCTGACCTACGGCGAGTACGCCAAGTACCGCGAGAAGATCATCGTCAACGACTAGTCGAGGAGTAACCGCATGCGCGAAGTCGCGATCGTCGGCGCGGGGATGACCCCCTTCGGGGAGCTGTGGGAGTCGAGCCTCCGCGACCTGTTCGTGGACGCCGCCCTGGCCGCCCTGCGGGACGCCGGCGCCGACCGGCTGGACGGCATCTACGTCGGGAACATGTCCGGCGGGCAGTTCGTGGGTCAGGAGCACGTCGGCCCGCTGATGGCCGATCACCTGGGCATGCGGGGCGTGCCGAGCACGCGGGTCGAGTCGGCGTGCGCGTCCGGCGGCGCCGCGCTCCGTGCGGCGTTCTTCGAAGTGGCGAGCGGGGCGAGCGACCTCGTGCTCGCCTCGGGCGTCGAGAAGATGAACGACGGCGCCGACGTCACCGCGGTGCTTGCCTCGGCGGCCGACCAGGAAGGCGAGGTCTATCACGGCGTCACCTTCCCGGGCCTGTATGCCCTGATCGCCCGGGCGCACATGGCGACGCACGGCACGACGCTGGAAGACCTCGCGGCCGTCTCCGTGAAGAACCATGCGCACGGCGCGCTCAACCCCAAGGCGCAGTTCCGGCAGAAGGTCACGGTCGAGCAGGTGATGGGGTCGTCGATGGTCGCCGACCCGCTGCGCCTGCTGCACTGCTCCCCGGTGAGCGACGGCGCGGCCGCGGTGCTGCTGTGCCCGCTGTCCCGGGCGCGGGAATTCACCGAGCGGCCGGTGAAGATCCGGGCGAGCGGGATGGCCACGTCCGCCATGGCGCTCGCCGACCGGAAGGACCCGGCCTGGCTCGACGCGGTGAACCTGGCGGCGACCCGCGCCTACGAGATGGCGCGGTTGGGCCCGCAGGACATCCACGTGGCCGAAGTGCACGACTGCTTCGCCATCGCGGAGCTGTGTGTGCTGGAGGCGCTGTGCTTCACCGAGCGCGGCCGCGCCGGCGAAGCCACACGGGCCGGGGTGACGAGTCTCGGCGGGCGGATTCCCATCAACACGAGCGGCGGTCTCAAGTCGAAGGGCCATCCCGTGGGCGCCACCGGCATCGCCCAGGCGATCGAGATCGTCGAGCAGCTCCGTGGCGAAGCCGGCGAGCGTCAGGTCAAAGGCGCCGCGGTGGGCCTGACCCAGAACATGGGCGGGTCCGGCGCCAGCTCCGTCGTTCACATCCTCGAGAGGGTCTAGCCATGCCGAGTCCCCGATACTGGCGTGAGATCCCGGCGCGGTTCCGGCTGGAAGCCGGCCGGTGCCCCAGCTGCGGCAAGGTCGTGTACCCCACCCGCACGCTCTGTCCGGACTGCCGCACCGAAGGCCTCGAGCCCGTGACGCTCTCGCGGCGCGGACGCGTGGTGACGTCCACCGTGATTCATGTCGCGCCCACCGAGTTCCAGATGGAAGCGCCCTATGCCATGGCACTCATCGAGACGCCGGAAGGCGCCCGGCTGATGGTGCAGGTGGCGGACTGCGACCCCGGAGAGATCGGCCCCGGGACCGAGGTCGCGCTCGAGTTCCGGCGCATCCGGCGGGAGGGGCACGGCGGCATCCTCTGCTACGGGCACAAGGCGGTGCCGGTACGTCCCGGTACGGCGTGAGGAGGAGTCCATGCACAAGGTGCGAGTGTGGGCCGAGCTGAGCGATGACATGTACGAATCGCTCCAGGGCGAGGCACGGCGGCAGCACGTGGCCGTGGAGGATCTCGTGCAGCAGACCATCAACTGCCTGATCAAGGAGCTGGACGCGGAGGAACACCAGGGACCCTGCTTCACCCCGCCGTCCTGACGGCGCGACGGCGGCGGATGTCACAACGACGCCCTCCGCCGTGTCCTCTTGTGATGGACCCAGCGGGCGCGGCATTCGGCTGCGCCCCGGTCGTTCCAAGGGAGGATGCAACGTGTTGAACAGCAATCAGATACGCTCGGTCGCCATCGTCGGCCTGCTGGCCGGCGCCATGGCCTGCAGCGATTCGGAACCGGTACTGGCCCCGTCGGAAGCGCGGATCAGCATCGCGGACGACATCAGCTCGAGCGCGATGGCCCCCACCCTCTACGCCAGTGTGAACGGCGTGCTGGTTGCGATCCCCGCGGATACGGTCGCGAGTCTCGAGGTCACCATCTCGGACGTTTCCTACCTGGCCGAGGGCGATGACGAGGACACCGAAAGCGCCTGGCAGACGCTCGCGCTCCCGGCTGCCGTGACGCTCGACCTGATGGCACTGCCCAGCGAGCAAGCAGGGTCCATCGAGATCGCGTCGGGCAGCGTGCCCGTCGGCAGCTATCGCAAGGTCCGGCTGATTGCGGGGGAGGGCGAGATCGTGTTCAGGGGCCCGCTCTCGCTGGGCGGCGGCGCGGACTTCGAAGGCGCCACGGTGTACACCGTGACGATTCCCTCCGGCCTCCAGACCGGCATCAAGACCGACGTATCGTTTGAGGTGACGGAAAACGAGGATGCCACGGTGAACGCGGCGTACCTCGTGTTCGATCCCGACGCGACATTCCTCAACATCACGGCCACCGGGACCGGGGGCGTGATCCTGAACCCGGTGCTGCGGGCGAAGTAACCCGCTCGGCACGCTCGATGAGCAGAGGGGGCCACCGTCATCGGTGGCCCCTTCTTGCGTATTCGCGGGACGTACGCGCGGAGAGGTGCGGGGGGGTCAGCGCAGCAGGGCGGGGTCGGGGGACGCCGGGTGCCAGTACTGGGAGTGGGCCTCCGCCGCGGCCTCGTGGAGCAGCGTATCCAGCGCGGGCGTGAGCGCGAGCGATGACAGGGACGGGGGCTCGCGCTGCGTGATCCCACGGTAGAGGGTGAGGGCCGCGAGGTATGTGCCCAGCGTGGTCGGGTGGAAGTCGTCCGGGCCGTACAGCGCGAGCGTCGGGTCCCGCGCCCAGGCCGCCCGCCACGCCTCGCCCGCGGGATAGAACGCGCCATCCGCCGCTTCGGCGGCGGCTTCGTAGGAGCCCCGCACGTCGTCGAAGAACGCGAGACGCGAGCGGTCGGGCCACACCATGTAGAGCGCGGGGACGCCTCCCCGGGCGCGGATGGCTTCTCCCCACGTTTCGGCCCAGGCGACGAGGTTGACGCGGCTTTCGGGCAGCGACGACGGTCCCTGCTGCAGGATCACCACGTCCCAGTTCCCCTCGTCGAGCGCGGCACGCGACTGAGGGGTATTCCAATGGTCTTCGAGGGCGTAATTGGCCTGGCTCACGTCCCGCGTCTCGATCTCGATCATGCCGCCCGCGGCGGCGAGCCGCTCGAGCATGCCAGGGAGGTCGTTCGTGTAGGTGAGGCTGTTGCCGACGAACAGGACGCGCACGACGTCGGTGCCCCCCGGGCCGGCGTCGCCGCACCCGAGGGCGGCGGGCGAAGCGGAGAGCAGCAGGGCGGCGACCGGCAGGCGGAGGCGCATGGGCGTCGTGGGCTGGGTTGCCAGGATGTACGCCCCTGCGGGCGGAAGGTTTCCGACGGCTATCTTCACGGGGGCCTTCACAGTAACAAATGCCTCCCCGGACGTGTCTATGGGTGGAACGCGCCCGGTCCGGGCGCTGGCCATCAGGCAGGCATGGAGGTGCGACGTGAACGGAATGATGCGAACCCTGGCCGTGGGCGTACTGGGATTGGCGGCGGGGTGCTCGCAGGACGGAACGAGTCCCACAGACGTCACGCTCGACCGTGACGTGGCCCTGTTTGCCGCCGACGCAGCGGGACAGGACATCGAGATGATGCGCGGCCCGGGTGGCCGCTTTGGCCTCGGCCTGCCGGCCGGGCCCGGCAGCTTCGAGTGCGAAAACGCCTCCCCGCCAGGCCTGACGGTCACGCGGACGTGCGCCTTCTATGACGGCGACGGGATCGAGCAGGACGCGTTCGACGCGCAAAGCACCGCCATGGTGGTCGTGCACGCGGAAATGGAAGGGACGATCGACCGCGGCGAATGGAGCGCCACGGTGAGCCGCGTGCGGGACTACACCGTCTCCGGCCTCGAAGGCGACGAGACCACGCTCACGTGGGACGGGACAGGGTCAGGGACGATGACCCGGATCCGGCAGACGCGGAGCGGGGACCAGGTCCAGATGGACATGGTGAGCGAGGAGGAGGCGATCGGCGTGATCATCCTGGTGTCGCGCACGCCCGATGGCTGGCCGCTTGCCGGCACAATCACGTCGTCGGTGACCGTGACGATCACGGGCGGGCCGCGCGACGGTGTGACCCGGCAGCGGGACGTGACGATCACGTTCGACGGCACGCAGTGGGCGACGGTGACCGTAAACGGCGAGACCTTCACGATCGACCTCGCGAACCGGCAGCACGCCCGCCGCGGGCGGATGGGACCCGGGGGCGGCG
>Ga0105101_10001288_pt1 | contig 10877 bp, 8 predicted proteins | sample PPLLak21cMay2015_2_FD_87037 | JGI IMG/M metagenome (GOLD analysis project Ga0105101, IMG submission 87037) | Freshwater sediment microbial communities from Prairie Pothole Lake near Jamestown, North Dakota, USA - PPLs Lake P8 Core (1) Depth... | ecosystem: Environmental > Aquatic > Freshwater >...
AAGTCAGCGGCGGAGCGCGCCACGAGTGTCGCGCACCTTTACCAACTGCTGGCCGAGTCCATACCGTCAGCGCAGGACAGGGAGGAGTTTTGCCGTGCGCAAGGCATTGCCTAGGACAAGACTTTCAACAAGAAAAAAGATGCAGGAATTATTATGTATCACAGCGTGGCCGGAAACGACGCGGAATGTTGTGGCCGGCGCGACATGCTATTCCGTCCGCACCAAATTTGTCCCCACATCGATCGGCAGTCCTGTTAAACTGACAAATATTCTGGTTAGGCCGATCTCAATCAATACGATTGCAGGTTCTCAGCCAAGCCATTGATTTTCTGAATGGATCAAATTGGCTTGAATACCGTCTTTTCGACCAACCAAACGGATTCGCGCAACGGTTACTTCCGCCGCGCCAATTATGCATATAAAGTGATTTAAATAATATACGTAAGTTACTGTTATTTAACTAATAAATCTGTATATATTACAATGGAATTTCTTCCCATTTTCCTGAATATCCGCGGCCAACCATGTCTTGTGGTTGGCGGCGGCGACGTAGCAACACGCAAGGTCGAACTGCTGCTCAGGACCCAGGCAAGCGTAACCGTGGTTGCGCCTGAATTGTGCCCCGCGCTCGCGGCATTAAAAAACACCGATAAACTTGTACATCTTGTCGCAACATTCAATGCCGAACAGGTGGGCGGACAACGTGTTGTAATCGCGGCAACCGACGACGAAGCGGTGAATCGCGCCGTGGCGGAGGCCGCGCAGCGCCAGAACATTCCGGTGAACGTGGTGGATAAACCGGAGTTGTGCACGTTCATCATGCCGGCGATCATCGATCGTTCGCCGGTAATCGTGGCGGTTTCGAGCGGTGGCGCGTCACCCGTGCTGGCGCGCTTGCTGCGAGCGCGGCTGGAGTCGCTCGTACCGGCTTCGTATGGGCGGCTCGCCACGTTGGTCAGTTCGTTCCGGGACAGGGTCAAGGCACGTTTCGCCCCGGGTACGGATCGGCGCGTGTTCTGGGAGCGTGTATTGCAAGGCTCCGTGGCCGAGATGGTTTACGCCGGACGCGACGCCGAAGCACGTGCGGAACTCGAAAAACAACTCGCCGGCACGCCGAGTGGTATCTCGCAGGGCGAAGTGTATCTCGTTGGAGCAGGTCCGGGTGACCCGGACCTGCTCACGTTCCGAGCCTTACGCCTGATGCAACAGGCTGATATTGTTGTGTATGACCGGCTGGTATCGAAGCCGGTGCTGGAGTTGGTACGGCGCGATGCCGAGAAACTTTATGCCGGCAAGGAGCGCGACAACCACGCGATTCCGCAGGAAGACATCAATCAGCTGTTGGTGCGACTGGCGAAAGAGGGAAAACGTGTGCTGCGCCTGAAAGGTGGCGATCCATTCATCTTCGGGCGCGGTGGCGAGGAGATCGAGACGCTGGCCGCCGAGGGCATTCCATTCCAGGTAGTACCGGGCATTACCGCAGCTTCCGGCTGTGCATCGTATTCCGGAATTCCGCTAACCCATCGCGATTACTCGCAGGCGGTGGTATTCGTCACTGGCCACCTTCAGGACGGCACGGTAAATCTGAATTGGAAGGCGCTTGCCCAGCCGAATCAGACCGTAGTTTTCTATATGGGCCTGCATGGCGTGCCGTCCATTTGCGCGGGACTTACGGGTCACGGCATGCCGCCGGCGACGCCGGTTGCACTTATCCAGCAGGGAACGACGCCGAATCAGCGCGTGTTTATAACGACCCTTGAAAAACTTCCAGAGCTGGTACAGAGGGAGAAAATCAAGCCTCCCACGCTTATTATTGTCGGTGAAGTGGTGCAGTTGCACAAAAAGCTCGACTGGTTTCAGCCAAACCCGATTGCACCGGAGTGAGTCAACCGCCGGCTTTCTTCCGGCCCAGGCCATGCTCGACGGCCAGTACCGCGGCCTCGACGCGCGAACGCAAGCCGAGTTTACGCAGGATCGATTTCACATGCAGTTTGACTGTACCGTCCGTGATATCGAGCGCACGGCCGATTGCCTTGTTGCTTTCACCCTCGGCCACATGCCGAAGAATCTCAAGCTCGCGCGGTGTGAGATCGGCGAGCAGGCCCGCGGAACTTGTCTTGGTGGCGTTACGGCCGCTCTGCCCCTGCACGAGCCGCGTGAGTGAGCCGATCAGCTCCTTGGCAACGACATTCTTGCCCTGAAGCGCATCCTGCAGCGCCGGCACCAGGTCCTCCGGATCCATGTCCTTGAGCAGGTAACCCTGCGCGCCGTTGCGCAGCGCCGCCTGCAGGTCCTGCTCTTCGCGGCTCATTGTCAGCATCAGGATGGGCGCCATGACGCCCGCGGCGCGCAGTTGCTTGAGGGTTTCGGTACCGCTCATTTCCGGCATTTTCATGTCCAGCAGCACGATATCCGGTTTGAGTGCTTGCGCCTGGGCAATGCCTTCGACGCCACTGCTGACCGATGCGGCGATTTCTACGCCACGGCTCTGGAGCAGTTGTTCCAGTCCTTTGCGCACCAGGGTGTGGTCGTCGATCAGGAGTACGCGCATTTATTGCATCCGGGCGTCTTGCGGCAGGGAAGCGGGCGAAGCCGAAAACATCAGGCTTACGCGCGTACCTTCACCGGCTTCACTCTCGATCTGCAATGTGCCGGCGAGCCGGTCGGCGCGTTCGCGCATGATGGCGATACCGACATGCTCGCCTCGCACCACCGAGGTGACCGGAGCCATGCCGAGACCGTCATCTTCAATCAGCAGATGATAGGTATCGCCACCTTCGTTGTGCAGCAGAATGCGCGCGGTGTGCGCATCGCTGTGCTTGCGCACGTTGGCGAGAGCTTCCTGGATAATGCGAAATACCTGGATTTCCTTTGCCGGTGCGAGAATGACCTCGCCACAATCATTCTGGAAGTAGGTTGCGATTCCGGTTTCCTCCTCGAAGCGCATGACCATTTCCTCGATAGCCGGCACCAGACCACGTTCATCCATGCGTGAGCGGAAGTTGGCGAGCAGTTCGCGCAAGCTGGTGTGTGCCTCTTCAAGAGCCGTGTGCAGGCGGCGCACCTCGTACTGGGCGTTGTAGACATCCTTGCGGTACAGCATTTCACCGAGCAGCTTTACGTGCAGGCGCATGCTGACCAGGGATTGCGCCAGCGAATCGTGCAGTTCGTTGCCGATGGTGTTGCGTTCCTCGATGATGGCGAGGCGCCGGGTGTCGTCATCGAGGCGCGCCTTTTCGACGGCCATGCCGAGATGCCGGCCGATACTGGTGAGCAGGTCGCTCAGGTCGTCTCCGAAGTCTGAAACCGGTTTATCCAGCACCAGGTTATACACGCCCAGCGTCTTGTCGTGATACTGGATGGGCACGGCCACGAGCTCATGGAAATCATTCTTCAGCAGCGGCTTGCCCAGGATCGATGCACACGCCGTAGCCCCCTTCTGGATGCGCACCGCGCCGCCCGCGGCAGTTTGTCCGCACAGACACTGGTTCAGTGGCATGAGTTTCTCGCGTTCAATGACGTCCTGATCGAGCCCGCGGCTGGCAACGAGGCGCAACTGGCCGTTCTCGGTGACGAGCCGCACCATGGCGGCGCGTGCGTCGAACAGTTGCACAAAGGTGTCGAGAAAGTTTTCGAGTGTTTCCTCCAGCGTGCGTGATTTACTCAGGCTTGAGGCGACATCGTAGAGAATCTCCAGCGAACGGGTCTTGCGTGCCAGATGCTGGGTATCGCGCCGGACGCGTGCCGCCATTTCGAGATTGAGCGAGCGAAGTTCGTCGCCCAGATCGTTCAGGTCATGGGCAAGCTGTGCAAATCCGCCTTGTATGTCTTCGGGAATGCGTGTCGTGTAACGGCCGCTGTGTACGCGCGAAGCCCACTTACGCAATTGCGAGATCGGTTTGAGCAGGTATGCGCGCAGGCGCAGCAGCAAAGTAAGCAGCGCCACAATGCCGGCTCCGGCAAAAAATACGGGAAGCAGGGCATATATCGCCTGATGGTCCGGGACAACCAGCACTATCGATATGCTTGCCGCCGTCAGCACCAGCATCGCGAGAATGGTTACAGAGGGCCACAGGAAGAGTTTCCTGAACGTGGGTGTCTCGCCAGCCGCCATATCCGACACACTGCCCATTTTTCCCTTTAGCTGTCGCCAGAAGGAAGACCGGGTAGTCGGAAGGTTATGCCTGAACAGCATGATTCATCGTCCTGCCTAAGGAAGTCGTGTGTACCGGTGCCTGATCAAACCATCATAGCAAATATCGTGATACAAGCAGTCATCGAGTGCGGCACGAGAATCCGCGTGCCCGCAAACAGCGGGTTGGTCGGGCGGGGCGCGGGACGGGTCGCGGTTGTCAAGAGCCCTGTGATTTCGGGTTTTGATGACGCGAGTCATTCGGGTTTAAAAAGATGAACTCGTGCTGTCCGGCGCTGATTTCAACGTAATCGACGGTTGCGCCGCGCAGCAGGTCCTTGCAGGACTCGGAGATCAGCACATCGATACCTTCCGAGGTGTAGATTTGGTCCTGGCCACCCATGTCGTCAAAACCCATGGCGTACTCTATGTTTCCATCATCTTCGCGCTTGGCGGCAAGACGAAGGTACATGTCTTCCGCGTCGGCTTGTTCGGAGGCCTTGCGAATCTGCGTCGCGGCCTGGGGAGTAATGGTAATCATGTACGTGGTTCCTTGTTGGAAGGGAAGGTCATGAATCCGCCGTCATCCGGCCTGGCTTTTTGCGTATCCCGGAGACGACGGACGAATTCGACAAAGCGGGCTGTCCAGTGATTGTTGCCGACGTCGCGCATGTGCGTGTAGCAGGCCAGCACGTTGCGGTACACGATACCATCGTGCCGGCCATCGATGCCGGTGCCGCGGGTCACGTCATAGGCGTATTCAAGATCACCGGACAGGTTTTCCAGTGTCGAATAATGGAATTCATGGGCGCGTATTTCAACCGCGGAGCCCTTGGCGCGCGGCCAGGGAGACTTTCCGGTTTCGCGCAGTTTCACGTAGCCGCGTCCCTGCGGGCGTTCATGCATCACGGTGTCACCTGCTATAACACCGACCATTTCAGATTTTAAACCTTGCCAGCGGAGGCTGCGGCTGAGATACATGAGCCCGCCGCATTCCGCATAAACCGGCAACCCGGACTCGATTGCCTGACGAATTTCCTCCCGCAGGCTGCGGTTGGCCTCGAGCGCCTGCATATGCGCCTCGGGAAAGCCCCCTCCGATGAACAGTGCATCCACCTCTGGTAGATGTGGATCCCTGAGCGTATCGAAGAATACCAGTTCTGCGCCATGCCGGCGCAGGGCGTCGAGATCGTCCGGATAGTAGAAGGCGAATGCTGCGTCACGTGCGATGCCAAGTCTTACTGGAGTCGCACGCAGCGTATTCGGCTCGCCTCCCTCTCCCTCTCCCTCTCCCTCTCCCGCTTGCGGGAGAGGGAGAGGGAATGAGGGCGAGGGCCCCCTTTCGGTAATGTCTGTATCCACTTTTCCGCTTTCCTGTGCGGCCGGGGAGACGACTGCATGGATGCGCGCGGCAGAACCGTCCCAGGAACGACCGTCGGGGACTGCATCCTGAATACGTGAGACAGGCAGCTTCGGAGCAGACGCGGCGATTGTCAGCAATCGGTCGAGATCCACCTGTGCTGCAATCGCTTTCGCAATGACATCGATTTTGGTGCGTGCCTCGCTGGCTTCATTGCTGGGCATCAACCCAAGATGGCGTTCGATGATGGCGAGATTGTTATCATGATGAACCGCGCCAATTACCGGCACATCGGTGTAATGTTCAATCACGGCGCGCAGTTTGCGTTCGTGGCGCGCGCCACCGAGCTGATTCAGGATTACACCGGCTATCCGGATGTCACGGTCGAAGGCCTGGTAGCCGAGAATCAGTGGTGCCACCCCGCGCGTCATGCCGCGTGCATCGATGACCAGGATCACGGGTGTCGCGAGCAGTTTGGCTAGCGCGGCATTGCTGTTGCTGCCATCCAGGTCGAGTCCGTCGTACAGACCCTTGTTGCCTTCGATGACAGCGATGTCGGTGTCGCGGGAAAACTCGACGAAGGTCGAGAGAATCTCCTCGTTCTGCATGAGGAAGAAATCGAGATTGTGGCAGGACCGCCCGCTGGCCAGGCTTAGCCACATCGGATCGATGTAATCCGGTCCTTTTTTGAAAGGCTGAACCTTCAGCCGGCGTTGTGCCAGTGCGGCACACAGGCCAATACTCAGCGTGGTCTTGCCCGAGGACTTGTGGGCGGCGGAGATGAGCAGTCGGTTCATGCTTTTAAGTATGAACTTCTGCCGCAAAGGCGCAAAGGACGCAAAGAATAGGGAGAATTAAAACGGTTTCTTTCCGTTTTTCTCTGCGTTCTTTGTGCCGTGCATGGATGCACCAATGTCGCGAAGTGCATGGATGCACGGGAGCGAACGTCTTTGTGGCAATGAATATTATGCGCTCTTGTGGTGCGGGTCGACGTCGGCGTCCGCCAGGCTCTGTGGCAGAAACGGCAACACCTTGATGGCGAACACGGTCATGCCCAGGGCAATACCGACGCCACCGATGCCGAGCAGGATTTCCGGCAGGCTGGGTATGTAGGACGCGACCACGCCGTCAAAGAAGTTGCTGCTGACTTCCTTGTCCGGGAACAGCGGCATCGGGAAGGCCTGGCCGCCGATGATCGTGACATACATCTGCGCCAGCCCGCCGGCGATGACCATAATCGCAGCCAGCGCGATCATGGCACGCGACTTTCCGAGTTTCGAAAACAGCAGGACCAGTGGAATGACGCCGCCGACCAGGACTTGTCCGATCCAGAATAGTTGCGTGTACACACCGCCGTCCAGCAGGATGAAGCGCTCGATGTCATGCTTGCCGGTCATGTACAGGTTGGTAAGGTGATAGACCGTTACGAAGTACAGGGCGCTCGCCACGAATACACCGAGCAGGTTCTTCAGGCGCGCAACCAAGACATCGCCCAGCGGCCGTTCGGTCCAGCGCGTGGCGGCGAAGAGCACGAGGATGAAAATCGCCAGCCCGTAGGCAAACGACAGGATGATGAACATGGGTGCGAGCAGGGCGCTGTCATAGGCGTCGCGCGCGACCAGGAAGCCGAATATCGAGCCGGTACCGGTGGTCAGGGTCAGGCGCCACAGGAACGCGGCCATGCCCGCAGGCTTGGAATAGTCGTTAAAGCGCCGCTCGAACATCATCCACAGGTACACGGCCACGATCAGCATGAAGCCGATATAAAGGATGATGTTCCAGGCGAAGATCGACTTAAAGTTGTAGTAGGTCATGGCCACGATCAACCGTTCCGGTCGACCGAGATCCAGTACCAGCACGGCAAGACCGCCGGCCAGCAGGGCAATAGCAAGCAGGCCGGACAGGCGCGACAGCGGCTTGTAAATCTGGCGGCCGAACACCGAGGCAATCGAGGCGACGTTGAGCGCACCGGACGCGGCGACAATCAGGAACACCGCGAACACATGCGGCGTGCCCCAGATCACCTGGTTGCTCATGCCCGTGACCCAGTGGCCGTTGTGTTCCATGTACCAGGCGGCGCCCAGGCCGGTGGCAATCAATGCGCCCAGCAGCGCGAGCAGGGCCAGGAATCCTGGACTGCGGCCTTCGATCTTCAGGTAGTGAACGTGCGCCATATCGGTTCAGTGATCCTCAGATGCCCTGGAAACGGACGCCGGTGTTGAGTTTGAGGTCGGCGCGCAGCTGCGTGGACGGCTGACTCGCCAGTCGCTTGCTGATCTCGCTGCCGGGGTCCTTGAGGTCGCCGAACAAGATGGCCTGATGGCCTTCCTGCTTGCAGGCGTCGGCGCAGGCGGTGCTGCCATCGCCGCGATCCACCTTGTGGACGCACAGCGTGCAGGATTCGACCGTGCCCTTGCCGCGCGGCGCATGCGCCTTCTGGCCGGTGGTGACTTCGTGCACAAAGGAGCGTGCCTTGTACGGGCAGGCCATCATGCAATAGCGGCAGCCGATGCAGATGTGCTTGTCGACCAGCACGATGCCATCGGCGCGCTTGAACGAAGCGCCGGTCGGGCAGACGTCCACGCACGGCGGATGTTCGCAGTGCAGGCACATGAGCGGCAGGGTCTGGACGTGACCGGTCTGCTTGTCCTTGAGCGTGACCTTGCGGATCCACTGGGCATCCGTTGCCGGGCGGTTGTGGCTGGTGACACCGTTCTCCACGTGGCAGGCATCCACGCAGGACGTGCAGCCATCCGCGCACTTGCTGGCATCGATGAGCAGACCCCAGCGGTGCAAGGAGGTCACCGCTTCTTCCGGCGAGCGCGCCTGCGCGAGTTCAATCAATCGCAGGCCCGGCGCCAGCGCCGTTGCCGCGACGGCTGCACCGCTCAAGCCGAGAAACTGTCGACGGTTGATGCTCATGGATTCTTGCCTTTGACCTGTCGTGAGCCTGTCGAGCCGGCCGATTCGCCAGCCTCCTGTTGCGAGACATTCAGGGCACGCACCGTCGAGGAGGAGGGCGTCGTAACGTTGGCTGTCTCGCGCAACGCGGAATGGCACTCGAAGCAATCGAGCTTCACCGCCGTGTAGGCATGACAGCTCTCGCAAAAGCCGTCCTTGCCGAGCACGCTGCCGGTCTTGGCATCGGCGTGGCAATCCACGCAGTTCGCGAAGCTGTGTTTGGTCGTGCGAATGCCATCGTGTACCGTTTTGTCGCGCTGATGCAGGATGAATTGCATGTGGTCCCGGCGCATCACGTCGGTTGGCTCAACACACTGTGCGCTCTTGTCGGTGCTGGTCTTGAAGGCCGGCAGCGGCACGCGTGCGGACTTCCTGTCGTCAGCGGCGTATACCGCCGATGACAGCATGGCCAGCACGGTGCACAGCACAAGGAACAGTCGCTTCATTTCACTTTTCCCTTTGCACTTTTCACTGCCGTTAATGGTCGCCCATGCCCATCTTGATGTAGCCGGTCGGACAGACATCCGCGCAGATGTGGCATCCGATACACAGATCGTAGTCGGTGTACACGTAACGTCCCATGGTGGCCTCGGCCTTGGGCGTGCGCTTGACCGCGGTCTGCGGGCAGTAGATGACGCAGTTGTCGCATTCAAAGCACATGCCGCAGCTCATGCAGCGCTTGGCTTCCGCCACGGTCTGCGCTTCATCGAGACCGATCATGCGTTCTTCGAAATGACCCAGCACTTCCTCGGCGCTCGGCACCTTCTCGGTGCGCTTGATACGTTCCACAAACGGAAAGTGGCCGAGGAACAACTCATCGGCGTGACACACCTCGGCATCGCCGCGGTCCTCGTAGTTGTGCACGGCGAACCCGCCGACCGCCTTGCCGTCGAGTGATGTGCCGCGCAGGCCCTGGTCGATCGGGCGCGGACCTTCGGCCTCGGACGGCGCGAACGGCTTCGGTGACAGACCGGTTTCCTGCAGTTTTGCCAGCAGGCTGAAGTGATGCACGTCCACCTTCGGACGCTTGGCCATGTCTTTCTTCTTGAGGTAGAGGTCGATGCTGTCCGCGGCGATCGAGCCCTGCCCGATGACGGTGGTGAGCAGGTGCGGGCGAATAATGTCGCCGCACACGAAGAAGCCCTGCTTGCCCGGTACCTGGTAGAACTTGTCGGCGTTGATCAGGCCCTTGCCGTTGTCGAAGCCGTCGAGGCCCTCGAAGTTGCCGGCCTGGCCGATGGCAGAGACGATCAGATCGGCATCGAGGTCCATTTCGGAGCCGGCGACCTCGACCGGTTTGCCGCTCGCGTAGTCGAGTTTCACGACGCGCAACGCCTTGGCGCGGCCCTGGTCGTCGAGAATCACCTTGACCGGCGAGAGCGCACCTTGAATGGCAATGCCTTCGCGCTGCGCGTCATCGATTTCGTGCTTGGCGGCATTCATCTTGTCCACCGGCTGGCGCGAGATCAGCATGACCTCGGCACCTTCCTTCTTGGCGGTCACGGCCACGTCGTGCGCGGTTTGACCGAGCACCACGTACTCGGGGCGTTCCGTTTCCTTCATGTCCTTGATGTAACCGAGACGGCGCGCGACCGACGCGACGTCGATCGAGGTGTCGCCGCCGCCGATCACCACCACGCGGCCGGACACCGCCTTGAGGCGGCCCTGGTTGAAGGCCTCGAGGAACGCCACGCCGCTGATGCAGTTGGAGGCATTGCCGCCATCGATCGGCAACATGCGCCCGGCCTTGCAGCCGATGGCGAGCAGCACGGCGTCGTATTTGGACTCGATGTCCTTCAGCGCCACGTCCTTGCCGACGCGCGTCTTGAGCTTCACCTCGACGCCCATGTTGACGATGCGGTCCATCTCGCCGTTCAGCGAGTCGCGCGGCAGGCGGTAGCCAGGTACGCCGTACTTGGCCATGCCGCCGAGCTCGTCGTGATCGTCGAACACGGTGACGCCGTGACCCTTGCGGCGCAGCTGGTAGGCCGCCGCGAGACCGGCCGGGCCGCCGCCGATGATGGCGACTTTCTTGCCGGTCTCCGGACCGGACTGGAAGGTCAGGTTGTTCTTGAGGGCGTAGTCGCCGATGAACTGCTCCACGGCGTTGATGCCGACGTAATCTTCAACCGAATTGCGGTTGCAACCGGTCTGGCAGGGCGCCGGGCACACGCGGCCCATCATGGACGGGAACGGGTTGGCATCGGTGGAGCGGCGGAACGCATATTCCTGCCAGGCCACGCCCTTGGGCGCCTTCTCGATACCGCGCACGATGTTCAGCCAGCCGCGAATGTCTTCGCCGGACGGGCAGCTCGCCTGGCAGGGGGGGGTCTTGTGCACGTAGGTCGGGCACTTGTCGGTTTCATCGGCGGTGAAGATGACGTCATTCATCCGGCGCCAGGTGTGGTCGCCATCCTTACAACG
>Ga0105101_10001292_pt1 | contig 10868 bp, 11 predicted proteins | sample PPLLak21cMay2015_2_FD_87037 | JGI IMG/M metagenome (GOLD analysis project Ga0105101, IMG submission 87037) | Freshwater sediment microbial communities from Prairie Pothole Lake near Jamestown, North Dakota, USA - PPLs Lake P8 Core (1) Depth... | ecosystem: Environmental > Aquatic > Freshwater >...
GTATCAGCGTAGAGCCCCCCGATGGAAGTATCGGTGATAATGACCGCCCGGCCGGAATAACCCTTCTCCTTCAGCCGCAAACCCAGCCGTTCCAGCAGTCCCGCGCCGATGTGCACCTCGTAGCTTCTATCGCCGATCTCAACGCCCACCTTTTTCATGATTGCATTTTACCGCGATACATAGCTCGATGCAATAAGATGGAAGCGATTAATTGGTTTACCTTACCTCCTTTATCCCCCTGTTTTTAAAAGGAGAGGAGGGGCAATAAAAAGAGGGGCTTAACGCCCCTCTTAAATACATATTATTGTGAATACGCTTTTCAGTTGAGCAGCACGGTCCGCAGACGCTTAAGTAACGAAGGCGCCGCGCCGTGAGCCGAGAGGTAGTCTTTCATCGGGCCGTATTCGCGGCGGAGCGCGGTCAGCAGCAGGGCCATCGATTCCGCCGTGGCCTCCCAGGCAAAGTCCGGCAGGTCAGGTACGTCGGCCGAAAGCTTCGGTGCGTTTTTCAGCCGGTTCCGCACCACTTCCATGTGGAAGGCGGACAGGCAATAGTCTTGTTGAATGTCATCGTCGGTAACGTCCAGGGCGCCCAGGATGACCGCCGCCAGGATACCCGTCCGGTCTTTGCCGGCGGCGCAATGGAATACCAGCGGATGGTTGTCAGGCTCGGCAACGATTTCCAGCGCCGCGATAACCTGCCGGTTGAAGCCGTTCTGCCGGACGAGATGCACGTAGAACTCGCCCATGCTGCGAAAGCCATCATAGCTTGGTATCTTTTTTTCCGGCATCCCGTCATCAGAGATGAAAGGCACATTATAATATTTGAACCCCGCCGTGCCGAGCAGTCCCCGGCCCTGGTGTTCTACCTCATAAGTGTTCCTCAAGTCTAATACAGACGTGAGACCGATCTCTCCCCTGAGCTTTTCAAGGTCGTTCCCGCTCAGGTGACGCAGTTCGGCGCTGCGGAAAAGCCGCCGCCAGGCTACGGTGCGTCCGTCGCGCGTGCGATAGCCGCCAATGTCCCTAAAATTGATGACATTTTCAAACTCGATCTGGCGCGAATAATTGTCTGCCATATAGCCTCAATCTACCAGGCTGAAGAGAGGGCTGACGCCCTCTCCAGCGGAATACTTATCACCGGGGAAGACCTTATGCCCCATCTTGACCTTTTTGCCGATAAGCTCCATCGACGCCGCTTTGGGGTCGATGCCGTCCAGGTTGCCCATGAGCCACGGCCCTTCATCGAGCTCCACCAGGACGATGATATAAGGACATTCGCTCTCGCGTCCTTCCGCGGCGACGAAGACCGAGGTGAAAGTACGGATCGTCCCGATTCCTTTCAACTCTACGACGGCCATATCCTGACCGGCGCATTCACGGCAGACCATTACGGGAGGCGTTGTGACCGCGCCGCAGGTGCGGCATTTCAGTCCCAAAAGCTTGTCCTGCTTAAGGGCTTCGTAATAGGTTTTTGAAGTAAGTCTATATTCCACTAAAATCACTCCCTGGATTCCCGCTTCCGCGGGAATGACGATGTTGCTGTTACCAGCCCCTCTGTAGAATCATATTCACAAGCGTAGCGCCGTCACCGCCGAGGGTATCCGTTATCCCGGTTCTCGCACCCGGGACCTGGCGCCCGGACTCTACTTCTTCCCGAAGCTGCTTTACGATTTCATAGACCTGGCCCGCCCCCGTCGCGCCGATGGGATGCCCCTTGGATTTCAGGCCGCCGGACGGATTGATGGCTACTTTCCCGCCGATGTCGGCCTGGCCCTTTTCCCACGCCTCGCCGGCTTTACCGTAGTCGAAGAAACCGAGGCCTTCGGCGGCGATCAGGCTGGCAATGCTGAAGCAGTCGTGCAGCTCACACAGGTCGATATCAGCAGGTTTCAGCCCGGCCATGTCGTAGGCCTGCTTAGATGAAATTTCACGCGCCCGTATCCTCGGGAGGTAACTACCCTGGGTGATAAGCGGCCCGCTGGAAGACTGCCCGATGCCGGTAATATATACCGGTTTTTTTGTCAGCTTTTTTGCCGCCTCTTCCGAGGCCAGCACCACGGCCGCAGCGCCGTCGGAGAAGGGACAGCAGTCGTGTAAAGTCAGCGGCGCACACACCATGAAGCTGCCGAGCACTTTCTCGACGGGCATACCGGCGTTCTTACCGAAGAACTGCGCCTTCGGATTGACGCTGCCGTGATTATACGACTGTATCGAGACCCTGGCCATCTGCTCCCGCAGCTTCGGGAGGGGTATTTTATATTTATCTGCGTAGAGATGCGCCAGCATGGCGAAAACGGCGGGGAAAGTAACGCCGGCGGGGTATTCGTAGCGGGCGTCAGAGAACATGGCGAAGGTGCGGGTCGCCAGGCCGGTGCCCATGGCAGTTGCTCGCTCGACGCCGCCCGCCAGGACGATATCGTAGTAGCCAGAGGCCACCCAGATGAAGGCGTCCCGGATAGCCATGCTGGCCGAGGCGCAGGCGCCTTCGTACCGGTTAGCGGGCACGTGGCGGCAGCCGATATTCTCGGCGGCATAAGCCTGCAGCATGCCCTGCCCCTCGTCAAAATCACCCAGGGCATTGCCGATAAAAAGGGCTTTAACGTCCGCGGGTTTGAGGTCAGATCCGGTAATCGCGTCCGTAGCGGCCTCAGCAAAGAGCTCGATCTCCGTCTTTTCCTGCGGCCCGCTGAACTTCGTCGAGCCCACGCCGACAACAGCGACCTTTTTCATGCACGACCTTTCTTTCGTATAAAAGCTATGTGGATATCTCAAGGGTAACGTTTTTTAAGCGGTAGTGTCAAACCGGTGCCGCATGCTAAGGCTCATTCGCGACATCCTGGCGCTGGACCCAGGCTTTACGGTCGCCGATATCGCGGTCATAGAGGAGGCGGTTTATCAGCAGCCGGCCTATGCCGATGCTCCTGGACTCGGCCGTCGGCTGCGCGGTCAGTCGCTTGATAACGACGATGAGCGTCATGGCCAGGAATCCCATAGTCACCGATAGCATTTCATGAAAAATGGCGCTGAAAACGGGCAGCATCACCATCCCGACGAGTATCGGGACGGGGGAGCGGTGAGTAAAGATGATCACGAGGATTGCCGAGGCAAAGAAGGCCACGCTCGGCCAGGGCGTGATATCGTTGACAAAGGGCAGGATAATGATTATTCCCAGGCAGGTAGCCACGCCGCGGCCGCCGTGGAAGTGCAAGAAGACCGGCCAGTTATGCCCCACCACCACGCCCAGGCCAACGGCGAGCTGCTGACCGGCGTCCAGCTCCAGGCGCCAGGCCACCAGTACCATGAGCATGCCTTTAAAAAAATCCCACATGCCTACCGTAAAGCCGAGCTTCTTGGAGGCGGTGCGCCAGAGGTTGCCGCCGCCGACCTGCCGGGTGCCGTGCTTGCGGAGGTCGACGCCCTTCGACTTGCCCGCCAGGTAGGAAAAAGGTATTGAACCTACGAGATAAGCGCCAATGATCAGTAAAATCCAGGTGATGGTGGGATTCATAACAAAGGCTCCTGAATACTAATAGATATTTTACCTCAAAGGCTTTTTATTAGCCATAGCAATGAGGCGCCGCGCGGCGGCAACCGGTACATCAACGCCGCCGATCATGACCTCACCGGCGTTTTCAATACCGTGAAAGTCGGTGCCGCCGGTAACGATAAGCCCGAACCTGTCCGCCATCTCCAGGGTAGCCGCGGTGTTTTCCGGGGTATTGTCTTTATAATAGGCTTCGATGCCAACCATCCCCGCGCGTTTTAAAATCGCCACCCATCGCTCCGGGTCTTTAACGGTGAACGGGTGCGCCAGCACGGGGAGCCCCCCCGAACGCAATACCAGTTCGACCGCTTCCGCGGGGGTCATTTTTTCCCGCTCTACATAGGCGGGGCCGTCCCGCCCGATATATTTTTCAAAAGCTTCTTTGAAATTCCCGATATAGCCCTTCTCCAGCATCGCCTGGGCGATGTGGGGCCGGCCGATAGCGCCTTCGCCGGCGATTTCCCGTACTCTTGGCCAGTCGATAGCGATGCCCAGCTTTCGCAGCTTATCGACCATCCGGCGCGCCCTGATTTCGCGGGAATTGCGGAACCGCTTGAGGGTATCGGCCAGCTCTTTACTATGATAGTCGACAAAATATCCGAGGATATGGATCTCGCCCTCCGGTACGTCGGTACTAACCTCGACGCCGGGGATGAAGGTGAGGCGGGGGAAAGCCTTAGCGGCCTTTACTGCCGATCCGATGCCGTCCACGGAGTCGTGGTCGGTGAGGGCGATATAGCGGAGGCCGAGCGCGGCAGCTTTAGCGACGACCTCTTCCGGGGTGAATTTACCGTCGGAAGCCGTGGAGTGAAGATGGAGGTCGACCGGGCCCACCGCTACCCCGGCTCCCGCGTGATGCGTTCGATACGGACCGCTTTGCCTGTTTTGTCATCGACCTCAACCATGATGGCGTTAAAGACCGGTTTACCCCGTCCGACCGAGAGGTGGTGCGGCATCATGGTGAGGAAACGCTGTATAACCGCCTCGGGGTCGTCACCGATGACAGAGTCGTCCGGCCCGGTCATGCCGATATCCGTGACGTAAGCGGTGCCGCCCGCCAGGATGCGGGCGTCGATGGTGCCGACGTGCGTATGGGTACCCAGGACGGCGCTGACGCGTCCGTCGAGGTAACGGCCCATGGCTACCTTTTCCGAGGTAGCCTCGGCGTGGAAGTCCACGATAATGACCCTGGCTTTCGGGGAAAACTCTTTCAGTAGGGCGTCCATGGCCCGGAAGGGACAATCATAGTTCATCATGAAGGTCCGCCCAATCAGGTTGACGACCAGGACATGGTTCCTCAACAGGTAGCCGCGGCCCGTCACCCCCGGCGGGTAATTCAGGGGACGCAGGATGGGCACGTCCTCATCGAGATAAGGAATGATCTCCTTCTGCGCCCAGATGTGATTACCCGAGGTAATAACGTCGACGCCGTATTCCAGCAGCTCCTGTGCCGTAGCGACGGTCAGGCCGAAGCCGCCGGCGGCGTTCTCGCCGTTGGCGATAACCAGGTCGATGCCGAATTCCTTACGCAGGTCGGGCACCAGCTCCTGGATGGCCTGCCGGCCAGGCTTGCCGACGATGTCACCGATGGCTAAGATAAGCATTTTACGTTTTCGTGTCATTGCGAGGAGTCCCGATACAATCGGGACGACGCGGCAATCTCACACTCACTATCAAGTTACCGGATGAGATTGCTTCGCCTCCCGACTCCGTCGGGATGGTCTCGCAATGACAATCCTCAATTACTTGGCGTAGTCGACCGCTCTCGTTTCCCGGATGACGGTGACCTTGATCTGTCCGGGATATTCCAGCGTCTCTTCGACCTTCTTGACGATATCACGGGCGAGGCGCATCGCGCCCAGGTCGTCGACGGCCTCTGGTTTGACCAGGATGCGAACCTCGCGGCCGGCCTGGATGGCGAAGGACTTCTCGACGCCCTTGAAGCTATCGGCGATGTCTTCCAGGGCTTTGAGCCGTTTCAGGTAGCTTTCCAGCGACTCGCGCCGGGCGCCCGGCCGGGCCGAGGAGATAGCGTCTGCCGCCGAGGCGATATAGCCCCAGATAGAAGTATCGCTGGTCTCCATGTGGTGCTCGGCGACGCCCTTGAGCACCTCGGGGGACTTTTCCCATTGCCTGACGAGATCCGCGCCGATAGCCGCGTGCGTGCCTTCGACCTCGCGGTCGACAGACTTGCCGATATCGTGCAACAGGCCCGCCTTCTTGGCGATATTAACGTTGGCGCCGATCTCCGCAGCGATCATGCCGGCCAGGTAAGCCACCTCGATGCTGTGCTCCAGGGCGTTCTGGCCGTAGCTCGTCCGGTATTTGAGCCGGCCGAGCAGCTTGATGAGCTCAGGATGGAGCTGGACCCCCAGCTGGATAGCGGCCTGCTCGCCCGCCGCCTGGATGGCGGCTTCGACCTCGTCCTTGGCCCTGACGGCCATTTCCTCGATGCGGGCGGGATGAATACGCCCGTCCTGGATCAGACGGTTCAAAGCCACGCGGGCAATCTCCCGCCGCACGGGGTCGAAGCTGGATATCGTTACCGCCTCCGGGGTATCGTCGATAATAAGGTCGACGCCGGTAGCCTGCTCCAGCGCGCGGATGTTGCGGCCCTCCCGGCCGATAAGCCTCCCCTTCATCTCATCATTGGGGAGGGGGACTACGGAGACGGTGGCCTCAGCCACGATCTCCGAGGCGCTGCGCTGTATGGCCATCGAGAGTATTTCCTTGGACTTTTCGTTGGCATCTTCCTTGAGCTTGGCCTCCCACTGGCGGAGACGCCGCGACGCCTCCTGCTGCATCTCCACTTCCATGGCATCCAGCAGAGTTTGCTTGGCCTCCGAGCTGGACATACCGGAAACGATCTCCAGCTGCTTAAGCTGCTTGTCCTTCAGTTCGACCAGCTGGCTGCGCACCGACTCGATTTCCTTTTCTTTGTTGTTCAGGTTGCGCTCCCGCCCCTCCACGCCTTCAAGCTTACGGTCCAGGGTCTCGCTTTTCTGGTTCAACCGGTTTTCCTGTTTCTGGATCTCGGAGCGGCGCTCGCGGTACTCGGTGTCCGCCGAGTTCTTGATGCGCTTGGCTTCTTCCTGCGCCTGCTGGAGGATTTCTTTAGACTCGCCTCTGGCCTCGGTTACCATTTTAACCGCTTTTCGTTCGGCAAGGCGTATCTGCCGGTTGAAGAGTACCCGCCGGAAGATAAAAAGGCCGACCACACCAAGAATGACGCCGATAATAAACGAAAAGGCGATAGCAATATAGGTTAAACCTGCTTCCATTGTTCCTCCTTTTAAGGGTATATAGACTGCTTATTCACAGTTTCAAGGGTGCTTTTCTCCTGCCACACCCTTTTTGTTGTATCATCAATGATGCCGTAGCCGAAGCCCCGCCTCCCCAGGTAAGCGCTTAGACGACGGCGGAATAGCTGGAAGTCGGTGAGAGGTAAATGCCGGGCTTTGTTTAAGGCGGCCCGGTAGGCGCTGTCGGTTTCGTCGATCTCCAGGACGACGGAATCGATAACATCGGCGGGAAGGCCCTTGCGGCGCAGCTCAAGGCCGGTCAGGCGGCGGCTGCGCGGGCTGAAGGATTCCCTATTATCCTTCCAGAACCTGGCAAACGCGGTATCGTCGATAAGGCCCCGCTCCCGGAGTTTGGCGAGGGCATTATCCGCCGTGGCGCTATCGAAACCCCGCTGGAGGAGCCGCTGCCGTATCTCGGCTTCGCTGCGGGGCCGGTAGGCAAGGTAGCGGAAAGCGGCGTTTAAACAGCGCTGGGCGCGGTCGAGGCCGGCCAGCGATTCCAGGCGGCTTTCCGAAAGCTCCTGCCCAACCGCAAGCTTTTCTTTGAGGGCAGTTTCTGCCAGCAGGTTGAAGGCGGGCTTGCCATCCAGGGAGACATTGATCTTTTTCTCCCGTCCCCTACCCGCCTTAAGCGAGGTTATTTTCATCTTATCCGGTACCCTTCTAAATAAACACAAAAGGCTGAAGCGTGCGCCTCAGCCTTATTATATTACCTGCCCGTATGCCGCCGGCCTGTACTGCCGGCCAGCGGTCAATCGTCGCTGGCGGATGCCATGCGGGTGGTGCTGGCTGAGGCTCGAATCTTCTCTTCAATTTCCTGGGCGAGCGCGGGATTTTCCCTCAGGTATCCCTTGGCACTTTCCCGGCCCTGCCCGAGGCGGGTATCGCCGTAGGAGAAAAAGGCACCGGCTTTAGTTACCAGCCCCAGCTCCAGACCCACGTCAAGGATGTTGCCCTCCTTGCTGATGCCGTGGTCGAACATGATATCGAACTCGGCGGTACGGAAAGGAGGGGCGACCTTGTTTTTCACCACCTTGGCTTTGACACGACTGCCTATAGCTTCGTTGCCCTGCTTAATAACCTCGGCACGCCTCAGCTCGATCCGGGCAGAACTGTAGAACTTGAGGGCCCGGCCGCCGGTGGTCACCTCCGGGTTACCGAAGACGATACCGACTTTCTCGCGCAGCTGGTTGATAAAGACGACGGCCGTCCCGGACTTGCCGATGGCAGCGGCCAGCTTGCGGAGCGCCTGGGACATGAGGCGGGCCTGAAGGCCCATCTGCGGATCACCCATATCCCCTTCGATCTCCGCCCGGGGGACCAGCGCGGCTACGCTATCGATGACGATAACGTCGATGGCGCTGCTCCTTACCAGGGCTTCGGTGATCTCCAGGGCCTGCTCGCCAGTATCGGGTTGGGAGATGAGCAGTTCATCTACATTGACACCGCAATTGGCGGCATAAGAGGGGTCGAGGGCATGTTCCGCGTCGATATAGGCAACCGTACCTCCTCTTTTTTGTGCTTCGGCGATAATGTGTTGTGCCAGGGTGGTTTTCCCGGATGACTCGGGACCGAAAATTTCCGTGATGCGGCCGCGGGGTATCCCGCCGATACCCAGGGCCAGGTCTAAAGCCAGCGCGCCGGTAGGAATGAAATCAATCGGCGGCAGCCCGGCGGAAAACCCCAGTTTCATAATGGAGCCTTTGCCGAACCGCTTTTCAATCTGGCCGATCGCCAGTTCCAGCGCTTTTTCTCTATCTGTGGTCATCACTCGCCTCATCCCCGATAATAGCACAAAGGTTTCACCAAAACAAGTAGAGCGGCGGGCTATTACGGGATATAGTACAATTCCCCTTGAAAAAAAGTTGACAGATGCTACATGAGTATGATACATTTAATGTTTGGTGCTCGGAATTCAAGTAAATAGCAGATAGGTCGAGCTAAACACCTCAACTTATCGCTAGAATTCTGGAATGGATGAGCTCACGCTCATCCATTGTAATTGTATGGGGGGAAGAAAAACGCCATGCCGACAATAAACCAGCTAGTCCGCAAAGGGCGGCGCAAGGCATCCAAAAAAGACAAGACGCCGGCGCTGGCTTTCGCCTACAACGCCCTGAAAAACCGCGTCAGCACGGGCAGGAGCTGCCCGCAGAAACGGGGTGTCTGTATCCAGGTCAAGACGACCACTCCCAAGAAGCCTAACTCCGCCCTGCGCAAGATCGCCAAGGTAAGGCTGACCAACCACATAGAAGTAACCGCCTATATCCCCGGCGAAGGGCACGAGCTCCAGGAGCACTCGGTAGTACTGATCCGCGGCGGGCGCGTCCCTGACCTGCCCGGCGTGCGCTACCATATTATAAGGGGGGCGCTGGACACCACCGGCGTCGCTAACCGCCAGCAGGGCCGCAGCAAGTACGGGGCCAAGCGGGGCAAGAAGGCAGCCGCCGCCGAGGCGGCAGCGCCACCAGCCGCCACCACTTAATTTAAGGAACTATTATGCCGAGAAGAGCCAGATCTTTTAAGAGAGAAATCAGCCCGGACGCCAAGTACCGCAGCGCGACCGTATCGCGCCTGATAAGCAAGATAATGCAGCGCGGCAAGAAGAGGACGGCCGAGAATATCGTCTACGGCGCCCTGGAAAACCTGGGGCAGAAAGTCTCCAAAGACCCCGTAGCGGCGCTGGAACAGGCGGTCAAGAACGCCACACCGCTACTCCAGGTCAAGCCGAGGCGCGTGGGCGGCGCCACGTACCAGGTGCCGGTGGAAGTAGCGGCCGACCGCGGCCTCTTCCTGGCGCTCACGTGGCTGGTAAGCTCGGCGAGGGCGCGCAAAGGCAAGGCGATGCACGAGAAACTGGCCGACGAGCTCGCCGAGGCGTTCCAGGGCCAGGGGACGACGATCAAGAAACGTGAAGACACGCATAGAATGGCGGAAGCCAACCGGGCTTTCGCTCACTATAGATGGTAAGGGGTTCATTGACGACTAACAGTGCGAAACCAATCAGAATGATAACGGCAACCAGAACGATAGCAGCGGGAGATAAGAAGGTGCCCAGAGAATTTCCTCTGGAGGACATACGCAATATCGGTATTATCGCCCACATCGATGCCGGCAAGACGACCGTCACCGAGAGGATACTCTATTACACCGGCAAGACTTATAAAATAGGCGAGGTGCACGAGGGCACGGCGGTCATGGACTGGATGGAGCAGGAGCGCGAGCGCGGCATCACCATCACGTCCGCGGCCACCACCTGCTACTGGCGCGAGCACCGCATCAACATCATCGACACGCCCGGGCACGTGGACTTCACCGCCGAGGTAGAGCGCTCGCTCAGAGTGCTCGACGGAGGGGTGGTTGTTTTCGACGCGGTCGGCGGCGTAGAAGCGCAGTCGGAGACGGTCTGGCGGCAGGCGGACAGGTACAAAGTCCCCCGCATCTGCTACATCAACAAAATGGACAGGGTCGGCGCCAACTTCAACCGCACCGTCTCAGAGATCGAGACGCGGTTACAGTCCGTGCCACTGACGATACAGCTGCCGCTGGGGACGGAAGAAACTTTCCAGGGCACTATCGATGTCATCGAGAACAAGGCCTGGCGGTTCGATAAAGACCCCGATAAAGAACCGCAGGAAACCGCGCTCGACGAAGCGGAAAAGGCCAGGGTCAATGAAATCAGGCACGACCTCATTGCCAGGCTGGCGGACCTTGACGATGTAATCATGATCGCGTACCTCGACGGCAAAGAAATCAAGCCCGAAGATATCAGGCAGGCGCTGCGGCGCGTTACCCTGAGCAACAAGGCGGTGCCGGTCATCTGCGGCGCCGCTTTAAAGAACATAGGGATGCAACCGCTCCTCGACGCGGTCGTCGATTTTCTCCCCTCCCCGCTCGACGTCCCGCCCGTCGAGGGCATCGAGCCGAAGACCGGCCACAAGGCCGTCCGGGAAGCCAGCGATGACGCACCATTCTCGGCGCTGGCTTTTAAAGTGGTCACCGACCCATTCGTCGGGAGAC
>Ga0105101_10001293_pt1 | contig 10868 bp, 10 predicted proteins | sample PPLLak21cMay2015_2_FD_87037 | JGI IMG/M metagenome (GOLD analysis project Ga0105101, IMG submission 87037) | Freshwater sediment microbial communities from Prairie Pothole Lake near Jamestown, North Dakota, USA - PPLs Lake P8 Core (1) Depth... | ecosystem: Environmental > Aquatic > Freshwater >...
AATATAGTGATTACCGATCTTCTTCCTGCATGCTTTGAAATTGAAAATCCCAGGCTTTCTACTTCTGCTGAACTTCAGTGGAAAAGTAAAAATCCACTTAATGTACAGTATATGGATATCCGGGATGACAGGCTTCTCCTTTTTACGGACTTGAACGATTATGAGACTGAAGAGTTTTACTATATGCTCCGTGTTGTAAATAAAGGTAAATTCCAATTGCCGGTTATAGGAGCGGATGCAATGTATGATCCCGAGTTTCATTCGTATAATGGAGCTGGGATTATTAACGTGAAGGAATAAAAGAAAAAATTTACCACGGAGACACGGAGAACAAAGAGTAGCACAGAGAAAATGTATGATTACTCAAAAATATATTAACGAGCTTTCATATAAAATAATAGGATGCGCAATTGAGGTGCATAAATATTTGGGACCGGGTTTATTGGAATCTGTATACGAAACATGTCATATTGATGAATTAATTCGTAAAAATTTAAATGTAAAGAAACATGTGCAGGTTCCGATTCATTACAAGAATAAAGAACTGGGATGCAGTCTCGTTCTTGATTTACTGGCTGAAGATCTGATTATTGTTGAATTAAAAGCAGTTGAAATTATGATTCCATTATATAAAGCACAACTGCTTTCATTCTAAAATTAACCGGAAAGCCTAAAGGATTATTAATAAATTTCAACTGCGAAAATATAACAACACAATTAATTTCATTAGTTACAGATGAATATTCCAAACTCCCTTTATTCTAAACTCTGTGAATCTCCGTGCACTCTGTGTCTCTGTGGTTACTGTTTTCCTCTCCGGAATCCAGGAGTGAACAAAGAATGATGAGTATTATGAAAAAATTAACCTCTATAAAGATTAAGGAGATAATATTTTATTCGGTTTTAGCCTTTCCAATTTTTCTTTTACTTCTCAACATTATATTTCCTCTGCCCGGGATGAAATCCTATTCAAAAGAGATCTACGCAAAAGATGGAACGCTGCTTACCGCATATCTTACGGGGGACGATAAATGGAGAATGTACTCAAAGCTCAATGATATTTCGCCGGATTTAATCAAAGCAATTATCAAAAAAGAAGATAAATGGTTTTACTGGCATTTCGGATTTAATCCGGCTTCGATATTGAGGGCAATCTTTTCCAATACAATTGAAGGGAAAAGAGTTTCCGGCGCATCAACAATTACAATGCAGCTGGCGCGGATGCTTGAGCCGAAAGAAAGAAATTACACAAATAAAATAGTTGAGCTGCTCAGGGCCGTGCAGATAGAGCTTTATTATCCGAAAAATAAAATTCTTGAACAATATTTAAGTCTCCTTCCCTACGGGGGAAATATTGAAGGAGTTAAATCAGCATCATATCTTTATTTCAACAAACCGCCGTCGAGATTAAGTTTAGCACAAGCAGTTACATTAACCGTAATACCGAATAATCCGAATTTATTCAGAATAGACAAAAATGCTGAAAGAGTTTTAGCCGAAAGAAACCGCTGGATAAATTATTTTCAAAAGAATGACACATTTATTTCAGGTGATTTAAAAGATGCTTTTAATGAAAAGTTAAGGCCGAACCGGTATCCGGTAAAATTTATTGCTCCTCATTTCTGTAATTTTATGAATGATACTTTTTCCGGAAGGGAAATTCATACAACTCTTGATCTTTCAATTCAATCAAAAGCTGAAAAATTGCTCTGGAATTATATCAGGAGAGTTTACAGCAGAAATGTAACAAATGGAGCAGTATTTATCATTAACAACAAAGATTTATCCGCAGTAGCTTACTGCGGTTCGGCGGATTTTTATGATAAAAATGCATTCGGGGAAGTGAATGGAATCAGGGCGGTAAGATCCCCGGGCTCAACTTTAAAGCCTTTTCTTTTTGCCCAGGCATTTAATTCAGGCAGTTATACTCCAAAAATGAAGCTCCTTGATATCGAAACTGATTTTAACGGATACATACCTGAAAATTTCAACTTAAAATACAGCGGCGAGGTTAGTTTAGATTTTTCTCTGGTAAATTCATTGAATATCCCTGCTGTGAGTCTGTTAAGCAATATGGGATTGAACAATTTTATTTCGTTACTGGAAAAAGGGCATTTCCAAAAAATATCAAGCAATAAAAACGAATTAGGACTTTCAATTATCCTCGGCGGATGCGGAGTAACTCTTGAAGAGTTGACACGTTTTTATACAGTATTTTCAAATGGGGGAAAACTCAAGGAGTTAAAATACACAATCGATAAAATCAGCGGTGAAAATCTTAAAAAAGAAAAGGCTGACAAGGTTTTTTCGGAATCTGCTGCATATATAATTGCAGAAATACTATCTCAAAACACAAGACCCGATTTGCCGAATGAATACAGCGGGTATGAAATCGGTTCAACTAAGCTTCCTAAAATTGCATGGAAAACCGGGACTTCCTACGGAAAAAGAGATGCCTGGGCAATAGGCTTTAATCCAAATTATACAATCGGTGTGTGGATGGGAAATTTTAACGGCAAAGGTTCTCCTTATCTTTCAGGCGCCGAAATGGCTGTACCGCTTTTATTCGATCTTTTTAATTCTATTGATTATAATTCGGAAGATAGATGGTTTAAGAAGCCATATGAACTTCTTGAGAGAGAAGTCTGTGCTGAGACAGGTCTTCTTCCGACAAAATTTTGCAGATCTCTAACACTGGACTACTATATTGAGAAAGTTTCTCATAACAATTACTGCAGGCTTTATCAGGAAAGCTACATCAATTCAGACGGTTCAATTGAGTACTGCCCGAACTGCCTCCCCGAAAAATATACTAAGGCGGCTTATCCAAATTATCCTCCCGAACTTGAATTATGGTTCCAGGAAAACGGAGTAAAATATAAGCAGCATCCTAAGCACAATCCTGATTGTGAAATAAAGTACTACGGAAAGGGCCCGGTTATACTATCACCTTCTGAGAGTTTTGAATATTTGGTTGAAGAAAAACTGGACGAGAGGATTTTATTAAGGGCAGCTCCCGATGCTGGTGTCAGAACTTATTACTGGTATGTTAATGATAAATTTTATAATAAAAGCTCGCCGGGCAAAGGAATTTTCTTCAAACCTAAAAACGGGAAAAATAAAATAACGTGCATGGATGATAAGGGAAGAGACAAAACTATTTCAATAAACGTGAAGTATTTTTAAAAAAAGAAATGAATTATTGATTAAATCGAACAGATCATTTTAATTTTTTTAATTCTTCCTGCAAAAGTTTAATCTGTTCTTCCAGTTTCTTTATTTTGTCTGCATATTCGGGAAGACTGCGGATGTGAGCTTCCAGCTTTAATGTGGTTTTTACTTCCTTAGCAGGCGAACCAAAATATGTTCCGGCTTTCGGAATTCCTTTTGAGACTCCCGACTGAGCCAGCAAAATTACATTATCTGCAATCTCAACATGACCGATTATTCCAACCTGACCAGCAAGAAGACAATGTTTTCCTATTTTAGTGCTGCCGGCAACTCCGCTTTGTGAGGCCACAGCAGAATCTTCATCGATGACTACATTGTGCGCAACCTGAACCAGGTTATCGATTTTTACTCTTTTCTTTATAACAGTTGATCCGATGGCTGCCCTGTCAATTGTAACATTTGCACCGATTTCTACATCATCCTCCAGGACGACATTGCCGATTTGGGGTATCTTATGAAAAATTCCCTTATCGTCATTATAATACCCAAAACCGTCGGAACCAATTACTGCCCCTGCATGAATAATAACCCTGTTTCCTATTTTACATTTTTCCCGTATGCTTACATTCTGGAAAATCAAGCAGTCATCGCCAATCTCCACATCTTCAAGAAGCACCGTGTTATGGAAAATTTTTACATTGTTCCCGATTCTGCATCCGTTTGAAATTACTACATTCTTTCCAATGGATACATTGCTTCCCAGTTTTGCTTCCGGATGTATTGAAGATGTTTTATCAATGCCGTTCAGCGGGAATTCTGGATTAAAATAATGAATTATAAGTTTGGCGAATGCAATATTAGGATCCGCAGTTTCTATATATGTAATATCTGTTCTGGTTTTCTTGAAATCCGGCTTTACTAATATCGCAGATGCCCTGGTGAGTTTAAAAAACTTTTCATACGATTGATGATATAGAAAAGTCAAATCGCCGGGCTGTGCTTCTTCTATCTTTGCAAGATTAGTGATTGTAATTTCTTCGCTGCCGAAGATTTTACCGCTCACCAGCTCAGCGGCTTCTCGTAAATTGATCTGCATTTACTATTTTATTGAAGTTTAAGTTTTTCAAGTACGGTTTGGGTCATGTCATACTGTTCTTTTGCATAAAGAAGCATTATATCGCCGCTACGGTCAAAAACAAAGTCGAGCTCTTCTTCTTCTGCGACTTCCTGAATGGCATTGAAGACTTTATTCTGTACAGGCTTCATCAGCTCATCCTGTTTCTGGAACAGTTCACCGTTCGTGCCGAATTTTTTCTCCCTGTATTCCGTCATTTGCTGTTCAAGCTTTATGAGATCGGCCTCCAGGTCCGCACGTGTCTGATCGGACATAATTAATTTTCTTTTCTCATAATCATCGTATTTAGCTTTCCAGTCATTTTCCATCTTTGTGAGTTCGGTTTGCCATTCCTGAACGAGCGCATCAATTTTTTGGCGCGCATCCTGCGCATCGGGCAGGTTATCCATAATTGCATCGGAATCAACATAACCGATTTTCAGCTGTGCACTCGCCGTATTACAAAATAAAACCGATAAAAATAGGACTAAAAAAGAAATTACTTTCATAAATACTCCGAAATACAAATTAGCCGCTTTTAAGAATAATAAGCAGTTTAATAGCTAATTCAGAAGAGCGGCATAAAAAAATCTTATGTTCCTCTTTTTAATTTATCCAGAACTTTGTAGGTAATATCGTAAGTGGGATCTGCGTATAAAAGTATTATGTCTCCGCTTTTGTCAAAAACAAATTTCATGCTTTCGCCTTTAGCTACATCTTCAATAGCCTTGTAAATTTTAGTTTTAACCGGACCGAAAATTTCTTCCTGTTTTTTATAGATCTCGCCGGTCTGCTGTCCGAATTTATCTTTCCTGAAGTTAAGAATCTGCTGCTCTTTTTCAACAACTTCTTTTTGAGCCGTAAGCTTCTTTTCTTCGGTCATCGTGTTGCTTTGTTTTTGATAATCCGCCACAAGCTGCTGGTACGCTTGAGTCATGCTGTCAAGCTGGATGGACCACCTATTTGTCAATGCGTCAAGATCCCCTTGAGCTTTAATAGCTTCAGGAAGCTGTGCTAAAATAACCTGAGAATCTACAAAACCGATTTTTAACGGCGCATCCTGAGCCAAAAGCAAGTTAGCTCCTGCAAGAAAAATTACCGCAATAAGATATTTTTTCACCATTGTTACCTCTGTTTGTTGTTATAATTAATTTAGAAACCCCTTCCGAACTGGAAATGAAACAGCCATGTAGGATCATTGCCGTCAACTAATTTTCTATCGAAGCCGTAGCCTAAATCGAATCCTATAAGTCCTATCGGATTAATTAATAGTCTTGCTCCAAAACCAACCGATCTCCGGAGATCAAAAAAATCTGCGTCGTTAAAATTGCTGTAAACATTTCCTGCTTCTGCAAATGCAAGAACATAAACGGGGATCGGTTCAAGTGCAACTGCAAACCTCAATTCAGTAGTATACTTGGTCATTACGTTTCCGCCAACATTGAATCCGGATGAATTTCTCGGCCCAACTTCCTGATCATCATACCCCCTCAAAGGAGTCGTTGCAATTATCAAACCGTTTCCGCCCATATAAAAATTTTCATAAGGCGGAATTATTGTACCTCTTTTCAGTTCTTCAATGTACCCGAAATCTGCTGATGTGTATAATGCAATTCTATTTGTGTTAAACAGCCGTGTATACCATTCCGATTTAAAACCCAACTTAAAATAATCGACTTCGCCGGGCAGAATCGGTCCGCCTGAGATTTCCCCATCAAGAACTAAGGAAGAACCTTTGGAAGGAAAAATAGGATTATCAATATCCTTCCGGCTTATTGTACCGCCTACTGTATACTGCCTGTATAATCCTTCCGGAATGACGGAAAGCCCTTCCAAAACATTATTATATTGAAATCTAAAAAATCCCTGAACATAAAAGAAATCATCAGGCCATTTTAACCTTCTTCCTACCCTTGCAGTTCCACCCGACTGCCGCAGGTCGTAACCGTATGCCTGCCGCGTATCAAAAAGCTCCAGCCCGACTAAAGTGGGAGTATCGAACAGCCATGGTTCGGTAAACCCGATTGTAAATGTTCTGTAAAGATTGCCGACTCCAAACTGCCAGTTAAAACTCATAATTTGCCCGCCGCCAAGAGAAAAAGGTTCTGCAATCGAGAAGTTAGTTAAAGTAACTCCTATTGCACCGCTGAAACCCCAGGAACCGCTATATCCGACGGAAGCATTCAGATAATCGGAAGATTTTTCTTCAACTTTAAAAGTAATGTTAACGGTGCTGTCATTCGGCAGGTTATGTTCAATTCCGCCCGGACCATAAAGTTTTTCCACATTAAAGTATTGAAGATTTGCCAGCTGCTGCACGCTTCTTAAAAGAAAAGCTTTATTATAATAATCTCCGGGTACCGTATAGAGTTCTCTTCTTATTACTTTATCTTTAGTTTTATCATTTCCATTAATCTCAACTTTGCCGACTCTGAATTGATTCCTTTCCTCAAGCCGTATATGTAAATCCACTGAATCCTCGGCCACTTTAATTTCGGAAGGTCTAAGGTTAAAAGTTAAATATCCGTTATCCAGATAGAGATCGGAGACTGAATTCTGCCTCTCATTTCCTCTTAAATTCTGTTCATATTTTTCATAATTAAATATATCACCTTTTTTGAAATCCAATCTTTCATTTAAAAGCGCCTCAGGATAAATCGTATTTCCCGACCATTCGATGTTCCTAACTTTATACTGTGCTCCCTCGGAAACGTTCATAATAATTTTCAAATCTGTATTATCATTTGAATAGACCAAAGAGTCTGAGGTTATTTCCGCATCTCTATAACCGTTCTTCCTGTAGTACTGAATAATTTTCTTTTTGTCTTCTTCATATTTCTTTTTATCAAACTGCGCACTGCTCCAGAACTTCCACCATACAGCTTCTTCAATTTCCTCCATTTCACCTTCCAGGTCGCCGTCGTCAAACGCCTGGTTTCCTCTAAATTCAATTTCTCTAACAACTATCTGATCATTTTCCTCAATTTCCATTTTCAGGAGAATGCGGTCTTTGATTCTGGCAATTAAGTTTGAGTATGTAATTTCATCCATTTCATACTCAAGAGTGTATTCATCCGAAAGATCTTTTTCATTTCTCCAGACTACATTGATTGCCTCATCGGTTGTATCTGCCGTATAATAATTGTATTTCAGGATATTTATTTTGGCATTCAAATATCCTTCTTCTTCATACAGCTTAAGTACGGAAAGTTTTAGATTGGAAATTTCCTGGGCTTTGAGTATAGTACCCCTCGTAAAGCTGATTTTTTTCTCAATGTCCTCGGTATCAATTTCATCATTCCCTTCAATAACAACCCTCTCGACCCTCGGATACTCCTGGATTTTGATAATTAGAAAAACACCGTCGGCTACGCGCTTATCAATACTAATCTGGATATCGTAAAAAATATTCAGCGCGTAAAGTTTCCTGATGGCATTTAAAGTCTGATCTCCCGGTATCTGGATTTCATCACCGATTTTTAGGCCGCTGCTGGCAATAATCGTATTTGCATCGGTAGTTTTGTTTCCCTCGACGGCAATACCGAGAATTTTATAGCTTGCCTTTGTATTTTGTGCAGAATTAATTCCTGAAAATAATATTATCAGAAGAATAATTTTCAAGCTTATACAAAACAAAAATCGAACCGAATATAATTTTTTAAGGAAGGAGTTGAGCATTCGCTAAACCTTTATTGTTCTTTTTTATTTGTTCGCTGACTTTACCAAATCTTCTTTCCCTCAATTGAAAATTTCTTATGGCTTCATATAAATGTCTTCGCCGGAAGTCAGGCCAAAACACATTGGTAATAAAAAACTCAGTATAGGCAATCTGCCACAGCAAAAAATTGCTTACCCGGAATTCCCCGCTGGTTCTTATAAGCAGATCGGGATCGGGAATATCTTTGGTTGTTAAAAATCGGGCGAAAAGAGATTCATTAATATCTTCTTTTTTTATTTCACCGCGGGAAGCATAATCGACAATTTGTTTTACAGCTTCAATAAGCTCCCATCTGCCGCTGTAGCTGAGTGCAAGATTCAGCATCATTGTTTTGTTATTTTTCGTCTTTTCAATTGCCTCATGGATTCCTTTTTGAACTTCAGGTGGGAAAGAATTACTGTTCCCGATTATGTTCAATTTTATATCATTCTGATTAAGTTCGTCAGCTTCATTTTTAAGACTTCGAAGAAGCAGGCGCATCAAGGTTGAGACTTCATCTTTGGGTCTTTTCCAGTTTTCCGTGGAGAAAGTATATAAAGTAAGATACTGCACTCCGAGCTGTGCACATGCTCTAACAATATCACGGACAGACTCAATCCCGGTTTTATGCCCGGCTGCACGCGGTAAGCCTCTTTTGCGCGCCCATCTGCCGTTGCCATCCATAATAATTGCGATGTGAACCGGAATTTCCCCCGATCTTTTTAGTTCTTCTTGAATCCTGGCGTCAGCCGGTGATTCGGATTTTCTCAATTCCAACCTTAATAAATGATAAAACGTGTAAAATTAAACTTCTCGTTTTTCAATGTCAAGAAATTTAAGTCTGCATATAATAGATGATCCTGACATTCAAAATAACAAATAGAAGGTCTATAATGAAAGGTAAAAAAGGGTGTTTGTAAAAAAAAGAGCGGCTGTAAATTCTTCACGCCGCTCTTCTATGGAGAGAGTGATTATTCAGGAGAAAAGAACTTTTTCCTTGATTTTCCGGTTTCTTTTTACTTCAACCGGTGTATCTACAATTTGAAATAAGCGGATATTTTTCTTTACATCGTTCGCCAGGGAATCGATCAATGCTTTTGCATTTTTGTAAAGGGATTCATCTGCACCGATAAAGAGCTTAACGGCTTTATTGGTAAATTTAGTCTGCCTGGTCGCCAGGAAAATCAGTTTCTCTTTTATTTTCGGATCACTCATATCATTTTTTGTTAATGTAAGTCCGATTGCATAGCTGTTCTTATACCTGGCAATTATATCCACATCAAAGTCACCGACTTTGGAAGGTTCAGGGAGGTAAGTCCCGAATTTTCTTTTTACAGTAAGATACCCGTGTTTCCAGAACTGTTCCACAAGTAAATCGACGCTTTTTCTTTTCATCATTTCCATTTTAATAACCTCCTAATTCAAACCTAAATTCCGGTATATGTACACCGGCAGGATCGGTATTAGCGGTGTGAATTTAACATTATTTAAAATTTTGATATTACTTATTCTTGAATATGCGAACTTCTTTATTTCATTGGAGTTATGGGTTCTTCCGTACAGCACCTTTTTTCCGTTTTTCTCATAAGAGATAAAATAGGGATCGAGAATAATTTCATTAGACGAGTAAAGAAATTTTATTTTGTTCCGGTTTTTAATTGCATTTGAAAACAATTCCGATTTCATATACACTCCTTAATTAAACCAGCGGATCACGCCGATTACTTTTCCGATTATCGAAAAATCTTTTGTTCCTTTAATTTCAATAGGCTTGTACTTTTCATTTTCCGGGATAAGCCTTATTACTTCATTCTTTTTCTGAAATGTTTTTACGGTAACTTCGTCATCAATCCGGGCTACGACAATTTCCCCGTTTAATGCCTCTTTTTTCGGAGAGACAATTACCAGGTCACCTTCAAAAATACCGGCATTTATCATGCTGTCCCCTTTCACGCGGAGTGCAAAGCAGTCCTCCGATTTTTTTACATAAGCCGGATCTATAACAATATTCCCTTCAAGATTTTCTATTGCCAGAATGGGAGAACCGGCAGCTACACGGCCAACCACAGGAATCTGGTGGAAAAGAGTGCCTGCATCAATAATATTATTATGAGGCAGCGAGATTCCCCGGCTTGCGAAGCTTTCAACATTGATGTAACCCTTTTTTACGAGGGCATCGAGATGCCGTTTAACTCCAAATGTTGAGGAAATATCGAATCTTTTCCCGATCTGGCGTAGAGTAGGCGGATAGCCGTTCTCATCCCGGAACTGCTTAATAAAAGTTAATATTTCTTCCTGGCGTTCGGTTAGTTCTGTTTTCATTTAAGTGCTCATTTGTTCACTGGTAATATAGTGAACAAACGTGCACTTGTCAAGAGAAAGCTCAAAAAAAGATATTATTAGTGATTTGACTAGTGATTTGTGAACAGATTACTAAAAAGGATGTGTAAGGGGTTAGGGGAGTAAAATACTATAAAATAAAAAAGGCTACATGTGAAATACATATAGCCTTTAACAAAAAAAAATATTAATGGTTATTTATACTCCGCTTCCGTTTCCACCTTATTTACATGAGTAATCCAGTTATGCTTATCCTCTGCAAGTCCGTACTGTATGGAGGTGATTGCATCGAAAAGCTTTAAGGATAAATCATCCGGCTCGCCGCCGTTGATTGTCATTTCCATATCTTTATATTTAAGCCATCCAACCGGGGAAATTACTGCTGCTGTGCCGGTCCCGAAGATGCTTACTAAATTTCCGTTTTTGTATGCATCGGTGACTTCATAAATGCTGACGCTTCTTTCGGTTATTTTCATTCCCCAGTCTTTTAATAATTGAATTACGGATTCCCTGGTAACACCCGGAAGAATTGTTCCGCTTAACTTC
>Ga0105101_10001294_pt1 | contig 10866 bp, 11 predicted proteins | sample PPLLak21cMay2015_2_FD_87037 | JGI IMG/M metagenome (GOLD analysis project Ga0105101, IMG submission 87037) | Freshwater sediment microbial communities from Prairie Pothole Lake near Jamestown, North Dakota, USA - PPLs Lake P8 Core (1) Depth... | ecosystem: Environmental > Aquatic > Freshwater >...
GCGAACATCGCGGCCTTCATTCCCGAGCCGCACATCTTGTTCACCGTGGTGCAGCCGGCTGACAGCGGCAGCCCGGCACCGAGCGAGGCCTGGCGCGCCGGCGCCTGGCCCTGGCCCGCGGCCAGCACGCAGCCCATGATCACTTCCTGCACGTCCTCGGGCTTGAGCTTCGCGCGCTCCACGGCGGCGCGGATGGCGGCGGCGCCGAGCTCGGGCGCCGCGAAGCCCTTCAGCTCGCCCTGGAAAGCGCCCATCGGGGTGCGTGCGGCGGAAACGATGACGATCGGGTCAGGATTCATGTGCTTCTCCTTTCAATAACTGCCTGGCGCGGTCCGCGATCTCCGGGGGGAAATCGCGTGCCTTGCGCGTTTGCGGATCGAGGCACACGGCGGTCAGCTCGCACACCGCGCACACTTCGCCGGATTCGACGTGCACCATCTCGTGCGCCATCTTCAGCGTGCGCTCGCGCAGCTCGACGAGGCTCGAGCGCACGAAGATCAGGTCGCCGGGGAGCAGCTCCTTCCGGTAGCGGATGTTCTGCTCCACGCCGGCCATGCGGATCGCCTCGCCGCGCAGCACGGAGGGCGTGATGCCGATGCGCTGGAACACGTGCCAGAGCGCTTGCTCGAAGAACTCGCCGTAGGCGCGCAGGTTCGCATGCCCCATATGGTCGCATTGCCACGCATGGATCGTGCCGCGCGCCGTCTCGAACTGGGTCATGGCGCGAGGTGCCTGCCAACGCCGCGGATCGCGTCCGCGGTTTCCGTTTCCAGCCTGGCGATCAGCTCGGCCGCCGGCAGCGCCCGCGCGAGCGGCGCCGCCTGGCCGGCCCACATCGACACGAAATCGGGCTTTCCCGCCTTGGCGGATGCCGCGCGCAACGCGCTGGTCACTTTGTTCTGCGCCGGGAAGGCAAGCATCGGCGCGCCCTGCATTTCCTTCATGAAGCGATTGGCGAGGCCGCGCGCCGGCTTGCCCGAGAATTTCTCGGTGATCCGAGTTTCATCCTCGCTCGTTTTCAACAGATGGTCTTTATGAACCTGCGGCGCGCCGCTTTCGGGGCAGGCGAGGAAGGCAGTGCCGAGCTGCGCGGCCTGCGCGCCCAGCGCCAGCACCGCGGCGATGCCGGCGCCGTCCATGATGCCGCCGGCGGCGACGACCGGAACCTTGACCGCGCGCACGACGAGACGCGTGAGCGCGAGCGTGCCGGTGAGCGCGTCCGCAGGGTCGCGCAGGTAGGTGCCGCGATGCCCGCCGGCCTCGCCGCCCTGCGCGATGACGAAGTCGAAGCCGAGGCTCTCCAACCCTTGTGCTTCGGCGACGCAGGTGGCGCTTCCCCCGACCACGATGCCAAGGCTCTTCAGCTTTCTGACGCTTTCGGCAGGAAGTGAGCCCAGATGGACGGTCAGGACCTTTGGTCGCAGCTCTTCGACGGCGGCGAGTTGCGCCTCGAGGTCGGGCGCGTAAGGCGGCATGACGGGCGATTGCGCGGAGAGGCCGAGCTCTGCGTAGTAGCCCGCAACTGCGTCGAGGGCGCCACGCTGCGCGGCTGCATCAATCGCAGCAGGAAGAGCCGAAACGAAGAGGTTGATGCCGAGCGGGCGCTCGGTCTTCGCGCGCACCCACGCCACCTGGCGCTTCATCTCCTCGGGCTGCGTGTAGGCGAAGCCGAAGGAGCCGAGCCCCCCGGCGGCGGACACTGCGGCGACGAGCTCCTGCGTGCTCGGGCCGCCGGCCATCGGCGCCTGGATGACCGGGAGGCGAAGCCCCAGCTTTTCGCTAAAGGGAGTGCTTATCCTCATTTCGTTTCGGAAAAGAGCTCGCGGCCGATCAGCCAGCGCCGGATCTCGGAGGTGCCGGCGCCGATCTCGTAGAGCTTCGCGTCGCGCCACAGCCGCCCGGTCGGCGTCTCGTTGATGTAGCCCATGCCGCCGAGGGCCTGGATCGCTTCGCCCGCCATCCACGTCGCTTTCTCGGCGGCGTACAGGATCGCGCCGGCGGCGTCCTTGCGGGTGGTCTCGTTGCGGTCCAGTGCCTGTGCCACGGCATACACGTAGGCCCGGCAGGCGGAGAAGGTGGTGTACATGTCGGCGAGCTTGCCCTGCATGAGCTGGAATTCGCCGATCGGCTGGCCGAACTGCTTGCGCTCGTGGACGTAGGGGAGGACGGCATCGAGGCAGGCCGCCATGATGCCGAGCGGCCCGCCGGCCAGCACGGCGCGCTCGTAGTCGAGGCCGGACATCAGCACGCGAACGCCACTGCCTTCGTCGCCCAGGATTTGATCTTCGGATATTTCACAATCCCTGAACACCAGTTCGCACGTGTTGGAGCCGCGCATGCCGAGCTTGTCGAGCTTCTGCGCGGTGGAGAACCCCTTCATGCCCTTCTCGACCAGGAACGCCGTGATGCCCTGGTCGCTCGTCTTGCCGTAGATGACGAGCACGTCGGCGTCCGGGCCGTTGGTGATCCACATCTTGTTGCCGTTCAGGACGTAGCGCTCCCCGCGCCTTTCAGCTCTCAATTTCATGCCGACGACATCCGAGCCGGCGCCGGGCTCGGACATCGCCAGCGCGCCGACGTGCTCGCCGGAGACGAGCTTCGGCAGGTACTTGCGCTTCTGCGCTTGCGAGCCGTTGCGCCGGATCTGGTTCACGCACAGGTTGGAATGCGCGCCGTAGGAAAGCCCCACCGAAGCGGAGGCCCGGGAGATCTCTTCCATCGCCACGACGTGCGCGAGGTAGCCGAGCGCGGCGCCGCCATACTCTTCCTCGACGGTGATGCCGAGCACGCCGAGGCTGCCGAGCTTCGGCCACAGGTCGGGCGGGAACTGGTTCGTCTGGTCGATGTCTGCCGCGCGCGGCGCGATCTCCTTCGCGGCGAAGGCGCGCACCGAGTCGCGCAGCATGGCGATGTGCTCGCCGTGGTCGAACTGCAGGGTGCTCATTCGGGCGTGTCCGGGGTGTCGGGCAGCATCATCAGGGTCTGCTGCATGCTGGCGATGTGCTTGCCGTCCTCAGCGTACACCTCGGCGCGGGCGATCGTCAGCGAGCGGCCGGCTTTCACCACCTCGCCGCGCGCGACCAGCGGGCCGCGCGCCGGGGCGAGGATGTTGATCTTGTACTCGACGGTGACGAGCGAGCAATCCGCGGGCATGAGCGAGAACGCGGCGTAGCCGCAGGCGGTGTCCGCGATCATGCCGATGACGCCGCCGTGCACGAAGCCCTTCTGCTGCGTCAGGTCGTCGCGGTAGGGGAGCGAGATCTCGGTCGCGCCCGGCTCGACCGCCGTGAGCCGGGCGCCGATCAGCGTCATGGCCTTCTGGCGCGCGAAGCTCGCCCGGCAGCGGGCGGCGAAGTGCGGATCGACGGGCGCATTCATGAGCCTTGGGAGGCTACTTGACGTTTACGTAAACGTCAACCTCGCCGGAGCTGCTTCCGGACGCGTTTTTCGAATGCCTCGAGCTCGGCGAGCTGTGCCTCGATGTCGGCGCGCTGCTGCAGCAGGCTCGCCTTGTGCGACGCGAGCACCGAGAGGAAGCGCTCGAGCTGCGGGCGCTCGTCGCGGCCGGGCTCGTACATGTCGATCAGCTCGCGGATCTCGGACAGCGTCAGGCCCAGGCGCTTGCCGCGCAGCGTGAGCTTGAGCCGCGTGCGGTCGCGCGCGGTGTAGACGCGCCGCTGGCCCTCGCGGCGCGGCGCGAGCAGCCCCTGGTCCTCGTAGAAGCGGATGGCGCGCGGCGTGACGTCGAATTCCTGCGCCAGCTCACTGATCGAAAACTCGGCGTTCAGTGCCCGGTCGCGCGCCTTTTCCATGGTAGCTTTCGTTTCGATTCTAGCTGATGTCATCGCTCGAGTATCCCTTCCCCGAGATTCCCGCGCCCGGCACGACGCTGCAAGTCGCGCCGGGAATTCATTGGCTGTCGATGCCGCTGCCGTTCCAGCTCGACCACATCAACCTGTGGCTGCTGGAGGACGATGGCGGCGGGTGGACGATCGTCGACACCGGAATCGGGAACGCAGCCACGAGAGAGCTGTGGGAAAAGGTGCTGGGTGACAAGCGCGTAACGCGCGTCATCGTCACGCACTACCACCCGGACCACGCCGGCAATGCCGCCTGGCTGTGCCAGCGCTTCGGCGCCGGGCTCTGGATGACGCAGGGCGAATACCTCACCGCGCACGCCGTGCGAACGAGCACCGCCGGCTATACCGCAGAGGCGGTGCTTGCGGTCTTCCGCAGGAATGGCCTGGACGAGGGCCGTGCCGCGGCGATGGCGGGCGGGCGCAACCGCTACGCCGCCCTGGTGCCCGAGTTTCCGTTCTGCTATCGCCGCATCATCGAGGGAGATGAAGTTCGCGTGGGAAAGCACGCGTGGCGCGCCATCATCGGCCACGGCCACGCGCCCGAGCACCTGTCGCTTTTCTCGGCGGCAGCGAACACGCTGATCGCCGGCGACATGCTGCTGTCGACGATCTCCACGAACGTCAGCGTCTGGTCGATCGACCCCGAGGGCGACCCGCTGCGCCTGTTCCTCGATTCGGTGGCGGGCTACCGCAAGCTGCCCGAGGACGTGCTGGTACTGCCCTCGCACGGCAAGCCCTTCCGCGGCGCGCACCGGCGCGTCGCGGCGCTGGAGCAGCACCACCAGGATCGGCTGCAGGAACTGACGGCATCTTTGCGATCCGGGCCCAAGAGCGCTTGCGACCTGCTGCAGGTCCTGTTCCGCCGGCCGCTCGACACGCACCAGACCTTCTTCGCCATGGGCGAGGCGATAGCCCACCTGCACTACCTGTACTACGCGGGGCGGGCGCAGCGCCGGGTCGATCCTGATGGCATCATGCGGTATGCAGCCAGCTGATCCGAAGGAAAACGAAGAGCTCGCCAAGGTCTGCCGCGACGTCGCGTCGCGGTCTTCCAAGATCCTCGGCGACTTCGCCCGGAAGCAGTCGCAGAGCCTCTCCGCCGCGGTGCGCGACGAGATGGGCATCGCCAAGGCGTTCATGGACCTCTATGCGCGCATGGCGGCCGACCCGAGCCTCATGGCGAGCGTGTCGATGAATCTCTGGGTCGACTACATGCGCCTGTGGCAGTCGACCTGGGTGCGCATGCTCGGCGTCGATACGCAGCCGGTCGCCGCGCCAGCCACGGGCGACTCGCGCTTCAAGGACGACGACTGGTCGAGCAATTTCCTCTTCGACGTAATCAAGCAGTCCTACCTGATCTCCGCGCGGCACATCCAGCACGCGGTGTCGAGCGTCGAGGGACTGTCCGAGGAGTCGGAGAAGAAGGTGGCGTTCTTCACGCGCCAGTACGTCGACGCGCTGTCGCCGTCCAATTTCATGCTCACCAACCCGCAGGTCCTGCGCGAGACGCTCGCGAGCGGCGGGCAGAACCTCATGCGCGGCCTGAACAACCTGCTCGCCGACCTCGAGAAGGGCAATGGCGAGCTGCGCATCTCGATGACCGACGAGTCGGCGTTCAAGCTCGGCCACAACGTCGCCACCACGCCCGGCAAGGTCGTCTACCAGAACGACCTGATGCAGCTCATCCAGTACGAGCCGCGCACCCAGGAGGTGTACAAGCGGCCGCTGGTGATCGTGCCGCCGTGGATCAACAAGTACTACATCCTCGACCTGCGCGACAAGAACTCCTTCATCCGCTGGGCCGTGGAGCAGGGCCACACCGTGTTCGTCGTGTCCTGGGTCAACCCCGGCGCGAACCTCGCGAACAAGGGCTTCGACGACTACATGCTCGAGGGCACGCTCGCCGCGCTCGACGCGGTGGAGAAGGCCACCGGCGAGAGCAAGGTCAACTTCATCGGCTACTGCCTGGGCGGCACGCTTCTGGGAGCGACTTTGGGTTATTTGGCCCAGAAAAAGCAAAACAGGGTTGCCTGCGCGGCCTTCTTCGTCAGCCTGCTCGACTTCTCCCAGCCCGGGGAGCTCGGCGTGTTCATCGACGAGGCGCAGGTCGCGAACCTCGAGCGCAAGATGAACGAGCGCGGGTACCTCGAGGGCTCGGAGATGGCGGGCACCTTCAACCTGCTGCGCGCCAACGACCTGGTGTGGTCGTTCGTGGTGAACAACTACCTGCTCGGCAAGGACCCGTTCCCGTTCGATCTCCTGTACTGGAACGCCGACTCGACGCGCATGCCGGCGCGGATGCACAGCTTCTACCTGCGCAACATGTACATCAAGAACCTGCTCGGGGTGCCGGGCGGCATCACGCTCGCCGGCGAGCCGATCGACCTGTCGAAGGTGACGTTGCCGTCGTACTTCATCTCGACGGTGGAGGACCATATCGCGCCCTGGAAAACCACCTACAAGGGGGCGCGCTACCTGGGCGGCGCGGTGCGCGGGGCGGTTCGGTTCGTGCTCGGCGGCTCGGGCCACATCGCCGGCATCGTCAACCCGCCCGCGGCGAAGAAGTACCACTACTGGACCAACGAGTCGCTCCCGGAGTCGGCCGACGAATGGTTCGCCACCGCGCAGCAGCGCCCGGGGTCATGGTGGGAGGACTGGCAGGAATGGATCGACGGCCAGAATGCTTCTGACGAGAAAGTACCTGCACGGAAGCCGGGCGACCGTGAACTTCGTGTTATCGAAGATGCTCCCGGCAGCTACGCGATGATGAGGATCGCTAAAGGCTGACGTTGCGCGGCTTGCGCGGCGCGCGCGCCGCCAGCCGGTCATACAGCGCGCCGGGCATCGCGCGCATCAGCACCGAGAGCGCCGCCATCTGCCAGGGAATCACCGCCAGGCGCCTGCGAGCCGCGATGGCGCGCGCGATGCGGCGGGCGGCTTCGTCGGCCGGGAGGAGAAACGGCATCCGGTAGCGGTTGTCCTGCGTCATCGGCGTGTCGATGTAGCCCGGGCAGACGCACACCACCGAGACGCCGCTGCCGTGCAGCTCGGCGCGCAGGCTCTCGAGCCACGTGATCGCCGCCGATTTCGAGGCGCTGTAGGCCCCGGCGCCGGGCAGGCCGCGAAAGCCCGCTACGCTGGCGATGCCGGCCAGCGTCCCTTGTCCGGCTTCGCGCATGGCCGGGGCAAAGGCGGCGAGGGTGGCCGCGAGGCCGGTGACATTCACCTCGAGCACGCGGCGCAGCTTGGCTACGTCGGCAACTTCATCGCCGCGCGTTCCCACCGACACACCCGCATTGGCGATCACCAGGTCCGGGGCGCCAAAGCGGGCAAGAAAGTCCTGCGCAGCGGCCGCAACCGCGGCCTCGTCGGCCACGTCGATCTGATAGCTGCGCACCTCTCCCGGGAAGGACTGGCTGATGGGCCGGCGTGCGATCAGACCCAGAATGCTCCCCGCCGCGGCGTAATGCCGCGCGAGCGCCTCGCCGATACCCGAGGAGGCGCCGGTGATGACGACCTTTATCGCTGCTTCCTGGCCTGGCCGATCAGCTGGGAGACGGTCTCGAGCATGCCTTCGCCGGCGCTCACGGTATAGCGGCCGTCGACCGCGATCGCCGGCGTGCCGTCGATCTTGTAGCCCGCCGTCATCAGCTTGGCGCGCTGCGTCCTGCTGTGCACCGAGAAGGATCTCATCACGTCGGAGAACTTCTGCGCATCGACGCCCTGCTTCTGCAGCCACTGCGCGAGCGCCTTGGGATCGTCGGTGCGCAGGCGGTCCTGGTGGATGGCGTCGAAGAAGGGCCGGTGCAGCTTGTCGAGCAGCCCGAGCGCCTCGAAGGCGTAGAAGATCCTCGCGTCGTGCTCCCAGCGCGGGTTGAACACCGCCGGGACGCGGCGGAACTGCGCGTCGGGCGGCAGCTTCTTCAGCCAGCCCTCGAGCGCGGGCTCGAGGTTGTAGCAGTGGATGCAGCCGTACCAGAAGAACTCGACGACCTCGATCTTGCCGCCCGCCTCGGTTGGCTGCGGCGGCTTGAGCTCCATGTAGCGTTGCGCCATGGCGAGCGGGGGCGCGAGCAGCAGCCCCACGACGAGGAAAGCGAGGAGTCTCTTCATTGCGGCGGCGTCTCCTTGATCTTGACCAGGCTCGCGTCGATGCCGTTCTGCGCCAGGGCCTGGCGGATGCGGTTGATGTCCTCCACCTTGGTGTAGGGCCCCAGCCGCACCCGGTACCAGGTGCCCTTGTCGGGCAGGTTCGCCGGCTCGACGCTCGATTCGAACCCCAGGATGGCCAGCCGCGCCTTCTGGTTGTCGGCGTCGGCCGGGTTCTGGAACGAGCCCGCCTGTACGAAATAAACGTCCTTGCCCGTATCCTGTTGACTGCGCGCGGTGCGCATGCGTTCGCGCAGCTCGCGCTCGCTCACCTGCTCCTCCTGCCCCGGCAGGATCTTGTAGAAGTCGAACTTCGGCTTCTCCGCCGAGGCCGGCGGCACGGTGCTGCCCTGCGGCAGCCCGGCGATCGCCGGCGGCTTGGCCGCCGCGGTGCCTTCCTTCTCGGCCGGCTTGGGCTTGCCGGCGATGAAGGGGATCTGCGTGCGGTTTAGGTAGAAGGCGATCATCAGGGACACGACCAGGCCGATCGCCACGCCCGTGAACATGCCGAGCAGGAAGCCGCCCCCGGCGCGCCTCCTGCTGCCGAGCCGCGTGGCGGAGCCGGACCTGGGTATTGCCATCACATCTTCTCCGGTGCGCTGACGCCCAGAAGCGACAGCCCGTTGGCCAGTGTTTGGCGCACCGCCGCGCACAGCGCCAGCCGCGCCGTGCGCAACGCCTCGTCCTCGACGAGAATGCGCTCGGCATTATAGTAGCTGTGGAACTCGGCCGCGACTTCGCGCAGGTAGAACGCGAGCGAGTGCGGCGCGAGCTCGCGGGCCGCGCCGGCGAGCACCTCCGGAAACTCCTCCAGCTTGCGTGCCAGGGATAGCTCCCGTTCGCCGGTCAGTTTCTCCAGGTTGAAATCCTTCAGGTCCCCGCCGGCTTGGGCGAACAGGCTGCAGACGCGCGCATGCGCGTACTGCACGTAGTACACCGGGTTCTCGTCGCTCTTCTGCCGCGCCAGGTCGACGTCGAACACGAACTCGGAATCGGCCTTGCGCGAGACCAGGAAGAAGCGCACCGCGTCGCGGCCCACCCAGTCGATCAGGTCGCGCACCGTGACGTAGGAGCCGGCGCGCTTGGAGATCTTCACCTCCTCGCCGCCGCGCATCACCTTCACCAGGCTGTGCAGCACGTACTCCGGATAGTCCTTCGGAATGCCCAGGCCGAGCGCCTGCAGGCCGGCGCGCACGCGGGTGATGGTGCTGTGATGGTCGGTGCCCTGCACGTTGACCACCTTCTTGAAGCCGCGCTGCCACTTGGTGACGTGGTAGGCGACGTCGGGAACGAAGTAGGTGTACGTGCCGTCGGACTTGCGCACCACGCGGTCCTTGTCGTCGCCGTAGTCGGTGGTGCGCAGCCACAGCGCGCCGTCCTTCTCGTAGGTCTTGCCGCTCGCCACCAGCGCCTCGACCGCCGCGGCCACCTTGCCCTCGGCGTACAGGCTCGACTCCAGGTAGTAGACGTCGAACTTCACGCCGAAGGCCTGGAGGTCCACGTCCTGCTCTTTCCGCAAGTACGCCACGGCGAATTTTCGAACTTTCTCGACATCACCCGGATTCGCGCCCTGAGAAACATAGTCGCGCGCGATGTCCTCGATGTACTCGCCTTGGTAGCCCTCGGCCGGCCAGCCCGTATCGCCGGGGCGCACGCCGCGCGCGCGCGCCTGCACCGAAAGCGCGAGCTTCTCGATCTGCGTGCCGGCATCGTTGTAGTAGAACTCGCGCGTCACCTGGTGGCCCTGCCACTCGAGCAGCGCCGCGATCGCGTCGCCCAGCGCCGCCTGGCGGCCATGGCCGACGTGCAGGGGACCCGTCGGATTGGCGGAAACGAACTCGACCTGGGTCTTGAGCGGCTGCGCGGCCGGGCCGCGGCCATAGCTCGCGCCCTGCTCCAGCACCCGGGCAACCACCGCCTGCTTCGCCCTGATGGTCTGGCGCACGTTGTAGAAGCCGGCGCCTGCGATGGTCGGGCGCTCGAAGAGCCCCGTCTGCTGCACGCGGTCGGCCGTCGCGTCGAGCAGCCGCTGGGCGATCTCGCGCGGATTGCGCTTCAGCTCGCGCGCGAGGGTGAGCGCCACGGTGCAGCTGATGTCGCCGTGCTCGGGATTGCGCGGCCGCTCGAACTGCACCAGCGCCTCGCCCGCGCCGGGCGCGATGTCGCGCAGCGCCTCGAGCAGGATGCCTTTGAGGACGGCCCTGGGGTCGTGCATCAGTCGAACTCTATCGGATCGACATCGAGATGCCAGCGCACCTCGTGCTGCGATTTTTCGAAAAGAATTCTACTTAACGAAGTGAGAAAGCCTTGCAGGGCCGAGCGCGAGGAGGACTGCATCAGCAGCTGCGCCCGCTCGTAGCCGGCGCGGCGCGTCAGCACGTGCGGCACGGGGTCGTAGCAGCGCACTTCCTGCGGGCACTCGATGCTCGCCACGGCACTGCGCAGGAAGCGCAGCGCGGTGTCGAGCTTCTTCGCTTCGGCGCGCAACGCCGCCTCGAAGACGAACGGCGGGAAGCCGGCCGCGCGCCGCTCGGCGAGCTGGGACTCGGCGAACCCGGCGTAGTCGTGCGTCGCGAGGGCGCGGAACAGCGGATGCTCGGGATAGCGGGTCTGCACCAGCACTTCGCCCGCGCGCTCGCGCCGCCCGGCGCGGCCGGCCACCTGCGCCAGCACCGCATAGAGCCGCTCGGCGGCGCGGTAGTCGGTCGAGAGCAGCGCCGTGTCGGCGTTCAGCACGCCGACCAGGGTCAGGTCCGGAAAGTCGTGTCCCTTGGCGAGCAGCTGCGTGCCAACGAGGATGTCGGCCTCGCCGCGGCGCACGCCCTCGAGCGTGCGCGTGAGCTCGGCGCGCCGGCGC
>Ga0105101_10001295_pt1 | contig 10865 bp, 14 predicted proteins | sample PPLLak21cMay2015_2_FD_87037 | JGI IMG/M metagenome (GOLD analysis project Ga0105101, IMG submission 87037) | Freshwater sediment microbial communities from Prairie Pothole Lake near Jamestown, North Dakota, USA - PPLs Lake P8 Core (1) Depth... | ecosystem: Environmental > Aquatic > Freshwater >...
CGATACCGTCGAGACCGAGATCCCGGAACGTTATCTCGAGTCAGCCTGAATCGACCTACGGACATTATTGACTAGAGGAAATACACATGTCTGATCATCACCACGACCATGACCACGATCACAGCCACAAGCCGGCACCGATGGTCGATGAAGTCAGCGATTTCGAAATTCTCGAGATGGCGGTTCGCGAACTGGCCATCGAAAAGGGGCTTTTTTCGGCTGAGGACCATCGCGTCTGGAAGGAATACGTGCATACCCTCGGCCCCGTGCCGGCGGCGCGACTGGTTGCCAAGGCCTGGCTGGACCCCGAGTACAAGAAGCTTTGCATCGAGGATGGCGTCGAGGCCAGCAAGGCCGTCGGCGTCAACTGGGTGACCACGCCGCCCACCCAGTTCGGCACGCCCAGCGACTACTGCAACCTGCGTGTCCTGGCCGACACCCCGACCCTGAAACATGTGGTGGTGTGCACCCTGTGCTCGTGTTACCCCCGCCCGATCCTGGGGCAGTCGCCCGAGTGGTATCGCACCCCGAACTACCGTCGCCGTCTGGTGCGCTGGCCGCGCCAGGTGCTTGCCGAGTTCGGCCTGCAACTGCCGCCGGAAGTTCAGGTCCGCGTCGCCGACTCCAACCAGAAGACCCGCTACATCGTGATGCCCGTGCGTCCCGAGGGTACGGACGGCTGGACCGAAGACCAGCTGACCGAAATCGTGACCCGCGACTGCCTGATCGGCGTTGCCGTGCCGAAACCCGGCATTACCGCGAACGCCAAACGCCCGGTGATCAAGGCGAACCGCCCGGTGCACCATGATCATTGATCAAGATTTGCATTAACAGGTTAGGAGTGAGCCATGGCTTCAGCTGAAAACAGCAATCCAGCATTCAAAAGCTGGCAGGGAACGGATACGACGCCTATCGGCGTGCTCGAGGAAGTCCGCGGTCGTGGACGGGTATGGGAGGACCTGGCGGCGCAATACGGCGTCACCAATCCCGATCCTCCCTGGAAAATAGATCTGGAGGCGACCTGCGACATGCTTGCAGCCGATTCCTGCGTCAAACCCTACGACCAGGTTGAACCGGGCTCTTGCGCGCTGCCCTCGCTCGAGCGCCGGGCTGAAGAGGACGATTTGTCCGAGACGCTTTACGAAGATGTGCCGTTTCCCGAACGGCAGCTTCTGGCGCTGGCGCATTCGATGATCAAGCGTGGCCTGATCGACGAGACGGAACTGGCCCGTCGCCTGGAGGAGGTTGGCAAGCGTCTCAACAGCGTTTGATGGTGATGCCCGGCATTGCGCCGGGCAGCTGTCCATATTATTGAAATCGAAGTGGGGCTTGCGCATAGCCGGCAATCATTTCCGAAAATGTTCGTTTGATGCTAACAAGAGTCATGCCGTAAGCCCGTTGCAGGGTAGCACTGGCAACAGACAGAGGATTTGTAGATGTCGATACGCGGAACAGAAATCAAGATCCAGGGCCTGACGCATCGCTACACGCCGAAAAGCCCGGTCACCTTCAATCGTGTCGATCTGGTGTCGCCTCCGGGTGAGGCGCTGGCAATTATCGGTCGTTCCGGCTGCGGCAAATCCACGCTTCTCCATATTCTGGCCGGTTTATTGAAACCCACTGAGGGCAAGGTCCTGCTCGATGGTACGGTGGTTGGGGCGCCGTCGCCTCGCTGGGTCATGATGTTTCAGGCGCCGCATCTCTTTCCCTGGATGACGGTCTCCCAGAACGTCGGGGTCGGTCTGAGCTTCGGTCGCTGGTCCAGGCAGGAAACCGAAGAGCGCGTCAAGGAAGCGATCAAACTCGTCGAACTCGAGAACTGGGCTGAATCCAACGTGCAGGATCTCTCGGGTGGCCAGCAACAGCGCGTGGCGCTTGCCCGCTCGCTGGTGATGGAGCCTGAACTCCTGCTGCTGGACGAACCGTTCTCCGCACTCGACGCCTTCACGCGTGCATCCCTGCAAAAAGACGTGCGTTCCATCGCCAAGCGCAAGGGATTCAACATCGTCTTTGTGACCCACGACATCGACGAGGCCGTCATCATGGGAGATCGTGCGGTGATCATGGCGGGTTCGCCCGGCAACATCGTTCACGAACTCGATATCGACCTTCCCGATCCCCGTGATCGCCACGACCCGGCTGTTCAGGCGTTGCGTACACGTCTGATGTCAACATTTCAGGAAGCTGCAAACTACAAAAAACCGGAGTCAGCCACCTTGGCGTAGGTTGAACTGCGCCTCAACAGAATTGCTCACCGTCACGCTGCCGTAACGAGCAAACACCGGTCGGGATAGCCGACACCCTCACCTTAGGAGACCGAAAATGAAGAAATATCTATACGACGAGCATGCCCAGCCCCGTCCGCTGGTGCATGTGGATGGATGTTCATGCGGTACGTGCGGCAAATCCCAGATCGTTGATCCGCGCATGCAGGTCATGCCCGAGAACCCGGATATCGCCGACGGCATGCAGGACCCGAATCTGGATATCAATTACGACCCGCTCTTCAGTTCGGTGCTCGGCACCAGCGTCAGCCGGCGCAGCATGCTCAAGATGGCCGGCCTCGCCGCACTGGGCGGGATGGGCGGCATGCTGTCATCGTCGGCCTTTGCTCAACAGAAAAAATTCTCGAAGCCGTTCGACCCGGTGCTCAAGATCGGCTATATACCGATTACCGACGCCGCGACGCTTCTGGTCGCACATGAAATGGGGTTCTTCGAAAAAGAAGGCATCAAGTCGGAGCCGCCCACGCTCATTCGCGGCTGGTCGCCGCTGGTCGAAGCGTTCTCGGCCCAGCGTTTCAACCTCACCCATATGCTGATCCCGGTACCGATCTACATGCGGTACAACAACAAGTTCCCGGTAAAGATCACGGCATGGAACCATACCAACGGCTCCGGGATCATCGTCAGCAAGAAAAGCGGCATCAAAACACCCAAGCATTTCGGCGGCAAGCAATTCGCGGTGCCGTACTGGTACTCGATCCACAACATCCTCTCGCAGAAAATCATGCGGGATGCAGGCATTACGCCGGTGATCCGGCCGCAAGACGCGAAGCTCGGGCCTAACGAATGCAACTTCCTCGTCCTCAACCCGCCTGATATGCCGCCTGCGCTCGCGGCGGGACAAATCGACGGCTACTGCGTCGCCGAGCCGTTCAATGCGCTGGGCGAACTCAAGGCGGGCGGCGAAATGCTGCGCTTCACCGGCGATGTCTGGAAAGGCCACCCCTGCTGCGTGGTCGTCATGCACGAGGACGATGCCATGGATCCGGCCCGCGCGGCATGGGCTCAAGGCGTGCACAACGCAATTGTCGCTGCGCAGCTTCACCTGTCGAACAACAGGCAGGCGATGGCGGAGATGCTGTCCAAGGATGGCAAGAAGTATCTGCCATTCCCGAAAGAGGTGGTCGAGCGTGCAATGATGTTCTATTCCGTCGCTGACTATGCAGCGCCGCCTGCGATCCAGCATCCGGAATGGGGTCAGTCCCGCATCAACTTCCAGGGCTGGCCATTTCCGAGCGCCACCAAAACCGTTGTAGGCGAATTGAAGAATACGCTGGTAGGCGGCGACCTGGCTTTCCTGGACAAACTTACCCCCGACTTCGTTGCGAAGGATCTTGTCAACTACACCTACATCAAGAAGGCACTTGAAAAGAATCCGAGCTGGAAGCTGGACAAGAGCGTTCCGCAAAAGGGTGATCCCTTCGATCGTACCGAGGTGATCACGTTATGAGTGGTGCAGTGAACCCCGCTGCAGGCGGCGGGTTTTCCGGTTACCTGGAGCGTTTTGGCTGGGCGATGGGCGGCCTTGCGATCCTGGCCGTGCTTTGGCTGCTCGCGGGCCATTGGCTCTCGATCAACCCGACGACGGTAACGTTCTCGAAATTCGGATTGATCCCGACGCTCCAGGCTTTCCCGGAACTCTGGGGGGCCGGAAAAATCCAGGCCGCCTCTGTCGCCAGCGGCTTCCGCCTGGGCTCCGGTCTTCTCATTGCCATCGCAATCGGGGTGCCGATCGGGGTCCTGATGGGGCGGATCAAGTGGTTCAACAACTACACCAACTCGCCGTTCCAGTTCGTGCGCATGATCAGTCCGCTTGCCTGGACGCCGCTTGCGGTGCTGGTGTTCGCGACGTGGAACGGTTCGATCATCTTCCTGATCGCCATCGCTTCAGTCTGGCCGGTGATATTTGCAACCGCCGCCGGCCTCGCCAAGGTGGATCCGAACTGGTTCAAGGTGGCGCGTAATCTCGGCGCCAAGCCCTGGCACATGCTGACCAAGCTGATCGTGCCGGCAATCATGTTCGATGTGCTGTCCGGTATTCGTCTCGCGCTCGGCGTCGCCTGGATCGTGCTGGTGCCGGCGGAATATCTTGGCGTGACGTCGGGACTGGGATATGCCATCGAGGACGCTCGCGAGACGCTGTCCTACAACCACCTGACCGCACTGGTCGTCACGATCGGCGTGATCGGCTATTTCCTTGACGGCACGCTTGTGGCACTGATCAAGCGAGCCAGCTGGCACCGCGGGGGCGTTTGATGCGAACCGAATCCTGTTCGGCGTCAGCCTGTCGTTCGCTGGGCAGGCCCGCCATGAATCAGACCTTGCACGACATGGATCGTGAGCTTGAAAGCAAAAGAACGCCGCTGCAGGCGTTCGCTAAGCCCGGCAGCCGGGCAGGGGTAAATGAACGATGAACGGCAATATTGCATCGGTTGGTAGCAGCGTGATCAGTGCCGGGGTGAGCGGAAACTGTTTTTCCCGGGCGATGAAGGCTACGGCGGACCAATCCCTGCACTTCTTCGTGGGATTGGCGGTCCTGTTCGGACTTTGGTGGCTGGCCATCTACGTTATCACCCTCGATCCATCCAACTCGACATTCGCCGACTTCGCCCCACTCGCAGCCTTACAGTCCTTGCCGGATCTGTGGGATGACGGCACGATTCCACATGCGCTGGAGACCACGGGCTATCGCCTGGGTTCGGGATTGTTCCTCGCAATCGTCATCGGGGTCCCCATCGGCATCCTGATGGGCCGAATCAGGTGGTTCCAGCGATTGACCAACGTACCATTCCAGTTCCTGCGCATGATCAGCCCGCTTTCCTGGGAGCCGATCGCCGTGGTGGTGTTTACGGGCTGGGACGAGGCGATCGTCTTCCTCATCGCAATCGCTGCAGTCTGGCCGATCGCGTTTGCCACCGCCTCCGGCCTTGCCAAGGTGGACCCGGCCTGGTTCAAGGTCGCACGCAATCTCGGCGCCAAGCCCTGGCAGATGGTGACGCAGATCATCATGCCCGCCATCACTTTCGACATCCTGACCGGCGTTCGACTTGCGCTGGGTGTAGCGTGGATCGTCGTGATCCCGGCTGAGTTCCTCGGGGTGACTTCGGGCTTCGGCTATGCCATTCAGGACGCACGCGAGAGTCTGGAATACGCAAATCTTATGGGCCTGGTGCTGATGATTGGCGTCGTCGGCTTTGTGCTCGACAGCATTTGCGTGCTGCTCATCAAGCGCTTCAGCTGGCACCGTGGCTAAGTGAATCAATGGCGCCAGCCCGATTATCTGCCGTGTTCGCTGTGTCGCTCCGACCCGGACCTGAGCGCAGATAAGTTAATAGAGTGAGGTAAAACCAGCATGGCCCAAAAAATCAACATCGTGTGCGTCACCGGTACGCGCGAAAAGCTGCAGATGGCCGCGATGTTTGCATCGGTCGCTGCCGCGACCGGCGACGAGGTGACGGTTTTCCTCTCCATGAATGCCCTGACGTACTTCGTTAAGGGACGTTCCGCCGACGCACCGGCTGAGGGCGAGCTCGGCGAGTTGCTCATTGCCGAGAAAGGCGTGCCACCGTTCAAGACCTTGTTCCAGCAGGCGGTCGAGCTGGGCGACGCCAAACTGCTTCCCTGCTCGATGGCGCTGGATTTGATGAAAATTACCAAAGAGGATCTCGACAGCGAGCTTGGCCCCCCAACAGGCCTGACGCGCTTTCTGAGCGATGCCGAGGGCGGCCAGCTTCTCACGTTCTGAAGCGGGATGCTGTTTTGAATAAAAGATTACGAAAGGACACTGCACAATGAGTGAAATCAAACTCGTCGACGCGCGCGACACATTCTGCCCCGGACCGCTCATGGAGCTGATCACCCACATGAAACAGGCAAGCGTCGGCGATACGCTCGAGCTGCTGTCGACCGACGAGGGCTCCGGCGCCGATGTGCCGGAGTGGGTCAACAAGGTCGGACACGAAATACTCAGCAACGAGAAAATCGAGGGGGTCTGGCACATCAAGGTTCGCAAGGCCAAGTGATGCGGCTTGCGTGTGCGGGTCCCGGACAGGCGATGGCCAGGAACGTCCTGAAAAAATAGCGCTTAGGAGAATGCAATGAGAATCTTAGTCGTCGGTGGTGGCACGGGCGGGACGATCGTGGCCAACAACCTTGCCCGGCGTCTGTCCGGAGAAATTCGCGCTGGCAAGGTGAAGATCACGATGCTGTCGGCTTCGGACAAGCACATGTATCAGCCTGGGTTGCTGTACGTGGCTTTCGGGCAAATGATGCCGGATGAGCTCTATCGTGATCAGGCCAGCCTGCTCGAATCGAGCATCGATTTTCACGTCGACCCCGTCGAGCAATTCGAGCTCGACAAGAACCAGGTAAAAACGAAAAGCGGCAAGGTCTACATGTACGACGTCATGGTGATTGCCACCGGCTCGCGCATCGTGCCCGAGCAGATTCCCGGATTGGCGGAAGGCGCGGAGACTTTCTATTCCGAAGCCGGCGCGGTGAAGATGTTCAAGCGCCTGCGCGAATTTCAGGGTGGCAAGATCGCCGTAGTCGTAGGTGTTCCGCACAAGTGCCCGATCGCGCCGGTCGAGGTCATCTTCTCGTTGAACGACTATTTCAAGGCGCGCGGCATCCGCGACAAGGTCACCATCAAGTACCACTACCCGATCGGCCGCATTCACACGATCAAGGAAGTCGCGACCTGGGCCAAGCCCGAATTCGACCGCATGGGAATCGAGTACGAGACCCTCTTCAACGTCAAGGAAGTCGACGTGCAGAACAAGGTGGTGAAGAGCGAGGAAGACACGGAATACGCCTACGACCTGCTCATCGCCATTCCGCCGCACCGTGGCATGGAGGTGATCGAGAAGAACGGTCTCGGCGAGGGCGGCTGGATTCCGACCGACCGCCACAAGCTCACCATGAACGGGCACGACAACGTCTACGTCGTGGGAGATACCACCAACCTGCCGGTCAGCAAGACCGGCTCTGCCGCACATTTCGAAGCCGAGGTGATTTCCGAGAACATCTCATCGATCGTGAAGATCGGCACGCCGGTGCGCGACTATGACGGCAAGGTGTACTGCTTCATCGAAACCGGCCACGACAGCGCGACCTACGCGATGTTCAACTACCAGAACCCGCCCAATCTGAAGCCGCCGAGCAAGCCGATGCATTGGTTCAAGATGTCCTACAACAAGATGTACTGGACCAGCGTACGCGGTCTACTCTGAGGAGCAGCAACATGACCACCGAGACAGGAACACCTGCCGCCGCAACGGCCAGCGCCGAAGACCTGCACCAGCTCGCAGAACTTGCGAATCTTGTGACCGCCGCCCGGGACGCGATGTCGGATGACATCGTGACGCGACTTGCCGGGGCGATGAGCGAGGGCATCACGCTGCTCGACCGCCTCACGCGCAACGAAGGATTAATCTATTTGCTGCAGGAACTGGATCGTCCGGAGAACCAGCACTTTCTCGTCTCCTTGGCCAACGCCTTTACCGAGGCGAGTCGGGAGCTCGCGACCACTCCCCAGGCACAGGGCGGTCTGGGATGCGCGATACGTTTGGTCAGGGACCCCGGCGTGCTGGAAGGGCTGCGGCTGGTATCGCTGATTGGTTCACGTCTGAGCAAGAGCATGCGCGAGATGCACCGGCACGGCGGGTAGTACGTCCAGGCGTTGAGGGAGCGACGCCGGGTATAAGTACAGTCAAAAATCCCCATTTCGCCCAGACCCCTGGGCAACATCAGAATCGAAGGCCTGCATCGGGAAACCATTGCAGGCCTTTTTTTGCATGTGCCGGGCGGAATCGAACTGTCGATACGCGGTTTTCAAATTCGGCCCCCGCTGTTCCTGGGCGTTTTCTGCACATCTTCATGGCACAAAGCCCCTTGGTTTGGTGCGTCCCGCACGAAATCCCTCGCTTGCTGCAGCAAGCGCCCTGGGCCCCTGCACGCAAGCCATTGAATTCACATTTTATTTTTGTTTATTGACTGCTGTCATAAATATGGCATACGAATTGCTTATCCTGATACATTAGTAAATTCTAATGCTCAATACATGGCCTCACTTTTCAGGCTCCTGCTGTTGCTGATGTTCTCGGGGCTTACCGGCGCTTCCCAGGCCGCCGAGCCGGCGCTGCTGACCCAGTTCTTGGAAGGCCGCAATCTGGACCAGGCCACCGAGGCGCTCAAGCAGGCCATCGGTGCCCGCAACTTCACTTTCGTTCGCCAGCAGGCGATCGACAGCAGGCTGGTGCCGGTCGATTGGGAGGCGAAGTCGGTGCGCATCGTCTACTTCTGCAACTTCGACCTGATGGATGCCGCCTTGCGCCGCAGCAAACTCACCACCCAGATCATGCCCTGCCGCATCACCCTGATCGAAGTTGACAAGGGCGTCAATCTCATTGCCGTCAATCCGGCCTGGATCAGCGAGCAGTGGAATGCACCCGATTTGCATTCGGGATGCCAGCAACTCAAGCAGGACTATCTGGCCATACTAGAAGAGGCGGCACTATGAAGACCCCAATTTTTGCCCTTGCCCTGATTGTCGCGACCGCACAGGCGGTGGCGTCCCCGGTTTCCGCCAGCAAGGCTGGCAGCATGCAATCTGCGCTCGACGATCTGAGTCTGGCGCTGATCGACCATGGCTATCAGCTGGTCAAGGTACAGCCCATCGACAATGCTCTGGTCAAGCGCGGGTATGCGGACCCCGGCATACGCATCGCCTTTGTTGGCAAGGAAGAGCAGATCCAGCAGGCGCTGGCCGCCGACCCGGCGCTGCTCAACCTGCTGCCGCTGCGGTTGACGATGGAGAAGGGCGCAGACGGCATCCGCATCAGCAGCGACGATCTGGCGCAGTGGCGCGAGCGCATGCCGTCCGCTGGCCCGGTGTTGCAGAAATGGGAAGACGAGCTCGCTGCAATCCTGTCCGACTACCGCAGCATCGAATGATCCAGATCGGATGTGACTGCTGATCAGGCAAAGCGGCGCCGGATAGCAGAACGAATCAAGCCGGCCCGGCAGGGCAGTCCGCCTTATCCGATTGGTCCGGGCGCCAGGCCACCGCAAACCCCATCCAGTTTTTATGAATTGTCCGCCGCGTCCTTGCCAGCCAATCCGCAGCGTTATATCCTGCAAAACATATCGTGTCGATGGACGCTGGTTTTGAAAAAACGGATTAAACCAAAACTTCGAATCCTGCTGGGCGCCGAAATCGCCATCGGGCCAGGCAAGGCTGACCTCCTCGATGCCGTGGCCCGCACCGGCTCCATTTCGGCAGCGGCGCGCGAGATGGGCATGTCCTATCGCCGCGCCTGGTTGCTGGTCGATACCATGAACCGCTGCTTTCAGGCCCCGCTGGTAGAAGCGAGCAAAGGTGGTTCGGGGGGCGGCGGAGCACGGGTTACCGATCTGGGTCTGGAAGTCCTGGCCCGTTACCGGGCCATGGAAGTCAAGGCGGCTGCCAGCGTCGCCACCGAAATGCGCGAATTTGCCCACCTGCTTTCAGAGCGGTACGACTGAAATGGTAGGAATAGGAATTCATCGCCCATTCTTTGCCAGTCGTTATATACCGTCATGCATATCGAAAGGAAACTCATGAAAACCTCGTTCAGAATGCTTACCCTTGCCCTCTTTGCTGCCCCCTTCGCGTCTCCGGCGCTGGCTGCGGATGTCAGCGTTGCCGTGGCGGCCAATTTCACTGCCCCGATGCAAAAAATTGCAGTCGAATTCGAGAAGGACACCGGCCACAAGGCATTGCTTTCGTTTGGCTCTACCGGCAAGTTCTACGCCCAGATCAAAAACGGCGCGCCCTTTGAAGTCCTGCTCGCAGCAGACGACGAAACCCCGGCCAAGCTGGTAAAAGAAGGGGCCGCCGTCAGTGACAGTCGCTTTACCTACGCGATCGGCCAGCTCGCCCTGTGGTCGGCCAAGCCCGGCTTCGTGGACGACAAGGGCGAGGTGCTGAAGCAGGGCGCCTTCGCGCACCTGGCCATCGCCAATCCCAAGCTCGCCCCCTACGGTGCGGCGGCCGTTGAGAGCCTGACCCGACTGGGCCTGCTCGGCAGCATCGAGCCCAGGTTCGTGCAGGGCGAGAACATCGCGCAGACCTACCAGTTCGTCAGCACCGGAAATGCCGAACTCGGTTTCGTCGCCTTGTCGCAGGTGTATGAAGATGGAAAGCTCAAGAGCGGCTCAGCCTGGATGGTGCCGGCCGGCCTGCACGCACCCATCCGCCAGGATGCGGTGGTGCTCACGAAAGGCAAGGACAACCCGGCCGCTACAGAGCTGCTCAAGTTTCTCAAAACCGATAAGGCGCGCGCGGTGATCAAGTCCTACGGCTATGCACTGTAAACGAGGACAAGCATGCTGAGCGACGCCGACTGGGGCGCGATCCGGCTGACCCTCGAACTGGCCAGCGTCACCACGGCCCTGCTGCTCGTCATCGGCACCCCTATCGCCTGGTGGCTGGCGCGCACCCGCTCGGCATGGAAAGGCGCCGTAGGCGCCTTGGTCGCACTGCCCATCGTGCTGCCGCCGACGGTGATCGGCTTCTATCTGCTGGTGGCGATGGGGCCG
>Ga0105101_10001298_pt1 | contig 10858 bp, 10 predicted proteins | sample PPLLak21cMay2015_2_FD_87037 | JGI IMG/M metagenome (GOLD analysis project Ga0105101, IMG submission 87037) | Freshwater sediment microbial communities from Prairie Pothole Lake near Jamestown, North Dakota, USA - PPLs Lake P8 Core (1) Depth... | ecosystem: Environmental > Aquatic > Freshwater >...
AAATCATCCTTGAAGCAAATATTAGGGGAGACGTTCTTGAAATGGTTTTAAAAGATAATGGAATTGGTATGAGAAGTGATGAAAAAATTATGGGAAACGGTTTAAGAAATATGGAAGAAAGAGCCCGTATTATTGGAGGAAAACTGAAATGGAGATCTGTTTCAAACTCCGAGACAACAATTACATTTGTTGGTAAAATTGATAGTGGGAATAAATTATTATACTCGGTTAAAAGATTTCTGAATGTTTCAAATTGATTAGTGCAAATTTAAATTCCTTTAGCTTATCAATTATATAAATTATAATTAAATACTTTGTTAGATATTTTTTATGATACATGTAGCTATTGTTGAAGATAATAACACAATAAGAGAGGGACTTGCTGCATTATTAAGCGGAACTCCCGGTTATAATTGTACAGGTGCTTATCCGGATTGCGAAAAATTTCTTACCAATCTTCCAAAAATAAATATTGATGTAGTTCTTATGGATATTGGTCTCCCGGGCATTAATGGTATTGAGGGAGTTAAAAAAGCAAAGATAATAAATCCTGCACTTAATATTCTTATGCTTACAATTTATGAGGAAAGCAATGTTGTATTTGAAGCTTTATGTGCCGGGGCTTGCGGCTATCTTGTTAAAAAAACTCCTCCTAGCAGACTGCTTGAAGCTATAAACGATATTTGTGAGGGTGGCTCACCTATGAGTTCTCACATTGCCAGACAAATAATTTCAGTATTTCACCAGAAAAAAAATCTGAATGGAAATAGTTCGGATTATGAACTAACTCAGCGGGAAAAAGAAGTATTAAACCATCTTGCTGATGGGTATAATTACCAGGAGATTGCAGATAAATTATTTATAAGTGTAGATACTGTAAGGCATCATATAAGAAATATTTATAAAAAACTTCACGTCCATTCACAATCAGAAGCAGTGGCAAAAGCAATTCGTAAAGGCATTATCTAATCCTCCTACACTGCACAAATATGCAGGTTGTTCATCTTTTAAGGGCTAGTTTTTTAAATAATTGCACATTTATGCTGTTGTTAAAAGAATGATTTTGTATTAATTACAATTAGCAGCAGGAAGAGTTTTTATTTTTAAACAACCTTAAGGAGGAAACAATGGAGAACTTAAATCTGAATGAGCAGAACAGTAATCCTCTTGCTGACCTCATTAGTAATGAAGTTTATGAAACTTTAATAAGCCGTGGACTTATAAATGAGACTTCTGTAAGGGACAGGGAGATACGGAAGAAGTTCAAAATACTAAGGGTTAATAAAATGAGTGCTGGTGATGCAATAGATACTTTACGTGAAGAATATCCTTATTTGCAATTTGATACTATAAGAAAGATTGTTTACAATTCCCCAAAGAAGAATTAAAATTGCTCTCCAAAATGTTGAACTAACTCAATCTCTTCCTCTTTTCTGAGTATGACGGCCCGCGTAAGAAAGGAAAGGAGGATTGGGATTGAGTTAGATTAAAACTTAAACCGAATTATTTAAAATAAAAAAGACGTTCCCGAAGAACGTCTTTTAGTTTGAATATTTAATTAACCTAAATAAGCTTTAAGGTTTTTTGTTTTGGGGGCATGCCTTAAAGTTCTTATCGCTTTTTCTTTTATTTGTCTAACTCTTTCACGTGTAAGATTAAACTTCTCACCTATTTCTTCAAGGGTAGCAGAGCGTTCACTATTGATTCCAAAATATAACCTAAGTACATCTGCTTCTTTTTCAGAAAGAGTTGATAAAACATTCTGGACTTCATTTTTAAGAGATTCACCCATTAAAGAGATATCAGGTGCGGGCTGTTCTTCATTAACCATAACATCAAGAAGATTGTTTTTATTATCATCTCCATTCTGAAATGGTGCATCAACAGAAATATGTCTTCCATAAAGCTGAAGTGAATTAGCAACATCCTCAACATCCATATCAAGTTCCTGAGCTAATTCCTGTGCATTTGGTTTTCTTTCATATTCCTGCTCAAGTTTGCTATATGCTTTACCAATTTTGTTAAGTTCACCAACCCTGTTTAATGGTAAGCGAACCATTCTTGACTGTTCAGCAATAGCCTGCATAATTGACTGTCTGATCCACCAAACAGCATAGGAAATAAATTTAAACCCTCTGGTTTCGTCGAATCTTTTTGCTGCTTTTATAAGTCCAAGGTTTCCTTCATTTATAAGGTCACCTAATGATAATCCCTGATTTTGAAATTGTTTAGCAACACTAACCACAAACCTAAGATTTGCCTTTGTAAGAGTTTCAAGAGCAGTCTGATCTCCTCTTTTTATTCTTATCGCAAGTTCTATTTCCTGATCCGGAGTTAACAGATCAACTTTCCCTATTTCCTGCAAATACTTATCCAAAGATTTACTTTCCCGACTCGTGAACTGCTTGGTTATCTTCAATTTACATCACTCCTGATTGTTATTTTAATTTTTCGTGGTTTTTCTGACAAGTCACTTTTCCAAAAAGTTGACTTTAAATATACAAACATTTTCTTCAAAAGTTAAGTCAAAAAATAATCTCATAATTATTTCTTCCTACTATATTAGATGCTTCTTTTAACTTAAAGTTGTAAGAAAAAGAAGGATATTTTAAAATCACTCTTTAAAACCTTAAAAAACAACACCTTTTCTTAAATTATTCTATATACAAATTAATTACCCTATAAACGGCTTCCTCACAAACTTTACAATAAGGTTTTTTACCTTTAGAGAACATTAAACAGTCAATCATTGGTCTATAAAGTCCTTTTGAAAGATAACCGGCTCCTTCAAAGACGCCTATTCTTCCCCAATATTTACTGTTTTTTAAAAATTTATCAACTTCTTCGGAATGCAGTTTATCTTTCAAGTTATAATCTTCTTGAGATCTAATAATACTATCTGAAGAGGCTTTGTTTCTTTTCAATTTCGCAATATTCTCATTTAATGATCGTCTTTCTTTCTGCCATTTAAAATCCATACTATCAAATTGTGCTTTTCTCCACATAGTAGGAATTTCTACTCCATCAGAAACAGATTTTCTCCACTTGAATTCATCGGGGTTCAGCAAAGCTGTAAGATTTGGTTCAACTGGTTCTACATCAATTTTGTAAAAATCATTATATGCTACATCAGAAGTGTAATATTCATCTGCCAGACCAGCGAAAGAATGTCCGAATTCATGAAGGAAAAGATATTCAAACCACTGATTATCTGATGTTAATGTACAGAAGAGATTATAAATTCCTCCTCCTCCATAACGATTATGATTTGTAATAATTACAATTGCATCATAAGGAACATTTGCAGCAATATCTCTTAAAACTTTATTATCTTCGGTCAAGAGATATCTTTCCGAACCGAGTGAATAAAAAGTTGTTCCTAATGCAGTGTTCTTATAAATGCTCGCACCGGGTTCATCAGATCCGCTATCCTCAGAAGGTTTCAGAACCCCATAAAAATTAAACTCTTCTTTATTGGATTTATATGGTTCAATTTCGAATAATGTATTAATAAGCCTGTTAAAATCTTCTTCAAACTTTCCGGTTTCATTATTAGTATATCCGTCTCCCAGAATTGCTATATCAACCTGTGAATGAGGATCGTTATTATTTTCAAGTTTTAAGATTTTGACTGAGCTATCAAAAATTTTATCCTTTACAATATAAATATCTTCAGGATTAATTTCGGTGTTAAATATTTCAAATAAGTTATTTTTCTTATCTCTTCTTTCAATTGAGAATTTAATTTTATTTTTAGGATACGGAATTAAAGCTGATTCGTGATAAGTTTTCTTAATCCCATTAGTTGCTTCAACACTTGTTTGATACTCCCCAAAGTAAGTATCAAATCCTTTTGAATAAATTAATCTTTCCGATTCTGAATCATAAATTTTTACATAATATTTACCATTGTTAAGATTATCTATTAAGTTTGTAATGCTTCCGGCCCAGGTTCCATACCTGTAAATCCTATCTATACTCATCATTTCAAATTCAGAATCACCTGTATGATGATAATCGATTCTCATTATTTCATCCAGAAAATAATTGTTAAAAGATATTTGAGATATCCCTTTACTAATGAATATTAATGAAATGATACAAACGAGAAAAGAAGACTTCATAAATTCTCCTCTTAATAATTTTAATTAAAAAAATTCAACTGCCCGCTTTGAACAATTGAATCAAAAGAAAGATCTAATAATACAAGAATTGAATCTGCAATTGGCTTAAGCTGCTTTTCTATGTAATGCTGGTAATCAATATCTTTTGGATTGAGCTCTACAGGTACTGGTCCTCTTTTAGTAATAATATAATGTACTACATTACCAACTTCATTTAACATTTTTGCAGCACGAACTTGAGGAGGAATATTCTTAACATATTCCTCAACATCTTTTCTTAACCTTTTTCTATAAACAAGCTTCTCATCAAATTCACCTTTGTAAATTTTATCAACAAAATCATTCATCCATTTTGAAATTTCCTTGTTATAAAGAACTCTTTTATAAAGTTCAACCTGGAATTCCTTTGCGAGTCTCGTCCAATCAGATCTGACAAATTCCATTCCCACAAACTCAAGATTTTCATCACCATTATTAACAACAAGGCCAGCATATCTTTTCTTAGCTCCGGTTTCTGCACCTCTTGCAGGAGTAATAATAAATTTTCTATAAAATTTTTCAAACTCCAGTTCAAGATGTGAAGTAACTTCATATTCTTTTTTTAATCTTGATTTCCAATATTGATTAAGCTCCTTTGCAAGTTTTTTACCATTATTTGAACCATCACCTTCAGCGGATTTTAACCTGATGAATAAGGAATCAGTATCACCATAAACAACTTCATAACCCTGCGATTCAAGATATTTCTTGCTTTGAAGTAAAAGCCACTGCCCAGTTGAGGTAATTGCTGAAGGAAGGTGAGGATGATAAAATCGGCAGCCTGTTGATCCCATTACACCATAAAAACTGTTCATTAGGATTTTTATTGCCTGGGAAAGAGGCTTCTCTGCATCTTTAATCGCCTTTGCTCTCTGTTTCATTAAATGATTAATAAAATCCGGAAGGAAATGTTCTGTCGATGAAAATTTGTACCCTCCCGGAGTTATTATTGGACTTATTTCAGACATCAATCGGGAATATGGATCTATTTTGAATGTCTGAATTATTGAAGGATACAGACTTTTAAAATCCAGCAATACAACATTGTCATAGATTCCCGGTTTAGGATCGAGAACATAACCGCCTGCAGAATGTTCAGTTGAAACAATATCTTTAACATTTGGAGCTACAAGTTTTTTTTTGTGAATCTTTGGCAATAAAAAATGATCGAGTGCTGCCGACATCATTCCCAACCTGTCCATTAACATTCCCGATAATTGTGTTCTCTTTACAGACATCTCAATCAGTCCCGTTTTCTTAAATATTTCATAAACAAGAATAGTATCCTGAATATTGTATTCCGCAAGCTTCTGTTTATCTTCCTTAAACAGTCTTTCTATTTCTGTTACTTTATTTTGTTCATGAGAAATAGTTTTACCCTTACCAAGAAGTTCCTGTGCTACTGTTTCAAGTTTGTAATCCTCAAATGTTTGAAAAGACATTCTTAACGATGAAGGTCCATCAAGCACAATTCTCCCGGGTATATCTACAAAATAATTGCCCTGTTTTCTTTTGCGTAAAGTAACTCTTCCGTTTCCTCTTGCAATATCAAAAGGTATTACAAACTCTTTACATTTATTTTCAAGAAAGAGCAGATCAAATCCAACTACATGCCAGCCAATAATTATATCAGGATCAGCTTCACTGAACCATGAAATAAATTTTTGAAGCAATTCTTTTTGAGAAGTAAAATAATCAACATAACCAGCACTGTTTTGCTGTTCGTCTGAAAGCATAAATATTTTTTTAGTCTCTTCATCTTTTTTCCTTAAATAAACTGCAATTGAGTAAAGATCATTATTCCTTTCACCTGTTTCTATATCCAGGGAAGCAATTGTAAAATCCGGTGTTACATTTGCCGGTTTTATTTTAGGATTACTAAATGAAAGCATCTTACCATTTTTTTCAGCGTTCCCGGTAACATTCATTTGAGCGTTTATGGATTTCTCCATCAGGTACCTTCTCGCAGGATCAATATCTGCTTCGTAAGTCTTAATATTTTTTGAGCTTAAAATTTCCTCAGCCGTTTTAAGATCCCTTTGCGTATTAAAGTAAACAGCATCAACTATGTTCCCGGAAAAATCCTTCATATCAACTTTTTTTATTCTATAAGGAACATTCAGAACATTAAGATTTGCATCCTCGCTTACAAAAAAAACCGGTTTATTATTTTCAACTATAATTTCGACGGGACCATCCCTAGAAGTACCGAAAAATCTCAAGATGTTCTTTCCATTTACATCCTGCCATTCATTTGTTAATATGAAAACTTTTTCTGTTATAGTAGCCATTTTAGATAAAATTAATATTATCCTATATTAACATAGCTCTAAATAAAGCTTAATAAATTATAATTTCGCAAAAAATCATAAAAACAATATGAAAAAGAAATCTCATTTTCTACTCATTTTTTTTATAGTTTTAATTAATCCTGAACTATTCTCACAAGTTAAATTTACCGGTTATGGCTCAACGGGTTTACAATTCTATGAAAGACAATTAACTTTTGGTGCATCCCAGGAAACTTACTTTGAAGGAAAATTCCAGGCTGATATAAAAGTAAATAAAGATATTGAAGCTCAACTTGATTTTAGAGGGAATTCAACAGATCGAAATGTTGTCTTGAGAGAATTCTCAGCAAAGTTTGAATATTGGGATAGAATGAAAGTTGAAGTCGGTAATATTAAACAACCTTTCGGCACAGAACAAATAGTAAGCAACGAAGATCTTGAACTTGTTGATGAAAGTTTTGTTCATGAACAAGTTTCAGATTTTGGTTATGCCGAAAGAGCAGTAAGCATTATGTTATACAGCAAGTACAAAGAGGCGTATAAAGATTTTCCTCTTTCATATTATTTTTCATTATTTAAAAATAATTCAGCCACTTCAGGTGTTTATGCAAGATTAAGTTATCACAGCAATAATTTTATATATTCCATCAATTATACTTTTCATGCCATAGGTGGAGATTATCCTGTTAAGGCAAATGCGTTTTGCGGAGATATAACTTTTAATCCAAAGAATACAAAGATAAGCCTTGAAGCATTTTATGTTAAGAATACCGAGTTAGTTCTTCAGCAGGTAATTTTAAATGGTGACCAGAATATTTATGCGGCAGGAGCAAAATTGCTTGCTGCAAAAAGATTTGATATTGATGGAAAAATTGTAAATGGTCTGGAACCTATAATTCTGTTTGGTTATTTTGCTCCGGACTTTTCAGAAAGCCAATTTCACACATTACAAATTGTTCCCGGGTTTAATATTTATTTTCACGAAGATGTAAGGCTAAGATTAAATTACAGCAAATTATTAACGAAGAATTTATTTAATACTAAGTATAGCTTTACAAACTCAGTAGGGACATTTGAATTACAAATAAGATTTTAATCGTGAATAAATTAATATTTATAATACTGATTATTCCAATATTCTTTGGTGGATGCGATATTAATGATAATAATCCGGCAGATGATATAAACTCCATTTATCTTTTTCATACATACATAAGACAGGAAAATTTATCTGAACTTCTTTCAAACAAGCTAATAGATTTTTCTATACCGGTTAGAATTAAAGTTGGAGATAAAGATTATAATGGAATGATTGAAGCTCAGGGTTCCGGATCACGATATCTTCCCAAATGGTCTTACGAATTTGAACTTGACGATGATGAAATTATGAACCTTGATAATTTTAACCTGAGTGCACAAATTGGTGATCCTTCTATGCTTAGGACCATGCTTGCCTCTTTTGCTTACAAGCAAATGGGTTTTGAGGTGTTCGATTCAGATTTTGCTTTCCTTAAAATAAATGGTGAGAATAAAGGACTATATTATGTTGTTGAAAGAATTGAAGAAGATTTTTTCAACAGGAGAAATATTCCGGTCTTTGAAGTTATAAACACTCAGTTTGGTGCAAGTTTTACTTTTAATAACAACAACAATATCTATGAGTATTTTGAAAAAGAAATTAATGATGATGATAATCTTTTTTATTTCGGAAACTTAATTCATGCTCTTGATACTGTAAACCAGGAAAATATTTTTACTAGACTTTCAGAATTTTTAGATATTGAATCCTATCTTAAATATCACGCCGTTTCTACAATAATAGCAGCTACAGATGGCTTTAGAAATAATATAATATTTTACAAACGGAATCCTGAAAGTCCTTATGAAACTTTACCATGGGATTTTGATGCTACATTTAATACAGGGTTTAATTATATTTTTTATGGCGATAATGAGATAATCATAAAGCTTATGGAAAATGATTCCTGTTTTAGCATTTATAAACAATACTACACTTTCTTTCTGGAAAATATCTTTACAGAAGATTTGCTTTTCCCTTTGATTGATCAGTCAACTCAAAAGATAAAAGAAGCTTATAATCTCGATCCATATCTTGGAGGTGCCGGATTTGATTTTAGCAGCGAGGTAAATAACCTTAAAAACTTCATTTCTGAAAGAAGACGGTTGCTAATCAGCAACTTAGACAATTTCAGAAAACCTTAACATTACCCTGACTGTTAGTTATTGAAACATCTTTAATCACCAAACCCGGTGGATGTAATTTTTCCTTTATAAAAAAACAATTACTTACAATATGATTAAGTATTAATTACTTGAACAGAAAGGAATATTTACTAAAGTTTTTTCTAATGAATATTTTGTAAGATTCCCCGCCGTGCCAAAAGAAAATTTTTACCGCACTATTTGAAATATTCTGGCATATAAAATGACTTTATATAAAATGTAAATGCAGCAGCAGATAGTTTAAGCTGTTTCATACTGATAATAAACTGATTTATAAACTTTAATATGAAGTGTGTTTGAGATGAGACCTAAAATACTTATTGCGGAGAATGAAAATATTGCTGCAATTAATATCAAGAATTCCTTGCATAGGATGGGATACGTTATACTTGATATAGTAGGATCGGGTGAAGAAGTAATACGTAAAGTAAAAGAAGAAAAACCCGACCTGATATTAATGAATATATCGCTTAACGGTTCTCTTGATGGAATTGAAACAGCGGAAATTATTTCTGCAAAATATGATATCCCGGTAATATATCTTACCGAATTAAATGACAGGGAAGTTCTACAGAGAGCAAAGATAACTGAACCTTACGGCTATTTAGTAAAACCATTTGACTCAAGAGAAATTGAAATTGCAATTGAAATGGCTTTCATTCAGAGAGGTGTTTCATTTGAAGCTTCCGAAGCTTCTCGGTTTCCTTTGATATTTACAAATTGAATTATAAAAAATAATCTGCCCGGAATATTTCTGCCGGTAATTATTTTTTCTTCATTACTTGTTTCTTCTTCATTTAAAAATTAGTTTTACGAAAATTCTTTCCTGATTTTTATTTGTTTAGATATACGAGGAAACTATGAATGAAGAAAATTATAACAGTGTTAACTCCCTCCCTGAAAAAATGGATGAAATCATAAACCTACTGCAGAATGATATTTTAATAACCGGTGCTTTGGTAAATAATAAAAAGTTTTATAAAGATTTCGATTCAGTGCTAAGCGACCTGAACCAATTAGTATCTGAAAATGAGGAGCCTCATCAAAAGTATGCTCAGATTTCCATGTTTTAACTGAATATCATTTCGCTTAAAAAATTTTGAAGTTTCATGGTAATCTGTCCGGGTTTTCCATCTCTAACTTTCCAATCATTAACCTGAACAACAGGGGTAATTTCGGAAATTGTTCCAAGAACCATCATCTCATCAAATGATTTTAATTCATCTCCTCTAATTTCTGTTTCAATTGCCCTTATATTATTCACTTTACAAATTTCAAGAACCACTTTTCTTGTTACTCCATCAAGAATTAAATTGGATAATGGAGGTGTAAATAATTTCCCATTTTTAACTGCACAAAAACTTGTGTGAGTTCCTTCGGTTAAATTTCCGTTTCTTATAAGAACAGCTTCCATTGCATGATTCTCAAATGCTTTTTGCTTTGCTAGAACATTTGCAAGAAGCATTGTTGATTTTATATCACATCTCATCCATCTCACATCTTCTTCAAGAATTATTTTGACTCCGTTTTTAAGCTCACTTTCCTTTCTTATGTAAGGAGTAACTGAAAGAAAAAAAGTTGGTTTTATGTCTGGAGGAAAAATATGCTGACGTGGAAAATAATTACCACGGGAAATCTGAAGGTAAACAAGAAGATGATCCGCACTAAAATTATTTACTTTAACAAGTTTGCTTATTGCATTTTCAATTTCATCAAAATCAGAAAAGTTTATTCTTGATGAAGAGAGGCTTTTCTTTAATCTTTCAATATGGTCTTCTAATCTAAAGAGTTTTCCTTTGTACCATCTTATTGTTTCATAAACTCCATCTCCAAATAAAAAGCCGCGGTCGAAAGGAGAAATGTTTAAATCATTCCCTTTAAGGATTTTATTATTCAGATAGAAATAAAAATCTGAACTATTGCTCACATTGCACCTCGTAAAATCTGTTACCCAAACTTAATGAAAAAAAGAATTGCTCTATAAAACTGAATATTTAGTTGTGTCCTAATTTCACGCTTTGTCATCCCGAACCTGTTTCGGGATCTATTAAATTGAAGAGATTCTGAAATAAATTCAGAATGACAGTTATGATGCTGATAGAGAAATGGTTGTTACACTTTTGGTATTTAATATTCCACAGTAAAACCAGCTAACATCTT
>Ga0105101_10001301_pt1 | contig 10852 bp, 8 predicted proteins | sample PPLLak21cMay2015_2_FD_87037 | JGI IMG/M metagenome (GOLD analysis project Ga0105101, IMG submission 87037) | Freshwater sediment microbial communities from Prairie Pothole Lake near Jamestown, North Dakota, USA - PPLs Lake P8 Core (1) Depth... | ecosystem: Environmental > Aquatic > Freshwater >...
ATCACCGAAAGGAAAACTCTCGGTTACGCCATTTTTTGAGAGACAATATTCACGCAAAGTTTCAATGTCCATGGGGATAGAATCAGGAAACATGATAGTAACAAGTGACAAGTGACAAGCTGTGTGTGTATCGGGTTTGGGCCAAGGGTTGCGTTGCTGTCTACCTAAGTCTTTGAAGAGTTTACAGATTTACAGGCTGACAGGTTATCTGTAACCGTGAACCTTCAATCAACAAATCAACAAATCAACAGACCTGCCTGTCGGCAGGCAGGTCAACAAATACTATTCTCAAAGATAGCACACGCATCTGAACTTAACACATGAACCGGCCGGCAAATTCAGAATACATCCTTAATGTGGTCAACGGACTGGTAGCCCTGCCTTAAAATGATGGAAATTACGTCAAAACGGATATTGATATCAAGTTTTCTGAAGGCGACAAATGCCTGGGCGGCAAGCGACAGGAATTGCTGTTTTCTGTAATCAACTGCCTCTTCGGGAGCTCCAAACCATTCACTGCTGCGGGTTTTAACCTCAATGAAAACCAGGTCCGGGCCGTCCCTGGCAATGATATCCACCTCTTTATGGTGAAACCGCCAGTTTCTTTCCACCAGGATATAGCCTTTTTTCAACAGGTATTGAACGGCTATATCCTCACCCTTTTTGCCAAGGATTGAACGGGCATTCATCCTGTATAAAGCAGTAATTTAAGGTTGTTATGATTAAAAAATCAGCTTGCACTTATCGGTCCTGACCTGCAGGGTTACATCCCGCCCCAGGATCAGGGCCATATTAGGCCGTTTATGTCCGGCAGGGAAACCAAACATTACCGGGTAATCATATTTCTCAACAGCTTCGTAAATGACATCGTAAGCGGTCTTCCGGAATCCGGAAACAGAGACCTTCATACCCGTCATGCCGCCGACAATAAGTCCTTTCAGTGTTTTCAGCTTGCCGCCGGTCTTCAGGTTCATGATCATGCGGTCGATATGGTACAGGTATTCACCAATATCCTCGATAAAGAGTATCTTACCGGCGGTGTCAATGTCAAACTTTGTACCGCGCATGCTGTACAGCACTGACAAATTGCCCCCGACCAGTGTTCCGGAGGCCTCTCCCATGCGGTTTTGCCGCACGGGTTTCACCGTATATCCGTTGAGTTTTCCAAATATTGCCTTTTTCAGGGATTCCAGTGAAGAAAGGTCTTTCTTTCCCGACTTGATGTGCCGGGGCATAATGGCGTGCAGGCTTTCGGTGTTCAGCATTTTCTGTATCATGGTATGCAGTACCGTTACGTCGCTGCAACCGATAATCCATTTTGGATTTTCCTTAAAACGGGAAAAATCAAGTTTGTCGGCAATGCGGATGGAACCGTACCCGCCACGGGCGCACAGGACAGCTTTTACAGCAGGATCATCAAGCATCTGCTGAAAATCGGATGCCCGCTGTTCATCATTCCCTGCAAATGAATTTTTCCGGCGGTAGAGATTTTTACCCAACACGGCATTCAGTCCCCAGCTGTCGAGTATCGCCAGAAACTGTTCAAGCTCTTCCGCTTTAACATAGCTTGCGGGGGCAACAAGGCCTACAGTATCGCCTTTTTTAAGCCAGGGAGGGGTTATCATAACGCATGAATTAATTATTACAGATTGCCAATTATAAAATTACCATAAAAAATCATTTTAATTTATACCACCAAAGCACGAAAGCACAAAAGAATATAATACTGATTGACAATAATATAAGCTGGCATTTATTTTAGTGTTTTGGTGTTTTGGTGGTGTGTTGGTTTTATTCTTAATTTTCGTGGTGGAATCAGATATGCCTGATTTAAATATCTTTGCCAAGTTAATAAAAGTTGGAATTATTTTATCAAGATGTCTAAAAACTACAAACGTCATTTAATTACTGCGGCATTGCCGTATGCAAATGGTCCCGTTCATATAGGTCACCTGGCCGGCGTGTATGTACCCGCTGATATTTATGTCCGTTACCTTCGGCTGAAAGGCGAGGATGTGATCTTCATCTGCGGTTCGGATGAACACGGGGTGCCGATCACCATTAAGGCACGGCAGGAAAAAGTGAGTCCCCAGGCTATCGTTGACAAATACCATGCCCTGATAAAAAAGTCATTTGAGGATTTTGGGATATCCTTCAGCATATACTCCCGCACAACGTCGAAGGTACATTATCAGACGGCTTCCGATTTTTTCAGCACCCTGTATGAGCGGGGTGAGTTCATCGAAAAAACTACCAGCCAGTATTATGATGAAGAGGTGAAGCAATTCCTGGCCGACCGGTATATCACCGGCACCTGTCCTCATTGCGGTAATAATTCAGCTTACGGGGATCAGTGTGAACAATGCGGTACCTCGCTGAATGCCACTGACCTGATCAATCCCCGTTCGACGCTGAGCGGAAGCAAGCCTGTGATGAAAGATACCTTTCACTGGTTTCTGCCCCTGGATAAACATGAAAAGGAACTGAGAAAGTGGATACTGGAAGATAACAAGGATTGGAAATCCAATGTATACGGACAATGCAAATCATGGCTGGATGCGGGATTGCAGCCCCGCGCCGTCAGCCGTGACCTCGACTGGGGAATCCCGGTACCCGTTAAAGGAGCAGCGGGAAAGGTATTGTACGTTTGGTTTGACGCCCCTATTGGCTATATTTCAGCCACCCGGGAGTTGTTGCCTGATGACTGGGAGAAATACTGGAAAAGCAAGGATACCCGCCTGATCCATTTCATCGGAAAGGACAATATCGTATTTCACTGTATCATTTTCCCGGTAATGCTTAAGGTTCACGGGGAGTATATACTTCCGGACAATGTGCCGGCCAATGAATTTCTCAATCTCGAAGGAGATAAGATATCAACCTCCCGCAACTGGGCGGTATGGCTTCATGAATACCTGGATGAGTTCAAAGACAAACAGGACGTGCTCCGCTATGTGCTTTGCGCCACCATGCCGGAGGCTAAGGATAATGATTTCACTTGGAAGGACTTCCAGTCCCGCAATAATAATGAGCTGGTGGCCATCCTGGGAAATTTCGTCAACCGCACCCTGGTGCTGACGCAGAAATATTTTGACGGCCGTGTGCCTGAACAGGGTACGCTGAATGACTCCGACCGTAAGACCCTGAAAGAGATCGGCAGGATCAAACAGGCGGTTGAGGATAACCTTGACAACTTCCGTTTCAGGGAAGCCCTTAAGTCAGGGATGGACCTGGCCCGGCTGGGCAATAAATACCTTGCCGATACCGAGCCTTGGAAGCTGATCAAAACCGACGAGGAACGGGTAAAGACCATTCTTCATGTTTCGCTTCAGATAACCGCCAACCTGGCTATCATCATGGAACCTTTCCTTCCTTTCACCACGGCACGACTGGCATCTTACCTGAACATAAAAAAACTGAGCTGGAATGATGGAGGAAGCACCACCTTGCTTAAGGCAGGAGATGCTCTGAAAGAACCGGGTTTACTGTTTGAGAAAATTGAGGATGATGCCATTGAGAAGCAGTTGCTGAAACTGCAAAAAAGCAGGGAAAGCAAAGCGGGATCGAAACCTTTGGCAAAACCGCAAAAGCCGGCTGTCAGCTACGACAATTTTTCAACCATGGACATACGGACAGCAACCGTGCTGGAAGCTGTGAAGGTGCCAAAAACCGACAAGCTGATGCAGCTAACACTTAACACAGGCATTGATGAGCGTACTGTTGTTTCAGGCATTGCAGGATATTTCAAGCCCGAAGACCTGATAGGCAAACAGGTCTGCCTGCTGGCTAATCTGGAACCCAGGATGATCAAGGGCATCACTTCACACGGGATGATCCTGCTGGCTGAGGATGCTGACGGAAGGCTGGTGCTGGTAACCCCAACCGAAGGTGTTGGCAATGGTTCGGAGGTGAAATAAAGGGGAGGTTGGGAGGGGCTTTCTATCTTCTCATCACCCAAAGCGGCAGATTCAATTCCCGGCTTAGTTTCCGCATTTCCACTACCGCTGTCTCCTTTGAATCGTATGCCTGCAGAGCAACATAGAAGAAGTCATCATTTTTCCTGATGATTTGGGGGCTGTATCCTTTTTTCTCCAGCTGGCTTTTTTGACGGTCAGCATTGCTGGGGATCAGAAAACTGCCGGCGATGATATGAAATTCACCGGGGCTGACTACTGCAGGAAGGGTAGCCGGGGGCTCTGTTATCGCATTCTTTTCAGTTGAAGCGATGGGTTGAATGGGTTCAGTTTTATTTGGCTCCTCGTAATAAAGTGCTTTTTCTTTGGATGATGTTTTGGCCAATTGCTGGTCGACTTCCTTGGCCAGCGTGTCTTCATCCGGAATTACCTGCTGGCCGAAAACAATTTTATCCGGGTTATCCTCGTGGAGCATAACGACCGGCTCGGCGCGTACGAAAAGGGGTTTAAGATACCTGTCGAAAAAACCCGTAAAATAAACCGTACCGGCACCCAGTATAACGAGGGCAGCGATAACGGCAGCCAGGGGGATCTTCACCCGTTTTTTGATGACAGGCTGTACTACCGGCGGAGGCAGGGTACGCCTGGACGTTTCCTGAGGTTTGGCGGACAATGGCACTTCAACCTCCGGCAATCCGAAGGACTGGATCCGGTAGTTCTGGCCGGAAAGAGCCTTAAAAGTCAAATTCCCGATGCTGTCTTTCACAATCGAGCCTACCTCATCGATCAATGCAGAGCCTTTTTCCTGAAGATCTTTTTTCAGGCCTTCAATAAATTCATCTACAACCAGCCGTGCCTCTTCTTCAGGCAAGTTATTTTTCCTGGCCACACGCGATATGAGCAGACCGTTATCCGTAATCATACGGCTGTCAAACCTGATTTCCATGGAAGGAGGTTCGAAAACATTGGAATTTTTCCTGATCTCAGCCTGATGGTATTTTGTAACAAAGCCTCCCAGGCCGGGAAGTATAAGCCCTTCGTTCAACAGTATCAGGTCTTTTATGTCTGCGGCAATATTCACGACAGCTTAAAATCGGGGTTTAAATATACAATCAACAAATGTAATAAAATCTTAAGCAGAACAATATTTTAAACTGCCATCTTAATTTTTATCAACGTTCCATCATGCTGATATTTTCAATATCCTTTTCCTTTCATTATCTTCGCAACGTTTTACGGGGCAGTCCCGGGAACATAGCAATAGGCTAACGCAAAGAATATGAATAAGATCCATATGGTTGACCTGAAAGGTCAGTACCATAAAATCAAACCCGAAATCGACAATGCCATTCAGCGGATTATTGATGCAACATCTTTCGTCAAGGGCCCTGAGGTTAAAGATTTTGAAAAAGAGCTGGCGCTGTACCTGGGTGTCCGCCATGTAATTGCCTGTGCCAACGGAACGGATGCGCTACAGGTTGCCCTTATGGCACTGGACCTGAAGCCGGGGGATGAGGTGATCACGCCCGATTTTACCTTTATCGCAACGGTGGAGGTAATTGCTCTGCTGGGACTGAAGCCTGTTATTGTGGATGTCAACCCCGGTGATTACACCATCGATATGGAAGCGCTAAAAAAGGCGATCAGTCCGAGGACGCGGGCTGTTATTCCGGTGCACCTGTTTGGCCAGTGTTCCAACATGGAAGAAATCATGGCCCTGGCCAGGGAAAACCATTTGCATGTAATTGAGGACAATGCGCAGGCCATCGGATCCGATTACCGGTTCAGCGATGGCGCTGTAAAAAAGGCGGGTACCATGGGGGATATAGGCTGCACATCTTTTTTCCCGTCAAAAAATCTGGGTTGCTTTGGTGACGGGGGCGCGCTGTTCACCGACAATGATGTGCTGGCCGATAAGCTTTCTACCATCATTAACCATGGCATGAAGGTGCGGTATTATCATGATATGATAGGTGTCAATTCCCGACTCGATACCCTGCAGGCCGCCATCCTCCGTGTCAAGCTCAATCATCTCGACGATTACATAAAGGCAAGGCAGAAAGCCGCCGTCTTTTACGACAATGCATTTACCGGGCTGAATGAGTTGATCATCCCGGCCAGGAATCCTTTCAGCACGCATGTTTTTCACCAGTATACGATCCGCCTGCGCAGTTTAAGCCGTGATAATTTGAGAGAATACCTCGATTCAAAAGGGATCCCGGCCATGATTTATTATCCTGTTCCCCTGCACCGGCAAAAGGCCTTTCAGTACCTGGGCCTGCAGAACAAGGATTTTCCGGTGACCGAAGACCTGTGCCGCACGGTTTTATCACTGCCCATGCACACCGAGCTCGAGGATGAGCAGCTGGAATATATAATTTCTCAGGTAAAAAGTTTTATCAATACCCATTAAGCCATATGGAAAATCATTATTTCGCCCATGAGACAGCCGTTATTGATGAGGGATGTAAGATTGGCAAGGATACCAAAATATGGCATTTCACACATGTTATGCCGGATTGTGTCATTGGTGACCACTGCAATCTGGGACAAAACGTTGTGGTGATGCCCGGCGTTGTCCTGGGAAATAATGTGAAGGTTCAGAACAACGTGTCCATCTATACCGGTGTCATTTGTGAAGATGATGTTTTTCTGGGGCCTTCCATGGTTTTTACCAATGTCATCAATCCACGCAGTGCTGTTAACCGGAAGGAACAGTATAAGAAAACCCTGGTGGAGAAAGGGGCTACCATTGGCGCCAATGCCACCATTGTCTGCGGCATTACAATCGGGCAGTTTGCCTTTATTGGCGCCGGGGCCGTCGTTACCAAAAATGTAGCGCCCTATTCACTGGTAGTCGGAAATCCTGCGCGCCATACGGGTTGGATGAGCGAATACGGACACCGGCTGAGTTTTAATGAAAATGGAATAGCCGTTTGTCCTGAAAGCGGGGACAAATACAAATTGGATCAGGACAGGCTGACCAGGATATAAAAGCATTATAACAATACAATGAAACCAATCATTTTAGTAACAGGAGGAACAGGTTATATTGGCTCTCACACAACGGTAGAGCTTATCCAGGATGGTTATCAGGTAGTCATCGTGGATAACCTTTCCAATTCAAGGCTTGAAGTGCTGGATGGAATTGAATCTATAACCGGCGTAAGGCCAAATTTTGAGAACTTCGATCTCTGTGACCTTGACCGGCTGAGGCAATGCTGCAAAAAATACCCCGGGATGCAGGCCATCATTCATTTTGCAGCCCTGAAGGCGGTAGGGGAATCGGTTGAGAAACCCCTGGATTATTACCATAATAATTTTGAATCACTGATCAACCTGTTGCGGATCATGTGGGAATTTGCCATACCGAACCTGGTTTTTTCATCCTCCTGTACGGTTTACGGACAGCCTGATAAACTGCCTGTCACCGAAGATTCACCCATTAAAAATTCCAGCTCACCCTATGGCAACACCAAGCAGGTTTCGGAGGAGATCATTCAGGATGCCATACAAGCCAACGCAACGATCAAAGCGATATCCCTGCGATATTTTAATCCGGTTGGTGCCCATCCCTCGGCCCGTATCGGTGAACTGCCGTTGGGAGTTCCTCTCAACCTGGTCCCTTATCTGACACAGACAGTGATTGGCAAACGGCCGGAACTGAGGGTTTTTGGAAATGATTATGAAACACCTGATGGCACGGGAATACGCGATTATATATATGTTGTAGACCTTGCCAAAGCCCATGTTATGGCGATCAAAAGGTTGATGGAAAAAAGGAATAAAAGTCCTTATGAGGTCTTCAACCTGGGGACGGGGAAAGGGTATTCAGTGATGGAAATTATTAAAGCATTTGAAAAGGCCACGGGTGAGAAAGTCAATTTTAAGTTTTATCCCCGCCGGCCGGGCGATATTGCCATGGTTTATGCAGATACTACACGGGCCAACAGGGAACTGGGATGGAAAGCTGATACTTCCCTGGAACAAACTCTTTTCACAGCCTGGAGCTGGGAAAAGGCTATTCACAACAGCAAATAACCTCATCGATAATGAGAAAGACCATTCTGATCACCGGGGGTGCAGGTTTTATCGGCTCGCATGTGGTACGGCTTTTTGTAACCCGATACCCTGATTATCTTATTGTGAACCTGGATAAGCTGACCTATGCAGGCAACCTGGAAAACCTGAAGGACATTGAATCAAAACCGAATTACCGGTTTGTGAAGGCTGACATTGTCAATGCTGAGGAAATACAACAGCTTTTCAGGGATTATGATTTTGACGGCATCATACATCTGGCGGCTGAATCGCATGTTGACAGGTCCATCACCAATCCGATGGAGTTTATTCAGACCAATATCATTGGCACTACCAATCTGCTGAATGCTGCCACGGGAAGTTGGAAAGACAAAACTTCCGGCAGGGTCTTCTACCATATTTCCACGGATGAAGTTTTTGGTTCACTGGAAAAGGGTGGTTATTTTACCGAAAAGACTGCCTACGATCCCAGAAGCCCTTATTCTGCCTCCAAGGCCGGATCGGACCACCTTGTGAAGGCTTATTACAATACTTATGGGCTGCCGGTGCTGCTTTCCAATTGTTCCAACAACTATGGGCCCAATCAGTTCCCGGAAAAGCTGATCCCCCTTGCCATCAATAATATTTTAAATAAAAAAACCATCCCGGTGTACGGAAAAGGTGAGAACATAAGGGACTGGCTGTATGTGGAGGATCATGCCGGGGCCATCGATGTCATCTTTCACCGCGGAAAGACCGGTGAAACCTATAATATTGGCGGCAATAATGAATGGAAGAACATCGACCTTATCCGGCTGCTTTGCAGGATCATGGATAAAAAGCTGGCAAGGCCGCAGGGGGAATCCGAAAAGTTGATTTCTTTTGTAAAGGACAGGGCCGGGCATGATCTGCGCTATGCCATCGATGCCGGAAAGCTGGAAAAGGAACTGGGGTGGGGACCTTCCCTCACCTTTGAGCAGGGGTTAAGCAAAACGGTGGACTGGTACCTTGAAAACAAGGAATGGCTTCAGCATGTGCTTACGGGAGATTATGAGAAGTATTATGAGAAGCAGTATATGAAGCGATAGAAGCCCCCTAAATCCCACCAGGTGGGGGACTTGCCGACCCGCAAGGCCACCGAAGCTCACAGAAGGGCAATACCCCTGTTGGCAAACAAGCTATAAATACTAAAATTCCTCACTTTATTAAAATCTTCCAAACTCCTCCCCTAAGGGGAGGTCGGGAGGGGCTTCCTACTCCACCGTCACCGATTTCGCCAGATTCCGCGGCTGGTCAACATTGCAACCGCGCATAACAGCGATATAATAGGAAACCAGTTGAAGTGGGATCACAGCCAGCAGTGGGGAAAAAATTGCATCCGTGACCGGTATCTCAAGCACGTGGTAAGCCATTTTGGTAATTATGGAGTCCCCTTCATTGACAATGGCGATGACAATACCATTGCGGGCTTTAACTTCCTGGATATTGCTGACAATTTTATCATAGGAGGAATCTTTGGTAGCCAGCACTACCACAGGCATTTTATGGTCGATGAGGGCGATGGGGCCATGTTTCATCTCAGCGGCCGGATATCCTTCTGCATGGATATAGGAGATCTCTTTCAGCTTCAGTGCACCTTCCAGGGCAACAGGGAAAAGATAACCCCGTCCCAGGTAAAGGAAGTTATTGGCCAGTTTGTAAAGGGAGGCTATTTTCCTGAATTCGTCGTCCTGGGCAAGAATTTTTTCAATTTTTTCCGGTACTTCGGTCAGGGATTTGATGTATGACCGGTACTGTTCTTCAGACAATACATTTTTCTTTCTGCCCACCAGTATGGCCATCATGGCAAGTACGGTAACCTGGGCTGTAAAAGCTTTTGTGGAAGCCACCCCGATCTCAGGACCGGCATGGGTATACACTCCGGCATCCGTCTCGCGGGGAATGCTGGAGCCAACGACATTGCAAATGCCCAATACCAGTGCTCCGGCTCCTTTGGCTAACTTGACTGCCGCGAGCGTATCGGCAGTCTCTCCGCTCTGGCTTATGGCAATGACAACTTCATCAGGGTTGATAATGGGATTCCGGTAACGGAACTCCGATGCATATTCCACTTCTACGGGAATACGGGCCAGGTCTTCAAAGAGATATTCGCCCACCAGTCCCGCATGCCATGAAGTGCCGCAGCCGATGATAATGATCCGCCTGGCTTCAACCAGACGGTCCATGACGTTATACAAGCCTCCCAGGTAAAGCTCATTCAGATCGGTGCCAACCCTGCCGCGGAAAGTATCCAGGATAGAGCGGGGCTGTTCAAAGATCTCCTTGAGCATAAAATGCTTGTAACCCCCTTTGTCGATCTCGCCGATACCCAGGTCGAGCTGATGAATACGCGGCGTTTGCGGATCATTTTTCAGGGTTTTCAGAATGAGCCCTTCCTTCGAAATGATCGCAACATCATCATCATTCAGGTAGATCACACTTTTGGTATATTCTATAATGGGAGTGGCATCGGATGCCAGGAAATATTCATTGTTGCCGACACCGATAACCAGGGGGCTGCCCTTGCGGGCAGCGATAAGCTTATCAGGTTCATCAGTACATGCAATCACCAGCCCATAGGCCCCTACGACTTTTGATAGCGCCAGTCTGACGGCTATTTCGGCACTGGTTTTACCTTGTTCATAGATGTGTTCAATGAGGTTGACAAGGACCTCAGTATCGGTTTCACTTTTAAATTTTACGCCATAGGATGACAGCGTTTCTTTCAGCCGTGCATAGTTCTCAATAATACCATTATGGATGAGGATGAATTTGCCATGAAAGGATTTGTGCGGATGGGCGTTGACATCATTAGGTTCTCCGTGTGTTGCCCACCGGGTATGGCCCATTCCGATGGTCCCCGCGACATTGTTGCCCAT
>Ga0105101_10001304_pt1 | contig 10840 bp, 10 predicted proteins | sample PPLLak21cMay2015_2_FD_87037 | JGI IMG/M metagenome (GOLD analysis project Ga0105101, IMG submission 87037) | Freshwater sediment microbial communities from Prairie Pothole Lake near Jamestown, North Dakota, USA - PPLs Lake P8 Core (1) Depth... | ecosystem: Environmental > Aquatic > Freshwater >...
ACGTTGACTAATGTATTCGCGGTCCCCAGGTCAATCGCAATATCCAGTGAAAACAGGCCCAAAAGCCAGTTTATCGGGTTAAAGGCCAAAGCAGGCTCCTCAATGAGGGTATCAAAGCAAAATTATGTGCGGAGATATTATACCTAACAATTCGTATCCCAGTGCGCCGCGGGGGGTTTAATATACTCAAGTATGAGAATACTATGATCGAATTCTAAGGAGATGCCATGTCGAAAATCGCCGTTGTCACAGATAGCACCGCCTACATGCCAGCCGAACTGGTCAAGAAATACAACCTTTCGATTGCACCGCAGGTTCTCATCTGGGGCGACCAGACCTACAAAGATGGCGTAGACATCCAGTCTGGTGAATTCTTTACCCGGCTCAAAACCGCCAAGGTGATGCCGACCACATCACAGGTGGCCGTGATCTCCTTTCAAGAGATCTTTCAGGACCTGGTTGACAAGGGCTTCGAGATCCTGGCTCTGCTGGTCTCCTCCAAACTTTCGGGCACGGTCCAATCTGCGGTCCAGGCAAGAGATTTGATGGGTTCCTCCAGGGACAAAATCAACATCGTGGACAGCCAGTCCGTGGCAATGGCGCTCGGCTTTCAGGCTCTGGCGCTTGCCCGCGCCATAGAAGCGGGAGCGAGCCTTAAGGAAGCCATTGCTCTGGCAGAGAAATCACATGAATACACGGGCGTATTCTTTACTCCAGAAACTCTTGAATTCCTGCACCGTGGCGGAAGGATTGGCGGCGCCCAGCGCTTTGTAGGCACAATGTTAAACATGAAACCAATCCTTGCCATTCAGGATGGGCGTGTGGAACCGATCGAACGCATCCGCACGAAAAGCAAGGCACAAGACCGCATCCTTGAACTGGTCGTGGAAAACGTCGCTGGCAGAACACCAGTCCGGCTTGCAACTCTCCACGCGAACGCGGCAGAGGATGCCAAGGCATTGCTCACACGTGCGGAAGAGGCGCTCAAGCCGATTGAAAGCATCTTTGCCGAAGTGAGCCCCACCGTGGGCACACACGCGGGACCGGGTACGGTCGGCCTCGCCTTCATGGCTGGCATGTAATCGCTCCCTCACCCCTTCTTCCCCTCTCACACGAGAGGGTTTTTTATTCACGTGTATAATTTGAGCATGCAACATCCGGGCCCCCTCGTCCGCACTGCCGCTCTGCGGCATGCTACGCTTGTCATCGGCATCGCAGGCGGATCAGGTTCTGGTAAAACGACCGTTGCCCAGGAAATTCTTCAACGCGTAGGCAGAGACCGGATTGCTTTCCTCCAACACGATTCGTATTACAAAGACTTAAGCGGACTGCCTCCCACGCAACACGCCGAGGTCAACTTCGACCACCCCAACTCGCTCGAAACAGAGTTGTTGATAAAACACATCGCCGCTCTGCGCGACGGGCAGGCTGTGGAGGTGCCGATCTACGATTTCTCCACCGACAGCCGTACCTCCAAAACATTCACGGTTCAACCGCGTCGCGTTATCCTGGTGGAGGGCATCCTGCTGTTCACGGAAGCCGCACTACGAGAGATGTTCGATGTAAAAATCTTTGTGGATACGGATGCAGATCTGCGCTTCATCCGCCGCCTCGAGCGTGATCTCGCCGAACGCGGACGGACAACCGAGTCCGTCATAAAGCAGTATCAATCCACAGTGCGCCCCATGCACCTGGAATTCGTCGAGCCGTCGAAACGTTATGCGGATATCATCATCCCCGATGGCGGATTCAATACCGCCGCGCTGGATATGGTGGTTGCGAGAGTTGAGGCGTTGTTGAAATAAGCCTTCGTCCTGAGCGGAGTGGCGCCGGGTTTCGGTACGAGCGAAAAACACACTCTCCTCAACCACCGAGCGCCACGAAGTCGAAGGATGGTTTCAACCAGAGTTTAAATATTCAGGTCACTCACGCTTCGACTGCGGAACGGACGAACACTGTTCCTCCGCTCAGCGAGGAATAATATTAGCAAAAGGAGAGAATGAATGGCAAAACAATGGAATACCCCACCCGCGATGCAGATCGACCCGAAGAAGAAATACAAGGCTCACATGGAGACCGATAAAGGTACGATGGTCATCGAGCTTTTCGCGGATAAGGCGCCCAAGACCGTAAACAATTTTGTCTTCCTCGCACGCGAAGGGTTTTACGAAGGCGTGATGTTCCATCGCGTGATCGCCAACTTTATGGCCCAGGGCGGTGACCCAACCGGACGCGGCTCCGGCGGCCCCGGTTACAAATTCGAAGATGAATTCCATCCCGGCTTGAAACATGATAAGCAGGGAGTGCTATCCATGGCGAATGCGGGTCTGGGTACGAACGGATCGCAGTTCTTCATCACACACATCCCTACGCCGCATTTGAATAACAAACATACTGTATTTGGTCAGGTTGTGGAGGGATTGGATGTGTTGATGTCCATTCCGCCGCGTGACCCGGGTAACGTCAATGCCCCGGCTGTGAAGATCAACCGTGTCACCATCGAAGAAAGCGATTAAAAAAGTCTCGACAAATAAAACGCACCTGCCCGGGCGGCCGGTGCCAGGGAAGAGCGCGCAGAAAAAGACGAGAATATCCTCCGCGCGCTCTTCACGCGTCAATTCAAAGAACGAGGGGATTCGAATGACAAAGGGGGAACAAGCTGTAATTGCTCAAGCTTCATCAACGGATATCGCCAACAAAACCAGAAACAAAGTCGGGGCGACCTCGCCCCTCCTGACAAACATCCTGCGCGTCCTGGCATTGCTCGCGGTTGTCGGAATCACCCTCTACGTTTTCAGCATCCGCGAGCGCGTGCAGGAGTTCGCGGCGTTTGGCTATCCAGGCATCTTTCTGATCGCACTCCTGGCAAATGCAACCATCCTGCTTCCGGCGCCCGGTCTGGCCGTGATCTACGCGATGGGCGCGATTTTCAATCCGCTCGGTGTTGGCCTTGCCGCAGGCACAGGCGGCGCAGTCGGCGAACTCTCCGGTTACCTGGCCGGTTTCAGCGGACAGGCTGTCGTGGAACGAACGGATGTATACAACCGTATCAAGCCGTGGGTGGACAAATACGGCGGCTGGGCCATCCTTGTCCTTTCGGCGATCCCCAATCCGTTTTTCGATGTGGCAGGCATCGCCGCCGGGATCGCGAAGATGCCGATCCACACGTTTCTTGTTTTCACGTGGGCGGGCCAACTGATTAAAATGACGTTGTTTGCCCTGGCGGGCAACTATTCCATCGAATGGCTGACGAATTTCTTTGGCTAAGGAGAATGACATGTCTGACTACACCAAAATTGACTCCTATCTTGAAAAGAATCTCGATCAAAGTCTTGCCGAACTTTCCAGGCTCGTCGCGCAGCCAAGTGTCGGCGCACAGAATTGGGGTTTGAAGGAATGTGCAGCGCTCGTCGGGGAGATGCTCAAGGCACGAGACTTCGACGTTCAAATCATGGATACCGCGGGCGCGCCGGTGGTCTTCGGCGAGCGCAAGGGCGGATCGGATAGGACATTGCTGATTTACAACCATTATGATGTCCAACCGCCGGAGCCGCTGGACTTATGGGAGACACCTCCCTTCGAGCCAACCCTGCGCGGTGGCAAGCTATACGGACGCGGCGTGAGCGATGACAAGGGACACATCGTTTCGCGTCTCTTTGCCATCGATTCGATCCTACATGCAGATGGCGAGCTTCCCTGCAATATCAAGTTCATCATCGAAGGTGAGGAGGAAACGGCCAGCGTCAATCTCTTTGAGTTCATCAAGCACAACAGGGATCTGCTGAAAGCCGATGCCTGCATCTGGGAATTCGGTGGCGTGGACCATCGCGAGGTGCCCATGCAATATCTTGGCCTGCGCGGCATCTGTTATGTAGAATTGAGTGTTGAAACGGCGTCGACAGACGTGCACTCGGGCTTAGGCGGATCGATCTTCCCGAACGCGGCCTGGAGGCTGGTCTGGGCATTATCCACGCTGAAAGGGGAAGACGAACGGATCCGGCTCAAAGGCTTCTATGACGGGATCAGGCCTCCCTCAGCGCGTGACCGGGAGCTAATGGAAGCGTTACCCGAAGTCGCAGAGGAATACAAGTCCCGTTACGGAGTCAAACAATTCATCAAAGGCCTCACCGGCGGCGTGGACCTGCGCGTCGAAGAAGTCTTTACGCCTACCTGTACGATTTGCGGGTTGACATCCGGTTATCAGGGCCCCGGTTCAAAGACAGTGCTGCCTGCGCGCGCTTCCGCTAAAGTGGATTTTCGTCTCGTGCCCGATCAGGACCCGGACGATATCCGCAGAAAACTGCGCGCCCATCTGGATGAACATGGTTTCTCTGATGTGCAGATCACCGACCTGGGCGGCGATCCTCCCGCGCGCACCGACCCGGATGATCCGTTCATCCAACTGGTCACAAAGACCGCGGAGGATGTTTTTGAAATGCCGATGCAACTCGTTCCACTTGTAGGCGGTTCAGGGCCCAGTCACCCGTTTGTGCATGATCTCGGCCTGCCTGTTGCAACAGCGGGACTCGGGTATCCCGATACCAAGGCTCACGCGCCGAACGAAAACATCCGCGTGGATCTGTATCTCAAGCACGCGCGGCACATGGCACGCGTGATCAGGGAGTTTTCAAAGTAAGGTAAGAATGCGACGCTTGTTCGCTCTTCATCGCGATCTTGGTCTGCAACTGTTCGCGCTATATTTGCTGCTCATCATCCCGTTCCTGGTCACGCTATTGATCTTCGACGGGCTGATCGGCGTGCGGATCCGCGAGGATGTGCAAGCCAGCGATCTCTCGTTAGCGCAATCCATTTCACAGGAGGTTGATCTTGCGATCAGCAAAGCGCTGACGACCGTACAGGGTTTGTCCGAATATCCGGAAGTAATCGAGGCAAACCTGCCCGGGATGGAAGAAGTGTTCAGCGTCATCATTAACACAACCCCGGACATGAATCTGGTTTACAGATTAGACGCACAGGGGATCATGCTGTATCACTATCCCGACGGACCGATATCCACAGTGGGTGATGATTTTGCATTCAGGGATTATTTCCAGGCAGCCTTGCAAACCAATGAGCCGTTGGTTTCCCAGGGGCGGATCTCACCGACGACGAATCAGGCCGTCGCGACCGCCATCATGCCGCTCTGGTCGGAGAATGGTGAATTCCTTGGGTTGGTGGGCGCCAATATCCGGCTCGAAAGCCTCAGCACGGCGCTCATCGCTGTGGTCTCCAAGCATCAATCGGAAGAGGGCCTGCAGGTCATCATCCTTGATTCCGCCGATCAGGTCATCGCCTACCCGAATCCGGAGTTGCTGCTCCGCCCTGCCGGGGATATTGTGCCGGAGAGCTATCTCGTTAACTTCAATGGGACCAGCCATTCACAGATCGTCGAGGGGCCTGATGGGGAAGAAAGACTTTACACACATACCCCGGTTTCGAATATCGACTGGGAAGTGGTTGTAAGCCGTCCCACTTCGGCCGCGTTTGCCACACAGATCATCCTGCGCCGCATCGTGCAGATCGCGGCCGCGACGTTTCTTCTCATCGGATTATTCTTCTGGGGCACACTCACCATCCGGGTGATCCGTCCCATCGAAAGATTGGCGCCCATCAGCGAAGCGATCGGTCTAAACCAACCGATCAGCGCCGAGGAGCAGAGGCATCTGCTGACCCAGTCACAGCGCAATGACCAGATCGGCCATTTGATCCGCAGTATCATTCGCATGAAGGACTCCATCGCGGAGCGCCTCAAAGAGCAGGCCACACTCCTGGAGACGAGCACCGCGGTCGTATCCACGCTTGACCCTGAGACCGTGCTCAACCGCGTCCTCGAGCAAATGGGACGCCTCTTGAGCATCAAGATGTACGCGGTCATCGCGCTGGATAAGGAGAACGGCAGTTTCCGCATCCGCGCCAGCCGCGGCCTTTCGCGGCAATTCACGGAGCAATTATCCATCCTGCCCACCGAACCGGATTCCGTTACGATGCGAGCATTACACGCAAAAGAACCAATCCAGGTGAGCGACACCGAGACAGATCCTTCGTTCGTGATCCGGAGACAGCGTGCCCGCGTCGAAGGCTATCGCGCCATCCTTGCGGTGCCCCTTAACACGCAATATGCCCCGCCCACCGCGCTGCTGGTTTTCCACCCGACGCCACATGTCTACACACACAATGAAATCCAATTACTGACCAGTTTTGCGAATCATGCTGCGATGGCCATCGAGAACGCGATGCTTTACGAGCGCAGTGACATGCGCCTGCGCGAGCAGACCCATCGCATCGAAGCGCTCGTCCAGTCCCTGCATGATGGATTGATCCTGGGTGATCTACAGGGAACGGTCATCTATGCCAACAAACGTGTCGGCGAACTGGCGGATCTATCCACGAAGAGTCTGACAGGTATGCACGTGGAGCAAATCCTTGCACGTATCATTGCACGGACATCGGAAAAAACACTCCGCAAAAATGATGTTCAAAAGTTTCTGAACAAAAAAGGGGAGCGAACGGTCGAAATCTCCCAGATTCAATCAGATCGGACCAATCACCTGCGTCTGGAAGTGTTCAATGTAAATGATGAGGAAGGGATTCCGATCGGCCGTGGGATTTTCTTCCATGACATCACCGCAGACCGTGAACTCGACCGCATGCGGTCGAGTCTCGTCTCAACCGTTTCACATGAATTGCGTACGCCGCTGGCGGCGATCAAGGGCTACGCCTCCACACTGCTGGCGGAGGATGTGGAATGGGATCGCGCCTCACAGCACGAATTCCTCACCATCATCTCAGACGAATCAGACCGCCTGACAAGCCTGGTCAACAATCTATTAGATTTGTCGCGCATCGAGGCCGGATCATTGAAACTCTCCCGTGAAAAGTGCGACATCGGCGAGATGGTGAAACGCGCCGGAAAACAGGCGCGTCTGACGCCGGGAAACAAGCTTGAAATCCGGGTCGATGCGAAATTGCCCAGGCTTTACGCAGATCCGCCACGCCTGGAGTCCATCCTGCGAAACCTGATCGAGAATGCAGTGAAGTATGGGGGAGACGATGCACGCATTATGGTGGAGGTCAGCCGGCAGGGCAAAGAATTCCTGTTCCGCGTGACCGACGACGGGCCGGGGATTCCTGAAACCGAACGCCAGCAAATCTTCGAGAGTTTCTACCGCGTGGATGACAGCCTGGCCCGTCTCACTAGCGGCGCGGGCCTGGGTCTCGCGATCTGCCAGGGACTGGTACGCGCGCACGGCGGGAAGATCTGGGCGGCGCCGCAGGAGACGGGCGCTTGTATCGCGTTCACGCTCCCGGATAAGACTCCGCCCTCATCAACCAATCACAAGAAATTGAAGAAGAAACCGGTCCGATGAACATCAATGTTTTGGTGGTCGATGATGAAAAACCCCTGCGCGATTTCGTGCGTCGCAATTTGGAAGTGCGCGGCTTCAAAGTGCTGACCGCCTCCAATGGACTCGAAGCGCTGGCGATATTCAACAATGAAAACATCCAGCTTGTCATTATGGATATCATGATGCCGCACATGGATGGGCTGGAAACCACACGACGCATCCGCCAGGATTCGCATGTGCCCATCATTATCCTCACCGCAATGGGAGAGGAAGCCGACAAGGTGCGCGCCTTTGATCTGGGCGCGGATGATTATCTGACGAAGCCGTTCGGCGTCGGCGAGTTGTTGGGCAGAGTCAAAGCAGTGTTGCGGCGTGTCGATTGGTCTGATCCAGGTTCAAATTAAGAAAGAATCGTCCGCGGGGAGATCGAGGTCGATGTGGAACGGCACAAGGTCAAAGTCCGCGGCGATGTTGTCGAATTGACGCCCACCGAATTCAATCTGCTGGTTTATCTGATGAAGAACGCGGGAAAAGTATTGCATCATCGGGCGATCCTTCAACAGGTATGGGGAACGGAATACGGTGAAGAAGCGGAATATTTACGCGTGTATATGGGGAAACTGCGCCAGAAGATCGAGGCAGATCCGCTCAAGCCTCAGTTTTTGCATACGGAACATGGCATCGGCTACCGGTTTGAGGCGTAAACTTTTACGAATTTTTTATGACTCCCAGCCCTATTTTTAGTTAATTTTTCGGCTGGCCTCCTACAATAAGAATGGGATGGAATGGTTCCGTTCCCATTGAAATTACTTTCCCTTTGGAGGAGGCATAAAAATGAAACGTTCGTTGTTCAGTATCTTCACAGTCCTGGTCCTCATGGGGTTGATCCTTTCAGCCTGCGGACCCCAGGCAACACCCACCGAAGCGCCAGCCATGGTCGAGGAAACCGTCACTATCGGCTTTACCTCTTCGCTAACTGGCTCACAGGAAGTCTCATCGAAACGTCAGGTAAATGGCTTCAACTTGTGGATGAACCAGGTCAATGAGGCCGGTGGCATCAAGTTGAGCGATGGGACAGTCGTCAAAATCGCCGCGCAAACCTACGACGATGAATCCGCCAAAGAGCGCGTGCAGGAACTTTATACGCGTCTTATCACAGAGGACGAGGCTGATTTCCTCATCAGCCCCTATTCATCTGGTCTAACGGCTGCCGCGTCCATCATTGCCGAGCAGAATGGCAAGATTATGATCACCGCAGGCGCTGCAGAAGATGATGCCTACAAGACTGGCAATACAAGTTTGTTCCAACTCTACACGCCGGGCAGTCTGTATCTCATTTCCACAGTGGATATGCTCAAGACGCTTGACCCCGAGGCCAAAGTCGCGGTTGTGCATGAAAACGACAAATTCTCGACCAGCGTCGTGGATGGACTCAAGCCCTATCTCGAATCAGAAGGCTTTGAAGTGGTTTACGTTGAATCCTACCCTTCAGACATAGCCGATTTTGGTCCCATTATCAATCAGATCGTCGAATCTGGAGCCACGGTCCTGCTCGGCGGCGGACACTACCCCGATGGCAGTACATTCGCCCGCCAACTCTACGAACGCAAAGTCGGCTTGAAGTTTGTCTCACTGCTGGTAGCCCCTGCCGACTCAAAGTTCCCGGAACTCGGCGATGCGGCATTGGGCATTGCAACATCCAGCCAATGGGAGCTGGCAGCGACCCACACGCCTGAAGAGGCCGAGGCACGTGGCAAAGAGTTCTTCGGTCCGACCGGCGAAGAATTCGCAACTGCCTATGAAGCCGCCACTGGCGACAAACCTACCTACCATGTTGCCGGCGGATATGCAGCAGGTCTCATATTACAAAAAGCGATCCAAGATGCCGACTCAATTGATCCCGAAAAGGTCAAAGCAGCGCTCGAAGCCATGGACATCTTCACCTTCTATGGCGGCATCAAGTTCGACACAACACCCGATGCGCACGGATTACAGCTCAACCATGAAATGGTCGTTGCGCAATGGCAGAAAGATGATACAGGTACGCTGGTCCGAAAAGTGATCTGGCCCGCCGACGTGGCAAATGCCGATCCGCTCTACCCGGTCCTGGCACCATAGGCAGTTAGCTCTCCAGCATATACCTTTGTAGGGGCGGGACGAACCCGCCCCTGCTTCATAACGGGAGTTGAGCATGCAGCAAATCAATCTACTACTAGCATCTCTGCCAGACGGAATCCTCCTGGGCTTTGTGTATGGACTCGCGGCAATGGGATTGACTCTGATCTGGGGCGTGATGAATGTGATCAATCTTGCACATGGTCCCATCATTGCACTGGGAATGTTCGGAACGTTTTTCCTGTTTTCACGCCTGGGCTTCAATCCCTACGTGGGACTCATCCCGATCGCGATCCTTGGATTATTGGTGGGTATTTTGATCTATGTCATCGCGGTCCATCGTGTGATCAACGCCCCGCATCTCTCTTCGCTGCTGGCAACATTCTCCGTGAACATGATCATCATCGGCCTCGGAACCGCCGTCCTGACCACATCTCCCTACAACGTGGATTTTGCGGCAGGCAGTTTTCAATTAGGATCAACGAGACTATTGGGCACCCGCCTGATCGCAGCACTGGTGGCAATGCTTTTTACCGGTGGGTTATATCTTTTCTTATACAGAACGCGGCCAGGGAAATTCATCCGAGCGGTGGCGAACAACCGCGCCGCGGCGGAATTGATGGGAATTCCATCCACGCGGATCCTGGCGTTGAGTTTTGGGCTGGGCACCATGCTTGCCGCTGTTTCAGGCGCGCTGATTGCAACCTTCTTCCCCTTCAGCATCCTCGCAGGCGGGAGTTATGAGCTGAAAAGTTTTGTCATCGGCGTGCTAGGCGGGCTGGGAAACCCTATTGGAGCACTGTTTGGTGGATTGATCCTGGGCATACTCGAGGGAATCATCCCAGCCTTTCTCGAATCTTCGTGGGTGCCGGTGATTGAATTTGGTTTGTTCGTCATCATCCTGCTTGTGCGGCCCAATGGCCTCTTTGGAGCAAAACAATGAACATCTGGCATAGATACAGGGGTCTCATCCTGCCTATTTTGGTCGTTGCCGCTCTTGCGATCTGGCCAACCATCACAGGCAGAGCCGCAAATCGCGAAAGCGCGTTTACCATTCTTAAGGCTGTGGCACTGGCGTCCAGCTTGAACATCCTGCTTGGTTATACTGGCTATGTCAGTTTCGGGCACATCGTCTTTTATGGATTCGGCGGCTATGTGGGTCTTTATCTGCTCACCGAACAGGAATGGTCGTTGTGGAATGCCATCCTGGCAGGCGGACTCGCCTCGGGCATCCTGGCATTTTTGCTGGGAACAGCCATCTTGCGATTGCGCGGTGCCTATTTCGCGCTGGCGACCATCGGCATCAACGAAGCGATGAAAGCCTTCGTCAACAACTTCGATCTTTTTGGTGGGCCCACCGGTATCACTCTCAACTTCAG
>Ga0105101_10001306_pt1 | contig 10835 bp, 12 predicted proteins | sample PPLLak21cMay2015_2_FD_87037 | JGI IMG/M metagenome (GOLD analysis project Ga0105101, IMG submission 87037) | Freshwater sediment microbial communities from Prairie Pothole Lake near Jamestown, North Dakota, USA - PPLs Lake P8 Core (1) Depth... | ecosystem: Environmental > Aquatic > Freshwater >...
AACGTTTATTGAAGCCTGACGGTGAGGTGATCCTGTGCGAAGGAGTCCGGAGAACGAGTTTGGATTTCTTCAAGCAGATGCAGCTCCACTTCGATCTCCAGGCGCACCAGAAAAGCATCCGTTCCTCCGAAAAAACAGTCCTCGTCGTTCTCTGCCGCATGAAACGCAAGAAGTGAAGGGACAAAGGAGCAGAGGCACAAAGCAGAAAAACCAATAAACCCCTTTGTGCCTTTGTGCCTGTCTTCCTTTGTCCCTTTATGTATTTAGGAGCGACAGCAGATCCTGCCAGGTGGAAATCCTTGGGACAGGCGGGTCCGGAGGTTCGGGCACCCCTGTCAGAATCCCGCGGGCATAAGGGATCTGATGATCCATGACATAGGTCGTCCACACGGGCTGAAGCCCCACGGCTCTCGCTCCCTTGATATCCGGTTCAGGGTCGTCGCCGACATAAAGGATTTGTCTGGTTTCTAAGCCGAACCGCTCGACGAGTTTCAGAAACACGGAGGGATGAGGTTTGCGATATCCGAGTTCTCCCGAAATGAGGATGATGCCGAAAAAGGGAGTGATCCCCAGATAATCCAGGATATTTCTTGCCGCAGGACCGTGGGTGAAATTAGTCAACAGTCCAAGGCGATATTTCTTCTTCAGCGTCGCGAGCATAGACTCTGTGCCCGGGATCAAATGGCAGTACGCCAGAAAGGCGGAAAAATAACAGTCAACCGCGGCGGCAATTCTCCAATCTTCGGGTGAAACCTGGTACCCCTGGTCTGCGAGAGCTGCGCTGATCCAGAAACGGTTGTGGGTTTCCCTCCCGTCTTTTTGACACTCCGCAAGGTGGTCCATGGCAGCCTGGCGATGCGCTTTTCTAAACGCGTCCTCCTCAAGCTGAAACCCTCCTTCAGTCAGGCTGCTGAAAAGCCTGCCGTGGGCTACCTGAAGAGTCTGAGGTTCCACCGTGATCAGCGTGTTAAAAAGGTCAAAGCCTATGGCTCGAATTTGGTCCATCATCTCTTGTTTATTGCTCACGAAAGCTCTTCAAACAACAGAGGCCAGGGCGTCCTGGCCTCCGAACATCGTCTGAATTGTCGCGTGTTAAAAAGGTTTGGCTGACTATGGCGCTTTCTTTGCAGGGGTCTCCGGAGCCGCGGCTTCCTTCTTCTGGAGTTGTTTGATTTTGTCCTCGTAAACCACAACCTGGTTCTTTTCTCTCAGACTCTTCATGAGCGTATCAAAGGACTTGGAAGTTTCCGTTGCCTCAAGGCGCGCCCGCGCTCGTTTGATCCCTTCTTCCATGGGGATGTCCTGCTTCTTCACAAATTCCGTTACCTTGATGATGGTCCACCCGGTGGGCGTTTTGAAGGGCTTGGAGACTTCGCCCGGCTTCATGGTGAAAGCTACGTCTGTTAAAACCTTGTACTGTCTCTGCGTGACGAAACCGATGTCTCCGCCCCGCTTTCCGCTCACATGCTTGCTGTGAGCCATGGCCAGTTGGGCAAAATCCTTGCCTGCTTTGAGATCTTTTTGAACGGCGTTGATCTCTTTTTCTTTGTCCAGATCAACTTCTATCAGGCTGAGGCGGACCCTGTCGGGCTGAATGAATTCCTCTTCATGTTCCTGGAAATACTTCTTGGCCTCTTCGTCTGAAACGGGTTTCTGGCCTTCTTTCAGTGCCTGGAGCAAGCTGTTCCTGTAAAGGCTGCGGGTGTAGTCCTCAATTTTAGCGGCAATGGCGGGATCTTTGGTCAGCCCTCTTGATTCCGCCTCCTTTTCAATCAGGACATTCTCAATGTACTGGGTTACAACGTATTTGCGGCCGTGCTCGGAATCAGCCAGCTTGGGGGACAGCTTGACCAGCTGCTTCTCATAATCGGCAACTCGGACGTAGCGGTCACCGACTTTGGCCAACGCATCGGAAGGAGCGGCTTCCACTGCTTTTGGCTTCGGCGTCTCTTTGGATGCCTGTGGAGCGGCCTTTTGTTCTTCTTTCTTGGATTCGCACGATACCAGAGCAAAAGCAAGGATTAGAAGCACGAAAAGAATAGATCTGATTTTCATCCGGGAAAACCTCCTGTTGTATCCTGAAAAACTGAGACTCCCCTAGCGCAGGCAAGTCTCTCGAACATTGGAAAGGTATTCTAACATCTTAAATTCTATATGTAAACCCTTGATTGGCCTGAGCCGCCATTTTCTTCCAAGCCAAATCCTTGCCGGCTTCGTAAGAAGTCGTCACCCCGGTGAAAACCGGGGTCAAGACATTCTGTAAGAGCTCGAAGCACCTGGATTCCGGCTTTCGCCGGAATGACGTAAGAGACGGTTTTGCGACTTCTTACGAACGCATCAAATCCTTGGCCTGAAAAGGTTGTCGCTGGGTTGAGAATCTGATACAGATGCTTTCCAGTGCAGGCGCTTGGCTCCATCCAAAGACTGTTTAAGCCGGGGCTGGTGGGCGTGTGGTCTGTGGTCCGGGCTTGATTACTTCTCCGCACCCCGAAAGGAGGGTCTGAACCATGTTCAAGGAATTCTTGAGGACAGACAACAGCCCTGCTCAGCTCGTCATACGGCTTGCGCTCGGGGTGGTCATGTTTCCCCACGGGGCTCAAAAGGTTCTGGGATGGTTCGGGGGCACTGGAATCAACAAGACCCTTCAAGCCTTTGCAGGGATGGGTTTCCCTGACTGGTCGGTCGTCGCTCTTATGGGTGTCGAGTCCTTGGGAGCGGTGCTGCTCGTTTTCGGATTCCTCACCAGACTCTGGGCCATAGGGATCGGCGCGAGCATTACGATTTGCATGTTCCTGAGTCATGTGCAGCACGGATTTTTCATGAACTGGTTCGGACAACAACAGGGAGAGGGGTTTGAATATCACCTCCTTGTCATCGGGATATGTCTCGCACTCCTTATCAAGGGGGGAGGGGCCCTTTCCGTGGACAGAAAGCTCTCCTCCGGCAGCAAATACCTATATGCGCCACAGTCTAATCGTTTTCTAAAGTGATTCGTTCTTTCCCTGTGATCTCTGTGAGATGCCTCAAGGTTTCAGTTGGATCAAGACCTGCTCGGTGAGGGTGATTCTTTCAACTCCGGAGGAGGTGACCAGATAGTCATCTTCCATGCCCACCACCCCTTTCCCCGGAAAAACGAATTTGGGTTCAAAGGCAATGACCATGCCTTGGGCCAGCTCTCCTTCGTAGTTGGGGGCAATGACTGGGAATTCATCGATTTCCAAGCCAATACCGTGGCCGATGAACCGAACCTGTCCTTCACCGTGGCCCATGAAGTAATCGCCGAGACCGGCTCGAAAGGCGAAGTCTTTGGCGATGGCATAGAGTTGAGGGCACGAGATTCCCGGTTTGGCCTCTCGTGCAAAAAGATCGTGGATTTCCCTCGAGCATTGGTGAGCCTTTTCAAGAGCGGCCGGAAGCTCGCCGATCACAAAGGTGCGGAACTGATCGGCCAGATAGCCGTTGATGCCCACACCGTAATCGATGCCGATGGGTTCATTTTTCCTGACCTGTCGAAAACTCGCTCCCTGGGCCATGGCCGGGGTGTTGCCGCTTCCTCCGTGGGGACTGTTCAGGAAGGTGACCACGGAGCCGCTGTCGCCTGAAAGCACATGGGCGTAAGTCATCTCCTGATTCCATCCTCGCATCCTCAGTATCCCCATGTGACCTTCTCGTCGTGCAATAAAAGCCAAGCGGCCGTCAATCTCCAGCTCACTCACTCCCTGTTTGATGAATCCCTGAATCTCCGTGTAGCCTTGATGAAGAACGGCAGCGGCTTTCCTGATCTGATCTGTTTCATAGAGAGACTTGATCATCCTCAGCTTGCGAATCGGAACGGAAACATCCACAAAACGGCATTGGGGGAAGGTTTCTACGAGCCACACATAAAGAGAGGCCGGAAGGACGTCCATCTCGATCCCCACGCGCTCGAGGCGTCGAATTCCAAAATCGTGGAGCGTCCCGCTGAGATGGCTTTTGCCGTTGACGGCGAGGATGTTTCTAAGAGGGCATTCTTCCTTCACCCTCTCGAAACCCTTCTGCACCATAAGGATAGGGTCGCCCTGTGTGGGGATGAAGAGGATGGAGGACTGGATGGTCCCGGAAAAATAAAAGATATCCACGTTCTGGAAAAGGAGCGTACCGTCCAAATCAAGGGTGGAAAGCGCTGTCTGGAATCTTGAGAGTCTTTGATGAATTTCTTGGGGCGGGACTTTTTCCATGTTTCTTCTCTCAATCGCTCAATTCAGGAATTGCGGCTCCCCGCGAACCGGGGATCCTCCGCTCGCAAGGGAATCGATGATCTTGGCATGAATCGTCTTCAATTCATATTTCACAACGGGGTGATGCGGAGTGCTCACCGCTTGAAAGGCTTCCCGTGAAGGTTCTGGTGGACCTTGCCGTACTGCAGGTCCTCTTTTGGCCGGGGGGCTTTTTGTTCATCCGGATAGCCTATGGCGATCATCGCTTCGACCTTCAGTTTTTTCGGAATACTCAGGACGTCTGCGATATAGGCTTCCGCCGGAGTTTTCTGATCATGCATTCGATCCCGGATCTGGATCCAGCAACTGCCAAGGCCCAGGGACTCCGCTGTGAGCTGGATGAAAATGCATGCAATGGAGGCGTCTTCGACCCAGACAGAGCTTCTTTCCGGATCGGCGCAGACCACGATGCCCAGAGGCGCGTTCTTGATGAAGGCGGAACCCTGGGGTTTGGCATTTGAAAGCTTGTCCAGGAGATTCGGATCGTCAACCACAAGAAACTCCCAGGGATTGTAACCCATAGAGGACGGAGAGCGAAGGGCCGCTTCGACAAGGGTTTGAATCTTTTCGGATTCAATGGGTTTCTTCTGGTACTTCCGGATGCTTCTACGCTTCTGGATCAAGGGCAGAATCATGACAACACTCCTTGCTTTTTTTTGAGCAAGTGTACAGAATTCCCGGAGAAGAGCAAATGAAAATCCCACTCAAGGCTTTGAGGGGGTTGACCGTCATAGCCCTTCGTCCTCTCAGCGCCCCAGAAAAGGCGCTTTTCCATAAAACTCCGCAACGATTTCATTGAATCCATAGGCCAGTCGCGTCCCGCGGGCTTCCTCCTCTGAGAACCATCTGAGACGCTGACCTTCCTGAAGAGAAATTTTATCGAGATGCAGATTGGCGGTCTTCCAGAAGGTGTGCTCTATCCTGTCGCTGAACTCCTTCACAGAGAAGAGCTCAAACCCCTCGAGGTCAAGGCCCATCTCTTCTTTCATCTCGCGAACAATGCATTGGGCCGGGGTTTCGGCCTCTTCCACGTGACCTCCCGGCACATCCCAGGTGTTGGGATAGGGGATGTGGGGGAGATCATCGCGCAAGAAAAGAAGAACCTGCCTTTGCTCGTTCACAAAAAGGATGCTGCAGCCCTGTCGCTTCATGAAAGTCCTCAAAAGTCACCCTGCGGTTTTCGCCGCAAGAAATTCCGGGCGACATCGTAGCGGTTTTCGATTAGAATGAAAAGCCATCTTGAACGAATCACTAAAAGGATGCTGAAAAACCTCTTGCTCGCAGGTTGCTCAAAAACGCTCAGATACAAGGCGACCGAAATCCCGAGGAATGAGACGTACAGTCGAGTACGTCGCAGTGACGAGGGATGAGGGCAACGGCGTAGATGGGCGTTTTTCAGCAACCTGCTAAGGAGAGATCATGACTCGTGTAGCCCTTCTTAAGTGTGAGGACTACGATTCCCTTCTGATCAGAGAGAAAATGCTCAAAGCGCTGAATCTCATAGGTCTTGAGCCGGGAATCTTTGCGGGGAAAAAGGTGGTCATCAAGCCGAATCTCTTGAGCGCCTCAGCGCCTGAACAAAGCGTGGTGACCCATCCGGAGTTTTTCCGGGCGGCGTTGCGCATGGTCCGGGACCACGGAGGCACACCGCTTCTGTGCGAGTCCCCGGGCTTTCAGCCCCTCGCTAAGGTGATGAAGAAGACCGGCTATGATCGAATCGCGGAAGAGGAAGGCTGCGAGGTTGCAGATCCAAGAGCGACAGCTCTCCTGCTCTGCGACGGTCCCTGCCGGTACAAGAGGTTCGAGATTTCTTCAGCCGTGTTTGATGCGGACATCATCCTGAACCTGCCCAAATTCAAAACTCACGGGCTGACCTATGTCACAGGCGCTGTGAAGAATCTGTTCGGTTTGATCTACGGCTTGAACAAGAGCCAGTGGCACATGAAGGCGCCCAGCAAGGAGGAGTTCTCCGACTTCCTGTTGGATTACTACAGCGCTCTTCTGAACGGTTTTGAAAAACGTAAGGTTCTTATCCACCTTATGGATGCGGTCATGGGTATGGAGGGCGAAGGACCCGGGGTGGCGGGCACCCCAAGAAAGATCGGTGCCATTCTGGCAGGAGAAGACGCCGTGTCTGTAGACGCAGTGGCCACCCGGCTGGTGGGTCTTCGCCTGAAGGAGGTCCTTACCGTCACCCTCGGAGAGAAGAGGGGAGTCGGCGTAGGCTCTCTTGAGCGGATTGACCTTCAGGGTGCCGGTCTTGATGAGTTTCAGGTCCGTGATTATGTTCCGAGCAAAGCAAGCGGCCGGTCTCCCGTGTCCCGTTGGCCGCTCAACACAAAAGTATTCAAAGATCTTCTTGTCGAAAAACCTGTGCCGTCCAGAGAGCGTTGCACTCTGTGCTATCAGTGCAAGGCGATTTGCCCCGGAGGGGCCATAGGTGAATCTAAGGGCGAAAGCGGCATTCCCTGTTACGACTATGACAAATGCATCCGGTGCTATTGCTGCATGGAAATCTGTCCGGAAGCGGCCATCGGCCTTAAAAGGGGAAAGCTCCAGTGGCTTCTAGGTAAGTGGACCAATTGAGTTCAATTTGGCAGGAGGCAAAAGGCATGAACCTGAAAACCGCTATGAGTTGTTTCACTCTTGTATTTGCATTTCTGCTCGGCGGGTGTGCAACGCTTCAACCTAAGCCTCCTGTGGATCGCACAACCGTGAATCCGGGCACGTCGGTGTCGAGAGGCGGGAAATCGCTTGCGCTCTCTGGGACGCCGATCTCCAAGGGCAAGCCCTTGCCCTCCGTGGCCATGGTCGACGCCATGACCATGAAGGAAGTAGATCTGTCCCAGGAAAGAGGACAGATTCTCTTCCTGAGCATCGTGCCCTCTGTGGACACAAAAGTCTGCGAAGCCCAGACTCACACCCTGGGAGAAGAAGGGGATAGACTGCCTGCATCCATTCAGAGAATCACCATCAGCAGAGATCTCCCCTTTGCGCAAAAGCGATTTGCCGAGGAAGCCAATCTGACGGACCTGCGCTATCTTTCAGACTACAAGGCGGGGGATTTCGGAAAAGCCACCGGGCTTCTCGTCGATGAAATGAAACTGCTTGCGCGGGCTGTGGTGATCGTGGACCGGCAAGGCCTGGTCCGATACATCCAGGTGGTTCCAGAGATTACCCACCTCCCGGACATGGAAACTGCTTTTGAAAAAGCGATAGAACTGGCAAAAGAAAAGTGATGGCGAAACCCTCATGGTTAAGGGATTGAAACCCGTAGTGGCTCTTTTTCTGGCGCTTGTTGTTCCCGCCCTTGTTCTTTATTTTTGGTTTCCAGGTTTCATTCTCGATGGTGCAAAGCAGGTTCTCCGCTGGCAAGCAGGGCTCAGCCGGCACGCGATCCAGGTGGACGATCACGGTTGGGTCTACCTGGAAGGCGGAAAAGGAGAGACCATTCTTTTTGTTCACGGGTTTGGGATGGAAAAGGACGGCTGGGGACTTTTCCCAAAAGCCTTTAGCCGGTCTTACCGCCTCATCCTTCCTGACCTGCCGGGCTTTGGCGAGAATTCACGGTTGGAGTCCGCCGACTACGATGTTCCGAGCCAGGTGAAGAGGCTGAACCGTTTTGTGGAAAGCCTGGGCCTTAACCGCTTTCATCTTGCAGGGTCTTCCATGGGGGGGTACATCGCAGGCTTTTACGCGAGCGAGTACCCTGAGAAGGTCAAAAGTCTAGCTCTCTTCAATCCGGCAGGAGTGAACTCGCCGGTTCAAAGCGACCTGTGGCGACGGTTTGCGGAGAGAGGAGAGAATGCCCTTGTGTACAGAACAAAGGAGGGCTTTGAAGAGATCCTAAAGCTTCTTTTCTATCGCGTCCCTCCTGTGCCCACCGTCTTTAAAACCTATTTTGCAGAGCTCGGAGCTTCGAACTCCGACTTTTATGGAAAGGTGCTTCGGGACCTCGAACAGGGAGGAAGGTATCAGCTCGAGCCGCGCCTTTCCCGGGTGGAGGCGAGAACCCTGGTTGTCTGGGGCGCAAACGACCGTATCCTCCATGTGTCCGGTGCTGAGATCTTCAGGAAAGGGCTCAAGAACGTGAGGGTGGTGATCCTGGATCAGTGCGGCCACGTGCCCTTCTTTGAAAAACGCAAGGAGACGGTCAAAGCCTACCACGATTTTCTGGCAGCGGAGAAATAAAGCATTAGAGTTGAGGCATGGAGATTTGGGGATCGTTTCGCCAGAAAGGAAGAGATCAGCAACCTTTCAACGTCAGACAGGGAGGAAGAAAATGAGAAAACTGATTTTGCTTATCGCGATTTCAGTGGTGTTTGCTGCGGCTGCGTTTTTCGCCACACCGGCGGCGGCTCAAGACGTAAAAAGAATGACCATTGAAGAACTCAAGGGAATGCTCGGCAACCCTGATCTCGTGATCGTGGATGTTCGAAGGGATGGGGACTGGAAATCCAGCAAGGTGAAAATCAAAGGAGCTGTGAGGGAAGATCAGGATAAGGTGGACGCATGGATGAACAAGTATCCCAAGGACAAGACCCTGGTCTTTTACTGCGCCTGAACGAACGAGTACACCAGTGCCCGTGTGGCGCAGCATTTCGTGAAGGCGGGGTATTCCAAGGTGTTCGCGCTCAAAGGAGGATGGAACGAGTGGGAGAAGGGGAAACACCCCACGGAGTCCAAGTAGTGATGGGCAGAAAAACACCTTGACAAGAAAAGTTCCGTTTCACTAAATTCGACGGAACATTCCCCACAAGACTGGCATTCAAAAGCACACACGTCGACACTCATTGAGCAAGGAGGCATCAGCATGGAGGTGAAGAAGATACTTTGGCCCACCGACTTCTCTCCGAATGCGGAGAAAGCACTGGACTATGTGACCTCGCTGTCCGAAAAGTACCAGACAGAGGTTCACGTGCTCTATGTCATTCAGGAACTGGCCCAGCACCCGCCCTGGTACGGGGACTTTGACAAGTCCCATTTTGACAAGATCCAGGATTGGGAGAAGAAGACGGCAAAGAAGAGACTGGATGAGATCTGCGAGAAGTATCTGCAGGGCTGCCCGCTCTACATCAAGCACATCGCCTCAGGAGACCCGGCCCAGGAGATTCTCAACCTGATCAAACAGGAGAGGATTGACATGGTGGTCATGGCCAGCCACGGGGCCAAAGCTCATTTTCGATTCGGGGGTGTTGCCGAGAAGGTGTTGAAAAATTCCTCTGTGCCGGTCGTCGTCATCCCTATCGAACTTGAGAAATAAGACACGATTCTCCCATGGGACCGAGTTCCTTAGCCTGAGCCGGGGCGTCCTTTGATCATCGACTTCCACACCCACATCTACCCCGAGCACTCGGCCCCAAAGACCCTGACGGCTGTTCAAAGCCGGGCAGGGATCTCTTGCTTCGGCGACGGTACTCATCAAGGACTCGTTCAGTCCATGGACAAGGCCGGCATAGACCTTTTCTCACAGGCTTGCCCTATCTGAGGGTCGAGGACAAAGAGAAGATCGCAGGCAGGAACGTAGCCGAATTGCTGGGGTTGCCGGAACCTCTCAATCCTGCACCACGATAGAAAGCGGTTCTATGAATTCCCGATCTTCCTTATCCAGGGCTTGGATGATGGACTTGTACATTCGTTTTTTCAGTTCGCCGAAGATCCCGCGCTTTTTCTCAAAGGTCCTGGCCAAATCCATCGATTCCTTCATGAGTTCATCCTGATCTCTGCAAGCCTTTCGGATGACATGATGTTCTTCAAGTTCGGGAGCGGTGAAACGTCTCCCCGAGTAGACCATCTCCTGATATTTGTATTCAGGAATCGCTTTCCTGGCAAAGGCGATCATGCCGGGAAGGAAGGGGATGCTCACATCCACTTCAGGAAAGCAAAAAAAACCTTTGTCCGACCGCATGAAGCGGAAATCGCAGGTGCAGGAAAGGAGCGCCCCGTTTCCAAAGGCGTGCCCGTTGATGGCCGCGATCACCGGCATCGGATAGAGGAGCAGTTTCTTGAACAAGTCGTTCATGCGGTAGAGGAAACTCCGTATGGCATTTAGATCGTCAGCCGCTTTGCGCTCCATGAGCCACTGGAGGTCAATCCCCTGGGACCAGTTCTTTTCGTCGCTCGAGCAGATCACCACTGAAAAAATTCCCTTGTCCTCCAGGATCTCATCGAGAGCCTGGATCATGGCACTGGCGTAATCGAGGTTCATCCGGTTCTCTTTGTTGTTCATGGTGAGAACCGCAACCGTGTCTTTCTTTTCCCACAGAACAATGGACATAGATCCTCCAGTTTATTCAACCTTTCGGGGAATGGGAGTAAAACCCTCGCCTTCAGGCGAAGGCTTCAGTTTGGTTTTTGCACCTCGATGCAGGCACAAAGTTACAAAGGCACATAGGCACAAAGCGGAGCACAACGCAGAGATTGACCTGACTTTGTCCCTTTGCCACTATGTGCCTTTGTCCCTCAAGCTGTCGGCTTCAGCCGACAGCAGTTGACTTTTCAACCCTGTATATTAGGGAAAAGCCGGATGCCAATCAAGGGTAAAAGCCGGAAGGAGGTTCAGATGGGGGTGGGCCGGGA
>Ga0105101_10001308_pt1 | contig 10830 bp, 9 predicted proteins | sample PPLLak21cMay2015_2_FD_87037 | JGI IMG/M metagenome (GOLD analysis project Ga0105101, IMG submission 87037) | Freshwater sediment microbial communities from Prairie Pothole Lake near Jamestown, North Dakota, USA - PPLs Lake P8 Core (1) Depth... | ecosystem: Environmental > Aquatic > Freshwater >...
ATTGTTGACCGGACTTAATAAGACCGATGGATGAAAGGTGCGGATTTCTGCTATAGATGTTCTCTTTTCAGGCTACCGAGAATGTTTCGATATGATTCCCAACTATTCAATTAGAAATCCTGATTTTCAGCCGTAATCGTTGACTCTCAGAGTTATCTCAGACTGTAGACTTGCACTTCTCAAAGATGAATAAACCCAATCGGGGGGTAAATTTTTGCAAAAAGTAAGAAAAAAATTTTTAAGGAGTCCCGCAAAAGTAGGAAGAAAAAATTTTGAGGGAGAATACCGTCTGTGAAGAAATGCATATCTATGTGGGCAGGGGGGATATAAAATATGAGGCCGTTGACGACTGCTCCGGCTGGGGGATACGGTGTAACCAAAGTGTAACCGTCTTAACCGAAAATAATCCAAGATAACCCAAGCTATTCCAACTTGACTTCTCTAAGTGCTTGATTTATAAGTATTCAAAAATGATGGGAAATCGCCTGAGGTTAGGGTCTTGACTCAAAATCCCGCGGGGCTCAAACCCCGTGTCGGTTCGATTCCGACCTCCGGCACCATAAAGTTTGAAAAAGGGTGATGTTCTCCCTCAGTATATAATGGTCCTTTTTCTTATTGCCTTCAGGTTGACATACGAATACTTTTATTTCAAATTTTACAGCCTGAGACACAAATCATACATTCAAAATAAAGAAAGGCAGGAGGAGAGATGAAAAGAAATTTTTTTATAGTTTTGGCTGTTTGTTTTTTTATTTTCCCAGGGATCTTTTCCGTATCCACGTCATCGGCTGCTTCAAAACTGATTCCATTATACACCCCCTCATCTGGAGGAACAGGTTATATCCTTGGAGCAGGAATTGCGAGTCTGACAAAAAAGTATGTGCAAGATGTGGAGATGGTGGTCGAGCCCACTACTGGTTCGCTCGAAATAGTGAGGCGCATCGCAGAACGTGATCGAATGAAGAAGGAAGGTTTTGGTGTCTTTGGGACAGTCGATGCCTATCATTCATTCAAGGGCCTCAAGGAATTTTCCGGAAATCCCTATCCGAACCTTCGAGCCATAACCTTTCTTTGGGGAGCGGATGTCTATTTGGTCGTTCTTTCCAACTCTCCGATTAAATCCTATGCAGACCTTAAAGGAAAACGAGTCAGTGTAAGTGGTGCGGGAAGCACAGTCTCGTTGGTTGCCTTTTCCCTGTTAGAGGCCCATGGTGTGAAACGAGACGATTTCAAACCATACTTTTTTGTCTATAAGGAAACAATGGAAGGGATCAAAGACGGAAGTCTTGATGCTGGTTTCCTCGGAGGAAGTTATCCTATGGCCTCTTACACCGAGCTTTCCTTGACTCACAACGTCCGAATCGTCCCGGTTGACGAAAAGGTGATTAAGGAAATGGTGAGCGAGAGTCCTTATTATTATCGAGCTGTCGTAGAAGCCAAATCTTACAAAGGATTGGAGCAGGACACCCCGATTATTGGATTTGCAGCGGGTTTGTTTACCCATGCAAACGTCAGCGCTGATCTTGTCTATAGTATTTTGAAAAATCTCTATGAGCATCGAACGCAATACTATCAGGTCCATGCTTCCGCAAAGGAAATGACGCCCGGAACCGCTCTAAAGGGCATTCCAATTCCACTGCATCCTGGGGCTGAGAAATATTTCAAAGAAATTGAAATCATTAAGAGGTAGAGAAGAGAAAGCTTTCAAAAAACTTGAAAGATGTTAAAAAATTCAAAGGAAGGCCCTGAAGCTAAACAAGAGGCCCCTGTGCGGTCTCCCCGGCGGAGTCTCATCTTCCTTGTCGCCTTAGCGATGGGACTCTTTCACTTATATACGTCAGGCATTCGGCCGTTGCCTGGTATCCAACAACGGTCAGTCCACTTGGCATTCGTTCTTGCCCTGACTTTCCTCCTTCATCCTTTGAAGGGAAAGGCAGGTGAATCAGTCACCCGTGAGCATCAACCTCTGTCAATCTTTGACTTTCTCCTCATTGCCATTTCTTTTGCCATCGGAGCTTATGGATTATTTGAATATGAGTCGTTCAGTTTTCGGGTGGGCAACCCAACTTTTTTTGATTCCCTTTCAGCTGTCACGGCCATCCTTCTGGTGATGGAGGCCACGCGACGAATTCTTGGGATAGGGGTAGTCATTATCTGTTTGGTCGGATTTGCCTACCTCGGCTATGGTGAGAATCTCCCCTCTTATATCGCGCACACAGGCTTCACGTTCGAACGGATAGTCAACTATATGTTTCTGACCACAGAAGGTATTCTGGGGCCCGCATTGGCTGTCTCTGCAACAGTCATTGTCACCTTCATCATTTTTGGTGCATTCTTACAGGTTTCAGGAACCGGGCCACTCTTCGTCGATACGGGAATGGCCTTATTTGGAAAATACCGCGGAGGACCTGCCAAAGCCGCTGTGTTGGGAAGCTGCTTTTTTGGGATGATCACGGGGAGTCAAGTGGCAAATGTCGCCGCAGTGGGTGTATTCACCATTCCCCTCATGAAAAAGGGGGGATATAAAACAGAAGTGGCGGCGGCCATCGAAGCGGTCGGTTCGACAGGTTCCATGATCATGCCCCCTGTCATGGGGGCTGCAGCATTTATTATTCCGGAAATCATTGGTGGGACTTACTTAGATGTCGTGAAGGCAGCCATTATCCCTGCTTTACTTTTCTACGCAGCGCTCTACATGGTGGTGGAGCTGCAGGCAGTGAAGTCGGGCCTTCAGGGTCTTCCAAGGTCTTCGCTCCCAGATCTGAGAACCCTTTTTAGAGCGAAGGGGCATATGCTCATTCCTATTGGAGTTCTTATTTACTTCCTCGCCATTGAGATGAGTTCTCCAACGAAGGCCGCATTCTGGGCCATTGTCGCATGTTTTGTAGTCAGTCAATTCCGACACAACACAAGAATGGGAATTCAAAAAGTGGCTTCTGCGCTCGAGAAAGGCGCGAGGGGGAGCATTATTGTTGCAAATGCCTGTGCCTCAGCGGGGATCATTACGGGGGCGATCAGCATCGCGGGGATGGGACTGCGTTTTTCAGATGCGCTCATCACTTTTGCGGGAGGGAGCTTATTGCTTCTTCTCATCCTGACGATGTTTGCTTCCTTGATTTTAGGTCTTCCTCTACCTCCTATAAGCTGTTATTTGATACTTGCCATTCTTGCTGCCCCTGCATTGGTTAGGCTCGGGGTCAATCCTATGGCTGCGCACCTCTTCGTGTTCTTCTTTGGAATTCTTGGAAATATCAGCCCACCTGTCGCCCCAGCTTCTTTTGCTGCGGCGGGCATCGCAGGAACAGATCCGATGAGGACAACAAACCTCGCCTTCCTATATTCCTTGCCATCGTGGTCAGTTCCCTTCCTCTTTACCTACAGTCCAGAGGTCCTTCTTCTGGGCTCAGTGCCAATGATTGTACTCAGGGTGGTCACCTCCTTTATCGCCATCAGCTGCATGGCGACTGCCTTCCAGGGGTATTTGTTTGGTACACTGGGATGGCCTCTGCGCTTAGGGTTCTTGATCGCAGGGCTTTTCCTAATTTACCCTTATTGGGTCACCGATATTATCGGTTATTTGCTTCTTGGAATACTTCTCCTTATCCATATCATGGCTACCCGGGCTCGAAGAAATATTCCGTCTATTCATTCTCCCTCAACCTAACCTTTCGGTATCATTTTTTAAAATCCCTAAGTTTGACATGGCCAAACGCATTTGTTACTTTTACGTACAATGAGGGAGATCCTCAAAAATCGAAATGGGGGGAACAGATGGATCTAAGGCTTGCAAGAGCGGTACTTACAGAAGACAGCAGCGGGATTCGTCATAACACTCCGGGAGTGAGATATGGAAAATGGGAAATCAATTCTCTTGGCTTCAGAGGGAAGGAGTTTGATCTAAAGAAAAAGGAGGGCCAGGTTAGGATTGTCTGCTTAGGGGGATCGGAGACCTTCGGAGTTTTTGAGAGGAAAGATAGGGAATGGCCTTCTCAATTAGGGGAGAGGTTAAGAAATCAATTTCCAAGGGTGGAGGTCATTAATGCGTCAGTGGCTGGACTGACGTTGAAAAGGAAGAAAGCTTATGTAGAAAAATATGTCTTACCATTGAAGCCTGATATCATGATTACCACTCAAGGCGCCTTATTACCTATAACGGATTCGATGAGAGGGGTCCAAAGCAAACGTTTAGGGAGTAAGGTGAAAAGGAAAAATTTTCTCAGAGAGTTTGCTGCAGAGAACCAATTTCTTCTGAAATTGGGAGAGACGATTAAGAAGGGTTTGCCAGAGGCGTTATCAAATTACCTCCGCCTATGGAGGTTACGGTCAAAGATTAGGAAAAAAGAGAGAAAGCATCTCGCCAATAAACAACCAATGGATAAATTACCTGAGAATATTATTTTAGAATTTGAGGAGGATCTAAGATCATTTATCGAGTCCCTGAAGGAAAATCATATCGCTCCGATCCTTTTAACCTATCCCACCCTTTTTACAAACATGAATAAGAATTCTCATGGGTATCTGCTATTGTCCATTCGACGATTGTGTGTGGAGTTATCCGATGACGGTATCATTGACGCTTCGGAAAAACTTAATGACTCGATTAGGAGAATAGCAAAAAAACAAAATGTGGCTCTTATTGACAATGATCATTTAATGCCAAAAACCTTAGAGTACTTTGTCGATTACTCCCATTACACGGATAAAGGGGCTGAATGCATTGCAAAGAATGTTCATCATTTTTTAAACCACAGCGGGTTAATGAAGTAAGAAAATGATTATCTGGGTATTTTAATGAACGTTTCTGAGATGCTCAAGAGAAATAGCAGGATGTTTTCTCAAGAAGTGGCTCTTATTGAGCGACAGCCTGACAAGAATCTCAGGAGACAGATAACCTGGAAGCAGTTTGATGAGAGGGTGGACAGAATTGCTAACGGTCTGATAGACCGTGGAGTTAGGAAAGGGGATAGAGTTATTCAATGGATGATGAATTCCATTAACTGGCTTGAGGCCTACTTAGGCATACTAAGAGCCGGAGCCTTAGCTCTGCCCCTTAATCATCGCTTTACCATTCAGGAGGTCAAGTATTGTTTGGATGTCGCTGAGCCAAAGGCCATTATTCTTGATGAGCCGTTTACCGATCAGATCGAAGCTCTCCTTGGACAATTCAACTCAGTGTGGAGTGGGAGTTGTATCGTTGTAGGGGAAGAAGTTCCTTCGGCGATGGAACGATTTGAAGACCTCATAGCCCAATCCCCCTCCAGACCCGTAGAGATAGAGGTGAAGGACAAGGATCCTTGTGCGATTTATTTTACCTCCGGAACAACCGGACCACCCAAACCCATACTCCTCACTCATAAGAACATGGAAAGCACTGCGATCACTGGGGTGGTCCATGGCCTTCGAAAACCTGGCGATATTTTTATTATTCTTAAGCCGCTCTATCATACAGGCGATAAAATGCATTGGTTCGCGAGCTTAATCCTCGGGGGTCCAGCGGTCGTTCAGAGGGGCAAGATAACACCTCAAGTTATACTCAAGGCTATTCATGAGGAGAGAATTACGATGGTCATGCTTTTGGTGCCTTGGGTTCAGGACATTTTGGTAGCGCTGGATCGGGGTGAAATCAAGAAAGGAGATTACGACCTGAGCTGTTGGCGTCTCGTGCTCTTTGGTGCCCAACCCATCCCCCCCCATCTGGTCAGGAGCTTTAAGAAACATTTTCCGCACGTTGAATACGAGGTTTATTATGGACTTACAGAGACCTCTGGAGGAGGCTGTATCCATTTGGGCATAGGAAATGAGCACAAGCTGGGATCGATTGGGAGGCCTGGCTTTAACTGGGAGGCTCGTGTTGTCAATGAAGAGGGTGAGGATCAAAGGATTGGTGAGATTGGCGAGATCATTGTGAAAGGCAATGGGGTGATGAAAGAATATTATAAGAATCCTGAGAGGACCGCCGAGGCGATAAAGCAGGGTTGGCTCTATACGGGTGATATGGGTAAGATGGACAAGGATGGGTTCATCTGGCTCGTTGACAGAAAGAAGGATGTGATCATTCGGGGAGGCGAGAATATATATCCCGTTGAGATAGAGGAGGTTCTCCATAGATATTCCAAGATTCATGATGTCGGGGTGATCGGTTTTCCACATGATCGTTTGGGTGAGATTGTGGGGGCCATCATTGAATTGAAGTCTAATGAAGCAATGTCCATTGAGACGGAGAGAGAAATTGTGCAATTTTGTGAGGAGAATTTGCCAAGATATAAACGACCCGCAAAGATTATTTTTGACAAGGTAATCAGGAGTCCGACTGGTAAGATCGAAAAGGTTAAAATGAGGCAAAAATATCTTGGAAAATCAGCATGAAAAGAAACTTCAAGATATTTCAATGGTTCCTTCGTTTTTCGCAACAAATATGAGGTATTCACCATCCAGGATTGTGGGGGAGATAAAAAACGGATCTTTTTGAAATTTTTTCGTCTTCCGCTTGACAAGCCACCTTACGAATGGGTAAATGGTCTTCCATTTCTTAACCATTCTGTTTGCTTCAATCCTATCGATCTTAAACCCATTTTTCTCGAGGATGAACTTCATCTCTGGATACAAAACAGGATTGATATGTTCGGGAAGAAAATCGAGACCAAGGTCTTTTAACTTCTGTTTTTCTTCGGATGGAAAACCCCCAAAATATTCAAAAAAATCAAAGTAGCTATATAATAAAAACTTCAGCCTTGACTTTATTGCCATCACGTTTGGCATTGTAATGATTAGATAACCATTCTTCTTGATGAGTCGTGCGAATTCTCTTATCAAATGATGAGGATTTTCTATGTGTTCAATCCCTGCCACACAAGCCACATAATTGAATGTGCCACCTTTGAATGGAAGGAAGGCATTCAAATCAAGCTGAACGCATCTCCCATTTCTATATTGAATATTTTCTCTTTCCCTGTCTCCCGGAAATACTTCAAATCCCAGTTTTTCAAGATCCTCTGAAAGTGCTCCCTGTCCTGTAGGAACATCGAGAACTGCCCCTCTCTTCAAGACCCTCATACAATCCAAAACTTTGTTATGAACATTTTTTGCTGAGTATCTTAGTAGTGTTTCCATCTGTTTTACCAGTTTTCTTTAAATTTATAACCATATGAGAGCTTCCAAGTCAACTTGAAAATAAGGATAGGCCCATCGTTAAAAAGATTGCCTTCTGGGCAGAGAAAACGTCTCGTCATTGTAATAATATCCCTTCTGGCTTGGATCGTAATCGAGTGGGCAAAGGAGCCTGTCTCGCATAAAATCAATGTCTCTCTGCGCTTCCTTGAATAGAAATCTCGAACGGCTCCGCAAGGGAGGTAGCATTGGGATACTTTCCCGCCCTGACCTGATTGTCAAACCAAACAAACCGTTCATAGATATTTTTTGTTCTCATATTGGTTAAAGATGCAGCATTTCAAGTAGTAATAAATCGTGCAATTTAAAGGAGTATTGTATATTTCACCTGAGATTGTCTCTCCATGCCCCTGTGCTTAGATTTCCAGCCCATTTAATTTTGTACTAAGTCTTCTGGACCCATATCGAGCAGCTCTTCCTCAAGAAATCCTTATTCCATTTTGTCCTGATCTGACGAACTGATCATTTATCATTACCCCGAAAATCAAAAAGGAGGGACGAACATGGAGACGATTCAAGCCCTTCTGGGAACGTCGGAAATTGTTCTGAAACTTCATAATTTCGCGGGCTGGAAAATCCCAGGATAGGGGATACCAAGGGAAAACATTTTCCTTGACTGATTTATCAGTTTTGCTATCATCAAGCTAACTCGTACACCTCTAGAGGAGTCTTATTCAAAGATAAAAAACCTTCTTCCTGCCAAATGGAGCAACCGATGTTTAACGAATTTTATGGCTTCTGCGAAGAACCATTTGGGCTCACTCCCGATCCTCGCTTCTTTTTTTCAACTGAAAATCATAGAGAAATAATAGATTCCTTAATCTATCACATCAAGGAAAAGGATGGGTTTGTTCTTCTGACTGGAGAAATCGGGGTTGGAAAGACGACCCTCATTCAACAATTGCTCCCAATGCTCGGTCCTGCGATTCAGGCCATTCCCATTTACCACCCCGCAGAGACCTTTGATGGGCTGCTGGAAGTCATCCTTCAGGAATTACACCTCCCCTTGCAGGAAAAAAACAGAAGCTTCATGATTTCACAGTTTAACGACTATCTGAATCAGAAGTCGGCTCGAAATGAGACTGTTGTAATCATTCTGGATGAAGCTCACAACTTAAGCAAAGAGGTTATGGAAGAACTGCGCCTGCTCTGTAACTCAGATCCAAGAAAACCAAGGCGGCTTAAGGAAGTTTTTGTCGGCCGTCCCCAAATTGAAGAAAAGCTTCGTTCCGTAGACCTGAGACAAATCAATCAAAGAATCACCACCAGGCACCAGCTTAGACCTTTGACTGAAGAGGAATCATGGCAGTACATCGAACACCGGTTAAATAAGGTCAATAAGAGCGCTGCTGAGATCTTTACTTCGGAGGCAGTATCCTCGATCTGCAATTATGCCAAAGGTATACCACGCATCATTAATATCGTCTGTCACCTGGCCTTGTCGGCTCGTTATGTCCTCGGCGAGAAAAAGGTTGATTGGGTCATCATCAAAAAGGTCTTCGCGATTTTAGAGAGCCAAAACCCAAACCGGTGGCAGCGAATGATGGCTTCCCTCGAAGCTTCCACCGACCGCCCGGGAAGGAGTTCTCTGATCACAAAGATCACGATATTATTATGGGCTTATATCATTTTGACCTGGATCACTTTTCTTATCTATTTTAGTTTACAATAAAAATAGGTCGAACTCTTTATTTGCAGAAAATATTTTCTCCTTCTATTTTTGAAGCAATAAAAAAAGAACCCAGGCTATTGAATAAAGAAATACTCCAACTGAAAGTAGAAAGAATAAAATTCTAAGGATCCTGTAGCCGGATTTTTTCCGAAAAAAGACCGGTTTGGAGTGCCTGAATTTCCCAACTCGGAGATAATCAAGATGCTTCATCGCCTTGTTGATGATTTTCGAATCGACTTTTGGACTTGAGTAGCTGTGTCCGACCAAAAGAGCCCGGTCACAAAGTAAATTCATAATCCGTGGATTTCCCCTCGCAAATTCCCAGACCTTATTTATAGCCTCCGGGGTAAAAATCTCGGAAATTTCCCGCCCAGCTAATTTCAAACGATGATTTATATATTCCCGGCTTTCGTCCCGGGTTAAAGGCCTAATCCGACCTCCCAGGGTAGTCCTGTCCTGAAAGGAACATAATTTTTCGGCATTCAATTTTTTTTCTAAGTCAGGGTGGCCAATAAGCAGGATCTGAAGTGAATTTAAGGAAGGAGAGTCGGGCGTGGCGAGCCTGAACAAGTCTTCCATTACCTCCTCATCCAAACTCTGGGCCTCATCGATGACGATGGTTACGGTTTCGCCCTGTGCAAACCTCTCATTAAGATATTTTCTGAAATGGACCAGAAGAGAAAATAAAATTTCCCCTCCTTCTTTCACGGGCTCACCGAGGTCCCGAAGAATATCTTCGAGAATACTCCTAAAGTCAACTCGGGGATTAAAGATAAAGGCGGTTTTATTTTTTTCATCCAGGTCCCGCAGGAGGGCATAAATGAGTAAGGTTTTCCCTACCCCCGCTTCCCCGGTAATGACGATAATTCCTCGCCTATTTTTGATCCCGGATAGCATGGAGAACATAGCTTCCAAATGAGTAGGCGAGGGGTATAAAAATTTGGGATCCGGATTGAGGGCAAACGGTTCTTCTGAGAAACCGTAGGTTTCTCGATATGACGCCTGTTCTATTGCCGAAATTTTATTCTTCAAGATTTTTTAGGGTCTGAGGCAATATTTTCCCGGTAATTCTTGATGAAATAGATCAATTTTTAGCCGTATTTCTTTCTAACATTCAGAAATCTTTGAGGCCTTTCGTTTCTTAATAATACCAGTTTTATGCAGTTTCCTCTACTATATCTTCTCTGTTTTTAGACCATCAGGAATGTTTTGGATATAAAATTCATCTATTGAATTGAATGCGCGCTTTCTATTCATAATCTTCAATCCCTAAAACATCCCTTGACTCGACATGAGTAGGTGCTATAACCTACCCCTTATCTTCTCTCTTCCTTCTTGACCAAACATTAGTGAAACGTATCAGAAAATGGGGGTTGGAGCAGGGATTCTTACAAAGGGATCTTGCTAAAATGATGGGTATAAATGAGATGCCCATAGTCAATCGGGAGAAAAGGAAAACTTAAGCCAACAAAAAAGAATATGGAGAAAGTAAAGGCAATGATGGAATTTGAACCGCCAAACCGCTGCTTACGATCCTGAAACCTGAACATGGAATCGATTGGAGGATCTTGATTTGATGGGAAGAAATGTGACAGATTTTTAGATATCACGATTTCCAAGAAAGGAGACCCAGATGAGTGAATACTTTTATCCCCTTGATGGTCGGAAGTATTACATAGGCCTTGAGAAAGCCCAGAAGGACATGTTCCAGGCTTTTAAAAACTTTAACAATGAAATCTTTGAGAAGGAGAGCACTCTTCCCAGGAAGACGAAGGAACTCATCGCTATTGGCGTAGCTCACACGACTCAATGCCCGTATTGTATCGAGGGCCATGTCAGGGCCGCTAAAAAAGCAGGTGCGAGTGACTGCGAAATTGCGGAGGCCATTTTCGTCGCTGCTGCTCTCAGGGCAGGGGGCGCTTTTGCTCATTCGACTATCGCGATGAGTGTACTCAATGAAATGGGCGGGGTGGAAAAGCAGAAATAGAAAT
>Ga0105101_10001309_pt1 | contig 10826 bp, 8 predicted proteins | sample PPLLak21cMay2015_2_FD_87037 | JGI IMG/M metagenome (GOLD analysis project Ga0105101, IMG submission 87037) | Freshwater sediment microbial communities from Prairie Pothole Lake near Jamestown, North Dakota, USA - PPLs Lake P8 Core (1) Depth... | ecosystem: Environmental > Aquatic > Freshwater >...
AAGTGATTTTTCTGAAAACTGATGCCGGCTCCCGGGACAATCCTGAGTTTATCATCAGGAGTCAGGAGGGTTCCTTTCAGTTTATTCCCGAAAGTATAAGCAGCCGTCAGGGAGGCCGAGAAAAAGAGTTCCCTTCCCCTGATATCATTGTAAATTGTAAAATCCTTGAAAAATCCGCCGTATACAATGGCGCTTTTATCCATGTACTGATAATAAACATTTTCGTCGGTCTTCATCAGAACCCTTGTGTACCATAGTTTAAGATCACTACCGGCAACAAACCCTCCGTTCAGAAGTGGTTCCCTTAACGTAATGCTCACGCCCGTGAAGATATCCCTGGTATTGAACTTTGTTGTCATATTAACAGCTATTTCCTCAATCCCATGCCGGGGTTTTCCCGGTACATTTTTCTCTTCAAGGACTTTGATAAGATTTTTTCTTCCATAGGCTGCGGCAACCCGGTAGGGATTGATTCCTGCCTTCTCAGGGGAAACCCACTCGTTTCCCCGTTCAAGAAGCAGTTTCACTGCAGCTTCATTGTCAGCTCCGATTGCCAGATCGAGTGCATTATAACTGTCATTTGTCTTTTCATACAGATTTACTCCCTCCCTGATCAGCATATTCATCAGCAGGGTATCGCCGTTCTGTGCAGCAATAAGGAATGGGGTAAACCCTTCGGAATCCCTGGCTTCGAGATTGGCCCCGCCCTGAATAAGCAGATCTGCAATATCTGCATGTCCTGCCCATATTGCTGCCATCAGGGGAGTAGTCCCGTCAATGGTTTTTCTGTTGCAATCGGCCTCGTAATATAAAAGGAGGTCTGTCAGATAAAAGCTGCCGTTGAGTGCGGCATGATGTAATGGTGTTGCACTGCGCCTGTCGTCAAGGTCAATATCAGCCCCTGCCCTTATCAGGGCTTCGGCAATCTCAAGATTATTATTCTTTACAGCAATTATAAGGGGAGTCTCGGAGGCTACAGTCAATTTGTTCAGTTCGGGATGATGCAACAAAAGAGTCTTGACCGTACGCAAATGATTATTTGCCACGGCAAAAATCAGCGGTGTTGCACCCTCAATCGTTTCTGCCTCAATGTCGGCTCCCCTGTTAAGAAGCTTCTCAACTTCAGTATCGTATCCCTTCGAGGAAGCAATCAACAGGTTATGTTCAAGTGCCCCGCTGTAAAATTCGGGCAGGTATTCCGATGTATCGGGCTCTTCAATAACACGGATTATATCATTCTGGCCGGCCGACTTTCCCGGATGAATGACTAATAAGAGCAAAATTAAAAGCTTAAAATAAAGAGTTTTTGACGGTCTCATGTCTACAAAGTTAGCTTTTTGATCATTTCAGAATTATAAAGCAATATAAAAAAATGGAACTTGTTGAAACTTATGTTGAAATTTTACGTTGATTATTTCGTTATTGTTTGTAAATCTGAACAGAAAAATTTTATTTTTGTCAGATTAAATGTTCAAGAACTGCAAATGGGTAAGAAGGTATTATTAATCACACTATTTTTTATTTTAATAAGTTACGGACCTGGCGCCAATGAGCGATCTGGTGAAATAACCGATAAACTGGCTACAGGCAACATCAGGTTAACCAACTCAAATTCAACAGGAACCGGGTTTGACGGATGTGAGTCAGCTGTTAATCCCTTCATGAAGCGGTGGACAATTGAAGGGGCTTCGATAGCTGTTGCCAGGGATGGCAAGCTCGTTTTTGCCAGGGGATTTGGATTTGCAGATACTGCAGCAGGCATAGCCACACAGCCTTACAGTAAATTCAGGATAGCCAGTATTTCAAAGCTCGTTACAGCAATAGCAATCATGAAGCTTCAGGAAAATGGATTACTGTCGGTCGAGGATAATGTTTTTGGACCTGACGGCATCCTTAATGACTCGTGCTATTGCTTTCCAAGAGACAAGAGAGCATTTAATATAACAGTTGCCCATCTGCTTAGTCATGAGGGCGGCTGGTCGCAACGCTACGGAGATCAGATGTTTATGCCTCATGTTATTGCTGACCAGCTTGATATTCCTCTTCCGGTTGGTACTGAAAGCATTGTGAAATTCGCTCTTGGGAAGAAGCTTCATTTTACTCCGGGGACAGGCAGGTCTTATTCAAACCTGGGATACAGCATCCTTGGCCTTGTTATTGAAAGGGTTTCAGGCATGAAGTACGAGGATTACTGCAGAAAGACAATACTTGAGCCATTGGGTATTTATGACATGATGCTTGCCAAAAATCTTGAAACGGAGAAGGCGCCCTTTGAGGTCACTTATTACGAACCTAAAGGAATGCCGCTCAGACCTTCAATTTACGGTACAGGTGAGCTGGTACCGGTGAGATATGGAGGCAACGACATCGAAGCCCTTGGCGCTGCCGGGTCATGGCTGGCGACTTCCCCCGATCTGATACGGCTGATGCTTGCTGTTGACGGGTTCAATACACCCAATGATATCCTGACTGATGAAAGCATCAGGTTCATGACCGATGTTAACAACAAATATGCACCTGTTGGGTGGAAGAGCTCAATAATCGACGGTACATGGACCAGGACAGGCTCTTTTGCGGGAACTGCAGGTATGATGAAGAGGAGGCCCGATGGAATATCATGGGTTGTTCTTCTGAATTCAAGCGCCTGGAACGGACCTGATCTGCAATCATATATCGACAGAATGATGACCGGCTTTTTTGCCAGGGTGGAAGAATGGCCGGAATCGGACCTGTTCGATTACTCAATGCCTTTGCCTGTTAAAGTGGGGATATCAGGGATAAACTGAAAAAATGTGCTTTACCGTAAATGTTAATCTTGTCAAGGATGAACTTGAAAACAGATACGGAGCTGAATTCCCCGATCACGACAGATACCAGCCAAGCTATTATTACCATGCTTTCGGACTTCCTGATCTGCCTGCGGTATGTTCAGGATCGCCAGGTACTATCAGCCTCCTGAAATGGGGGTTGATACCTTCGTGGGTAAGAAACGCTGAATCCGCAAATGAGATCAGGTATAAAACATTCAATGCAAGGTCTGAAAGTGTAGATTCCAAACCCTCCTTTTCAAAGGCCTTCAAATCAAAAAGATGCATAATCCCGGTAGCAGGATTCTTTGAATGGCAGCATGCAGGGGGAAAAAAGATCCCATGGTATATTTATCTCGCAGATAATCAGATTATGTCGCTGGCCGGTATTTACGACAATTGGGTTGAAACAGACACTGGGGAAGAGTTCAGCACATTCTCAATCATAACTACCGACGCGAATGATCTGATGGCTGAGATCCACAATTCGAAACTGAGAATGCCGGTCATACTCGACAGGAAGGATGAAGGCCGGTGGATCAGCCTTTCAACATCTCCCGGGGAAGCATTGACCCTGCTTAAGCCATGCCCCTCAGATATTCTCAAGGCTCACACGATCAGCAATCTTATAAACAACAGGTCGGCTGACAGAAACACCCCTGAACTTATAAAGCCCATATCCGGCGAAACACCGGGTAACTCACTATTTTAAGATCTATGTATTATAATACGTATTATAATACGTCTTATAATACATATTTCTTTTTTCCTTACTGCGCTACAAAAATATAGGTAAGCGTTCCCTTCTGATCCTTCGGAGCCTTCAGATCGTTATTGAAACGTGAGATCAGGGCTGTCTTGACTGCAGTTTCAATCAGGCACTCATCCCGGGTAGTACTCTCTCCTGCAATAACACCGGCGTTTTTTACACTCCCTTTCTGGTCGACCTCGATCAGGAGAACTATCTTGCCGGAACCCTGGCATTTATAGATAGGAATTGGAAGGTAGATATGATTGCGGCCTGCGAGATCATAATAGATACGTGTAGGACCCTTATAATTTGCAGCCATCTCTTCTGATTCTTTGGGCTTATCCTTTTCAGGATCCTCATCAGCTTTCTCCTCAACAGCCAGTGCATCCTCCTCAGCCGACTGGTTTCCTTCCTTCTGTGCATCAATATAATTGTCCTGTCCAAGCTTCCCGCTTTCAATCAGTTCCTCCTTTACTTTGTCGATATACTCATCGGGATCAATTTCAACCTCGCTCTTGTTGGCAAGATTCCTTGCAATGTTCAGCATTTCGATGTCATCCTTAAGGATATTTTCAATTGTAGTAGGGGGCAGTTCAATTATCTTTTCTTCTTCTGCAGGTTGTTCGATAGCCAGGAATTCAATCTCAAATTCATCAATCCTCTCTTTCTTAAGCGATTGTAACTGAAAGGACATGAAGATTATACCTGCCAGGAGATGTACTATGACAGTACCAAGAATACCAACCAGTCTTCCTTCATACTTCTTCACTGCTTTTTCCTTTTCTTCTGTTTTACCCTGGCTTTGTTTTTCGGAGGGTTATCGAATCGCTGGTTTTTGAAAAGGCCGTTTTTAACTCCACTAATGAACTTTGCCCAGGCGAATGGATTAAGTAGATTATTGACAGGACTTTGACCTCTTGTTGTCAGATTACTGAAATTCTGCTCCATTGCGTACCTGTATCCGGCTTCAGGAGTGATCCGGACACCTGTTGTGTTTGACATCGCCGCCTCTAAGGATGCAATATTCTGATTCATGTTTTCAATTTCAGTTGACACTGGAATGGGAGCGGTCATATCCTTAAGAAATTCATTATAACTCTTCCACGGCAAAACAACCACGTTCTCAATCGGAATAGTATCTGCGCTCAGTACAATATCCTTGTTTAAAAGTCTTCCTTCAAAAACCTCCGGAACAACCAGAAACTTCTTCTTAAAACCAAGAGCTTTGAATAATATTGTGTCACCGGGGGTGCTTGTGATGGAATATATGCCGTTTTTTTCACTAAGCGTTCCTCTGCGGAGCTTCATTGAAACAACTCCGACATTGGCAAGTTCCCGCTTATCTTCATCAGTGATAAACCCGCTTACCTGGAAAAATTTCTCCCTTTCCTGACCGAGCGTGACCACAAAAGGGAGAAACAGTAGTAATGTTATATTTATAGCCCTGGTCAACTTAATTCTTAATAACTTTCAAAATCAATAATTTGATAAAGAACCTGCAAAATAAGCATTATTGAATGGAACCTTAAAACTTTTAACGTAATTTTAAACATTTTTAGGATGCTTCCTACATTTGTAACTGATAAAGACTTTGATTATTAGAACAATCTGTAATTATCTGAAATTTAGATATGCAAAAACTACTATTACTTGGTGATGAGGCTATTGCTTTGGGTGCATTGGATGCAGGACTGAGCGGAATCTATGCCTATCCGGGTACTCCGTCGACTGAAATTTTGGAATATATTCAGGGTTCGGAAGAGGCTGTCCGAAGAGGTGTTCACAGGTCCTGGTCTTCAAATGAGAAAACAGCCATGGAAGCGGCCCTTGGGATGTCGTATGCAGGGAAACGGGCAATGGTCGCAATGAAGCATGTCGGATTAAATGTGGCCGCCGACAGCTTTATTAATTCTGCGATGACGGGTGTCAACGGCGGACTGGTTGTCGTGGCAGCCGATGACCCTTCAATGCATTCATCGCAAAACGAACAGGATTCAAGATTTTATGGCAGGTTTTCCTTCGTTCCGGTTTATGAACCGTCAAATCAGCAGGAAGCTTATGATATGGTGTTTGATGCTTTCGAAATCTCCGAAAAATACAGGATACCGGTCCTTTTCCGCATTACAACACGCCTGGCCCATTCAAGGTCAGTCGTCAGGCGCCGCAATACCATACCTGAGAAAAAGATAAAGCTCCCTGACGATCCCCGCCAGTTCGTCCTGCTTCCTGCAATTGCAAGAAAAAAGTATAAAGCTCTGTTAAACACATACGAATCACTAAAGTACGATATAAGGCTTTCGAAATACAATAGTTTCAGGGATGCTAAAAACCGTAAGATCGGTGTTATAACCTGTGGAATTGCATACAATTACCTGATGGAGAACTTCCCTGACCGGGAACCTGGCTTCCCGGTACTTAAAATAACAACATACCCGTTCCCGAAGGATATTGTCAGTGATCTGACCGGACGCTGCGAGGAGATTCTTGTCCTTGAGGAAGGCTTCCCTTTTATTGAAGAATCACTCAGGGGATTACTTGACAATCAGCTGAAGATTTTCGGTCGTCTCGACGGAGCTGTCCCGAGAGATGGAGAGCTGAATCCTTCAATTGTGGCAAAGGCCCTCGGAATTAATGTTCAACCTCTTGCAAAAGTGCCGGATATCGTTAAGAACAGGCCTCCGTCATTTTGCAAGGGATGCGGCCATTCCGATACCTTTCTGGCCATTATTGAAGCACTTAAACCTTTCAGGAGCGAAGGCGTTTTTTCCGATATAGGATGCTATACCCTGGGGGCACTTCCGCCATATAATATAATTAATTCATGTGTCGATATGGGAGCCTCCGTCACAATGGCGATTGGCGCCGCAGATGCCGGTTTGTACCCCTCCGTGGCTGTAATAGGTGATTCAACTTTTACCCATTCCGGAATGACTGGTCTTCTCGATGCCGTCGTAAAGAAATCTCCCGTTACGATCATAATTTCCGACAATAACACAACCGGAATGACAGGCGGGCAGAAATCGCAGGGAACCGGCAATCTTGAAAAGATCTGCGAGGGACTGGGTGTAGAGCCGGAACACATCCTGACCATAATCCCCCTGCGGAAAAATCATGATGAAAACGTTCAGGTAATGCAGAAGGAGTTCGGATATAAAGGCGTTTCGGTTATTGTCTCCTCACGTGAATGCATTCAGACAGCCTCGAAAAGAAAAAAGACAGAGGCTGCGGGAAACAAAAATAAAGAACAGGAATGATGAAACCCACATGATTGACCACAATCACAAACACGAATAAAATATAATTTTCAATCATGTGTGGTTCCCCCGCCGAAGCGGGGCAAGCTATCATACCATTTAAAACAAAATTATATTATGATGAAAAACGACATAGTATTGTCCGGGGTAGGCGGACAGGGAATTCTTTCAATAGCCGCAATAATAGGGTTGGCTGCACTCGAACGCGACCTTTTTCTCAAGCAGGCAGAAGTTCACGGTATGAGCCAGAGGGGGGGAGATGTACAATCACACCTGAGGCTGTCGGATCAGGAGATTGCCTCCGACCTGATCCCATACGGAAAGGCTGACCTTATAATTTCAGTCGAACCGATGGAATCGCTCAGGTACCTGCCGTGGCTTTCAAAAAACGGTTGGCTGGTCACCAGCTCTGAGCCCTTCATTAACATTTCCGATTATCCTCCTGTTGAAGATGTACTCAGGGAGATAAAAAAAATAAAGAACCATAAGATCATTGATGCCGATGCAATTGCAAAGGAAGCCGGTTCATCACGTTCCGGAAATATGGTTATTCTTGGCGCTGCTTCTCCTTTTATCGAAATGCCCTTTTCAAGCCTCGAAAATGCTGTCAGAAAGCTGTTCGAACGAAAGGGTGAAGAGATGGTCGCCGTAAACCTTAGAGCCCTCAGGGCAGGCAGGGAAGCATTGAATTCTGATTAATCCTGCCCTCATTCAGATTTTTTCGTTTTATTTGAATCTTATATTCTAACCTAACCCATAACTTATGAGACGACTTCCTGTACTTATCCCGTTTTTGTTCTTTTCTCTCCTGGCATTTCCTCAAAAAGCTGATTTCAAGGCTGCTGAGAAATTCAGGGGTGACAATCTGACTCCCAGGTACGGTGATCTCTCAGCCAATCCCACCTGGATCGAAGAATCGGATTTTTTCTGGTATTCCTTTAAAACCTCTTCAGGAAAGAACTTTTATTACGTGAACGCTGCTGCAAAATCAAAGCAACTTTTATTCGACAGCAGGTTCATGGCGGCAGAATTACGCAAGCTGACGCATCATCCTTATAATGATCTGGACCTTCCCGTCAGGGAGCTTAAGTTTGAAAAGAAGAGTACGACCAGGTTCACTTTTCAGGTTGATTCAATAAAGTTCCTCTACGACATGACTACCCGGAAACTTGAAATCAGGGACACCATCGGCAAGGAGAAAAAGCCGTCATGGGTTACATACTCACCCGACAGCACCTGGATCGCATATGCCAAAAACCACAATCTTTTCCTGATGAAGACAAAGGACAAGGACAGTGTTGAGATCCAGCTCACGACCGATGGTGAGCGGTACTACAGCTTTGCCGGTCATGGAAATACAGAAGACACTTCCAAAACAAAGAAGTTAAGGGCAAATGTGCGATGGTTCAAGAATGAAAAAAAGCTTTATGTGATAAGGCAGGATCAAAGAAAGGTAAAGGACCTTTTTGTAATTGATGTTCTTGCCCAGCCGAGACCAAAACTGGAATCATACAGGTACTCATTGCCGGGTGAGGAATTCGTGCCCCAGGAAGAACTTGTCATTTTTGACGTTGAAACCAGGGGAAGGGTGAATGTTGATGTGAAAAAATGGAAGGATCAGACTATTAATGTTGAATGGACATCGCAGGAGGCCGCTGACAAGCTGATACTTGTAAGGACGGACAGACCTCTTAAAAACCTCGATGTCTGCCTTGTCAATGCAGAAAATGGAGCTCTCACGGTTCTGTTCAGTGAGGAGACCTGGCCATATTTTAACAATGAATACACGGGACTTTCAGTTTTGAACGAAGGTAATGATATAATCTGGTGGTCCGAACGAACCGGCTGGGGTCAGCTCTATCTTTACGACGGCACGGGCAAACTGAAACGGCAGATTACCGATGGTTATTTCGTCACAGGCAGGATCGAACGGATCGATACACTTGGGAGGGTCCTCTATTTTGAAGCTTTTGGAAGGGAGGAGGGAGTTCACCCATATTACAGCCTTAAATACAAAGCATCAGTCGATAAAGGAGCAATGACACTTATAACAAAGGAACCTGCAAACCACTCATTCTCAATGTCAAAATCGAACAAGTATTTCGTGGATACATATTCGACAGTCGATATGGTTCCTGAATCTGTTTTACGTGATAACAACGGAAATGTGATCCTGAAGCTTGAGAAAGCCGATATTTCTCAGCTTTATTCAATGGGCTGGAAGATGCCCGAGACTGTCAGGGTGAAAGCAAAAGACGGGGTTACCGATCTTTATGGCGTTATGTACAAGCCTTTCAATTTTGACTCGACAAGAAAATACCCCGTTATTTCGTATGTTTACCCGGGTCCTCAAACCGAATCAGTTCCCTACCAGTTTACCGTAACGGGCGGCAAGAACATAGCACTTGCACAGCTTGGATTCATTGTCGTCAACTTTGGTCACAGGGGAGGGAGCCCCATGAGAAGCAACTACTATCATACTTTTGGTTACAGCGATCTCAGGGATTATGCCCTTGCGGACGATAAGTACGGGATAGAGCAACTGTCGGAAAAGTACAGTTTCATTGACATAGAGAGGGTGGGTATTTATGGCCATTCGGGCGGGGGATTCATGTCAACTGCCGCTATTCTTTCATATCCCGGTTTTTATGATGTTGCAGTCTCCTCAGCCGGTAACCACGACAATAATATATATAATCAGTGGTGGGGTGAGACCCACAACGGGGTATCGGAGATTGAAAGAAAGTTAAAGACCAGGGAAGGGGTGAAGGACACACTCAGAATGGATACTCTCAATGTAAAGAAGGATACTCTTAATGTAAAGAAAGATGCTGATAAGTCCTATAAGGCCACGATTGAAAAGAACCAGGAACTTGCCGGAAATCTGAGAGGCCATTTATTACTGGTTCACGGGGATATTGACAACAATGTTCATCCCGGAAATACCCTGAGGGTTGTTGACGCGCTCATAAAGGCCAACAAGAGGTTCGATTTCATGATGCTGCCCGGACAGCGACACGGGTTCGGCAATGCCACGGCATATTTCGACAGGATGATGTGGTACTATTTCGCTGAACACCTGCTGGACGATTACAGGACCAACACCGAAATGCTTGATTTCTGAAATTATGTTTTAAACATAAGAGGCTGATACATTCATAGATCAGCCTCTTATTTTGAAATGCAGCGATGTGATTCCGGTACCGCAGGCTATTCATCCGTTCCCTTCTCCTTCTGCGGGGTAAGGAACAGGATCTCATTGGCAATGATCTCGGTGACGTATTTCGTCACTCCGTTCTTGTCGTTATAGCTCTTGTAGACGATCCTTCCTTCAACCGCCACCTGGCTTCCTTTTTTAAGAAATCTGGAAGAAGTGTCGGCAAGGCCGTTCCATGCCACAATGTTGTGCCATGTGGTTTCCTTCACTTTCTGGCCTTCGCCATTCTTGTAATCATCGTGGGTTGCTACCGTGAAATGGGTAACCTTCTTACCTCCATCCAGGCTTTTTGTGTCCGGGTCCTGACCAAGATTTCCGATCAGATTGACTCTGTTTCTTAATGAATTCATCTTTTTAGTATTTAAATCTGACATAAAAGTTAATTACACATCAAACTTACAATACTCTTAAAGGGTGTCCCGGTCAACAAATATTTATATACGGTTGTAAATCATTTAGAGTCGTTTGTAATCGTTTGAAAACGTTTTTGTGTATCTTTATCAAAACATTAGTGCTGTGGAAAAGAAATGTCTCGATTGCGGTGACACCATCCGTGGTCGCACCGACAAAAAATTTTGTTCTGACCAGTGCAGGAATAATTTCAACAACAGGCTTAACCGTGAAACAAATAATTTTGTGAGGAATGTTCACGGGTTATTGAGGAAAAACCGGAGGATACTGGCTGATCTTTATGATGAGGGAAAACATAAAGTTCATAAAGATGCCCTGTTTGCCCTGGGGTACAACTTCAGCTTCTTCACTCACGTGATAGAATCTTCAAACGGCCTCAAATACAA
>Ga0105101_10001312_pt1 | contig 10816 bp, 8 predicted proteins | sample PPLLak21cMay2015_2_FD_87037 | JGI IMG/M metagenome (GOLD analysis project Ga0105101, IMG submission 87037) | Freshwater sediment microbial communities from Prairie Pothole Lake near Jamestown, North Dakota, USA - PPLs Lake P8 Core (1) Depth... | ecosystem: Environmental > Aquatic > Freshwater >...
CGTCCGCATAGGTGGGCACCATCGGGATGGTCTGGCCCGGGCGCACGGTGACGGTGAGGGTGTCGCTCACCACCGCCGTTTCATAGGTCATCCCCAACTCCTCGCTGCGATACCGGCCGGCGAACGCCGCCAACTGCTGCGACGTGGGCCTCCACCGCTCGCGGCCGGCGAACGTGTACCTCACGGTATCGCCGTCCGCCATGAGAATCCGGATCCCCGCGGGCATGCCGTCCGGCCCGGTGTCGAACAGCCAGCGCGGGCCACCGCGGTTCCAGAACGATCCGTCGGGCAGGCCGCGGAACCGGTCGCGCATCTGTGCCGTGACGATCAGCGGGCCGCCGAACCGCGCGTTCCGATACACCCCCAGATACCGCGCGAACGCCGCCGAGTCCACGGCCGTCGTGTCGAGCACGGGTGCCGGCGGGAAGCTCGTCACGAGGGCATCCACCAGCGCATGCGCGTACGCCGAAGGGTTGGTGTTCGCGGCGTTGCACAGCACCGCCACCGACAGGTTGTCCCGGTCCGGATAGCGGGCGAGGAACGTCTGGTAGCCCGCGGTGGACCCACTGTGGGAGACCTCGGGGATGCCGCGGTAGGTCGTGAAGAACAGGCCAAGGGCGTACTCGATCTCCCTTCCGTTGGTGAGCCGCATGCGCCGGCTCATCGAGTCCACCACCGCGGCGCCCAGGGTCCGGTTCGTGAGCGCCTCGTTCCAGCGCAGCAGGTCGCTCACCGTCGTGAGCAGCCCGCCCGGGCCGACGACGTCCTCGAACGGCATGTTCAAGTGCCAGCCGTCGCGGTCGGACGCGTACGCCTGGGCGCGCTCCGGGACGACTTCGGTGAAGTCGTCCCGCCAGGCTGTGCGGGTCATGCCAAGGGGCCGGAACAGGCGCTCCTGCGAGAATGCGTCGAACGACATGCCGCTCACGCGCTCCACGATCGCGTGCAGCAGGCCGTATCCCGAGTTGGTGTACGAGTAGTAGTCGCCCACCGGGTAGTTGAGCGCGCGCTGGCGGGTGACCACGTCCAGCAGGTCGGCCTGGGTGTGGCGCCGGCTGCCGCGGGGCCATCCCTGGGCCTGTACGAGCGCGCTCCACTCCCGGAGCCCGCTCGTGTGCGTGAGCAGGTGGCGGATGGTGATCGGGCGGTCGAATTCGGGCAGCTCTGGCACGTACTTCCGCGCCGGGTCGTCGAGGCTCAGCTTGCCGTCCACCACCAGCATCATCGTGGCCGCGGCCGTGAACTGCTTGGCCACCGATCCGGACTCGAAGATCGTCTCGGCGGTGTTCGCCACGCCCGCCTCGAGATTGGCCATCCCGTAGCCGCGTGTGAGCAGGACCTTCCCGCCACGGGCGACGCCCACGGCACACCCGGGCGCATGCGTCGTGTTCCGGTCGCGGAACACGCTGTCGGCGAGACGGGAGATGTCGGGTTGCTGGGCGACGAGGAGCGTGGGGAGGGTGAGGAGCAGCGCGGCGCGGAGCATGGGGCCTCCGGGGGAAGGCAGGGTGAAGCAGATCCGTGAAACGTGAAACGTGAGGCGTGAAACGACCAGCTTGTAGTTCGTTTCCCGTTTCCCGTGCTCCAGCTCGGGAAGATCAGCCTCATGCAGCTCCCTCCCGCCTCGGCCTTCTGGAGTTCCGTGAGCGACACGACGCGCACCACGAACCCGCGCTGCTCGATGCGCGCGCGGGTCCTGGGGAATCCGTCCGCCATGACGACCGTGTCCCCCACGCGGAGCGTGTTGGCTCCGCGTGGCTCCGCCGGGTCCACCGAGAGGACGTCGAGGCCGGTGAACGCCGCGGGCTCGATCCAGTCCGGATTCGCGAGCAGCACGCCGCGTCCCAGGTGGGAGCACGCCGACTTGAGGTGCAGGCAGCCCGTGACCCGCACCGGGCGCACCGTGCAGCCGAAGGGCGCCACGTGGCCTGCCAGTTGTTCGACGCCCGCGGCGTTGGTCCGGGAGGACCGCCCCACGTACAGGGTGCGCCCGACCCGCAGGACGTCGCCGCCGTCGAGCGTCGCCGGCGGAGTCAGCCACGCGAGCGCGCGGAACGGAGACAACGCGGCGGCGACCGTCTTCACTTCCGGCTCCCGGCTCCGGGCGCCGGGAATGGTCATCACCGCCACCTCGTCGAGCACGACGGCGACGTCCTCCACGAACACGGCATCGGGCAGGTCGGGCGCGGGATGCAGCGCGAGGACGCGGGCGCCGAGGTCCCGAAGCAGGGCGGCGTACGCGGCGTGCTGCGCCCGGGCGCGCGCCAGATCGATGGGCTCGCGGGTCAGGTGCGTCAACTCGCACCGGGCCAGGGCGTCGCTCGGCGGGCGGACGATCGCGACGATCGGGCGCGTCCCGTGTCCGGACGGTTCGGTGCTCACGGGAAGAGATGCCGGCGGAACGCCTGCCTGAGCAGGGACTGGAAGTGGTGCACGCCGGTTTCCATTTCCGCGGAGAAGCGCCCGCGGTCATAGATCCCGGACTCGAGGCCCTCCTGCACCCGCTCGCAGATCTCGATGTCCTCGGCCTGCACGGCGTCGGAGAACCGGGCGTCATCGTCGATCACTCTTCGCGCCGCGTCCGAGTCCGTGTCGGCGTAGCAGTAGCGAAACTCGATCCGGCAGCGATCGGGGCCGAGCGGCACCACGACATTGGACTGGAGCCGGCCGGGCAGGATGTTGAGCATCATGTTGGGAAAGACGAAGTAGTAGAGCGCCTCCCCCTGCGACACGCCGTACGGCGTGTCCTTCCCGGACAGCGGTCCCACCTGGAGCGAGTACCAGTCGTGGATCTCCGTGCGGTATGCCTGGAAGTCGTACAGGCTGTACAGCTCCGGGTGGACGTGGGGGACGTGATAGCCCTCCAGGTAGTTGTCCACGTACACCTTCCAGTTGCACCGCGCCTCGTAATCCACCCGGCCGGTGAAGCGCAGCGCATCGAGGCGGGTGGGGCCCAGACGATCGGCGACGCCCGTCAGGAACGTCTCGACCGGTTCCGGCCCGTCGTCGAGGCGGACGAACACGAGGCCCTGCCACACGGCCGCGCGGACGGGGACGAGTCCGTAGTCCCGCTTGTCGAACAGCTCGGTCCGGTTGAAGTGCGGCACGCCGCGCAGCATGCCGTCGAGCCGGTAGGTCCAGCCATGGTAGCGGCACTTGAGCACGTCCGCGTGGCCGTCCTTGAGCGCGAGCGGGCCGCCGCGATGCCGGCACACGTTATAGAAGCCGTGCAGGCCCCCGTCACCGGCGCGCACCACGATCACCGGCTTGCCCGCCACGGTCGCGGTCACGTGGTCGCCCGGCTCGCGCAGCTGGCTCGCGTGCGCCACGTGCTGCCAGGTGCGCCCGAACACCGCGTCGCGCTCGAGCGTCAGGAACGCGGGATCGTGGTACCAGCGGGCGGGATTGGTCTCCGCGCGCTCGACCGGGAAGACCTCCAAATCCTGCGGAGTCAGGAGCGGCGGAGGGGCATCAGAGGGACGCGGCATCAGTTTCCCCCCGCGGCCTCCTTCAGCAGGTTCCGCGCGATCACGAGCCGCTGGATCTGGTTCGTGCCCTCGTAGATCTGCGTGATCTTGGCGTCGCGCATGTACTTCTCGATCGGGAAGTCCTTGCAGTAGCCGTAGCCGCCGAACAACTGCACGCAGTCGGTGGTGACCCGCATCGCGACGTCGGTGGCCATCAGCTTGCACATCGCGGACACCTTGGTGATGTGCTTGTGGCCGCTGTCGATCACGCGCGCCGCGTGATGCACGAGCTGGCGCGCCGCCTCGACCTGCGTCGCCATGTCGGCCAGCATCCACTGGACGCCCTGGAACGAGCTGACCGACTGGCCGAACTGCTGGCGGTCGTGCGTGTACTGCATGGTGAGGTCGAGCGCCCCCTGCGCGAGCCCCACAGCCTGCGCGGCCACGCCGGGGCGGGCGCGGTCGAGGGTGAGCATCGCGTGCTTGAACCCATGCCCCTCCTGCCCGCCGAGCAGGTTGGCGGCCGGCACCCGGCAGTTCTCGAGGTGGATCTCCACCACCGGGACGCAGCGGATCCCCATCTTGTCTTCGTGCTTGCCCACCCGGTATCCCGGCGTGTCCTTCTCCACCACGAACGCGGAGATGCCGCGGGCGCCGCGGCCAGGCTCGGTCACCGCGAAGATCGTGTTGTAGGAGGCCACCGCGCCTCCGGTGTTCCATTTCTTCTCGCCGTTCAGCAGGTAGCCGTCGCCGCTCTTCTCCGCCCGGGTGGTCATGGAGCCCGCGTCCGAGCCGGATTCCTTTTCCGACAGTCCGAAGGAGATCAGCTTGTCGCCGGCCGCAATGCCGGGGAGCCAGCGCTCCTGCTGCTCCTTCGTGCCGCCCAGGATGATCGGGAACGACCCGAGGGCGTTGACGGCGTAGCCCACGCCCATGCCCCCGCACGCGCGGGAGAACTCCTCCACCACCACGCAGAGGTCGAGGACGCCGCCGCCCATCCCGCCGAATTCCTTCGGGACCCAGACCCCGGAGAGCCCGGCCTCCTTGATGGCGCGCTGCACCTCCCACGGGAACGTCTGCTCGGCGTCATGCTTGGCGGCGACGGGGCGCATCACCGTCTCGGCCAGCTCGCGGGCCCGCCGCTGGAGGTCGATCTGCATCGGCGTGTAGAGCGCTTCGATCATCGTACGTCCTCGTGCTGTGGGGAGCGGCGAAAGATGACGGTGGAACCTATCGCGCCAGACCACAGCGGGCGACCGGTGTCGCGGCCCCTTCATGAAGGGGTCTTCAGAAGACGCGCAGCGTGCTCCCTGTTGACCTCGCACTGTGCCGGGCCGCATCTTCGCGGAGTCTTTTCCGGCTTCGTCACCGATGCGCTTCGATCCCCAGCCCAACGGCACCGCTCGCGGTCGCCACTCCGTGCCGCCCGTGGGCGTGCTCGTGCTTGCCGCGTGCCTGGGCGCGGTTCCAGGTACCGCGCATCTCGCGGCTCAGGCCACGCCGACCCCGGCGCAGAGTATTTCGGCAGGATCCCGAGTGTACGGCGCCAAGGGGTGTGGCGAGTGTCATGCCGTCAGCGGCATCGGCGGAACGATCGGACCGGACTTTGCGAAACTGGGAAGCCGGTCCCAGTTCGACATCGCGGCGGCGATGTGGAGCCACCTGCCGCAGATGGCGGCCCGGTTCGCCGCGACCGGTGCCACACCGCCTCGGCTGGAATCGTGGGAGGCGGCGGATCTGCTGGCGTTCCTGTTCTGGGCTGCGTCCGCGACTCCGGCGGGGGATCCCGCGACGGGGCGGCGGCTCTTTGCCGAACGTGGGTGCATCGTCTGCCACCAGGTGGAGAACGTGGGTGGCGTTCTGGGTCCGGCGCTCGACGGAGCGGCCTCCCGGCTCGCCGCGATCGACCTGGCCGCGGCTCTGTGGAACCACGCCGGCGCCATGAGCGAGGAGATGCTGGCCCGTGGGGTTGCCCGGCCGGTGCTGAGCGGCACCGACATCCGGCACCTGGTGGCGTATTTCGGGGCAGGCGTCCCCGGGTTGGCGCAGGCGCGTGTGAACGTGCTGTCCGGAGATCCCGAGTCTGGCCGGGCGCTCTTTCAAGAGCGTGGATGCGTCCGGTGCCATCAGGGGGGCGCCGGCCAGGCCGCGCCCAACCTCCTGGCGGCCGCGGAGCGGGACCCCATGGCATTCGCAGCCGCGATGTGGAACAAGAGCCCACGGATGATGGCCGCCATGCGCGCGGCGGATGTCGCCGTGCCGCGGCTGCGCGGCGAGGAGATGGCGGACCTCACGGCCTACCTCGGTACCCTCCGGTATCTCAGCGGGACAGGCGGTGCCGCCCGCGGGGTGGAGGCTGCCCGGGCGGGCGGGTGCACCGGGTGCCACACGATCCAGGGGCGCGGAACGGGTCCGGGGGGGGCTCTCGATCGCATGCCGCACGTTGGGACGCGAGCCGCGGTGATCGCAGCCTTGTGGAACCACATCAGGCTGCCTGCGACGACGATTCAGGCCCAGCGACAGTCCCTTTCACCCGAACACGTGGCGGATCTGGTGGCCTTCTTCGAAACACGGGGAGCGGCGCGATGAAGCGTGGGGCGGTGATATCGGGCCTGGTGCTGTCGCTGGTGGTCTGCGGTCAGCCAAATGCCGTGCGCGCCCAGACCCCGTCAGACAGTGTCGCGCGCGACATGTGCGCTTCCTGCCACGAAGCGCTACCGATGGAGCGACTCTCGCAGCCGGTCACGCGCTATCAAGCGGACGATATTCACGCCCAGCGTGGTCTCGGGTGCGTGAGCTGCCACGGCGGCGACCCGTCGGCGCCGGGCTTCGCGAGCATGGATCCCCGGAAGGGGTTCGTCGGGCGGCCGGTCGGCCGCCAGGTGGTCCAGGTCTGCGGGCGGTGTCACGCCGATGCCGCCTTCATGCGCCAGTACAACCCGGCACTGCGCGTGGACCAGGTGACCGAGTACTCGGCGTCGATTCATGGACAGCGTCTATTCGGGATGGGCGATGAGAAGGTGGCGACGTGCAGCAGCTGCCACACGCCGCACCAGATCCAGCCCCCCAGTGACGCGCGATCGTCGGTGGCGCCGGAGAACGTCGCGACGACCTGCGGCCACTGCCACGGCGACTCGACCTACATGCAGGAGTACGGCATTCCGACGGATCAGCTGGACCGGTACCGGGAGAGCGCGCACTGGGCGGCGCTCTCCGTCGAGCATGACCGGTCGGCCCCGACCTGCAACGACTGCCACGGCAATCACGGAGCGGCCCCCCCGGGAGTCGACTGGGTGGGCAACGTCTGCGGGCAGTGCCATTCGGTGATGGCGGGCTACTTCGCGGCGAGCTTCCACTCGCGCGTGTTCACGGCGATGGGCATGCCGGGCTGTGCCGCGTGCCACGGGAACCACGCGGTGGCCCGGACGTCGGACACGCTGCTGGGGCTGGGTGAGGGTGCGGTCTGCGCTCGCTGTCACGTCGAGGGCGCGGGCGGTGGGATCGTGGCTGCGGCGATGCGGACGGCCATCGACTCGCTGACGAAGGACTTCGCGCTGGCGGACTCGCTGCTCGGCGAGGCAGAGCGGGCGGGTATGGAGGTCAGCCAGCCGCAGGTGGATTTGACCAACGCCCAGACGTCCCTGCTCCAGGCGCGAACGGCGATCCATGCCTTCTCGCTCGACTCGGTCCAGCACCATGTTGACGAGGGACTCGTGGTCACGGGCTCGTCCATCAAGCGCGGGCTCGCGGCGCTGGACGACCTCCGGTTCCGCCGCGTCGGCCTGGGTGTTTCCACGGCGGTCATCGTGCTGCTCATCGGCGGCCTGATTCTCAGGATTCGGCAGCTGGAGAGCGGGACATGACCTCCAGCCCGGTGCTTCAACCACCCGCGGGAGACCCCACATGACGCACCCGCCACGTTCCGGCCCGCCGACCCGGCGGACGTTCCTGGACTGGCTGCTCAGTCGGACGCTCACGACATGGATCCTGAGCACCAGCGCCGGTGGGCTCATCGTCGCGGTGTTTTATCCGGTGGCTCGATACGTCGTCCCGCCGCCAAGCGCGGAATCCGCCGCCTCGTCCGTCACGCTGCCCTTCACCCCGGCGGACATCGAGCCGAACTCGGCAAAGGTCTTCAAGTTCGGAAACCAGCCGGGGATTCTCGTGCGAACCCCCACCGGCGAACTGCGCGCCTTCTCGGCGGCGTGCACGCACCTGGGGTGCATCGTGCAGCACCGGCCGGATCTCGGGCACCTGTGGTGCGCGTGCCATAACGGCCACTTCGACCTCAACGGCATCAACATCCAGGGGCCCCCGCCGCGGCCGTTGGAGGCCTTCACCGTGAACGTTCGCGGCGATCAGATCGTCGTCAGTCGAGGGACCTGAGGATGCCACCACTGCGAGGGAAGCTGGAAGCGGTCTGGACCTGGCTCGACGACCGGCTCGGCCTCGCGCCGATCGGCGAGCTCGCCAGGAAGAAGAAGGTCCCGGTCCACCGCCATACCCTCTGGTACTACCTCGGAGGGATGACGCTCTTCCTCTTCATGGTGCAGGTCGGGACGGGCATCCTCCTGCTCATCTACTACCGCCCGAGCGCCGAAGAGGCCTACGAGTCGATCCAGTTCCTGATGGCGGAGGTGCAGTTCGGCTGGCTGGTCCGGTCGATCCACCACTGGGCCGCGAACCTCATGATCGTGGCGCTGTTCCTCCACCTGTTCAGCGTTCTGCTCCTCAAGGCATACGCCAAGCCCCGGGAGCTCACCTGGCTCTCCGGATTCGTGCTGTTCGCGCTTTCGCTGACGTTCGGATTCACGGGGTACCTCCTGCCCTGGAACGAGCTGGCGTATTTCGCGACCCGTGTGGGAACGCAGATCATCGCGGTCGTCCCGGTCGTCGGGGAGTCCATGCTGCGCGTGCTCCGTGGCGGAGACGATGTCACCGGCGCCACGCTGACGCGCTTCTATGCGGTGCACGTGGCCATCCTGCCGGCCATCGCGATGGTGATGCTCGGGCTGCATCTGTACCTCGTGCAGCGGCACGGGATGAGCACGCCCCGCTCCGTCGAGCAGTCCAGCGGCGCGAAGCGCTCGATGCCGTTCTTTCCGAACTTCTTCCTCCGCGACCTGGTCGGATGGCTGACGGCGCTGGCCGTGCTGGCGGCGCTCGCCGCCTTCATGCCGGCCCACCTCGGGGAGAAGGCCGATCCGTTCGCGTCGGCGCCGGCGGGGATCAAGCCCGAGTGGTACTTCATGTTCATGTTCCAGACGCTGAAGTACCTGCCGGCGCACATCCTCGTGTTCGAGGGAGAGGTGGTGGGCATCCTGGCCTTCGGCATCGGGGGAGTGTTCCTCGCCCTGATCCCGTTCGTGGACCGGCGCGCATCGCGCGGCGAGGCCAGTCCGCTGATCACCTGGATCGGCCTCGGGATCATCGCCTTCATCATCGTGCTGACCATTCTCGGGTACGCCGCGAACCCGACGGCGTAGGCTCTGACCGGAAGGGAACGGTCAGATGGCGGAGCGAGGGAAGGGGCGGCTCGTTGGCCGCCCCTTTTTCGTCGCGCCGTCCGTCATCGCGACGATCACGTCGCTGCGACGTCGTCCTGCGGCACGCGGTCCGGCCATGGCGGCAGGAGCTTCGCCAGCACCCACAGGATGACGAAGGGCAGGGCCAGCAGCACCATGGTCATGGCCAGTCCCTCGATGCCCAGGAGCTGGACCTTGTAGACCGTGAGCCCCCGCAGGCTCTTCGAGAAGAGCTGGCCACCGATCACCACGTTCCACCGGATGCTGAAAATCCCGATCTGCACGAAGACGGCGGCAACGAGATAGATCAGCTGCCGGAGCTCGGGCGGGATACGGAGGAACCCGCCCTTTCGCAACGCGGGAGACGCAAACCCGAGCGCGACGAGCGGGATCAGCGTCCCGATCAGCAGTTGCAGCACGATGAGACTGATGAACAACCGGTTCTGGACGAGCTGGGCCAGAATGTCGATGGACTCCTCGGCCTCGTACAGGCGGTGGATGAAGTCGAGCGATTCGAGCGAGGCGTCCACGATCAGCGCGTAGAACAGGAACTGGGCGAGCTTGTCGAGGCATGCCATGTCGATCTTCCGCCACCGCAGCATCGTCGTCAGCATGTAGATGACGAGGACGAGGGCGATCCCCGACACGATGGCGGAGAACAGGAACACGACCGGCATCAGTACGCTGCTCCACCACGGATTCGCCTTCACGGACCCGAAGATGAAACCCACGTAGCCGTGCAGCAGGAAGGCCGACGGGATGCCGATCACGGTGATCCAGCGTCCGGCGCTGTCGTCGAACGCGAGGGTCCTGGGCGAGAGGTCGGTGGCCCCGAGCGTGAGCGCGTAGTAGATCCAGCGCCTGATGCCCGTGGACTGCCGGGCCCAGATCACGATGTCCCGCCGGTAGTCGAACCAGATCTCGAGCAGCAGCACCACCATCAGGTACCACGCGTAGACGAACCCGAACATGGCCATGGCCGACCGCTTGTTCGGCGTCAGGAACATCTCGAAGGCGCGCTCCGGATGGCCGAGATGGGCCATGAGCGGCAGGGGGGCGACAATCAGGAACGCGAGGGCGGTCAGGAGGGCGAGCCGGTACGTCGGCTGAACCTCCCTGACGTTGAACACGCGCTCGAGCGAGGCCAGGATGAACGCGCCCGCCACGAGCCCCGTGAGGTACGGGTACAGCACGATGAGCAGGCTCCACTGGAGCTCGAACTCGTTCGGGTAGATGTAGCCCTGCACGCTATCTCACCTCGTAGTCGAGGTTGGCGTAGTAGGCTTTCGGTTTCGTGTTCAGGTTGGGCTTCAGCACCTGCAGGTCGTTGAATCGCATGAAGCGCGCGAGCGGCGTGGCGCGGTTCTCGAGCTCGCCGAACACCCGTGCCCCCGTGGGGCACGCCTCGACGCAGGCGGGGACCAGGCCTTTCGTGATGCGGTGATAGCAGAACGTGCACTTGCCTGCGACGCGCTTCTCGGGATGGAGGTACCGCGCCCCGTACGGGCAGGCCTGGATGCAGTACCGGCAGCCGACGCAGTAGTCCTCGTCCACCAGGACCACGCCGTCCTGACTGACGAAGGTCGCTCCCACCGGACATACCTGCACGCAGGGTGGGTTCTCGCAGTGGTTGCACAGCTTGGGGACGAAGAAGGTGCGGAGCACGGTGCCGGCGTTCTCGATGCCCGCGAAGCCATCGAGCCCGCCGTTCGGGCTCTCCACCTCGACACTGCCGTCGGTGCGGAGGATGTAGCGCTCGATCCAGGTGTTGAAGTAGTGAGGCTCCAGCGGAACGTCGTTCTCGGTCTTGCACGCGGCGACGCA
>Ga0105101_10001314_pt1 | contig 10802 bp, 7 predicted proteins | sample PPLLak21cMay2015_2_FD_87037 | JGI IMG/M metagenome (GOLD analysis project Ga0105101, IMG submission 87037) | Freshwater sediment microbial communities from Prairie Pothole Lake near Jamestown, North Dakota, USA - PPLs Lake P8 Core (1) Depth... | ecosystem: Environmental > Aquatic > Freshwater >...
AAGTCAAAATCAATGAATTCATATTCCTGATTCCCGAAAGTCATAATTAATGGTATCAAAGATATTTATCAGGACGCTATTTTCAAATCAGACCACAAAAAAAAAATAATATAAGAACTTAAAAATTATTAGTATCTTTTTAGAGTCTAAAAAACTGATACTCATGAAAAGTCACAGGTTATTACGGAAACAAAAATTTCTGATACCGGGAGCATTGATTTTATGCCTGCTTACAGCTTTTGCTTTTGCAAAAATGGCACCTGAGGATCTGAAAGGAAAGTATAAATACAAGGATTTTGAATCGGCAAAAAAGTGTCGCTCATGTCACCCGGGCACATATGAACAATGGTCACAGGCAATGATGTCGCAGGCATACACGCATCACTGGGATGAGATCGAGTATTTCGACCTTGCCGTGGCACATGGGGAAGTAAAACCTGAATTTAAAGAGGTTGCCGATGGCTGTAACGGGTGCCATACTCCCCTGGCTTTTATGGGTGGACCCCTGCCTCCGCCAAGGCCGTCAGAAAAGAGTATGGCCAATGAATCCGTTTCATGTGAGGTCTGCCATCTTGTGCAATCCGCACAAACAGATCCCCCATATAATTTCAGTTACCTGATAGAACCGGGAATGACAAAATATGCAGGACGTACGCCTGCTGTCGAATCACCGGCACACAAAATCGTTACTAATGATTTTTTCAGGACTACCGAGTTTTGCGGAAATTGCCACAATGAGAAAAGTCCTTTCGGGATCTGGGTAAAAAGTACGGAGCTGGAGTGGAAGGAGGGACCCTATTCGAAGGAAGGAGTAAGATGCCAGGATTGTCATATGCCAAAAGGAGGACCTTTCCTCAATGCACTTATGACCAAACCATATGACGATGCAAGACTTCATCTGTTCCATGGAGCTCATGACCCGGGAAAGGTAAGGGGAACCATTGAATTAAGAATACATCCTGACATCCGGGAAGCCGAACCGGGGGAATCCATTGTTTTTACTGTTGCACTTTTCAATCAGAAAACAGGTCATAAATTTCCTACCGGATCGGTCGAGGACAGGATTGTCTGGCTGCAGGTTGAAGCAACTGATGCCAAAGGCAGGATCTATCACCTGAATGTCGATAAAAAGGGATTTGAAGGAGAGGAGTATACCATTTCAGGTGATTACCTGGCGTACCAGGATATGGGAGTGCCGTTAAAACAACCTGATTTTAAGGGAGTTCAGCGTGACGGGATCCCGGCCGGAAACCGGATCTTCAGAATGCCCTATTTCGACCCTGAAGGAAGAATGACCATAATGCAATGGAACACGGCCTCACTTGGCGTTGATTACAGATTCAGCCCCAGGGAAGCCAAGGTTGAAAAATTCACATTCAGATTACCATTCGATGTGGCTCCGGGTGAAATGACAGTCAGGGCAGTGCTTAATTACCAGCTGCTGGTAAAACCTGTGGCCGATCTGCTGAAAGTACCGGCGGATGAATCGGATATAATGGTTGTAAATGATCACTCAACATCAGTAACTATTTTACCCTGATCCTGAATTGTAATTAAAATAAACATAAAAAGATGAAAAGGAATCTTATCATAAAAATAACAGTAGCCTTAGCACTTCTTCTGATCATTCCCGTCAAGAACGCGTTCCCCATTCCCGCCTTTGCCCGAAAATACCAGATAAGCTGCCAGGTGTGTCATTCACCCGCAATGCCCAGGCTTAAGGCTTTTGGAGATGATTTTGCAGGCAACGGCTTCAGGATGACCGAGTATGAATCACCCAGGTATTTTATCCAGCAGGCAGGGGATGACAGGCTTTCACTTTTAAGGGAGTTGCCGCTGGCAATCAGGATAGATGGATTTGCCTCATATAATTTCGGTAATGAAGGTTCTGCAGATTTTGGAGCTCCATTTGTTCTGAAGATTCTCTCAGGGGGAGAAATTTCTGATAAATTATCTTACTATTTCTATTTTTTGTTCAATGAAAGAGGAACGATAGCAGGAATTGAGGATGCATTTGTGATGTATCATGATTTTCTTGGGTCAGGGATCAATTTCTATATCGGTCAGTTCCAGGTTTCAGATCCGCTCTTTAAAGGAGAACTGAGATACACACTTGAACCCTATAAAATTTACAGTGCCACACCGGGGAACTCCATGGCAGATCTGAAATATGACAAAGGCATAATTTTCGATAGGGCTTTCAGTACCGGAACTACCCTGGTTGGTGAAATAGTGAACGGAAGCGGCATTGGTGAGGCCGATGAAAATTGGCTGTTTGACAGGGACAAGTATAAGAATTTCATGCTCAGGATAAATCAATCTGTCGGCAAGAGATTAAGTGTTGGTTTTTTTGCGTATACAGGCAAAGAAGTGCTGAATGATGCGGGAATGACTTTTGCCAGTATTACAAACGATATAAGAATGTACGGTCCGGATCTGACACTTGACCTGGATGAAAAGCTGATAGTTAATTTACAGTATGTAAGGAGGACAGATTCTCAGGTTTTTCCCGTGTCAGGTGGTATTCCGTACGAAGATATTACAACGGACGGGGGTTTTGCCGAGATCATTTATTCCCCGAGAGGAGATATGAGCAAATGGTATATTACAGGTTTGCTTAACTGGGTAGAATCGGATTTCGATGCTCTCGATTATACTTCAGCTACTCTTCATGCGGGATATCTGTTGAGACGGAATCTGAGAATTGTTGCAGAATATACTCAGCAATTCTCCGGCATTGCATTTGGAAAGGTAAATACAGGATTTATTACTGCATTCTGAGAAATAAGTTGCCTGTACCCCGGGGATAGCTTTTACTTCAATTCGATGCCAAATTGAGTTTTAGCCCCCCTATCCAGGGGGGTTGGGGGGTTACATGGGGGGCCGTTGGGTAAAATGAGGGGCTGGTGGTCATAACTTCATTGACTCTGCTTTATCAATTTTCTTATCCGGTACTTTTCCACACTGTACTGTTTTAAAGTCAGTCACATTTTTAAGAACAAATGATGGCATCCCTTCCGGATGAGAAGTCCTTACATTAAAAAATGATGCACCCTTCACATCTTCAAGTATAAATGGGGGCCGGGAATCCTCATTTTCAAGAACCAGCTCGACATCCGACATTTCAATATTTCTGACATGGCGAATAAAGAATCCATATGCCGGGATCTTACCGAAATTCTGTGGATCAGGATATCCCTTCTCCAGTTCGGGGACAACTATTTCAGCCTGTTCCTTTGGTGCGCCTCCCTTTACATTGATCCTTATATTGCTTATGCGGATATTCTCAATATCATAACCCTGTATTCCCAGAATAAGGGAAGCATAGTCCGGATCCACACTGGTGGCTATTATGTTGCTGATGCTGATATTCCGGACTTTTCCTACAGGGATCCCTTCAGGTCCCCGCATCCTTGCCCCGAGGCGGATGAAGAGAGGAGCAGCCATGCATTCGCGCATTGTTATATTTGAAACAGTAATGTCCTCAAGTATTGCGCCGTCAACCGCTTCGAGCGCCAGCCCACGGCAGAATTCGAATGTACAGTTTGAAATTGTAATCCCCTTAAATCCTCCATTGGATTCCGTTCCGAATTTAATTCTTCCCGTTACCGCACCCCGGTCAGGAACCCTGTTGAAGTTCTGCCGCTGATATGTTCCGTCAAGGAATGTTCCGATATCGAAACCGCTTACGGAACAATTTGTTATTGTAACATCCTCGGTTGATGTGGCAGATCCGAGAGCGTATGAGCTTTTAAGTACAATGGCATCGTCAAAGGGCGAGTTAACGCTGCAGTTTGAAATCTTTACATGCCTGCAGCAATCAATATCAAATGCATCCCGGTTCGTGTCAGCCTTCACATTATCAATTGTCAGGTTGTCAACTCCTGTGGCAAGAAGACAGAAATGACCGCCTCTCAGGATTGAAAAATCCTTAAGGATGACATTTCTGCAAAGCTTAAGCGCGATGGCTTTATTCCCCAGTCCTGGTGTCTGTCTGCCCATAGTCTGGAGGCCTGTCCCGATGATCCGGCCATGACCTGTGATTGCTATATTTTCCAGATTCTCACCCCAGATAAGACTGTTGTGCCAGTGGCTGTGGCCAAAATCCTGGTATTTGTCGAAAGCATTGGGTTCTGCAGCATCATAACCCAGGCTGTCATACGGTCGTGCTGCAATCAGATAAGCTCCGTTATCTAAATGAAGGGTTATGTTGCTTTTCAGATGGATTGAATAGCTCAGGTATTCACCTGCAGGAAACCAGACAGTGCCCCCTCCGGCGGCAGAAGCAGCATCGATTGCTATATTGATAGCATCAGTATCAATGCTGGTACTGTCGCCTTTTGCTCCAAACCTTTTGACATTGTAGAAGGTCGTAAGATCATTTAATGGTGATAATTCCGGTTTCTGATCAGGAACTGCCACCGGGGCAGGTTGCTTTATTGATCTGTTGCGTTTCTGGCTCAGGCCTGTGTAATTTATAGAACAGAGAATCAGCAAAAGAATAAGTGGTTTACAGGTATTTTTCATTTTTAAGTAATATTTAAAAGTTTCCCGCAGATATTGCTGACCTGCTTACCGGCAGGCAGGTTTTCGCTGATGGTCTTAGTCAGGAATGTCTTTCCTGAGATAAAAAAATCGAAATTACAGGAAAATGATCTGAGAAGCAATTATCCGGAGGTTTTTAAATCCCCTGACTTTCCCTCTTTCCTGAAACTCAGCCAGAGGTACAAAGATGAGAGGATATACGAAATGTTCAGTGTAATGCAAACTCCCGTCAGTTGATATTTCCTTATTAAAAGTGGCAGAAGTATCAGGGTTGCAATAAGCCCGATAAGAGATTTATTCCTGACCACGTTTAATTTACCTTTTCCGGCAAAATAGTGCCCGAAGAGGTTTGAAACAGAAATGGCAAGAATGCCGGGAAGCAAATAAATTATAAGTGTCCTGACGATTCCGAATTCATTTCCGAAAACAAACTGATATACTGATTGTGGAATAAAAGCCGATAAGGCAAGGACCAGGGAGCTTATCAGGAAACTTTGTTTTACGAATACAATTGTTTCATGTCTGCTCTTTAACTGGTCATCCGAATTGATCACATTCGAGAAATGAATTGCAGACATACTCCTGCTGATGATCCATACAGCCTCAGAAACTGAAACCACTATTGAAAAGACTCCAAGCTGTGACAATCCCAGCATCCGGGCAATAAAATAGTATGAAAGACGATAATTCAGGAACTGGATCAGATAATTAAATTCATTACTAACTCCATAACGCATTATGCTTATAATCTCAGAGGACCCGATTTTGAATGCTCTGAAAGTCTCCTTTTCTGCCAGTCCTGCAATCCCGAAAAGGAGGACTATTCCAATCCCGGCATAGTACGCCGGATAAATTGTGTTCAGTGCTGTTTTCTTAAAGATGAAATATAAAATCAACAGGGCAGCCAGTATGAGTAATGGATTTAACAGAGTCAGGAGGTTGTAATTTTTAATATTATTTTTTCCCAGCCAGTATGTTGAAATGGCTGTTGTAAGCGACATTAAAAGGGAGATCAGAAAAAGAGGCAGGAAATATCCGGATCCAAAAACGAGGGAAAAGATGATTGCTCCGGATAATGAAATAACAAATGCTCCCGAGAATGATGTGCTTATCAGGAGATTACGTTGCAAAACAGGAGCATGATATGCAATTGTACTACCGCAGAAAATATTGCTGAATATCGATATTATTGAAATATTCGCCAGCACAAGTGCAATCTCACCTCTGCCATCACTTCCCCAAATCCGGGTGGTAAATACTACCAGTCCGAAATTTGCCAGCAGGATAATGAATTTTGTAATTATTGTCAGGCTTGTGTTTCTGGATAACATTTTATCAGGATGAACATTCTTCGATAAATTTTATAAATCCGGAACTGATTTTCTGCCAGTTATAATATTCCTCAGCCATTCTGCGGGCATTCCGGCAATGGCTGTAATAATCCTGTTTATTTTGCATGTAGTGAGAGATAATCTGTACTATACGGTCAGGTTTATCCGGTTTTACCAGAAATCCGAAATTTCCGGTCTTAACTTCACGACGGATAGCTTTAAGGTCAGAGAAGATTACAGGTCTTCCAAGAGCTGCATAGTAAAATAGTTTGATCGGCAGACAATGTTGGTTTTCAAGTGAATCTGAACGCAAATCCAGAAAAATATCTGTATCATTAATTAATTCCCAGAAGGCTAAAAAAGGCAACCTGTCATAAAATGAGAAAGCAATATTCTTTTTAACAGATTGGATAAGCTCCTCACAGACCTGTTTATCATTCGGAGTCTCATACCAGCCTGTAATTTTGACTTCAATTTTAATATTCTTGTCATAATTGTTCAGCTCTTTAAGAACTCCGATAAAATTCCCCAGACCTTTCTCAAGACTGATTTTTCCGGAATAGGATAATCTCAGCCTGTCATCTTCCAGTATTGATTCTTTGTGTTGTATATATTTCAAATCGGGGTAATAGGTAATATATACATGAGGTTTTTTTGGGAACAGGAACCTGTATGGTCTGCTTTTATACCATTCCCCAAAAATAAATGCATCAGTAAACCGGGTAGCGAAGATGTTGAAAATAAGAAGTTTCAGGAATACTACAAACCTGAGAACAGGATTAAAAGTCACCAGGTTTTTTTTGGAGGGATACCACTCGGTTATGTCATAAATTATCCTGGTTTTCCCCGGGTGTTTTCCTGAATATTTTTTGGCAGCCAGAATCGTAAGCGGTTCGGAACATATTATTATGCCGGGGGAAAAAATTTCAATACATTCCACAAACCGGTTTATTTTGTCTCTTTTTGGCAAGTCGTCCCCGATAAAGCAGTTAAGCCTTATTTCTTCCACTTCATCTTTAAACTCTGCTTTACTGCTTACAATCTGAACCTTATGTCCGGCACCTGATAAAGTCCTGGCCTGATGAAAATAGATCCTGTCATCAAAAGGATAATGTCCGGATGTAAGGAAGGATATATTCATACGGTAAAATCAGGTTACCAGACAGCAGGTTTTTCTTTCTCCATTAAATGAAAATGATGTTCAATGTAAGATATTTTTTTGCTCCATACAATAATTATCAGTTAATTTTCAGCGGTTCACATTTTTGAAAATATCACAATCCTTTTATCTTTACATATCAGCCGGGTAATTTTATTTAATCGAATGTGGTATTAATGGAAATCCAATGAAAATAAGATTTTTTTCAATAATCTTCTTGTGTCTTGTAGATTTCTTGTCTGTCAGCAGGGCAGGAGGGGAGATAATAAAAAGTTCAGCCGACAGAATCGACTGTTATATTTATGTATCCGTCAGCAAAGAGAAAAATATTGTCATTTTCAAACTCGATCCTTTAAATGAAGAACTGGTATTGATTGCTAAACAAAATCTGGCAGGAACGCCCGGCAGCCTCTGTATAGATCCTTCAGGCCGAACAATGTATGCAGCACTAAGAGATATAAGCAGTATTGCAAGCATGAAGATCGACAATAATTCAGGTAAGCTGGTCCACTTAAAAGATACACCGGTGGCTGATAATCCTGTCTATATTTCTGCTGATAAAAAAGGAAAGTATCTTTTTTTTACGTCATATAACGGTAATAAAAATGCGGTTTATCCTCTTGAAAATGAGGCGGTGAATCAAAATCCGGTTCAGATAATTGATGCCCGGATAAATCCTCATATGATAAGATCCGATGCTTCGGGCAGGTTTGTATTTGTTCCTAATAAGGGTGGAGATGTTGTCCAACAATTCATCCTTCAGCCTGACGGGACCCTGATGCCAAATAAACCGGAAGCCATTTCGGTCAGTAGAGGTTCGGGTCCAAGACATTTCACAATCAATCCTGCAGGTAATATAATGTATGTTGTAAATGAACTTTCATGTACTGTTGTAGTATTTCATTTAGATAAAACCACCGGTATACTGACAGGTCCGTTCCAGGAAATTACAACAAAACCGGCTGATTTTACATCTTTTAATACCTGTGCTGATATACATATAACACCAGACGGGAAATTTCTTTATGCGTCGAACCGGGGTCATGATTCACTTGCAGGGTTTGCGATTGATCCAAAAACAGGTAAGCTTACTCCGTTGGGTTGGTTTCCGACTGAGAAGGAACCCAGGGAATTCGAAATTGAACCTTCAGGGAAATTTGCTATTGCTGCAGGAGAAAGCTCCGGTAGAATCGCATTGTACCGGATCAGGACTGATGGTTCACTTTCTTTGCTGAAAACATACTCCGTGGGACAATGGCCTGTATGGGTAACAGCTTTAGAACTGGGAGACAACGCAGGTCCCACCGATCAAAAATATGGGCTGGCAGTCACAAGAGAAAGGGCTGATGAGCTGCTGGCAAAACTTCCCGCTACAGATCCCTGGGAGCGCGTTCCGGACGGAAGCACCCTTGCGTGGGGTGAATCGGCTCTGTTACGGACTCTCGTTGACCTGTACGAGGCCACTGATGATCCGGGATACTTAAAAGAAGTCGCACGACGGGGTGATCAGTTACTCTCCCATCGTGATGACAGGCGGGGTGTTGTTGACTGTTCGGGAAAGAGCAGACCAGCCTGGAGCATGGGATTGAAATTTGTTGTGGCGGAGGGGCAGCTGACAGATCCATCGGGTAAGCCGGTTATTAAAATAGTTTCTACTCCATCATCCAACAATGATCTCACGCTGGTTGAGGTCATTACCCCTTCTAAAGGGACCCCCGGCAGATTTACCATTAAAGTTAGTAACAGTTACTATAAAAGGAATGAGCTATTTTCTGACCTGAGCCTCAATGAGGCTGACAGCAGATTCATTGAAAAAATTATTAACGATCCACTGTCACCATACGGAGCAAGATCAGGCGATTACACAGACAAATCGAACCTGATCAGGGTGAATGTCGTAAGCTCAGCATTACCGGTTGTTCAGGAAATAACACTCAAACCCATATCTCTGGCTTATATGGGGTATATAGGCATAATTTATGATCCAATGCTTCGGTTCGCTGAAATTGTTAAGGCCAATCCCCAATTAAAAGATCTGGTCACCGCAGCTGACCGCTTCATCCTTGCAGCTGAAGAATCTTATGCAGATGCTAATAAGCGATTATGGAGAAATGGTCCCGGCGAAGGTGAAGGTTATTATATCACCTGCGAAAGAGGTGAATCATTTCCGGCTGATAATGTCGGGGAACCATTCAACTATCTGGGAAGGCATGTTTGTTCACAGCTTGCGTTATACCGTTTGACGGGCAAAAAAGAGTACCTTGATCGATCTGAAAAAATGTGCATCATGTTCAGGAATCGTCTGAAGAATGATCCTGAATCAGACTTATATATATGGAATTACTGGTATGAGCCGATGACTACCACAGGATGGAGACCAGAGGATAGTCTATCGCTTAATGTAGGGTATTTTGCACCTCGGGTCAGTGTTGAGGATGTTTCCCATGGGGTCCTTGATATTGCAATGGTGGCAGCGGCCTACCGGGCAGGAATTGTTTTCAGCAAAACCGATCTGCTACGTTTTGCCAATACATTACTTACAAATGTGATTACACCTGACCGCACAGAAGTAAGAATAAGAGTTGACGGAGGTGCTGAGCATCCCCCATATTTTAACGCACTTCACGGATGGCTGGAATTATCGGTCGTCAATCCGGAGGTATATCATACTATCCGGCAGACCTATTTTAATAAAGGTGCCGAAAGTCTGGCATTTTGTGCAGATCTTCTTAAATGGGAACGTAAACTTAAATGATTATTCCGCCATACCGGCTTAACCTCATTTAATTCCTGGTCCATACTTTATGAGACGTGATCCTGAACTGTGCGCCTTCTTCAAAATCATAAAGATAACCCTGATCATAGCTCTTCGGAACTGTAAATGTCCGGACTTCAATAGTTCCTCCCTTAAAATCCCTGACAAAGGAGATCGGTCCGCAATAAACTTTTGTCTGACCATTCTCACGGACAATATTTCTGATTGTATAACTGGCATCACGCTGAGAATCTGTTGCCACAATTATTTGTTCACCGTTCAGACTTCCATCAGCCGGTAATTTAATATCAGTAATCAGCCAGCCTCCGCCTGACAGTTCCCTGTTCATTTTAATGACCTTCCCGGTTATGACTCCTTTGGATTTCAGGTTCATCTTTCCATACTTCAGGGCCGAACCATTCACGAGTATCCATTTAATCACCTTACCATCCTTTACTTTAATATAGCCTGCAGTTCCGTTCATTGAAATGCCGTTTTCAAGTTGCATTGAATTCTGCCCGGCTGAGTTGTAAAGCACATATTCGATGGTTCCATCTTTAAGTTCGATCTGAATGGCGATCTCTGGTCCGTTGCCTTTGTCAAGCCGTCTTATCGATTTTATAAAAGGGAACTTTTTATAAGGTTCAATTACATTAACAAAAGTACTGTTAAGGTCTGTACCGTAACGGTGCATCAGCACGTAACCAAGCTTCCTGGGATTGCCGGGTTTGTTTTGTGGGGGATCGCCCTCTGCAAGAGCAACATCCTGTGACTGACTTAATGAGTGCATCCGCAGATGAATATCATCTTTTTCAGTCAAACCGCGGTAACCGGCTTCGGCTTTCCAATCCAGCATGAATTGGACCGGTGGATCCTGATCCCTTTTTACATTATACAGGTGTGGATACCTAACCGTAATATTCTTAGTTCAGACACCTTTAGGTATTTGTTCTCCGGCATAGGTCCCGGTTTTCTGATTCTCCGGATTAAGCCCGGTGATGGCAATCGTACC
>Ga0105101_10001316_pt1 | contig 10799 bp, 8 predicted proteins | sample PPLLak21cMay2015_2_FD_87037 | JGI IMG/M metagenome (GOLD analysis project Ga0105101, IMG submission 87037) | Freshwater sediment microbial communities from Prairie Pothole Lake near Jamestown, North Dakota, USA - PPLs Lake P8 Core (1) Depth... | ecosystem: Environmental > Aquatic > Freshwater >...
CTGAAAGTATATACGGAACCTCAGTAAATCCTTTCGGTGAGCTTCCATGGGGATATTGTACGGTTAAAGGGAGTAAACTCTATCTGTTTGTCCGGGACTGGCCTGCTGATAAGGAGCTTGATCTGCCCGGCCTTCAGAAAACTGTGATCTCAGCGTCGCTTCTTACGGATCAATCTGTGAAACTAAGGGTCAGACAGGCTGAGGGTAAAACAAGCATTGAGCTTCCATCTGTGCCACCCGATCAACCGCTATCCGTTCTGGTGCTTGAGACCGATGGTCCGCCCGAAGTGGCTCCACCGGTAGTTATTCAGGATGCATCAGGCAACCTGGAGTTGAACTATTTAACTGCAATTACACACGGAGGGGCAATGAAACGGTTCAATCGAAAAGGCGGTTTCCATATTTCTAAATGGACCGGCCCTGAAGATACAGTTGAGTGGAATATAAATGTTAAAGTACCCGGAGTATATAAGATTATAACTGACTATTCAGCGAACAGGGAATCGGAAGGGAAGAGTTTTGAATTAACCGTTGCCGGTTCACATATTGAAGAACAGGTAAATTATACAGGTGACTGGTTTGAATACTATAAATTTCCGGCAGGATATGTGAATATCAATAATCCGGGTGAGTATAAGCTGACCATCCACCCGAAAGAATCAGGGAACACGTTCCTTATGCATCTCCGTTCCATAACCCTTGAACCGGTAGAAGTTACCAAAAAAGGAGGGTGGGGAATCAATGGGACAGGTAACTAACTTAATTCGTTTCTGATTCAGTACAGGAATCCAAATAACCAAAGGGGGATTTTATTCAGTTGAATATATTCGATGTTGTCGGCGGCAATAAATGCATTTTTAATACCGGCTATTTGTTTCCCGGTTTTATTTTTCCCGCCAATTTCAAATATGTATTTTTTATCAACAATAAAATCTCCATTTTCAGACCAGTTTACCTGATGATTAACCTGCAACTGGTTAAGAAAGAATGTTTCCCTTAATGTTCCTGCATTTGACCGGGAATCAGTTAAAGCATTGGCAATATTAGGATTGTTGAGATATATTTTCTCAGGTTTGTTCATTTTGCTTAACCCATAAATCCCTGATTGAAGGAGAATAAGCAGATCAGCTCTTTCAAGCAGGTTAAGGTACCGCATGAGTGTTTCACGACTGATCCCGACCATCTGACTCAGTTTAACTATGTTTGGCTTATATGGAACTATCTCAGAAAGGATTGACAGGAGCTTTCTTAAAGAATGGACCGCGGTAAAATTTATATTCTCCACTGAAGGTAAATCACTATCCAGAATATGATTAATAGTCTGTCTGAGTTTTTCATGAAATTCAGTTTCTCCTTCCAGAAAATAGGGAAAGTAACCAACCCTTAAATATTCTTCAAATGGTTTAATCGGTTTTATCTTTTCAAGTATGACCGGTATAATTTTCTCTCCGTTGACCAGCAGATCAGTAAGCTTCAGAACGGGAAAGTGATAGTCATATTTCAAGGCAATAAATTCCCGGAAAGAGAGCCCAAACATCTTATATATGACAACCCTTCTGCTCAGATCGGCGTTGCCTTTATAGATATCAAGTGCGCATGAACCGGTTACAACGATCTTCAGATCAGGGAAATAATCGTATATGTTTTTAAGTTCCTGTGACCAGGTTTTGTATTTATGGATTTCATCAAGGAAAAGATATTTTCCTCCTCTTTTGACAAACTCATCTGCGAAATCGATAAGGCTGTTTTTAGAAAAATACAGGTCATCCATATTCAAATAGATAACCTGATTGGGTGTCTCATTCAGGTTTTCCCTGATATACTGGAGAAGAAGGGTGGTTTTCCCGGTACCCCTCGCACCTGGTATTACAATTAGCCGGTTGTTCCAGTTGATTTCATCCCACAGATACCGTTTGAAGGATGTATCGACTGAATTTATCCTTGAAGCTGAATATTGAAATAACCTGTCCATTTTGTCAGATGCTTTTTACAAAAATAGTAATAAAATGTCATATGCATCTGACATTTTGAATTATTTTAATCAGTGTAAATCTGAAATTTGAAACATAAAAAGGAAGAATTTAAACTTGTTACATAAATTGCGTTGAATGCAGCCTTTTCTAAATAAACCGTTTAACTCTACTGGTAAAAATATATTTGTGTATTTTAGCACTTAACAAAAAATGATTTTTGTTAACCAAATCTATAACCCATGAAATCGTATCTCGTTCCCGGTATTGCAGGTGTTGTAACAGTTTCATTAACAGGGTGCTCCGGCAATAATCCGGATGCTGGTAAAAAGCCGAATATCGTCTTCATTATTGCAGATGACCTCGGCTATAATGATATCGGCTGTTATGGTCAGAAGATCATTGAAACCCCCAATATTGATGCCCTGGCCCAGAATGGCATCCGGTTTACGAATTATTACAGCGGGTCACCTGTAAGCGCTCCATCAAGGTGTGTACTGCTTACCGGGAAACATACCGGTCACTCTTTCATAAGAGGGAACCATGAATGGTCAGAGAGGGGAGAGGTATGGGACTTTATTAAAATGGAAGAAGATCCGCGTCTTGAAGGGCAGTATCCTATTCCTGCTGAAACAGTAACCTTCAGCAAGGTTCTGAAAGCAGGAGGATATAAAACAGCATGCATAGGAAAATGGGGTTTGGGAGCCCCTCTCACCGACGGTGTTCCGAACAAACAGGGTTTTGACTTTTTCTTCGGATATAATTGTCAGCGCCAGGCTCATACATATTACCCGGCTCATCTCTGGCGAAATGAAGAAATAGTTAAGCTCGGCAATCCATTCGTAGTACCCAGGACCACAGAGCTTGATGGAGACGGGGATCCCAATAAAAGTGAGAGTTATGCCCGGTATAATCTTAAAGAGTATGCCCCGACATTGATGCTGAATGAAGCCCTCTCTTTTATTAAATCTTCAAAGGATAAGCCGTTTTTTTTACACTTTACTACCATAATACCCCATGTTCCCCTGCAGGCTCCGAAAGAATGGGTGGATAAATACAGAAAGAAAATAGGTGAGGAAGAACCGTATCCTGGCGACAAAGGTTATTTCCCCTGCCAGTATCCGATGGCTACTTATGCTGCAATGGTTGCCTACCTCGATTACCAGGTGGGCTCTATAGTTGAAGAGCTTAAAAAACAGGGTGTTTATGAAAATACAATTATCTTTTTCACGAGCGATAATGGTCCTGTTTCAACAGGAGGAGCAGTCAGTGAGTTCTTTGAAAACGCAAAACCATTTAACCAGTCACCTTATCGCCTGAAAGGAACAGTTTATGAGGGTGGGATCCATGTACCCATGATTGTTTCATGGCCCGGAAGAACAAAAATATCAACGGTAAGCGATCATATATGTGCTGCCTGGGATATATTTCCCACATTTTGTGATCTGACAGGTTCAGATCATCCTGAAGGGCTTGATGGCATCAGCATACTTCCGGCAATAACCGGTAAAGGAAAACAAGAACAGCATCAGTATCTCTACTGGGAATTTCCGGAACGAAGAGGTCAGCAGGCTGTAAGGTTAAATGACTGGAAAGGCATCAGGGATTCGACCCGTAATGGTAATATGAAAATCAAACTCTTCAATCTGAAAAATGATATTACGGAAGAAACTGACCTCTCCGGTAAACATCCCGAAATTGTTAAGCAGATAGAAGAGATCATGACCAGGGAGCACGTTAAACCTGAAGTTGAACGGTTCAATATCTTTGCTTCAAAATAGTAAGCGGATAAGTGGGTCGATGATGGCGGTCCTGGCTGTGGCAGGGGCATCAATATCAATTCAACGGATGAAGAAATTGAAGCAACTGCCAAACAATTCATCAGTGCATGTAAACAAAAAGCCTGTAAAAACTTTACAGGCTCTCTTAGCTTTATCGGATTAATGACTCATCTTATTACCCTTGCCTCTAATTTTCCAGAGCTTACTTCATAATTAAAGGCCATTTTTTTTCTCTCCTTATCCTTTTCAATAATCAGTTTGAAATTTTGTTCAGCTATGGAATTATCTTTGGTATGGTAAAAGTTTATCATTTCTCTGTTGCCAACAATTCTCCAGTCTTTATACGGACCTGCGTATAAAGACTCCAGGATGTAACGGGGAATAGCAATATTTTTTGAAATTTCCCTGGTTTCTGACAGAGAACCGTCTGCGTCATAAAATCCCCACATGAGATCACCCGTGGAGGTTCTCATTCTTACCACATAATGAGAGAGATCCTGATTTGATTCTCCAACTTCATACACCCAACCATATTCCTTTAACGAATGGGGGAATTTTGACCATGTCAATGGATCATCTTTATCAAATTTCACATTAACAGCTTGAATAATTGACGAAGGAAGTTCATCTTTTGCAAGTTCAGCCGTAACAACAATCTCATTATCACCATTAAATGCATTCGTACTACTTTGTCCGATCATTGGAACAAAACAAGTTGCCAATGCCGAAAATGTTATTAACAATTTTTTCATAATCCTTTAGTTTTAATTAATATTTTAATTTAAAACCTCGGATAGAAAAACAACAAGATTAAAATTATGTTCAATAAGATAATATTTTATAACACTAAAGGATTCTTTTACATAAAGATACGTAATATCGAAACTAATGGGAAAACGCTTGAACAGATTGAGAAAGAAGTACTTTATTAAATAATTAAAAAAATAATGAACGGAAAGGAAAGAATAAGTGCGGCTTTAAGAGGTGACAAACCGGATAAAGTTCCTGTGATGCTGCATAATTTTTTAATGGCGGCCAGAGAACATGGTGTCACAATAGATCAGTATCGCAATAGCCCAAATATTATTGCAGAAACTTTCATTGCAGCGATTGAAAAATATCAATATGACGGTATCGTTGTAGATATCGACACGGTTACTCTTGCCGGTGCAGTTGGTGTCGAGGTTGATTTCCCGGTTAATGACCCTGCAAGATCTCATACAGGTAATATCGTAAATTTATTAGACATTAATCATCTGAAGTCCACTAAGATAGAGGATTATAAGTACATACAGATCTGGCTGGAAGCTGTCCGCTTATTGAAAGATTATTACAAAAATGAGTTATATATTCGCGGAAACTGCGACCAGGCTCCTTTTTCATTAGCAAGTATGATGCGTGGTGCACAAAACTGGATGGTCGATCTAATGATGGGCACTTATGATCAGATCAACTTATTACTTGAATATTGTACCGATGCCAGTTCTCAATTTATAAAGCTGATGGCACAGACCGGTTGCGATATGGTTTCGAATGGGGATAGCCCTGCCGGGCCCGAAATGATATCAGCTGAAATGTATTTGAAATATGCTATGCCTTATGAGAAGAAAATTGCAGAAGTAGCTCATAATGCAGGTGTAGCTTATGCTTTACATATTTGCGGAAATACTGATGTTATTCTGGAACACATGTTATTGACCGGAGCTGATGCTTTTGAATTGGATTACAAAACAGACATTACTAAAATATACAATTCATTTCATGATTCTGCAACGTTCATCGGAAACATTGATCCAAGCGGTGTTTTAGCTTTAGGGAAAGCAGATGTAGTTCAGAAAAAAACTATGGAGTTACTGTCTGTCTATAAAAATTCAAATCGCTTCATTCTGAATGCCGGTTGTGCAATTCCACCCATTACTCCCTCTGAAAATTTGAAGATGATGATAGATACAGCGAGAAATTTCAGATAATGGAAAAATCATCTAACCTGACCGGGCGTCCCAATGACGAAAACAGGAGATGATTTTTCGAAATCCGATTTATAATTAAAGCTCTGAGATAATCTTTAACAATTCCTCTTTTGACTTGCCGAGTTTAATTTGAAGTTTCCCAAACAACTCTTCTTGTTTGCCTTCTGCAAACATTAGATCATCGTCCGTAAGGATCGCAAATTTTTGCTTGAGCTTGCCTTTTTGCTCATTCCAGTTTCCTTTAATTTCAGTTTTGTTCATTTTTTAACATTTTATTTTGTTAAATAACTTTCATGATACAAAGGTAAATCCTTCGATTTCAGGAAGTGTTACATAACTTTACAAATAAATTACATCATTCACACCTTGCCCGGTGTGCGACACCTTTTGTGTTTAATGTTTATAGCATCAATTTTCGGAGGTATACTTATGAGACGATTCACTTCAAATGTACTTATCATGATGATAATACTGCTTATATTGTTATTCACTTTCATGTGTGACTCTTCTACATCTGAAATGGATTTATCACGTGATGAACTTCTCGATCATGTTTATGGAGGCTGGCTGGGGATTTGCATAAGAAGAATTAAAACTACATTATTATGAAAAGGAAACTTGTGTTTTTTTTAGCTTGTATAATTACGATTAAATGTTCTGTTGCACAAATTCCTTATCCGGGTGTGTCACCCGGGGAAGCAAAGGTTAAGATCCTCCCGGACAAATCGGTTACACTGGAAAACAATGTGATTAAAATGAAATTTGGGAATAGTGGAAAAGACATAACAATTGAAGAGTTTGAAAATAAAGAAACGCATGAACAATTAGAAATTGGTGGGACAACATTATTTGAAATTACACTTGCAGATAATAGTATTCTCACTTCAGACGAGTTTACTCTCCAAAGACCCCCGGAAACCTTAAATATTATTCCTGATCCAAATTCGAAAACTTATTCGGAAAGACTGGGTGGAAAGAGATATAAGGCAGATTTTGAGAATAAAAAATTGGGTTTGGATGTACATTGGGAAGCTGATTTGAGGGATGCTTCCAATTATATCCGCCAGGTTTTTACATTTCAGGCTAAAGACACTGCAAACATTACCAGAATTATTTTAATAAAGCTTCCTGTCAATACAGGCTTAGAAAAGAAAGGCAAAGTAGATGGATCCCCTTTGGTGCATCAGAATATGTTTTTTGCCATTGAACATCCCATGAGTCAGGTAGAACAGGAGAAAGTATATATGGAAGCATACATGCAACAATTAATGCCAGTTACTTCCGCAAAATGTTTTACTGCTTCTACCGTTTGGGGCACTACACCTGCTGATCAATTGCGGCGAGGATTTCTATATTACTTAGAGTGCGAGCGGTCTGCACCTTACAAACAGATATTGCATTATAATTCCTGGTATGATATTTCCTGGGCCAACACCAAATTTAATGAAAGCCAGGCATTAGACAGGATAAAGATGTTTAAGGACAGCCTGATTATTAAGCGCCGGGTTCAATTAGATGCTTTTCTGTTTGATGACGGTTGGGATGATAACAAAACGCTCTGGCTATTTAATACTGAAGGATTTCCAAATGGCTTTACGAAGTTAAAGGAAGCGGCCGATTCCTGTAAATCAAGTATTGGTGTTTGGATGTCTCCATTTGGAGGGTATGGTACTGCTAAAGAAAAACGCATCGAATTTGGTAAAAATCAAAATCCCCCTTTTGAAACCAATGCAAATGGATTTTCACTGACCGGTCCGGTTTATTATAACCGGTTTTTAAATGTAACCAGGAACTTCATAAGAGACTATGGCATATCAATATTCAAATTTGACGGGGTAGGGCCAGGCAACGATGCAAATGGAGCTGGAATTACATATCACAATGATATTGAAGCATTTTTGAAGTTATTAAAAGAATTAAAATCCATGAAACCCGACTTGTACCTTGATTTAACAACTGGAACCTGGCCTTCACCGTATTGGCTACTGTATGGTGACAATACCTGGCGTTCCGGAGATGATAACGGACAAGCAGGTGAAGGTTCTTTGCGGCAACAGGGAATTACCTATCGGGATGCTAATACATATAAAAATGTGGTAAAGGCAGGACCTTTATATCCTTTAAATGCATTAATGAATGGTGGAATAATCATTGCTGATAATGGACTTCCAGGTAAGTTTGAGATGGATGACAAGGATATTTCGGACGACATATGGTCTTTTTTTGGAACAGGGGTAAGTCTTCAGGAATTATATATTAATCCACATAAATTGAATACTGCAAATTGGAACTGCCTCGCAAATGCAAGCAGTTGGGCAAGGAAAAATGAGAACATTCTGGCAGATGTACACTGGATTGGAGGCGACCCTGCTGAAGGTGAGGTATATGGTTATGCTGCCTGGTCGCCTGAAAAAGCCGTTTTAATGTTGCGCAATCCATCCAGGGTGGGAAAATCATTTCAAATCAATGTTAACAACATATTCGAACTACCCCCTATCATAAAAAGTAATTACAGATTCTTTGACGCCAAAACGGGTGACAGGGATCCTTTGGTACAGGGTAGATCTTTTATGATCACTTTACAACCTTTTGAAGTGATAGTATTAAATGCTTTGCCAAAGTAATAAATACATGGAACCATAATCTTGGCCAGCATGCACATCCACATTGTTTAATGTCACCCGATGGAAAATTCCTGACCTATAACAGAGGGACTGCAACAAAATCAGACATCTATGTATTAGATGTGGATTGACAGCCTGCCCAAAATCTTTGTCATTTTAAGGGTTGGATGAACTATGATCAGGTTTACAGAAATTAATTTAAGTCTCTTTGATAGTGTTGAAGGAATCATCATTATGAGAATAAACAAAGCTGACTTCGGCTTCTAATTACTCTTTAATTTCTATTTAATCCAATCTTAATCCCATTTTAATCTGCAATGTTTAAATAGAGTTTAATTTGGTTTTTTGTTTAACTAACCGGTATGTGATTTAAACTACAGAAATAAGAAAAGGAAGAATTTCGTATTTCCGGATAATTCGGAAGTCTCACGAAAGTTATATGGTTCAACCGGGCAGCCAGGTAAAAGGGTCATTCGAAGCTGGCTATTTGATTTAATCGGACGAATAAACATAATTATTAATTAATTGAAATTAAGATGATGAAAATAAAATTTCTTGTATTACTGGTTCTGGCTTCGTTTAATTTATGGTATTGTAGCAATCAATCCGATAAAAAGAGAGCTACAAGTACAGATAATCCAATTATGCAACAAGAGGACGGATCAATCTCACTAAAACTCGCAAATGCATGGTTTTATAGTGATACTATTGATCCTTCAAATAATACGGCAGAATGGACTGTGGTCATTTCAAAAACGGGAAGTTATAGAATCTGGTTATCAAGTGCCACTAAGGATACAATTAATTTTAACTATTTAAATAAAGTAAAAGTAAATCTGTCGGATAGGGAGTATATAGTAATTCCAAAATGGGACAAAATAATTCAAAAATCAGAAGATGTATCTTACCCCTATTTCAGAGCAGATTCATTTGTGGGATCATTTTATATTTCACAAACAGGAGAGTACAATATTCAGGTTACCGGAGAAAAAGTTATCTCTGAAGCAACAAGAAATCAGGCAAAGATGCTTACAGAAAATTCAAAGTTAATGGCACTTATTATCTCACCACTGGCGAAAAGGTAGTTTTTTATTTGTAAAATGATTCTGTCGATCCTCCGTACCCCGAAAAATAATTCTTTTTCTTTCAGCCCGGTAAATAAATATTGCCACCCGACTCCTGGCTCCTCATTCCTCGAGATCAACGATCTGCGGGGTTTTAAGTCTCAGAGGGGTGATGGAATTGACGACGGATTTTTCAATATTCACATAATCAGGTAAATAGAAGCCATTGACTCCTTCTTAAGTGGACAGCATACTCCGGCCGACTATGGTCAGGGCCAATGGCTTTTCCAGAAAAATTCATCCGTTTCTACCTCAATACTACTATTTTTCTGATTACCTTATCAATATCACTTCTGAGCATTATATAGTACACGCCTTCTCTGGCCCGGGTTAAATCTATCCTGTGCTCCAGTTTCCCTTTTACGATGATATTCTTCTCTTCAAAGATCTTAGAACCCTGAGTATTACTGATCAGGATATCGAAATGCTTTTCATTCTGAGAGGTTATTACAGCAATGAAATGTCCGTCATTTGGAACCGGGTAGACCTCAAAATCAGTTTCGCCCCCGATTTTCTCAATCGCGGTTACGCCACTGATATTTACAAGTGTCCCTGAAGAAATACAACCACCATACCAATCCTTTGCATATATAGTATAAGGTCCTGCAGGTAGATCTGTATAAATTGTGGTATAGGTATATGGTGAACCGTTAATGCTGTATTCCATGCAATAGCCTGGTGCCGTAACGGAAATTGCACCGGTAGTTTCTGTACCGGTTGGTTGAGTCACAGTAACGGCTGGTGCCGCCGGTGAGGCCGGTTGAGCGTTGATCGTTACGCTTATTACAGAAGAAATGCATTCACCCACCTTTGACGTTACAGGATATGTGCCTGAAGGCAGCTCAAATATACCTGTGGTATTGGTATAGTCTGAACCGTTAATGCTGTAAGTCGCACCTGCTGGTTCTGTAACTGTGATCGTTCCTTTAGCTGCTGTACAGGTAGGTTGAGCAGTTGCTGTTGCCAGTGTGACCGGCTGCGTATTGATAGTTACAGTTGTTCCTAGAGAAATACAACCGTCAGCACTCTTTGCGGTAACAGTGTATGTACCAGCAGATACCGATGTAAATATCCCGGTGGTATTGGTATAGGTTGAACCGTTAATGCTGTAGGTCATGCCTCCGCCTGTCGGTGCCGTAACGTTAATTGTTCCGTTGGGTGATACACAGGTGGTTGGTTGGGTCACAGTGACGGTTGGACCTGCAAGTGGGCCCGGAGGTATGATCGTTACTCTTGTCCCCATAGAAATACATCCATCCGAACTCTTTGACGTTACAGTATATGTGCCCATAGGTACCAGTGTAAATGTCCCGGTGGTATTGGTATAGTC
>Ga0105101_10001317_pt1 | contig 10796 bp, 11 predicted proteins | sample PPLLak21cMay2015_2_FD_87037 | JGI IMG/M metagenome (GOLD analysis project Ga0105101, IMG submission 87037) | Freshwater sediment microbial communities from Prairie Pothole Lake near Jamestown, North Dakota, USA - PPLs Lake P8 Core (1) Depth... | ecosystem: Environmental > Aquatic > Freshwater >...
AAGTTTCGGGACCTGGCGGGTCGTGAGACGGGGAGTCTTCCAGGGAGATCAAGAAACGGATCGATTCGGCCCGAAAGATTCAGCTCGAGCGGTTCAAAGGGATGAAAATATACAGCAATGCCCAGATGACCAACCGTCATATCAAGAAGTTTTGCCAGATTGACGACACGAGCCAGAGATTATTGGAGTTGGCCATCGACAAGTTTGGATTAAGCGCAAGGGCCTATACGAGAATCTTGAAGGTAGCTCGGACCATTGCTGACCTCGAGAGCCAAGAAAATATCCAGCCGACCCACCTCTCCGAAGCGATCCAGTACCGGACGCTCGATCGGAATTTGATCGCATAAAAGAATATGCATCTAAATCCTTCCTCCCCTCTCTTTACAAAGGGAGAAATTACCCCTCTTTGGCTATCTTCTCCCTGCCGCACAGACAGGCAAGAGGGGCGAGGGGAGATTATTCTTCAAGGAATAATCTCTCAAAGGATTGCAGGAATTCTATCGGGCTTACTACCTTCAACATTATTTTCTGTCTCGTTCTTGGATTGAGAAAGTGTTTCTTATCCAACGTAATTAGAAAATCTACATTGGCATTCTGTGCCGCAGCCAGTATGGGCGCATCCTTACGATCAACGATATTGGTCGCCTTTTCCATAGACTCCGGTGTGGGGTCCTCAACCATGAGAGGGGCTAAATTGTGCATGAACTGACGGAAACGGCCAACCAATTGGGGAAACTTTGCTGCAAAATTTCTGTCGGCTTCAATTAAGACTTGCCGGCTAACCACCATCTGGAGAACCCGTGCCTCACATAAGTCCAGGATGGTTGCCGATGCTCCGGTAACCGAATTGACTCCAGCAATAAGAACGTTGGTGTCGATAAAAACCTTAATCCTCTGGGTAGGTTTCTGCAAGGTATTTCTCCCTTTGAGTCCGTAGATCTGAAATGAGATCTTTCAATGTCAATCCTTGACGCTTCATTTCTCGTTCTACTTCCTTAGCCAATGAGGCCCGTTGCAAGCGTTTGGGAGAGAGAATCAATACCTTGCCAACCCGAAAGATGTTGAGACCTGTGCTCTCATCCAGACTCAGGGCCTCTCTCATATCCTGCGGGATGGTGAGTTGACCTCTTGATCTGATTCGCACCAATTTAGGGGCGGTAGCCAAATTTTCCATAAAAATCCTCCTTATTCTGATAATCTGAATATATCAGAATACTCCCTTAAATTCAACACCCCCCCATCTCCTTACCTCCTAATCTTCGGTTTCATTCATTGGGCCAAACTTTCTTGGGGGGGTGACTAAGTTTGTATCTTGCTGATGTCCTGCCTTGCGCGGAATTTGGCAAAGAGGGGCGACCTGCCTGCGCGAAGTCCCGCCCGTGCGGGACGAAGGCAGGGGGGAGATTTTCTGAACGATATGTCTTCCCAATTATGGAGTCCTCTGTTGTATCACTTTGAGTGTCAGTGTGAGTAAATGCAAATACCAATTTTCATGGTTGACCGCTCCTTCCAGGGATGGGTTTTATGTTTTCCCGCACTTCCAGACAAACAAAACGTCATGATCTGTGCGATTTATGGGCCTCAAGAGAAAAAATGCTTGCTCCCATGATGGGATCATACTATTATTGTTTATGCGTATTATCTCCCGAAAAACCCTTAAAGAATTTTGGGACCAACATCCGGATGCACAACAACCGTTGCAGGTGTAGTCTTCACCATGAGAATCAAACCCATAAGAACAGAGGCAGATTATGATGCGGCTCTTAAAGAAATCGAGCGTATCTTTGGTGCTGCACCTGGAACACGGGAAGGAGACCGGCTGGAGGTATTGACAACTCTTGTCGAAGCCTACGAGGAAAAACACTTCCGTATTCCATTGCCTGATCCAATTGAGGCGATCTTGTATTACATCGAGACCAGGGGGCTTACCCGGCGCGATCTTGAACGTTACGTCGGTAGCCGTGCCAGGGTATCGGAGGTTCTGAACAAAAAAAGACCCCTTACCATGGAGATGATCCGCAATCTCCATAAAGGACTCGGTATTCCCGCAGAAGTTTTAATACAGCCGTATCGCACTTTCAAAGACGCTGCCTAATTGAAGAAACCTGGGTGTCAGGCTAACGCCCTTCACGGGGGCATTCTTAAGTTATTTGAGCAACCTTAATAAGGCTTCTTGAAATCTGGAAAGTCCATCAGCTCACTGGCGACCGCAAGGGAACATGGAGCCTCACCGTCACCCGCAACTGGCGGATCACGTTCAGGATCGACCAGAGCGAGAGAGAAATCCTCGACCTGGACTATGAAGATTACCATTGAAGGGAGATGAAACCATGCTGCGTATGGCACGCCCGGCCCATCCGGGACAATTCATCAGGATGGAAGTAATTGAGCCTCTCAATCTCTCCGTTACCCAGGCCGCCAAGGCTCTTGGCGTGACCAGGGCCGCTCTTTCTGCCCTTCTCAACGGCCGCGCTGCGCTCTCGCCTGACATGGCCCTGCGGATCGAGAAGGCCTTCGGCCCGAAGATGGATACCCTTCTTCGCATGCAGACTGCCTACGAAATTGCCGAGACCCGCGACAGGGAGGCCGACATCAAGGTTAAGCGGTATGTGGCGAAGGTATCCACTGCTCGCAACGGCGCCACGCTTTGAATCTTTTTTGTCCTTTTCCCCCTCTGGCTCCTTCAGTTATTAATCGGTTCGTAATTGAATAGACATCTAATTAACCCCACCCCCACCCTTACCCTCCCCCTGAGGGGGAGGGTAAATTGGAGGAGGGGCCTCGCTTTGGGTTTCTTTTGTGAAAGAGGGGGAAGGTTCGAGTTCAGTGGCTGGGAGGCAGGGAAAATCTATGATTCTCTTATACATGATATTTTAAATATCAGCTTTTAGTTATCATACCAACAAAAATCCATTTTCCCCCTTATACCCCCGAAGGTGTAAAGCCCAAAACATGATCTGATACTCGTCACCTACAACACAAAACACTATCCCCTCTCAGAGATAAAATTCCATCCTCTCCCCCCAATTCAATCGTAATCCTATTTAAAACTACAACTTGACAGATGTCGCGTGAGCCATTATACTGAAAGCTAATCTGGAATGGTTCCGAATTGAAAAAAATCACCAAAGAATCCATCATCAAACAGCTAAGAGAGAAGGGACTGAAAGTCACCCCTCAAAGAATGGCGATCATCGAGGTGCTGATCGAGCAGAGGGATTCTCATCCCGGCGCGCGTCTGGTCTATGAGGAGGCAAAAAAGAAAAAAAAGAGTGTAAGCTTATCGACCGCTTATGCGACGCTCAACGAGCTTTCTCGCCATGGAATCATCAAAACGCTTCAATTTGATAAGATGGAAAACCGCTACGAAGGGAATCTTGAAGAGCATATTAATCTGATCTGCGAGAAATGTAAGAAGATACTGGATTACAAGGTCCCCGTGACTGTTGACCCCAGGAGGGTAGTGAAGAAAACCGGGTTCTCGATCACTGACACCAGGCTGGAGTATTACGGTTTGTGTCGGGAGTGCCGCGAAGAGAAAGGAAGTATAGAGCAATAGAATTACTACACCGTAAGAACAATCACAATTAAAGGAGGAGCTTATGAAAGAAAAGAAGGAAAGACTTACCACCAGGACCGGCGCGCCGGTCGTCGACAATCAAAACACCATGACCGCCGGACCACGCGGACCGGCGCTTCTCCAGGATGTCTGGTTCCTGGAGAAACTTGCCCACTTCGATCGGGAGGTGATCCCCGAACGCCGGATGCACGCCAAGGGATCCGGCGCTTACGGCACATTCACCGTTACCCACAACATCACCCAGTACACCAGGGCCAAGATCTTCTCCAGAGTGGGGAAGAAGACCAACTGCTTTCTCCGTTTCTCCACCGTCGCCGGCGAACGCGGTGCCGCCGACGCCGAGCGGGACATCCGGGGCTTCGCGATGAAGTTCTACACCGAGGAGGGCAACTGGGATTTGGTGGGCAACAACACGCCTGTCTTCTTCCTGCGCGACCCGCTCAAGTTCCCCGACCTCAACCATGCGGTCAAACGGGATCCTCGCACGAACATGCGGAGTGCCAAAAACAACTGGGACTTCTGGAGCTCACTGCCCGAGGCGCTCCACCAGGTGACCATCGTCATGAGCGACCGGGGCATCCCTGCCACTTACCGCCATATGCACGGCTTCGGCAGCCACACCTTCAGCTTCATCAACGCCAAGAACCAGAGGTTCTGGGTCAAGTTCCACCTCAAGACCCAGCAGGGGATCAAGAACCTGACCGATCAAGAGGCCGAGGCGATCGTTGCCAAGGATCGGGAGAGCCACCAGCGCGACCTCTACGAGAGCATCGAAAAGAAAGACTTCCCCCGCTGGATCTTCTATGTGCAGATCATGCCGGAGCAGGACGCGGAAACCTGTCCCTACCACCCCTTCGACCTAACCAAGGTCTGGTATCACAAGGATTATCCCTTGATCGAAGTAGGAGTGCTCGAACTAAACAAGAATCCGGAAAACTATTTCGCCGAGGTCGAACAGTCGGCCTTTAACCCGGCCCATGTTGTCCCTGGCATCGGCTTTTCGCCTGACAAGATGCTCCAAGGGCGCCTCTTTTCCTACGGAGACGCCCAGCGCTACCGGCTTGGCGTGAACCACCTTGAGATTCCGGTTAACGCCCCCCGCTGTCCGTACCATAGCTTCCACCGCGACGGGACCATGCGGGTGGATGGAAATTATGGCAGTACCCTCGGGTATGAGCCAAACAGCTACGGCGAGTGGCAACAGCAGCCCGATTTCTCCGAACCACCACTGGCCTTGAGCGGTGCCGCGGATCACTGGGACTTCCGTGAAGACGATAACGATTACTACACCCAGCCCGGGAAGCTCTTCCGCCTGATGAGCGCCGGTCAACAAAAAGCCCTGTTCGGCAACACTGCCCGCGCCATTGCCGATGCGCCGAAGGAGATTAAGATCCGCCATATCGGCAACTGCTTTAAAGCAGATCCGGCCTATGGCAAAGGGGTAGCCGACGTACTGGGCATAACGCTGAGCAAAGTACCTAAGTAAACGCGCAGACTCATTCTCGAAGCGAGGTGCAGAGGTAGCAGGAAAAATGGGTGAAGCCAACACAAAGGCAAATCGAATTGAAGTCCAACCTGTATACGCTGTCAATAGACAGACCAAACAGTTGCTAAGGAGTCCATCATAATGATATGGACACTGAAGACTTAATCCCTCCTTCCCTCCCTTTACAAAAGGGAGGATTTACCCCTCTTTGGGTAAAGAGGGGTGAGGGGAGATTTCCTGAAACATATGTCTTCTTTATTATGGACTCCTTACGAACAACGGGCTGAAGGCGGGCTTGGTAAACGCAGAAGCGTTTTATCAAGCCGCCCGGCCAGGTCGTTGAGGAGGTGCCAAAATGACAGGTTATGTTGGGAACATCGAGAAGCAGACACTGAAGAACAACTATTTCAGGCAGGTTTTGTTCACGGGAAACAATGCTCAACTGGTTGTGATGTGCCTTCAACGAGGAGAGGAGATTGGAGACGAGGTCCACCATCATGTAGACCAGTTCTTCAGGATTGAGCAAGGCGAGGCAAAATTCATTTTCAATGAAAAAGAAGAGCATGTTGTCCATGACGGCGATGCGGTCATCGTCCCGGCTGGAACTTTCCACAACGTGGTCAATACCGGAAGGGGTCGGTTGAAGCTGTACACGATCTATTCGCCGCCAAACCACCCGGACTGCACGGTGCACAAGACCAAGGCCGAGGCGGACAAAGCTGAAGAAGAGCATCATACCCACTGACTTTATGGAATCGGCGAATAGGCGGGCTGGCCAATCGTTAATTTAAACCAACAGCATTGCAAACAGGAAGCCCCGTTTCATCTCGGGGCTTGGCTCATTGAGGGCTTATTTTCAAAACTGATCATGGAATGTCCGTACCGATGAGGAGAGAAGTCCGCTCGGCTTTCGGCGAAATAACGAGCCCAAAATGTTTGTACCGCCCGAAATTGATCGGAATTACCCGCACTGGCCCCTGCCACATAGACCTTGACATTGGTAAGGTTTGGAATGAGGTTATTCTTTTGCCGAGATTGTATGACATTGTGAATATACTCGTCTGTAACCTTGTCCTTATCAAATTTGTAATCCTTCGAGTCCTGAATCATATCCGAGAGGATCACCAGAACTTTTTGACGTTCCTTCTCGTCATGGAAAATGATATCGGCAATATTCAGCGAATCTAAAATCTCCGTCAGCAAAGTCCCCTGCTTTTGCAATAAGAGTTTATTTACCTCCCTTCGAATCTTCTCCTTGGTATCTGTCAGTTTTTTCTCATACTGTAACCGGTTATCCCAGACCGTTTTTTTCGGAATTTCCTCATCCACGGCTGGCTTGAATTCAATATAGGATTGACTGGTGATGGTTCCTACCACCAGTCGATCCCCGTGCCGAAGATTCCGATAGACCTTCTCAAATGCATCCTTACAGACCGTACGCCGCGCTTGACCCGCACTGGCTGACATGTCCACGAGAATAACGATGAGCCGCGGATGGGGAGATGATTTTTCAGATTTTCCGAAGGCTTCCCCACTCCAGTTCGATGGGCTGCACAAGAAAAGCGCACCAATCATGATAAGCCACCATAATCTCAGCTGTCGTTGTTTCATTTGGATATTTCACCTCAATCATTATGAACGGGTTTGACCGGCTGCCACCATCTTCAGACGGGTGGTCTCAGCTTCCGGTTTAATGTCTTGGTCTCCATTTTCAAACTCGACGCCCAGCTCGTGATCCCGGTCAAAGGACTTTGGCTTTTCATGGTCCGGGCGCTTGCGCAGATTGATTTTGCGGTAGTAATGGATGATTTCCTGGGTCCGTTGCTGAATCCGGTGCAGTTTTTGTTGTTGTTCGGTTAGGATTTTCCTGTACTTTCCTTCGATGGTTCGCCTGGCCTTATCGAGTTGGTTTGTTCTTCGATGTAAATGCTCCAGCATCGGGTCCGTATCATGGGCAAAATAAGAACAGAGTGTCGCTGCGGCTAAAATGACCAGGTTCAGTCCGACAAAGGCAGCCCCTATCAGGGTACTATTGCCGAAGCCGATCACCGCTCCCGTTTTGCTGAGGTCACCCAGGTACTGGACACGTACGTAGCCGATTGCAACCAAGCCGCCGACGGTAAGGAAAAGGAGTGATCCGATGCCGATGGCGTTCTTCCACCATGGATCAGACCAACGCTTGAAAAGAATCCCCATGGCGTGGGCAATCCATGGGATCGCTACGGCTACGCCGACCGCCATGACCCATGTAAAGATCTGGTTTTCTCCAAACACAGCGAAGGCAAGCGAATTCATAGGGATTTCACCCAGGACAAATAAAGCCATCAGTACATAGTATTTCGTCCTGGTCAACTCTACACTGGGCTCGCTGCGACCGATCTTGGCCGTATGAGCTTCATAGTCTTTGGAGATGCGTTCATAATCCATAAGCAAGGGTTTGTGTTTTCCGTTGAGGACCTCTAATTGGGGACCGTAGGAAGAGGTTATTTGCCGGGCCTCATTCCTGGCCATTGCCATCAGCTCTTTCTCAAACGAAGAGAATTGCGGGTCGCTCCTGCCGGGAAGATTGTTTTTTGCGTCTCTTGTGGCATTTTGCCATGCCCTCAGTCTGCTATACATTGTTCCTCCTATCTGTTGAAGGGTTAGTATAGTGAATCTTTCGACTTTCAAGACTGGTGCTGTTCCAAAGCTAAATGGGTTTGTGCTATTTTGGCTGCAAAATCCATGCAAAACCCCGAGAAATATGCCAATGGTTTGCCAGTAATAATTCCAGTATATATTCAATTGATTATCTCATATGCTCTTTTAGGCATTTGTGGCAATCTTCAGTTCTATAGGTACAAAATATCACATTGATTGACAAAAATGTCCCAAGCTCATTTTTGCTCCTTCAGAGGGAGTCGAACCGGCTGAGCCGACGAGATGGGAGTAGTACGTGTGGAAGAGGAAGGCTTACTGTATGATGCACAAAGCGGCGGGTTTCTGCATATCTACTCCGATGGCGGAAAGCTGATCATCGATAGACAATTTTGCCAGCACGAGCACTCCATGCCGACGATCGTTATAGCGCAATAGACCCGCTCGGAAATTCCGGTGGCTTATTTCTGACGGAGAAAACAAGATTCGCAAAGTGGTTTCTTTTTCCAAGGATTCCTCACACAATTTTTTTCCAACTTGATCAAGAATGGCCAGATGCAAGTTGAGTCTGCGGAATCCCGTTTACGGGGGCGCCCCTGCCTTCGCCGAAGCGGCTTCGCGCAGGCAGGCGAAATCCCTTGTAAGGGACGCATATATGCGTCCCCTACAACGCGCCGCAACGACTTGCCCTGTTAGAATAACACCCTGGTTGAGTTTCCATTCACCTGGTCCCAAAATATGTGGCGCTCCTTTCTGACAGCTAGACCTCTTCATCTAACAGGGCGAGGATGAGGGAAATCCCGCGTAGCGCGGGACTGATGGGCATTTTTGAGCAGCCTGTACAAGGTTGACATGATACTTCGGTCCAGGTTATAACGGCCTCATCTCTACTCAAACCCTATACTCTTGGCACATCACATCCATTTAATGAAGGAGGCAAAGATGAAGAAAATCCCGAGTGGCTTTGTGTTTTTTCTTCTGGCGATGTTTTTGGGACTCCCCGTTTCGGCTCTTGGAGTTGAGGAGATCCACTTCGGCACTTCAACCGTGGGAGGCATCTATTACCAGATCGGGATGCCTATGTGCCAGGTCATTAACAAATACCTGGCCACCGAGTACCATGCGACGGCTGAGACGACCATCGGCTCTGTGGAGAACATACGCCTTTTAGGGCAGGGAAAGATACAGCTCGGCTTGGCACTGCCCGTCATGGCAGCCAATGCCATGAATGGCGCCAAACCGTTCAACGAAAAGATCCCGCTCCGCACGGTCATGCGTACCATCCCCGTCGTTAACCTTTTCGTCGTTCTGTCCAACAGCGATATTAAGACCGTCAACGATCTTAAAGGCAAGCGCGTCAATTTGGGCCAGCCGGGCGGTCTCGACCAGAACAGCCTGTCGACCCTCCAGGCTTATGGTTTGACGATCAAGGACATCAAGCCCTCCGTCCTTGGCGTCGGCGCCGGAGTGGATGCACTGAAAGACGGCAAGATGGATGCGGTCATCACCACCATCCCGCTGATTAATCAACTCAAAGCTACTCATGAGATCCGTGTCCTCTGGGTGGACGAACCGCATATCCAAAAAATCATCTCTGCCCAGCCGGCGTACGGAAAGTGGTTGATGCCACCCGGCCAGATCAAAGATCTGAAGGAGCAGAAATGGGTGCCCGACTTCGGTTCGGCCCTCTTTACCTCCGAGAGCGCCAAGCCCGAATTCGTATACAAGATTACAAAAGTCCTTCTGGATCACAAGAACGAACTTGAGGAAATGTTCGTCCAGTACAAGACGCTGAGCAAGGAGCTCGCCTCCCAGGCGCTGGGTGCTCCGCTGCACAACGGGTCAATCAAGTACTTTAAAGAAATCGGCATTATCAACAAATAGGCCGGAAGCGTAAACGGGAGGCCCTTGGTCCTACCAATCCAACCCGGGCCGAACCGTCTCACCTACCAAAAGAGATTAAGAGTATGAACGCAATCGTGCGTTTTCGGGAGACAGCTGTCTTGTGGCTGGGTGTCTGTCTCACCGTCTTCGTCATAATCGCCGTCATCACGCTCCACTTCCAGCCCATGGTCCAGGTGGCGATCTTCCTGGCAATCAGCTTCTCCATCGCCTTCATGAAGAAGCCGATCCGGGGTTCGCAGAAGGACGGACCTGTCTGGCTGGCCATAGACTTCTTCTTCAGCCTTCTCATTTTGGCAGTGGCTTACTACATCTGGGACGACTACATGAACCTGGTGTACCGAGCCGGCGTCCCCACTGTTCTGGACAACGTGGTCAATATCGTCGGCACGCTCCTGACGTTGGAAGTGACCCGGCGAACGGTCGGCTGGCCGATGATTTACATCTGTGTCGCCTTCATCCTATACGCCTTCTTTGGACAGTATCTCTTCCCTCCCCTCTCCCACGGCGGCTATGATATCGTTCGCGTGATCAACATGCTTTTTCTTTCCGAAAACGGCATTCTGGGTGTCCCCATCAATGTCATGTTCAACTTCATTTACCTCTTCATCCTATTCGGTTCCCTTTACGGGGTCATGGGTGGTACCGGGTTCTTTATCAATTTGGCCAGAAGCCTCTTCGGCCGCACGACCGGTGGCCCTGCGAAAGTAGCCGTGGTTGCAAGTGGAGCAATGGGAACCATCTCAGGGAGTGCTGTCGCGAATGTGGTCACCACCGGCACCTTTACCATACCTCTGATGAAGAAGGTGGGTTTTGAGCCTCATGTGGCCGGTGCCGTGGAGGCAGTGGCTTCGACAGGTGGACAGCTTATGCCGCCGGTCATGGGTGCAGCGGCCTTTGTGATGGCCGACTACTTGAATGTCCCTTACCTGGCTGTGGCCAAGGCAGCGATCCTTCCGGGTATCGTCTACTTCATCGCCATCTATGCCATCGTTCATTTCTACGCCCTTCGGATCAAGGGGATGACCACCTCCCCCACGGAAGAAACCCTCACCTTTAAAGATATCATCAAAGACGTATGGGTCTTTCTCCCGCCCATCTTCGTTCTCGTATTCTATTTGGTACGGGGCGATTCGCCCTCACAAGTGATCCTTTATTCCATGGTGTCGATGGTCATCATGAGTTTCTTCA
>Ga0105101_10001318_pt1 | contig 10795 bp, 15 predicted proteins | sample PPLLak21cMay2015_2_FD_87037 | JGI IMG/M metagenome (GOLD analysis project Ga0105101, IMG submission 87037) | Freshwater sediment microbial communities from Prairie Pothole Lake near Jamestown, North Dakota, USA - PPLs Lake P8 Core (1) Depth... | ecosystem: Environmental > Aquatic > Freshwater >...
GTGTATTGGGGTTGTGGTGTCCTCTGATGCCTTCGGCTGTGGCGTGATTGATTGCGTCGCGGTGCCTTAGTCTGGGAATATCGTTGCGGCCATTTTCGCTATTGTGCCGATTCTGTTTCTCGTCATCCTCGGTTCGGCCACCACGGCGATCATGCTCGGCGGGCTGATGATGTGGGGCCTGCGGCCCGGGCCGCTGCTGTTCGAGAAGAACCCGCAGTTCGTCTGGGGCCTGATCGCCTCGCAGTACATCGCCAACGTGCTGCTGCTCATCCTCAGCACCGCGTTCATCCCGCTCTTCGTGCGCGCGCTGCGCGTGCCCTACAGCATCCTCATGCCGCTCATCATCATGTTCTGCATCACCGGCGCCTACTCGCTGAAGAACAGCCTGTGGGACGTGGGGCAGATGCTGATCTTCGGCGTGCTCGGCTACTTCATGAAGAAGCTCGGCTACTCGCCGGCGGCGCTGGTGCTCGCGCTGGTGCTCGGGCCGCTCGCCGAGCGCGCGCTGCGCCAGTCGCTCATCATCTCCGACTCCGGCATCGGCATCTTCTTCATGCGGCCGATCTCGGGCGTGCTGATGGCGCTGGCGCTCGCGGCCGTCGCGGTGCCGGTCGCGCGGGCGCTGCTGAACCGGAAATCGGGGTCAGACCCCGAACGGCAGAACCAGTAAAAATCGGGGTCTGACCCCGATCAGCGCAGCTCGAGCTTGCTGCCGTTCATGCGGCCGCGGTAGTCGCGCCCGCCGGCCTTGAAGGACACTTCCTCGCCGAGCACCTTGCCCTGGATCGGCACGGTGCGGCCGGCCTTGGTGCGCAGGGTGCCGGAGAGCATCTGGAACTGCTGCTTGAGCACGAGCTCGCCGTGCGGCGTCTGCCAGGTGCCGGCGGCCTTGGCGGGCACGATCCACAGGAGCGCCGTGCACCAGGAGCCGTCGCAGCCGTCGGGGTCGGCGGTCTGGTCGGCTTTCCAGTCGCCCATGGTGAAGGTGTTGGAGACGATGCGCGTGCCGGGCTTCAGGCCGAGGATCTTCGGGCGCAGCTTCAGGTTGATTTCCGGCAGCAGGAACATGGTGATCACGGTCGCCTCCGAGAAATCCGACTCGAAGAGGTCGGCCTTCATGAAGGTGGCGCGGCCCGAGACGCCTTCGCGCTCGGCGTTGCGCTTGGCGAGCGCGACCATGTTCGGGTTGTACTCGATGCCCATGGCGCGCGCGCCGCGCTTCGCGGCGGTGATGACGGTGCGCCCGTCGCCCGAGCCGAGGTCGATGACGACGTCCTTCGGCGTCACCTTGGCCATGTCGAGCATCTTGTCGACGAGGGCCTGCGGCGTGGGCACCCAGACGACGTCTTTGCCTTCCTGGCCGACCTGCGGCTCGTAGGCGGGCGCCGGGGCCTTTTGCGCCTGTGGAAACGCAAGCGCAGCGGACAGGGAAAGGAGTAAGGCAAGGGCGATGCGTTGCATGGTCAACTGCTCCTGTACTTGGGGATGGCGCTCTTGTGCAGGGTCATCCCGTGGCCGGGACGCTCGGGGATGCGGATCAGGCCGTCGCGGCAGACGGGGATGTCCTCGAAGAGGTCCTCCGGCATCCAGTCCATCAGCTCGACGAGGAAGCTGTTGCTGAGGGCGCCGGCGACCTGGATGGAGATCTCGTAGACGACGTGCGGCGAGACGGCGACGCCGTGGCCGGCGGCGAGGTGGGCGATCTTCAGCGTCTCGCTGAAGCCGTTGGCGCGGCAGACGTCGGGCATCAGGTAGCGCGCGGCCTTGCGCTCGATGAGGTCGGCGAACTCGTAGCGCGTGTAGTGGTTCTCGCCGGTCGCAACAGGTATCGAAATGTGTTTTGCAACGTCTGCACAGGATGCGTTGTCATCGGAGCTGACCGGCTCCTCGTACCAGACGAGGTCGAACTCCTCGAGCAGGCGCGCCTGGCGGATGTTGCCGAGGACATCGAGCTTCTGGTTCACGTCGACCATCATGCGCACGCAGGGGCCCAAGGCCTTCTTAACGGTCTCGACGCGCCTGCGGTTGACCGCCGGGTCGGGGTCGTGGATCTTCATCTTGTAGTAGCGGCAGCCCATGCCGGCGTAGCGCTCGGCCTCGGCGACGAGGTCCTTCTCGGTGTACTTGCCCCAGCCGCCGCTGCCGTAGCAGGGGATGCGCTCGGCGTGGGCGCCCCAGACCTTGTAGAGCGGCAGCTTCGCCGCCTTGCCGACGATGTCCCACAGGCCGATGTCGAGCGCCGAGAGCGCCATTCCGGCGATGCCGACGCGGCGCACGCCGCGGTCGCCCTTGTACATCTTCTCCCACAGGCGCTCGACGGCGAGCGGGTCCTCGCCCACCAGCAGCGGCTTCAGGCGCGTGTCGAGGTAGGAGAGGACCGACTCCGCCCCGCCGCCGCCGAAGCACAGGCTGTAGCCCAGCCCCTCGAGCCCCTGGTCGGTGCGGATCTGCGCGACCACCAGCTTGTGCTGCGGGAATTCGATCGCCATGGTGTGCGAGGTGGGGACGGCGAGGACGCAGCTGTCGACAGCGGTGATCTTCATGGCCGGCATGCTAGAGCATCGGGCCCGCCCGATGCTCCGGCTGGTTCGAAAGCAGCCTTCGGGAAGCTGACTAGAACTCCACGCCCAGGCCGACGCCGGCCTGGAAGGCGGGGCGCGTCAGCGCCGGGTGCACCGGGTTGATGTGCTTCGTGGTGAACGTCGCCTCGAGCGCGAGGAACGCCGAGTCGCTGAGCGGCAGGCGCCAGCCCGCGTCGGAGAGAAGCTGCGCGCCCGAGACGCGCAGCGACAGGGTGCGGCTTTCCTGCGCGCCGCCCTCGATCTGCGGCGAGGCGAGGCGCGGCGGGTGGCGGTCGAGCGAAAGCGCCCAGCCGGGATAGGTGAGGTTGATGCGGTCCGACGCCCTGGCGCCCGCCAGAGTGAAGAAGGCGGCGAGAAAAGCGACGACGAAGAGGAAAACCCGTTTGCCCATGGTGCCTGACCCATGGTGAGCAAGAAGCGTGACGAATGGGTGCATCCCGGGTGAACCATCCGGACCTGGGGTACGGGCGCGCGCGTTGCTGGGATGAGGGCATGAGGCTGACGGTGACCAAAGCGCTGCTGCTCGCCCTCGTTGCCGGGATTCTCCCTGCACCGAAAGCGCCGTCGCCGCCGCCGGCGCCGCGCAAGTAACCCGCCAGGCGCGAAACCGCGCCGTGCGGCAGGCCGCCGCCGCTTATCATCGGCGGACAGGCCTGCGTACTAATGCCGAACCCCTCCCGCGCCATGGTGCTGCTCATCGTCCTGAGCGGCCTGATCATCTCCATGTGCATGGGCATGCGCCAGAGCCTGGGCCTGTTCATGAGCCCGATGACGGTGGCGGTGGGCATCTCGGCGGCGAGCTTCGGCTTCGCCATCGCGCTGCAGAACATCGTGCTCGGGGTGGCGCAGCCCTTCGTCGGCGCGCTCGCCGACCGCCACGGCGCGCGCCCGGTGCTGATCGGCACGGCGCTCCTTTACGCCGCCGGCCTCGTGCTGATGGCCTATCCGCGCGCCTTCCCCGCCGGCCTCGAGATCGGCGGCATCCTGATCGGCGTCGGTACCGCCGGCTGCGCCTTCGGCGTGCTGATCGGCACCATCACGCGCGCCACGCCGCCGGAGCGGCGCAGCCAGACGGTGGGCATCGTCGCCGCCGCCGGCTCGCTCGGCACCCTCGTCCTCGCGCCCGCCGGCCAGGCGCTGATCGACAGCTTCGGCTGGCAGGGCGCGCTCTTCGCCTTCGCCGCGCTCGGCGCCTCGATGGCGCTTCTGGCTCTACCGATCAAGGAACCAAGCCAGGTTTCGATTTCTGGAAAAGCTCAGGGACTTGGAGAAGCAGTGCGGGAAGCAATGGCCCACCGAGGCTACCTCTTCATGACGCTCGCCTTCTTCGCCTGCGGCTTCCAGCTCGTCTTCCTCACCACGCACCTGCCGGCCTACCTGCAGCTCTGCGGCGTGGCGCCGGGCGTGGGCGCCACCGCGCTCGGGCTGATCGGGCTGTTCAACGCGGTCGGCACCTACATCTTCGGCCTGCTCGGCGCGCGCTACAGCCAGAAGCACCTGCTCGCGATGATCTACCTGCTGCGCACGCTCTTCATCATCGGCTTCCTCGCCGCGCCGATCAGCCCGGCCTCGACGCTCGTGTTCGCCTCGGCGATGGGGTTCCTGTGGCTGGGCGTGGCGCCGCTCGTGAGCGGCATCATCGCGCGCGTGTTCGGCCTCACGCACTTCAACACGCTGTACGGCATCGTGTTCCTGAGCCACCAGGTCGGCTCGTTCTTCGGCGCCTGGATGGGCGGCGTGGTGTTCGACTGGCGCGGCAGCTACGACTGGGCCTGGGCGGCGCTGATCGTGATCGGCTTCACCGCCTTCACGCTGCAGTGGCTGATGGACGAGCGCCCGCCGAAGCAGCCTAGCTACCGAACCAACGAGCTCGGCCTGGCCAACGCTCAACCAGGTCGATAAAGAGCGGATCGACGCCCTTGGGGTCCGCCGTCACTTCGCGCGCGAGCGGCCCGGGCTCCTCGTTATAGGCGAGCAGCGACAGGTCCGTCATCCGCATCGGGTAGACGATGCCGTCGAGGTGGTCGCACTCGTGCTGCAGCAGCGCGGCCCAGGAGCTGTGCGCGTCGTGCGAATGCCGTTTTCCATTCAAATCAAAAAATTCAATTCTGATATCCAGGTAGCGAGGCACCTTGCCATGAGTCCCGGGATCGACAGGCAGCGCTCCCACACCGGCGTCTTCGTCTGCGCCTTCGGCGTGATCACCGGGTTCACCATTACCGTCCACGGGCGTGGCACGAGTCCGGAGCCTTCCGGGATGCGCGAGGCGATGATGCGATAGACGACCACGCGCTTGCTCACGAACACCTGCGGCGCGGCGAGCCCGCTCGCGCCGATGTCTTCCAGCGTTTCCTGCATGTCGGCGGCGAGCTGCCGGATCTCCGGCGCGGTCGGGTCGGCGACCGGCGCCGCTTTCTGCAGCAGCACCGGGTTGCCCATCTTGGCGATGCGAAGCACGGCCATGGCTAGCCCCTTGGCCTTGTCCAGGTCTCCGACCACGCGAGCACGCAGCTCGACGAGGCGCGGCCGCCGCGCTCCTGCGGGAATACCTTCGCGCTCGCCGCTCTTCCGTTCACCGAGAGCTGCGCGCTCTTCGCCGGCAGGAACGTGCTGTAGACCCCGAGCGGGCGCCCCATCGAGCCCGGGGGCATGGTGAGGATGAACGGCGGCATCAGGTCCCACCACGTCATGATGATCTCGTCCTGGCGCGACACGACGCGCTCCACGACAGTGCCGAGGCAGTCGCCGCTGCGCATGAACTTCGCCTCTACGATCGGCAGCGAGACATCGGCGAATGGCTTGTGCAGCAGCACCTCGATCGTGCGCTGGAGGAAGCGGGCCACGCCGGCGTTGTCAGCATAGACATGAATCCCATCAGACAAAGAACTTTCGATGAACAGCGCGTGCCCCTGGCCGGCGGGCGACCACAGCACGCGCCAGTGGCTGACGCGGTCGGCGATGGTCTTGCCGCCGTCCTCCGAGAGCCGCACGAACGAGTTCTCGCCGGTCATTACCGGATCATGTGGGTCCACTACCTGCGGCTCGGCCATTCGCGACTCCGTGTGAGAGGCGGAATATGCCATAGTGTTCGCCATGAAAAACATTTCCATCGATCGCAGCAAGCGGCTGAGGGAAGAGCCGCATACCGGGCACAACCGCTGGCATCCCGATATCGCGCCGCTGCTGGAGGTCGCTCCCGGAGAGGACATCGTCCTGGAGACGCGCGATGCTTCGGACGGGCAGATCAAGCCGGGCATGACGGTAGCCGACCTGGAGCACCTGGATACCAAGGTGGCGCATCCGCTCACCGGGCCGGTGTACGTGAAGGGCGCGAGGCCCGGCGACCTGCTCGAGATCGAATACGTGGACATCATTCCCCAGGCCAACGGCTGGACGCGAAACCGTCCCGGCGCGGGGTTCCTGCGGGACGTGTTCCGCGAGCCGTACCTCGTCCATTGGGAAATGCGCGACGGCTGGGCCACCTCGCCGCAGCTTCCGGGCGTGCGCATTCCCAACGGTTCGTTCATGGGGACGGCCGGCATCGCGCCCTCGCGTGCGCAGCTCGAGGCCTGGGCGCGGCGCGAGGCCGACCTGGTGGCGCGCGGCGGGATCGCAGCGCCGCCGGACCCCGAAGACGCCGTACCCGCGGGCGGCGCGATCGCCGGCGAGGGCCTGCGCACCATTCCGCCGCGCGAGAACTGCGGCAATGTGGATGCCAAGCAGATGACCAAGGGGTCGCGCCTGCTCATTCCGGTCAACGTCGAGGGCGCCCTGTACTCCGTGGGCGACGCGCACTTCGCGCAAGGCGACTCGGAGTGCTGCATCACCGCCATCGAAATGGGGGCGACGGCGGTCGTGCGCTTCCGTGTGCACGAGGGAGAAGCGGCGCGACACAACATCCGCTGGCCGCGCTTCGCGCATCCGGGCTATTTCGCCAAGCCGGAGTGGGGCATGCCGCGCAATTTCATCGCCACCATGGGGATGCCGATCCGGGAGGATGGCACCCAGGAAGGCGAGGACCTGACCCTGGCGGCGCGCAACGCGCTGCTGAACATGATCGAGCTGCTGCAGGAGCGCGGCTGGAGCCGCGAGCAGGCCTATGTCATCTGCAGCGTCGCGGTCGACCTGAAAGTCAGCAATATCGTCGACCTGCCCAACGTCACCGTATCGGCTTTCCTGCCGGAGGACATCTTCCAGGGCTAGCGCCGGGAAGGACCGAATCTTGCGGCCGCCTCTTCGGTTCCACTCCGGAGATCGCCCGATGCTACAAGACTCGCCCCTGTACGCTTACATCCCGGCGAAGGACGTTTCGCGCGCGCGCAGGTTCTACGAGGGCACGCTCGGCTTCAAGCCCAAGCAGGAGACGGCCGGCGGCGTGGTCTACGAGTTCGGCAACGGCACGTCCTGTTTCCTCTACCCGACGCCCAATGCCGGCACCTCCCGTGCCAGCCAGGCGTTCTGGCAGGTCGAGGACGTCGAGCAGGAGGTCGCCGAGCTCAAGGAGCGCGGCGTCAAGTTCGAGGACTTCGACGTCCCCGGCGTCAAGAGCGAGGACGGCATCGTCACCGCCGGCGGGGCGAGGGCGGCCTGGTTTCGCGACACCGAGGGCAACATCCTGGCGGTGATCCAGGCCGTCTAGCTACTTCGCCGGCGGCGCGTCGGGCTGGCCGGGGAACTGCTTGCTCGAGGGCTCGACGTGCCCCCACGAGCGCGCGCTCTTCGTCCAGATGCTGGCGGTGACCTTCAGGCCCGAGGAGTCGTCGAGCGTGCCGGCGCGCACCATCATCATCTCCGGCGCGGCGGCGCGCTGGCTGTAGATCGGCGAGCCGCAGTCGCCGCAGAAGAAGCGGTTCAGCGTGCGGCCGCTGTCGGCGACGCCGGCGAATTTCTTCGGCTGCCCCTTGTCGAGGCGGAAGTCGCTGCTCTTCACCGCGGCATTGACGCTGCCGCCGGCGCCTGAAGCCTTCTGGCAGTTGGTGCAGTGGCAGGCGCGCAGCTCGGCGATCGGCGCGGTGATGGTGTAGCGGATGGCGCCGCAGAGGCAGCCGCCGTGGTAGGAGGAGGCCATCACGCGGCCCCTTCGACGATGCGCAGGTCGCGCTCGACCGCGTCGTTGCCCAGCGCGCGCAGCGCTTCCTGGTAGCCGGGGCTGTCGTGCGCGGCGATCGCCTTCTCCAGGCTTTCCCATTCGGTGACCACGGTGCGCATGTTCAGGCCCTTCTCGTACACCCTGGCGGGGCTGCCGCGCACCAGGAACTTGCCGCCCGCGGCCGCGATCGCCGGCCCGGCGAGCTTGGCGTAGGCGGCGAGCTTCTCGGGGTTCTTGATCTTGTGGTACTGCACCACCCAGTACGCCTTCGGCATGCGATGCCTCCTCTAGTAATATGTCAGTGGGATATTAACGGGCGAAGAACATGGCCGAGCGCAAGAAGCGCACGATCACCGAGATCCGCGACTCCAAGAAGACCGGCGAGAAAATGGTGTACACGTCGGTGCTCGACTATACCTCGGCGAAGTGGGCCGAGGCGGCCGGGGTGGACGTGTGCGTGGTGGGCGATTCGCTGGCGATGACCTGCCACGGGCATCCCAACACCATCCCGGCGACGATGGACATGATGGTGCTGCACTCGCAGGCGGTGCGCCGCGGCGCGCCGGCGACCTTCGTGCTGGGCTGCATGCCCTACCAGAGCTACAACACCGTCGACCGCGCGCTCCTCAACGCCACGCGCTTCATGCAGGAGGCGGGCTGCGACGCGGTGAAGCCGCAGGGGGGCAAGTCGCAGGCGCACATCCTCAAGGCGCTGGTCGACGCCGGCATCCCGACCGCCTCGCACATCGGCCTCACCCCGCACACCATCGCCATGTTCGGCGGCTTCCGCATCCAGGGCCGCACCGCGGAGGCGGCGATGAAGATCCTCGAGGACGCGCTCGCCATCCAGGACGCGGGCTGCTTCATGCTGGAGTTCGAGGCGGTGCCGGCGAAGATCGCGAAAACCATCTCCGAGCAGCTCGAGATCCCCACCATCGGCATCGGCGCGGGCGTGGGCACCGACGGGCAGATCCTGCTCTCCTACGATCTCCTCGGCGTGTTCACCGACTTCAAGCCGAAGTTCACCAAGCGCTTTGCCAACCTCACCGAGGTTGCGGTGAACGGGCTGAAGCAGTACGCCGCGGAGGTGAAGGCGGGCAGGTTTCCCGACGAGGACCACAGCTATGCCGTCGACGAGAAGGAATACGAGAAGTTCCTCTCGCTCGTCGAGAAGCGAAAACACCGCTGAGACGCTGACCGACCGGGCGTACACGGCGATCGAGGAGCTGATCGTCACGCTGCAGCTCGCCCCGGGCGCGGCGGTGTCGGAGCAGATGCTCGCCGAGCGCCTCGGCATCGGCCGCACGCCGATCCGCGAGGCGCTGCAGCGCCTGGCGCGCGAGCGCCTGGTGACGATCCTGCCGCGGCGCGGCGTGGTGGTGTCGGCGATCGACGTCGCCGCGCAGCTGCGCCTGCTCGAGGTGCGCCGCGAGCTCGAGCGCCTGGTGGCGCGCGGCGCCGCGCGCCGCGCCACCGACGCCGAGCGCGCGCGCTTCGCCGAGCTGGCGCGCGCCTTCGAGCGCGCCGGCCGCACCGGCGACGACAAGACCTTCATGCGCATCGACCGCGAGTTCAACGAGCTGTGCCTCGCGGCGGTGAAGAACGAGTTCGCCGCCGGCGCCATGGGCCTCATGAACTCGCTGTCGCGCCGCTTCTGGTTCCACCACTACAAGCAGGCGGCGGACATGCCCGAGACGGCGAAGCTGCACGCCGACATCGCGCGCGCCATCGCGGCGGGGGACGGCGAGGGGGCGGGCAAGGCGCTCGACCGGCTGCTCGACAGCATCGCGGCCTTTACCCGGGCGACCGTCGACGTCTAATATATCAGTAGTGTGTCAGCAAGGAGGTGCCCCATGGCGGAGCTGGTCGAGCGGCATTCGATGAGCGAGCGGCAGAAGAACTTCCGCGCCGAGTACCAGGCGCAGATCCATCCCCTCTACAGCGGTCCCCTGCATATCGGCGTCATCTACGTGGTCGGCCTGTCGGTCATCGCCTGGTGCGTGAGCCGGCTCGAGGGCGCGACCTGGGAGTGGCTGCTGGTGGTGCCGGTGTTCTTCTTCTCCAATCTCTTCGAGTGGTGGATCCACAAGTACGTCATGCACCGCCTGGTCGACGCGTGGGCGCTGCGCGCCATCTACGACCGGCACACGCGCCAGCACCACCAGTACTTCACCGACAACGAGATGACGGTCGACTCGACGCGCGAGTGGCGCATCATCTTCTTCCCGTGGCGGGCGCTGTTCACCTTCATGGCGATGGGCACGCCCTTCGCGGTCGCGCTCGGATGGCTGGTGAACCCGAACGCGGGCTACATCCTGATGGTGACGATCATCGGCCAGTACCTGATCTACGAGACCTTCCACTACTGCTGCCACGTGCACGACAACTGGTTCGTGCGCCACGTGCCGTTCGTGAACACCATCCGCCGCCACCACACCGCCCACCACAACTACGGGATCATGATGAAGGTGAACATGAACCTCACCTTCCCGATCGCCGACTGGGTGATGGGCACGAGCGACCTGAACCGCGGCCTCGTCGGGCACCTCTTCAACGGCTACAACGAGGACCACGTGAAGCCGGAGCTGAAGCCGCAGATCGAGAAATTCCGCCGTCCCGATGCGCCGGTCACCATCGACGGTCCTGTCGTTTCGACTTGATCCTGACGATCCACCAATTCCTGAGGAGGAAACCATGAAGAAGCGTGACTTTCTGAAGGCCGGAGCCGGCACCGCCGCGGCCCTGGCCGCACTCCCCGCCGCAGCGCAGTCGAAAGGGCCGTCGTACAGCTGGAAGATGACCACCGCGTGGGCCGGCGGCCCGCTCATGGACATCGGCGCCAAGGCCTTCGCCGAGCGGCTGCAGTTCCTCTCAGGCGGGCGCATGAAGATCCAGGTCTTCCCCGGCGGCGCGCTCGGCAACCCGCTGAAAGTCTCCGAGACGGTGAAGAACGGCGTCGCCGAGATGGGCCACACCTGGATGGGCTACGACTGGGGCGCCGACCCGACCACGGTGATCTTCGGCGGCTACGCCGGCAGCTTCAACTCCGAGTACATGCTGCACTGGCTCTACGAGGCGGGCGGCGCGGAGATGCAGAAGCAGTACCGCGACGAGAAGTTCGGCA
>Ga0105101_10001319_pt1 | contig 10791 bp, 9 predicted proteins | sample PPLLak21cMay2015_2_FD_87037 | JGI IMG/M metagenome (GOLD analysis project Ga0105101, IMG submission 87037) | Freshwater sediment microbial communities from Prairie Pothole Lake near Jamestown, North Dakota, USA - PPLs Lake P8 Core (1) Depth... | ecosystem: Environmental > Aquatic > Freshwater >...
ACCCGGTCGACTGGTATCCGTGGGGCGAGGAGGCCTTCGCGAAGGCGCGCGCCGAAGACATGCCGATCCTGCTGTCGGTCGGATACGCGACCTGCCACTGGTGTCACGTGATGGAGCGCGAGAGTTTCGAGGACGAGTCGATCGCGCGCCAGCTTCGCGCCGGCTTCGTCGCGATCAAGGTCGATCGAGAAGAGCTGCCCGATGTCGACCACGTCTACATGAGCGCGCTGCAGGCGCTGACGGGGCGCGGCGGCTGGCCGATGAACGTATTCCTGACGCCGCAGCTGAAACCGTTCTTCGGCGGCTCCTACTTCCCGCCGAGCCGGCGCCATGGCCTGCTGAGCTTCTCCGAAGTCCTTGCCGCCGTGCGTGAAGCGTGGACGACGCGCCGCGCAGAGGTCGAGCAGCAGGCCGAAGCGCTGCTCGCGCACGTGCACGAAGGCATCGTCGCCGCGCCGCGCCGGCCGGCGGACCGGCTGCACGAGCAGGCAGTCTCGCAGCTCGAGCGCAGTTTTGATGAAGAGCATGGCGGCTTCGGTTCCTCCCCGAAGTTTCCGCAGTCGCCGCTGCTGCAGTACCTGCTGATGCTGGCCGCGACCGGCGACGACCGGGCGCGCACGATGCTGCTCGGCACGCTGCAGCAGATGGCCACCGGCGGGATGCTCGACCACGTCGGCGGCGGCTTCGCGCGCTATTCGACCGATCAGCGCTGGCATGTGCCGCACTTCGAGAAGATGCTGTACGACAACGCGCAGCTCGCGCGCATCTACGCCGGCGCGTACCGCCTCACTTCCGACGAGCGCCTGCGTTTCGTGGCCGAAGACACGCTCGCCTGGCTGCAGCGCGAGATGCACCCGGCTGCGGCGCCGGCAGCGTTCAGTTCCGCGCAGGATGCCGATTCCGAAGGCGTTGAAGGCAAGTTCTACGTGTGGACGGCCGCCGAGTTCCGCGCGGTCCTCGGTGCCGACGCCGCTCCCGCGGCAAGTCTGTACGGCGTGACCGAGGCCGGCAACTGGGAACACGGGCTCAATGTGCTGGAGCGGCGCGATCCTCGTTCCGTGCAGACTGCGCTCGGCCTCGATGACGACGCGTGGTGGCAGTGGGAGCAGTCGGTGCGGCAGCGGCTGTATGCGGTCCGCTCGCAGCGCATCTGGCCGATCACCGACGACAAGGTGCTCGCAGACTGGAACGGCATGGTGCTGCGCGCGTATGCCGAAACGGGCCGGCTGCTCGGCCGTGCCGACTTCATCGAGACCGCGCGCAACCTTGCGGGTTTTCTTCTGAACACGATGGTGAGCGCAGGCCGTCTGCGCCACGCCTGGCGCGACGGCAACCTGCGTGCCGAGAGTTATCTCTCCGACCACGCGCAGGTCGGGCTCGGCCTGCTCGAACTGCACGCAGCGACCGGCGAGCTGGAGTGGCTGCAGTCCGCTTACAAACTGGCCGAGCGAATGGTCGAGCACTTTCACGTTGAGGACGAAGGTTTTTACGACGGCGAGACCGGCCACCTGCCGCTGCGCGCGCGCGATCTGTTCGACGGCGCGGTGCCGTCAGCCACCGCAGCCGCGTGCGAACTGCTTGCGCGGCTGGCGGGCGCCTATGACCGCGCTGACTGGGCCGGCATCGTGCAGACCTCGATCATGAGGCAGGGCGCGCTGCTCGAAGCGGCGCCGGCCGCGGTTGCCTCGATGCTGCTCGTGCAACGGCTGATCGAGCACGGGGCGGACCTGCTGCTGCCTGCCGGCGGTGGTCCGCTCTCCGACGTGCGTACCGACTTTGCACCACTGGTGACCTTCGTCAGCGCACCACCCGATGCCATTCCGCTCGCGGCTGGACGCGATGCCGGCCGCGCGTACTTGTGCCAGCATGGATCCTGTCAGTTGCCGGCCGGCACGCCTGGGCAGCTGCGCGCGCAGCTCGACCGTCTGCGTGCGCTCGGGACTCAGCCGGCGTGATCACGAGGGAGGATGGCTGATGAAAGGTGTCGCCCAGATCCTGAAAGGAAAACCGGACAAGGTGGTCCACGCGATCGACCCGAACGACACCGTCTACGACGCCGTCAGGAAGATGGCCGACCACAGCATCGGCGCGCTCCTGGTGATGGAAGGAGAGAAGATCGTCGGCATCGTCACCGAGCGCGACTACGCGCGCAAGATCGCACTGGCCGGCCGCTCTTCGAAGGAGACGCCGGTCGCCGTCATCATGACGACGCCGGTGCTGTGTGTCGGTCCGCTGCAGACCAACGAGGAGTGCATGGCGCTCATGACCGAGAATCGCGTACGCCACCTGCCGGTCCTGGACAAGGGCAAGCTGATCGGCCTGGTATCGATCGGCGACCTCGTGAAGGACATCATTTCCGAGCAGCAGTTCATCATCGAGCAGCTCGAGCACTACATTGCCGGCGACCGCGGCTGAACCCGCGGCACCTCAGCGCGGGCACTACCGCAGCGGCCGCGCCTCGAAGCGTGCGAGCACCTTGCCGGCCGCGTCGGCGAGTTCGAGGTGCTGCCCGGTGACCTTCCACTTCGCCACCTGGCCGAGTGCCGCGAGGAAAGCCTGCTCGAGTTCCATTCCTTCGCCCACGCAGGCCATCATCGTCCCGGCCAGTTGCCCGAAGCTGAGCGCATCGCCTTTCAGGGTGTAGCCGCCCAGCACGCGGTTGCAGCCGCTAGAGCCCGCGATACGCTGGTCCTTCGAGTGCAGCACGATGTTCGGCTCGCGCTGCTTCTCGCCGATCAGAACCGGCTTGCCGCCGAGCGCCGTCAGAACCCAGTTCGTATCCAGCAGGTCCGCGCCCGCGAAACGCGGCCCGCAGCTCTCGCGCGGCGAAGCGCCGATGAATCGGTTCACGACCAGCGTCGGACGCGTTCCGGTTCCCTCCATCGGCGGCAGTTGTTTCACCTGGCCCTCGACGCTGACCAGCACTTCCTGCCCGGGCTCGCGCCGTACTTTCAGGTACTCGCTTTCGAGGGCGGCGTTGTCGCCAAGCTGCGCGACCATCCAGCGTTGGCCGCTCAGGCATTCGGTGAACGTGCCGCTGTCAGCAAAGTGCTTGTACATCCCGCGCAGCTTCAACCGCGGTTCGATCACTTCGACGCTTGCGCTTCGCTTCAGCGTGTAGTTGAGCTTCGAATCGATGTCGCGGCCGTCGCGGTCCAGCAGACGCAGCGTGTCCGCATCGACGACGCGGAAGCGCGTGACCTCGCTGCCCTGCAGCGTCAGCGTGCGGCCCTTGTCCGACAAGCGCCACGAACCGATGTCGTCGTTGCTGACGTTGCGGTCGACGTAAGCCATGCTCAGGAAATACGAGCGGTCGGGGAACAGGTTGAGCCGGTACCGGATGGCCGGGCAATCGGCACAGGGCAGGTCGCCGCCGAACGTCGCCGGCAGCCCGTCCAGGGTGGAAGCATCGGGCTTGGCCGCGGGCCGCCGATCGCCGGCCGCGCGCAGCAACAGCGCGACTTCGGCAGGGTTCCCCTGCGTCAGCACCGGATACGCGCGGTCGGTCGTGAACATCACCCGGCCATCGACGCTGATCGTGGCCCGCACCGAATAGCGCCTTCTTGCGTCGACGCGCTTCGGGTCGACGTCGATCGCAAACGGGAACGGCGGATTGCCCATGCCCATGATGCGCACCGAACCGACCGTGTCCGCCTTCGCATCGGCGCGCGACACGTCTTCGACGTGCGCCTCGAACACCGCATCCGGCGGCAGCGTGATCCGCTGCAGGTAAGTGGCGGTGCCCTTCACCTGTTGCGCGCCAACGGGCGCCGCCAGCAGCGAGACCGAGGCGAGAACGATCGACCGGATGCGAAGGCTCATGCGGCGCTCCCCGGAGTGGCAATCTTCGAGCGGCTTGCAGCCGCGAGGGCAACGAAAGCCTACACCGGGTCGTTCGGGCAGAACGCGCGCGGCGCGACCGCGAGTACCGTCTCCGCCGCGATGATGCGCAGCTTGTCCTGCGTGTCGGCATCGACACCGTTGATTTGAAATGTCGGCACCGTTGCCGGCGAGGCTCCGGTCACCGTTGCATATAGCACCAGCGCGGCCAGGAACGAGCCCGGCGGCGCCGCGTGGTTGCCGTCGGGATCGTGCAGCGTCAGCCCCGGGTAGCGCGCGAGCGCGCGGTCCCAGGCCTGGCCGATCGGCGCCACGCAGGCCGGCGCCTTCCGTGCGATCGATGCGTGCAGGTCGTAGATGCGCTGCGTCTCGTCGACGCCGAGCCGTGGCCACTCCGGAAACAGGATAGGTACCGCACTCGCGGTGCGCGCGAGGCCGATCAGCTGCTCGGCCTCGGTCGTCGAATAGGTGAACAGGCCCGAGCTGCTGTACTTCTGCGCCTGCAGGATCACGAAGCTCCAGCGCTGGCTGCCGAGCATCGCCATCGAAGACTCATGTGCGAGCCGCTCATCGAGAAACAGCCAGCCCGGCGCTGTCACGACCGACACCGTCTTGCCTGGCTTGCCGGCGCGCAGCATCGCGGCGAGCGTGTCCGGCAGGTTGTGAAACGCCGTGTGGCTGTTGCCCATCATCAGCACGCTGATGTCGGCAGGAGCGGGTGCCGGGATCGGCGGCGCCGCGGGGGGCGTCCCGACCGGCGCGCTGGCGGCGCCGCCTCCGCCGCAGGCGGCGATCAGCAGCGCAAGGGAAACGAGCAGGGCGCTGCGGTTCATCACGGTTTCGGTCGACTGCGGGCAGTTAGCGGCATTTCCACCGTACCTCAGAACTTCGCGCCGGGCCTTGCGGCGCGATAAAAGCCGGATTCATCGGTGTGAGCTCGATCGCGGGAGCCGCGCCTGGCGTCATCGCGCAAGCCGGCATCGTTAAGCTTGGCAGGCAACTTCAGGAGATGCCATGAGCAAAGCAGCCTTGATCGTTGGTGCCGGCAGCGGCGTCAGCGCGTCGTTCGCTCGTCTTCTGGCGGGCAACGGCTATGAGGTCGCGCTGGCCTCGCGCCACGCCGCACAACGAACGCCGGAGCTGCCGGACGCCGCCCGCTTCGCCTGCGACGCCTCGAGGCTCGACGATGTCGAGCAGCTGTTCGCGCAGCTCGACGCCGAGCTGCCGCCGCTGTCTGTCGTCCTCTACAACCCGAGCTTCCGCAGCCGCGGGCCGCTGGTCGATCTCGTGCCGGAGGATGTGCAGAGCTCGCTGCAGGTCACTGCGTTCGGCGCCTTCCTCATCGCGCAGCAGGCCGTGCGGCGGATGCTGAAACAGGGCAGCGGAACCATCCTGTTCACCGGCGCGTCGGCCAGTGTAAAGGGCTATGCGCAGTCGGCGCCGTTCGCGATGGGCAAGTTCGCGCAACGCGGCCTGGCGCAGAGCATCGCGCGCGAACTCGCGCCGCAGAACATCCACGTCGCGCACATCGTCATCGACGGCGCGGTGCGCGGCAGCGGTTATCCCGAGGCTGCGCCCGACAGCCAGCTCGACCCTGATGCGATCGCGCGGTCGATGTGGCATCTTGTGCAGCAGCCGCGCACCGCGTGGAGCTGGGAGATCGAACTGCGGCCGTGGATGGAGAAGTTCTGACCGGCCTTAGCGCTACTTCGTCGAGCGCTTCGGCTGGTCGCGCCGCACCGTCACGCGCTGGCCGCGCAGGGAGGTCGCGCGCAATGCGCGGATCGCGTCTTCGGCGATCGTGTCCGAGACCTCGACCAGCGAGAAGCGCTCCTCGATCTCGATCGCGCCGATCTCGCGCGCGCTGACGCCGGCTTCATTCGCGATCGCGCCAACCAGGTCGGCCGGACGCAGCCCGGTGCTGCGTCCGGCGCCGACGTACACGCGGACCATCGTCGGCGCGCGTCCTGGCGCCTTGCGTTTGCTGCCGGCCGCCGCATGGCTGCCTTCGGCGGGCGCGCGGCGTTCGCGGAATTCCTTCTTGCCCGAGACGGCCGCAGAGCGCGGATCGATCGACGGGATGTGTTCCTCGTCGTGCGCCGCCTCGGCCTGCAGCGTCTGGTGTGCGAGCTTGACTGCAGCCGCCGCGACATCCAGCGCATCGAACTCGCTGGCGAGCGAGTCGGTCACCACGCGGTAGCTGTCGAGTTCGCCTTCCTCCAGCGCGGCGCGCAGTGCGCCGCGTGTCATGTCGAGCCGGCGCGCGCGGACGTCCATCGGTGTCGGGACTGTCGCGACGTCGATCCGCTGCTTAGTGAGCTGTTCGATGTTGCGCAGCAGTCGGTGCTCGCGGGGTTCCGCCAGCGTGATGGCGACGCCCTCGCGGCCCGCACGGCCAGTGCGCCCGATGCGATGCACGTAGGACTCCGGCGATGCTGGCACGTTGAAGTTGACTACGTGCGACAGATGCTCGACGTCGAGCCCGCGCGCGGCCACGTCGGTCGCCACCAGCAGGTCGACATTGCCGCTGCGGACGCGCTTCATCACGCGATCGCGCTGGTCCTGCGACAGGCCGCCGTGCAGCGCTTCCACCTGGTAGCCGCGGCCGCGCAGCTTCTCGGCCAACTCGTCGACCTCGGTGCGCGTGCGCGCGAACACGAGAGCCAGCGCCGGCGATTCCAGGTCGAGCACGCGACCGAGCGCGGCCACCTTGTGCGCGCGCTGCACGATGTAGGCGGTCTGGCGCACGCGGGGCAGGGCCCCTTTCTCTGTTTTTTCGCGCGCGATCAGCACGCGCGCCGGATTGCGCAGGTGCTTGTCGGCAATTGCTGCGATGCGCGGCGGCAGCGTGGCGGAAAAGAGCGCCGTCTGCCGGTTGACCGGCGTCGCTTCGAGGATCAGTTCAATGTCCTCTGCAAAACCCATGTCGAGCATCTCGTCGGCTTCATCGAGCACGACGGTGGCAAGCGCGCTCAGGTTGAGCGTGCCGCGGCGGATGTGATCGAGCGCGCGGCCGGGTGTCGCCACCACGACATGCACGCCGCGCTTGAGCGCCTGCGCCTGCCGTCCAAACTCCGCGCCGCCGTAGATGGGAAGCACGACGGCTCCGAGCTTCGCACCGTAGCTGTGGAAGGCCTCTGCCACCTGGATCGCCAGTTCGCGCGTTGGCACCAGCACGAGCACCGCAGGTTGCGCCGACTTGCGCTGCGTGACGAGCACGCGCTGCAATAGCGGTAGCGCGAATGCGCCGGTCTTCCCGGTGCCAGTGGCCGCCTGCCCGAGCAGGTCACTTCCCGCCAGCAGCGGTGGAATGGCCTGGCTCTGGATCGGAGTCGGCTCCTCGTAACCGAGGCCGGTGAGGACCTGCGCGAGTTCCTTGGACAGTCCGAGATCGATGAAGGGGCTTTTCATCGGCCCAGCGTAGCAGCGCGAGCGAACTGAATGCGCGGTGCGGCCGAGGCCGGCGATTGACTGCTGTCAATCCTGAAGTGCCTGTCACGCCTACGCTCAAATCAGCGGACAGCTTGATGAAACTGATCGGGTTGACCGCAGGAGGCTACGCAATGACAGTTCAAACCACCCTCGCATTCAAGGGAATCGATCGCTCCCCCGCTCTCGAACAGGCGATCGACAAGCGCGTGAAGGAACTGGCGCATCTGCGCTCTGGCCTGATGCGCGTGCATGTCGTCGTCAGTGAACTGGGGCGGCACCAGCACCAGGGTCGTCACTTCAGCGTGCATCTGGACCTGCACTGCAAGGGACGGAGCAATGACATCGCCGTCACGCACCGGCACGACGAAGACCCGTTCGTGGCGCTGCGCGATGCCTTCGATGCCGCGAAGCGCGTGCTGCAGGACGACTTGCACCGCGCGCGCGGCGACGTGAAGCAGCACGCGCCCACGCGGCGCGGCCGCGTGGCCCGGCTTGACCGCGATGCTGGCTTCGGGTTCATCGAAGATCCCGACGGGCAGGAGTACTACTTTGGCCGCGACAACGTCGCGAACCAATCATTCGAGACCCTGCAGGCAGGGCAGCCGGTGTCGTTCCTTGAAGACTATGGCGCCGATACACCGCAGGCCAAGCGCGTCAATGTGCAGAGCGAGTCGTGAACCGGGCAATCTAAATAGCCATCAAGTTGGGGAAAGTCGAAATGACACACACATCGCGTCGAGAGTTGCCGATTGCAACTGAACAGCTTGAAGCCGCCGCGACGGACGACACCCGCATCATTGCCCGGCCCGACGGCTACTACTGGATTACCGACGAGGGAAGGCAGGAGTTCGGCCCGTTCGAGAGTGCCGCGGCCGCGTTGGCCGATCTGCGCGCAGCCGAGGAAACAGGACTCGAGCCGGCCGAGACGCTGCAGGAAGCCGAACAGGAGGTCGGCATTGCCGACTGGATCGACCCGGAAACCGGCGAGCCCGGCGAGGAAACGCGCCCGCGCACCGAGCAGCACTGACGCCGCGTCGTCACTGCGTGCCGGCGATTGAACCCAGCGGAAGCGAGGGTGGGCGCGACGGGGATCGCGCATCCGCGTGCCACCTTCTCACCGGGTTGGACGCGGGCCCGCAGTCACGGAAGAGACTTCAAGGCCCTTCTCCCGCAACCAGGCCGGATTGAAGAGCCGCTGCGCGTAGAGACTGCCGCGATCGCAGAGCAGCGTGACGATCGTGTGGCCCGGGCCGAGGTCGCGAGCGATCTGCACTGCGGCCGCGACATTGATCCCGCTCGAGCCGCCGACGAAGAACCCTTCCTCGCGCAGCAGGCGATAAACCATGTGAACGCAGGTCGGGTCGTCGATCGCGACCGCGTCGTCGATCGGCGTGCCTTCGAGGTTGGCCGTCACGCGCGTCGTGCCGATGCCTTCGGTGATCGAGCTGCCTTCGGCCTTCAGCTCACCCGTCTTGACCCAGTTGTAGAGCGCGCTTCCCTGCGGATCGGCGAGCACGATGCGCACGCGAGAGTCCTGCTCCTTCAGGTAACGCGCGACGCCCGCCAGCGTGCCGCCGGTGCCGGTCGCGCAGACGAAGGCATCGATTGCGCCGCCGGTATCGCGCCACAGCTCTGGGCCGGTCGTCTCGTAGTGCGCCTGCCGGTTGACGACATTGTCGAACTGGTTGGCCCAGATCGCATTCGGTAGCTCGGCCGCGAGCCGCGCGGCGATCTTCTGGTAGTTGTTCTCGTCGACAAAAGGCTTCGGCGGAACCGGCCGTACTTCGGCGCCGAGCGTTCGAAGCAGGTCCATCTTCTCGGGCGACTGGTTGTCCGGAATCACGATCACACAGCGGTAGCCGCGCTCGGCGCAGATGTGCGCGAGCCCGATTCCGGTGTTGCCGGCGGTCCCCTCGACGACCGTGCCGCCGGGTTGCAGCGCACCGCTTTGCTCGGCCGCGCGAATGATGTAGAGCGCTGCGCGGTCCTTGACCGAGCCGCCCGGATTGAGGAACTCGGCCTTGCAGAGGATCTCGCAGCCGGTCTCGACGCTCAACCTGCCAAGGCGGATCAGCGGCGTGTTGCCGACCGTCCCGCTGAATCTTTCCCGAATGGTCATGCCGGGCGCGCTGCCGCTGCTCAAGTCGCGATCGCCGCCTCCGCACGCTGTTCCGCTTTCCACGCCATCAGTGTCCACAGAAAGCTGCCGAAGTCCTGAATGGCGAACACGAGCGCCAGCGGCCCGGGAATGATGCCGAGGACCCAGAGCACCGCCATGACCGGCGGCACGAGCGGCCGGTCGAGCAGCGAGGCGAACACGAAACCTTCTGCGTTGAGCCGGCCGCTGACGACATAGAGCATCCCGACGCCGCCGACGAGCAGCGCGGCGAGCCGCAGGTAGTTGGCGCCTTGCGGTTCGAGCGGGGGCAGGTGCAGCAGGGCGGCCGCGAAGTGCGGCGCGAACATCAGCACGACGGCCTCGGCCAGGATCAGCCAGCCAAAGGCCTCGACGGTCTTGGCGGCGCGAGTCTGTGCAGCGGGGCGCAGCAGTCGACTGAACATTTCGGAAAGCGTCGGGTTCGGCATGGCGGCTCCGGCAGCGGCGAGCGGGCGCTCGATGATCAAGCGTCACCGTAAAAAGCGGGAAACGCAAGCGCAGAAGGAAGTCGGGGGAGTCGATCGACTCCCCCGAACGAACTGCAACAGCTTCGATTCAGTTGCCGCTGTGCTGTGCTGGAACTTCCAAACATGCGGAGTGATTGCGTCTTCGCGTGACACCCAAGTGCGTGACCGGCTCGCCGCTACGGCGCAGGAATTGGTACGTTTCCCCTTTCTCGTTGTTCCCGCGTTCCAGCGCCGCGCTTGTATCTGCCGTGGCGCGTCCGACTCACGGGGATCGCTGCGGGATCCCCGGCCCCTTACAGGAGCGGAACATGGCCGAAGCGGATGAACTCCTGCCCCCGATCGAGATCCCTTGGAAGCTGGCGGCGACAACTCAGCCGCTGAGCGCCGACGAACCGGCCGAAACTGCGCTGTCGCTGTTTTTCTTCGAGCCCGACGACGAAACGCTGACGAGCCAGTTTCCCGACGACAAGCTCGTCTTTGTGAAGTTCACCGCAACGATTTCCCCGGCGTCTTTCCCGGCCGAGCTCTCGAGGGTCGCAGCAAGCTTTCTCGGCGAGGGCATTCCCTGCCTGCACCTGCTGCTCGACCTGAAGGTCCGCAACGCAGCCGGCGATCTCGGCACGATCCGCCCGTACTTCCACACCGCGGCGCCGCTGAACCGGCGGATGGTGCAGACCGGCGTCGTCGGCGTCGAGGCCTACGAGGGCGAAGCCGATGCGCTGGCGATCGGCAAGAGCGGCTCGCAGATGAATGAATCCCTGCGCAGCCACTCGAACACCCTGACGACGAGCGCGTCCGCGGGATTCAGCATCGGAGGCTTCGGGGCCAGCGGCTCGGTTCGCAATACGACGACCGACGTCGCCAGCGACCGCGCGGTGTCGCAGGTCGTCGATA
>Ga0105101_10001320_pt1 | contig 10785 bp, 7 predicted proteins | sample PPLLak21cMay2015_2_FD_87037 | JGI IMG/M metagenome (GOLD analysis project Ga0105101, IMG submission 87037) | Freshwater sediment microbial communities from Prairie Pothole Lake near Jamestown, North Dakota, USA - PPLs Lake P8 Core (1) Depth... | ecosystem: Environmental > Aquatic > Freshwater >...
TACAGGCGGTAATAATAGTTCCCGCGTTTTAATTGTCCAGGGCCCGTCAACCGATATTGACAAAACCAATCAATTGATGTCATCTATGCCTGCAGATCAGATAGAAGACCGCCTTATGGCTGAAATACACTACTACACGCCATGGAATTTTTGCGGATTGGAGGAAGATGCCAACTGGGGGAAAATGTTTTACTTCTGGGGGAAGGATTATCATTCCGCTACCAATCCTACCCGCAACGCGACCTGGGGAGAAGAAAGCGCAGTGGAAACCTATTTTCAATCAATGAAAACAAAGTTTGTTGATAAGGGAATACCGGTGATTCTGGGAGAATACGGTGCAATAAAACGCTCATCTCTTACCGGTGAAGATCTGACGCTTCATATTGCTTCAAGAGAATTTTATTATAAATATGTTACCAATGCAGCCGTTCGTCACGGCATGATCCCGGTTTATTGGGATAACGGCTATAATGGAAATAACGGTTTTGCATTATTTAACCGTAATACTGGTGCAGCCGTTGACGAGGGTGCACTGGATGCTCTTATAGAAGGCGCTAACCAAAGCACTTCGGTTGAAGAACAAAAAAAAACTGAGAATAATTCGGCAGTTAATTATATGAATGTTTTACCTAACCCGGTTTCATCTTCAACAAAGATTCAATTATTTCTTAAAGAAGCTGCACAGGTGAATATTTCTATATTCAATATTCTCGGACAAGAAGTGGCTGAGTTTAACGACTTAAATTATGGTCCGGGCACACATAGTGTAACATGGAATGCTGCTAAGCTGCCGGCAGGTACTTATTTCATCAATTTAAATATTGGTAAGCATACATTAATAAGGAAAGTTTTATTAATGAGATAATAAAAAAAGCAGCTAGAGTTTGTTCAACGAATATTCTACGAAGATTCAATCCTGCCGTTTCCCTTCGCATCTTATTTTTAAAAAGTTAATGAAAATCTGATCATTTGAACTGCCTAATTCAGTTAAGAAATATTCATCCGGCGAATGTTTAATTGTACTTTTTTAAGTACTTTTTGACGGTCGATAACAATAATAATAAGTGAGACTTACTTTAAGAGGGCTTAACATTTTGGAACCCTATTTCATTTTTTACATCCAAAAAAATCATGGGAGGAATAAATGAAAAGGAAAGAATTTATTAAATCCGGCTGTACATTGGGAATTTGCTCCTGTACGGGATTTTCTTTCATTACAAGTAGTGATTTAATCGCAAAATCTAACGGACTGTCTGAAGAGAAGGATTGGAGAATCGGATTTATACAAAGGCGTTTTGCGAAATTGCTTGATAATATGAATACAGCACTGGATGAACAATCCATGAGTAAAATCTTTGAGGAAGTGGGCAGGTTCTGTGCTGCGGAAAATTCTAAGGAGTTTGAAAAATTCAAAAATAACCTGGAAGGTTTTCTTGAAGAATCAAAGAAAATCTGGACCGATAATTTTGAGTACGATAAAGATACGCAGACAATACACTTGTACGGCAAAAAAGGTCTGGGCTGCGGCTGCCCGTTTGCCGATAAGGCAATAACACCGGCCGTTCTTTGTAATTGTTCAATCGGTTTTGCTAAGGAACAATTTAAAATTTTGCTGGGTAAACCGGTTGATGTAGCTGTTGAAGAATCGGTGCTGCGCGGCGGAGAAAGATGTACTTTTGAAATCCGGGTTAAGGAATAGAAGAAAGAGTTTATTTTGGATTTCTAATTTCGAATTTCGGATTTTCAGAATTAACTTGGATACAGATTCAATCTCATTCAATCCGCAATCCGAAATCCGCACTCCGAAATTAGAAGGTGAATTGTCTAAGAAAATATTCCCCTTTGATCTCAACAATATAGGGGTACATAAAATGAAAAATCTTTTTTTTCTGATATTAGTATTATCACTTCTCTGCAATAAATCCAGAAAATAAGTATGAAAAAATTAATTATATACCAGATTGATTCTTTTACAAAAGAAAAATTTAAAGGAAACCCGGCCGGGGTTGTTTTAAATGCGGATGGATTATCTGATCAACAGATGCAGATGATTGCAAGAGAACTGAACAATTCCGAAACAGCCTTTCTTTTTTCACCGGATGACAAAGATTGCGACGGAGTAATTAAATATTTTACGCCGAAGACCGAAGTTCCGACCTGCGGTCACGCTACAATTGCGGCAATGTATGCAAAAGCTGTTGAAGAAAAACTCGATTCATGCATACTCAGATATAAAACAAAAATAGGAATATTGCCTTTAGAAATAATTAAAAAAAATAATGATTATCAGGTCGTAATGACTCAAGGGAAGTTTGAATTGAGTGAAACACTTGGTATTGCAGTCATACAAAGAATATTATTTGGTTTAGGACTTACCGAAACCTACCTGGATGAAAGATGCCCCATTCAAATTGCTTCAACCGGGCATTCGAAAGTTATGATCGGAATAAAAAGCAGAAATAAGCTGAATAGTCTAAATCCTAATTTTCAGGCTCTGGCTGATTTGAGCGGACAAATTAAATGCAACGGGTATTTTGTTTTCACTTTTGATTCCGGGGATAAAAATGCACTAACCTGCGGAAGAATGTTCGCTCCGGCCATCGGAATAAATGAAGATCCGGTAACCGGAAATGCAAACGGTCCTCTAGGTGGTTACCTAATAAAAAACAAAATCATTGAAACAAAAAGCGGCTTTTTCGGATTTTATGGAAAGCAGGGAGAAGCAATGAATCGGTTGGGGATAGTCAATGTAAAAGTAAAGATTGAAAGCGGTAATCCTTCATTAATTCAAATAAAAGGAGATGCCGTTATGGTTTTTAGAACTGAAATTGAGATGTAAAATTTCCGATAATATTTGAGTAAAGGAAATTAAAAATGAAATTAATTGATATTAAAAGAAAAGATGATGAACCTCCATTTGCAACAGAAACTTTAGGATGGAAATACCACCACGTCGGTATTCCTACAAAAAAATCAATTCCGGGCGAAAGGTATATTCTTCATTTGAAAATGTATGTATCGGGTTTTGAAACAAGTCCGTTTGGCATCGAATGGATGAGATTTGAAAAAGATTCTCCTATATCGGATTTGGTTAAAACTGTACCGCATGTTGCTTTTGAAGTTGAAAATATAGATGAGGTGTTAAACGAATACTCTTTTGAATTAATCTCCGCACCGGGTATTCCTTCCGAGGGTGTAAGAGCTGCAATGATTATACACAACGGCGCCCCGGTGGAGTTGATAGAATTTAACAGGTTAAAGTAGTTTAAGCAGAACTTTTATAATAAGAAAGTCGCCGAAGGTCGTCAGACTCCGTAGAGTTCGTAGAATCCGTTAGATTCTACGGAATCTAACGATCTGTCGGACTCTACGAGCGAACCTCGCCAAAGGCGGGATTAAGATAGAGCAGAGAATCTAACCCGCTAAAGAATATGCTATAAATTTTGTCTTTTCTTATTTTTATAACTGACATTATTAATCACTTTAATTAACATAATTTTTAGAGATGGGGCTTCAGTGCAAAATAATATCGGTTTTGATAACGATAAATATTTAGTAGAACAAACGGATGAAATTTTAAAAAGAGTTCAGCGTTTTAATAATAAATTATACCTTGAATTTGGCGGAAAGCTTTTATTTGACTACCATGCCGCCCGTGTGCTTCCGGGATTCGATCCTAATGTTAAAATGAGGCTGCTTCAAAAGCTGAAAGATGATATTGATATTATTCTGTGTATTTATGCGGGCGATATAGAACGTAAAAAAGTACGTGCAGATTTTGGAATAACATATGACGTGGATGCTCTTAAAACAATTGATGATTTCCTTGAGTGGGGAATGGAAATTGAAACAGTTGTCATTACACGTTTTGAAAATCAGCCTTCCGCACTGACATTTAAAAATAAACTTGAGCGTCGGGGGATTAAAGTCTATACCCATCGATATACAAAAGGCTACCCGACAGATGTTGATTTAATTGTCAGCGATGAAGGGTACGGCGCTAACAACTATATTAAAACAACTAAACCCATTGTAGTTGTTACCGGTCCCGGTCCCGGAAGCGGAAAGCTTGCAACCTGCCTCAGTCAGCTTTATCACGAATATAAAAAAGGTATTAAAGCCGGATTCGCTAAATTCGAAACATTTCCGATCTGGAATCTGCCTTTGAATCATAAAGTTAACGTAGCTTATGAAGCAGCAACTGTTGATTTAAAGGATGTCAACATGATCGACCACCACCATCTTGAAGCTTACAACATTAAAACTATAAACTACAACCGCGACATTGAGGCATTTCCTTTACTTAAAAGAATTATTGAAAAAATTACAGGCGGAGAATCATTTTATAAATCTCCCACCGATATGGGCGTAAACCGTGCCGGTTTCGGAATAGTAAATGATGAAGCAGTGCAGCAGGCCGCACATCAGGAAATAATAAGGCGTTATCTCCGATGTGCAACGGAATATGCATTAGGCCTTATTGATGCTGAAACCGTTCAGAGAGCCGAAATGATTATGGATAACATAGGTGCAAAGATCGAAGATAGAAGAGTAGTTAACGCTGCTAGGGAAGCAGCTTTAATGGGCGAAAAGAAAAATAAAGGTAATGAAGGAATTTTTGTGGGCGCTGCTATTGAATTAAAAGATGGTACTATAGCTACAGGCAAAAATTCGCCTATAATGCATGCTGCTGCAAGTCTTGTTCTAAATGCTGCCAAGCATTTAGCAGGTCTTCCCGATAATTTATTCCTCCTTCCTAAAAATATTATGGACTCCCTGAATTATCTAAAAAAAGAGGTGTTAAGAGGGAAGGGAGTAAGTCTTGATCTGGAGGAAGTTTTAATTGCACTAGGCATAAGCGCAATATCAAATCCGGCCGCACAGATGGCTCTTGAAAAACTAAAGGAAATGAAGGGATGCGAAGTTCACATTACTCACATTCCGACACCGGGAGATGAAGCCGGGCTGAGAAAACTCGGTGTGCATCTAACCTGCGATCCCGATTTTTCATCTAAAAGTCTGTTTATTAATTGAATTTTTTTTAGTGATTGAACTGAAAGATGGATGTAAATTTCGGATCCGTGAAGGTTCTACTAAGCTGCTAAACGTCAGAATTTTAAAGCAACTTTTCGGAAAAAATAAATTTCACTTGACATAACGGAAGTTGAGTATCTTGATTTATATGAAATTCTTTGTGAAGTTAACCGAAAAAATCTCCATTACATGGTGATAAATAACTTAGATTTTAATTAAAGATTATAGATTTAAATAATTATATAAAAAGAATTTATGAGTTTCTATTTCCGTCTTATTCTATTATTATTTTCCGTGTGGATTTTAGAGCAAACCTCCTTTAGCCAGCCTGAAGATGTTAATCCGCAACTGATGTTGAATGAAAAAGGGTACTATGAAATGCAAGGTCTTAACGTGATGCTTTTTGATGATTTTTATCCTGAAGGTCATCAAGGAGGATTAACAATAATTCAGAACGGCAGCCGGGTGGCAGCCAATGGCGATATAAGGCTTGAGCAGGCGCCGGGACAGTGGTCTCCGGTTCCTTCCTTGGGTAAAAAAAGTGTTGATAGAAATAACGGAATAATCAGCGTTAAACTTTCATATCCCGATTCAGCCAAAAATAAAAAGGGTTTTAATCCGATCGATTATCCCGAATTACAATTTACATACACCATCAAAACCGAAGCAGTCGGGAATAGTATAAAATTGACCGTTGATCTTGAAGAACCGCTGCCGTGCGATTGGATCGGTAAAGTTGGTTTTAACCTGGAGCTGTTTCCCGGGATCTATTTTAATGAACATTACTTGATGGATAATAAACCAGGAATATTTCCTCTTACATTTAATGGCCCGGTAATTTTAGGATCAAAAGGGGATTTACAGATTACTTCATTAGGAGTTGGGAAAGAATTAATTATTGCAGATGGAAATCCTCTAAAAAAAATTTTAATCACCAGTAAGAAAAATGAACTGGAATTACTTGACGGCAGGGCATTTCATAATAACGGCTGGTTTATTGTGCGGTCGAATATCCCCCGGGGAGCATCCGCAAATGCAATTGAATGGATTATTTCTCCTAATGTAATTCCAAATTGGAAATATAAACCTGTTATCCAGGTTTCACAGGTCGGATATCACCCTAATCAGGAAAAGTTTGCAGTTATTGAGCTGGATAAAAATACAGAGAACTTTGAATCTGTAAAGCTGCTGAAAATTAATAAGGACTCAATTGTATCCGTTCTAGAAAATAAAAGCGCATCGGCATGGGGAAATTTTCTAAGGTATAAATATTTACGATTTGACTTCAGCAGTATAACCGAAGAGGGAATTTACAAAATCAAATATGGAGAAATCGAATCGAATGAGTTTCAAATTAAAAAGGATATTTTCAGCAGGCATGTCTGGCAGCCGACCTTAGAATATTTTCTGCCTGTGCAAATGTGCCACATGAGAATCGAGGACAGGTATAAAGTCTGGCACGGGCTCTGCCATATGGATGATGCTCTAATGGCGCCTCTCAATCATAATCATTTTGACGGCTATTATCAGCATGGGTCTGCTTTAACAAAATTTGACTCCGGCGAGCATATCCCGGGCCTTAACATCGGCGGGTGGCATGATGCCGGCGATTACGACTTAAGGATTGAATCCCAGGCAAGAACAGTTTATAAGCTTTCGCTCGCTTATGAGTTTTTTAAAAATGATTACGATGAAACAACAATTAATCAGCAGACAAGAACCGCCGATCTTCATAAACCCGACGGGATTCCGGATATACTGCAGCAAATTGAACACGGACTGCTTTCAATCGTCGGCGGATATGAATCAATGGGGAGATTGTACAGGGGAATTATTTCTCCGACATTAAAGCAATATGTTCACCTTGGTGATGCCGCGGCTATGTCGGATAATCTAATCTATAAAGAGAATGAAAAAGATCCCATTTTTAATAGGGAATTGCCGAAAGACGACAGGTGGGTTTTTACCGAAATAAATCCAAGAAGGGAACTTTACACGGCTCAGGTACTTGCATTTGCAAGCATGATTATGAAAGAATATAACCCCGTCTTATCCGGGAAATGTTTACAAATTTCAGAAAAGATTTTCCTTAATGATTCCTCAGGTTTTTTGAAAAACAAAATCAATACAGCCGCAGAGCTGTATCTCGCAACGTCCAAAAAAGAATATGAAAAAATAATTTTGGAAAATGCAGATTCCATCAGCAGCAGCATAGCTTTTTTCAGCGAAGTAATCGGAAGAGTCACTAAAAAATTAAACAATAAAGATTTCACGGAAAAAATGGAATATGGAGCACGGCAGTCGTTTCAACTAACTGCCGAAGTACAGAAAGAAAATCCCTACGGTGTTCCGTATAAACCTTTTATATGGGGGGCAGGATGGGGGATCCAGGAATTCGGAGCAGGACAGTTATTTCTCCATCTAGGTTTCCCGGAAATTTATTCAACAGAGTATGCGTTCAATGCAATGAACTTTGTTCTGGGATGTCATCCCGGTGAAAATACTGCTTCATTTGCTTCAGGTGTCGGAGTTAATTCTTTAACAGTCGCTTACGGTGTAAACAGGGATGAATGGTCCTACATTCCGGGCGGAGTTGCAAGCGGCATTTCATTAATCCGGCCGGACCTTCCCGAACTGAAAGTCTGGCCGTATCTCTGGCAGCAGACTGAATATATTATAGGCGGAGGAGCATTAGATTATATGCTGCTGGTAATGGCAGCAGATTATTTATTAAATAAAAAAACGGAATAATCTGAAAAATTTTTATACCATTTTTATAATTATTCTTTATTCATGTAAAAGGACGGGGGCATATGAAAGGGAAAATCTATTTAATAGATCTTCTATCAATATTTATTACAATTGTTTCCTTTACCGGTAACGGATTCTGCCAAGGGATTAATTTGGATAAAGAGAATATGAAACAAAAAGATCTTATCCACAAAGTAAAAACGGCAATGTTTATCATGCAGCGGGCAACATGGGAGCAGGGAGTTGCAATGCAGGCGATGCTGGAATTAGGAGAGGAAGAACTTGTTATATTAATGGCGAAGGATGCAGTGCTGCGTCAATCCCCGGATGGCAGACTTGCAATGCTCGGCGAGGAGTTTGCATTAAGCGACGCTGCTTCGCCGGGCGAAGCGGTTTTGTGGGCCGCTAAAAAAACCGGCGATTCAACATTGATGAACGGCTTTAATAAAATGCTCGATTATATTTTAAATAAAGCGCCGAGAGATAAGAACGGAATCATTTATCATTTTACAAATGTTCCCCAGATATGGAGCGATATAATTTATATGCTTCCGCCGTTCTTAGCAGCGGCCGGAAAATATAATGAAGCCGTTAAGCAAATTGAAGGAGCGCGAAGCTATTTGTGGAATCCTGATAAGAAATTATTATCTCATATGTGGGATTGTGAAAAAGGGGAATTTGTCAGAAAAGATTTTTGGGGAGTAGGAAACGGATGGTCCGCTGCCGGTATAACAAGAGTAATTTTTGCTCTTCCTGAATCAATGCAGACCGAGAAAAAGAAACTTATAGGATATGCAAAAGATATCATCGACGGCTGTTTGGCTTACATGCGGAATGACGGATTGTTCCATAATATTGTCGATAATCCTGATTCTTTTATTGAAACTAATTTATCCCAGATGCTTGCCTACTCCATTTACAAAGGAATAAAAGGAGGCTGGCTTGATAAGAGTTATAAAGAAAAAGCAGATAAAATGAGAGAAGCTGCTCATAAAAAAGTTGATGAATTAGGATTAGTTCAGGGTGTCTGCGGATCACCTGAATTTGATCATCCAGGAACTGCAACTGAGGGGCAGGTCTTTTTTATTTTAATGGAAACAGCTTATAATGAATTGATCATTCAATAAAAGGTGTAATTCTGAATAACCATATGATTATTAGACTGAGTTGGAATAATCTCCCGTTTTTAACAGGAACATTTAAGATCAGAGATTTATGGGAGAAAAAGGATATCGGAAAAACAGATATTAACTTCAGCCGGAATATTCCTCCTCATGATGTTGTCTTAATAAAACTAACGCCTGTTAAATAGGAAATATCTTGAAGCAAAAAGTAAAAATCGGAATTGTGGGGATGGGCTTTATTGCAGATTTCCATTTTAAAGCATTTAAAAAGAATTCCGATGCTGAAATAATCGGAATGACCCAGGATTTTTACGGTGATAAAAATAAAATGGAACAAATGCGGAAGCAGCTGCACAGAAAATGTGCGGAATGGAAGATAAAAGCGTACAATAATTTTGATGAAATAGTTAAAGATCATAATATTGATGCACTTATTATAGGAAGCATAAATCCTTATCATTTTGAACAAATAAAAAAAGGTTTGGCAAATAACAAGCATCTTCTTGTTGAAAAACCTGTTGTTACCGACTTCTCACATCTTAAAATTATTAAAGAACTCAGCGCAAATAGCAAGCTGAAAATTTTTCCTGGTCATAACTTTGTTTATAGAAATGCATTAATAAAAGCCAAGGAATTGATTGATAAAGGAAAACTGGGAAAAATTATTCAAGGTTCATTCATTGTCACCCATACAATTAGTAAAGCTCATTCAACAGGCTGGCGTGCGAAAAAGGAACTTTCATTCGGAGGCGCCCTGATGGACAGCGGGCATCATGTTGTTTATCAGTCAATTTATCTTTTAGGAAAGCCGGCGAAGCTTCAGGCATTTAAATCAAAAATGATTTTAAAACATATGGATGGGGAAGACACCGCGCAGATTAATCTTCTTTATCCGGATGATTCTGTGGCAGTAATTATGCAGTCTTGGGGATCTAATTTCGGAAGAAGCATTAATGGAATCAGGATATTCGGAAATAAAGGCGAATTGGCGGTAACCGATGCGCTCTATTTTAATGGTGAAAAAATTGAACCGGATGTAGATTACGAAAATTCTTTCGTCAACCAGGCAAAAGCTTTCACAGATTTTATTCTGTATGATAAACAGCCGCTCTCAGATCTGAACGATGCGGAAGATACACTAAAAATTATTTACGCCGCATATGAAAGTGCCGAAAAAGATCTTGTTGTGAAATTATAATCACTTATTTTAGAAATATAATTGTAAAAAATATAGAGAGGAAAAGTCCATTGAAAAAATTATTAACATTTGGGATAGTATTATTGTTTTTGAGCGGTTTATCCTTTGCTCAATCACCCGTGCCGGATAATGCAGTGCTTGAAAAGATAGCGGATGGTTTTGATTTTGTTGAAGGTCCTGTATGGGATGATACATTGGGTCTGCTTTTTTCGGATCTTCAAGGAAATGCAATTTATAGATGGACCGAGGAGGACAGCGCTGTTATTTACCTGAGTCCGTCGGCAAATTCAAACGGACTTGCATATGATTCATCAGGGCAGCTGATAATAGCTCAAACCGGTTTGCGTAGAGTTGCACTTCAAGATTCTAACGGTACAATTGTTTCTATAGCCGATACATTCGACGGAAAAAAATTAAACAGCCCAAACGACCTGGCAGTTAAATCAGACGGCTCAATCTTTTTCACCGATCCGCCTTTTAATATTCCCAGCGGCCAGCAGCAGGAATTATCTTTTTCCGGAATTTTTAGAATAAGTCCTTCCGGGGACCTTCAGCTTCTGGACAATACGTTGAATCTACCCAATGGAATTTGTTTTTCTCCCGATGAATCGAAACTTTATGTGAATAATTCACAGGCAAGAGTAATTTATGTTTGGGATGTTGAAGATTCCACAATAA
>Ga0105101_10001321_pt1 | contig 10784 bp, 6 predicted proteins | sample PPLLak21cMay2015_2_FD_87037 | JGI IMG/M metagenome (GOLD analysis project Ga0105101, IMG submission 87037) | Freshwater sediment microbial communities from Prairie Pothole Lake near Jamestown, North Dakota, USA - PPLs Lake P8 Core (1) Depth... | ecosystem: Environmental > Aquatic > Freshwater >...
CGAAGCTTTATTCGGCGATGAAAGATTTATGGTAACTCTAAATATGACTGAATATCAAAATGAATATAATACCTCCCGTTTAATTGGAGCTGATCCGGGCTTGGTCGGATATGGTGAAGGCGGAGCGCTCAGCGAACCTGTGCGAAGAAGACCTTACTGTGTCGTGCTGCTGGATGAAATTGAAAAAGCAAATGCATCGGTATTAGATCTTTTTATGCAGATTTTCGACCGCGGTATGCTCCAGGATGCCGACAGAAGAAACATCGATTTTTCAAACACTACTATTTTTATGACTTCTAATCTTGCTTCCGATATTCTTTTCCAGAAATATAATGATGGTATGACTTCGCCGGATGATCTGCTTGAAGAGCTCAGGCCTTATATGAATCAATATTTCAGGCCTGAATTTTTAGGTAGAGTAAAGCCCATTGTTTTTCTACCATTAAATCATGATGTAATGAAGCCGATCGTTGAAATGAAACTGAATAAAATTAAAAAGAGATTGCTTGAAAACCGAGGGCTTGAAGTGGAATTCAGTGAAGACATAATTGAAGAGATTGTAGAATCCTGTACAAGAGCAGAGACAGGAGCAAGAAATATAGATGCAATTGTTGACCGCAGGCTAGCCCCGGAAATTTCGGCGCAGCTGCTCGGTTTTATGGCGGAAGGGAAAAGTCCTTCTAAGCTTTCTGTCTCAGCGTCGGATGAAGGTTCATTTAAATATAACTTTTCATAAGATTTTCAGAATCATCTTTTTAATTCTGCTAATGCATCTTGAGAACCCAAAATTTTAGTTGTTCACCAATAGAGGTAAAGAATGGTTGATTATAAGCATAACCAGCCCTACTATGAACTTCATTTGTCAAACCTGAAAGACGGAACCGTTAAAGTTTTGTCGTTCGAAGGAGAAGAAGAAATATCCAGCCTTTTTGAATACAGGATAGATCTAATTTCTGAAGATCCTGAAATTAATGCATCGGATGTACTAAACAACACCGCTGCATTTATCTTGAACCGCGGAGATGAAGATCCGATAAAAATACATGGGATCATTTCTAATTTCGAACAGTTTGGCAAAACAAGCAACTATGTGTTTTATAGGGCAGTTCTTGTCCCCCAGGTATGGAGACTGAATCTTGTTTTCCAGAACGAAGTTTATCAGCATGTCGATATCGGCAAAATAATTGAAATGATGATGGAGGATATCGGATTATCAAAGCAGAATTTTAAGATTGATTTAAAGAATAATTACCCGGAGAAAGAGTATTTAGTACAGTACCGGGAATCTAATCTTAATTTTCTTAACCGGAGGACGGAACATTACGGGATTTATTATTATTTCGAGCATACCGGGGATAAAGATGTAATTGTATTTACAGATTCCAACAATAAACTTCCGTCCGTTCCGTCGGAAGGAGATATAGGGTATAATATAAATAAAGACCCTTTCAGTGAAAAAGAATCAATTTCCGAAATTACATGCAAAGAAAAAGTAGTAACAGGGATGGTTCAGCTTAAAGATTACAATTATATGTTTCCCGAAAAACAATTAATGGGTCAAAGCCAGATTGATGAACATCCCGGTTTATATTACGATTACGGAGATGATTTTGAAAATGAAAATGATGCCGAGTTTCTTGCTAAAGTTAGAAATCAGGAATTTTTATGTGGAAGTAAAATATTTCACGGGAAAAGCGACTGCCGTTATTTTTCCGCAGGATACAAATTCAAGATTGAAAAACATTACCGTGAAAGCTGGAATTCCGAATATTTAATAACGAAGATCAATCATAGGGGAAATCAGCAGGGATTATTCGGAATGCTGCCGAATTCATCAAAACTTCTTCCTACTTACGAAAATAGTTTTACTGCAATACCTTCTGAAATTGAATTCCGTCCTTCAAGAAAAACCCCCGTGCCGAAGATTACAGGAATAATGAGCGCGAAAATTGATTCGGGCGGAGATGATATTCTTATTGACGATCACGGCAGATACTTTGCTAAAATGCATTTTGATTTGAGCGATAAAAATAATGGAGAAGCTACTCTTCCGATCAGGCTGACGCAGCCGTATTCAGGGGCTGGTTATGGAATTCACTTTCCGAATCACGGCGATACCGAATTGCTCTGGGCTTGTGTAGACGGAAATGTTGACAGGCCGATCGGAATAGGTACCATTCCTAATCCATCAAATGCTTCTCCGTCAATCGATGCTAACAGAACACAAAACGTAATTCGCACGGCTGGCGATAACGAAATTATAATGGAAGATAAAGCAGGTTCGGAAGGTATACGACTGAAAGATAAATATGGGAATGAGATTTTTATGGATGCGGTAGCTGGGACTATCCGGCTTTATTCTCCCTCTCATGAATCCTCTTTTACAATCGGTAAGAGTCATGAATTTCTTTCTCTAAGTGATTTTAAAATAAATGCCGCCGGTGATTATGATGCTGAAGTTAAAGGTAATCAGACAATAACCATTGGTAAAAACTTAATGAATATAATTAATGGGGATCATTCTACATGGTATAAAGGAGCTCACAAATTGAATGTAGACGGAATTACATCAAATACTCACGTCGGAATAGTAATAGATAATTTCGGCGGCGGTAAAAGTTCAAATTTTGTAGGGGGCTCTGTTGATTACTATGCTGCATATAAGAGACAATATAACCTTAGTTATGAATATAAAAGATCAGCGGGAAAAGTTATTGCAAGGGGTACGGCTAAAGAGGATAAAGAATTAAAGGATGAAGTAAAAATTGATTCGGCAGTTCAAACTAAAATAATTGGTGGCGGTGGAACCTCCGATATTTCAAAGGTAGTTTTAAATGATGATAATGTGTTTATTAGTTGCGAAAATAGTAAAATAATTGTGGAGAAGAGCGGAGATATAAGTATTATAAGTAAAAAAGCTATAATGGTGTCAGCGGAAGGGGAGATCTACATTACATCCAAAAGCGGAAAGCCTGTTGTACTAAAGACGGACGACGTTAAGGTTCAAGCAGCTTTAAAAAGCAAAAATTTAACCGTAGAAAAATCATAATCAAAAAATTCTGCAAAACAAGAAAAACTTATCATGGAAGTCCTAAACCTCACCTCCTTTACATTTGCTTACATTAACGGCCGGATTAATTTTCCCAGACATTCACTTACATATATTGTGAAAGGGACATTTGAATTTAAACCAGACCAGAATGCAGTTATTGCCGGTAAACAATTGTTCCCGTCAGGCGATGAATTTTATCCTGAAGATAAGGAAATGCTGGGAGCTCCGAGATACCCTTCAGACTTTGCTTACTTTAAGCCAAGAGCAGATATTTTGTTAGTTGGGAAATTTCATTCGCCTCAGGAGCAAAAGGTTTATTCATCTAATGTAAAATTCCAGTTTGGATCCAAAACAAAAATTTTAAATGTCTCTGGGAACAGGTATTGGACAGGAGGATTTGCAAATAATCCTATGACTAATCCTGAGCCGTTTTCCGAATTAGAATTAAGATATGAAAATAGTTTTGGAGGAATCGACTACAAGAAAAATCCTGTCGGAAAAGGGCTTGATAAAATAGAAATAAAAACCGGAGAGAAATATATCCCGGTTCCAAATATTATTTATAAAGATGAACATGTCTCATCACCTTCTGTCAGGCTTGAACCGGCCGGATTTGGTCCCATAGGCCAGACTTGGGTGCAGAGAACTTCAAAGCTTGGTTCGTATAAAGGAAATTATATGCAGGAAAGGTGGCCCTGGTTCCCAAAAGATTTTGACTGGGGATATTTCAATGCTGCTCCGCCCGACATGCAGATCAATGGATATTTAAAAGGAGATGAAAAAGTTTTTTTTGAAAATATGCACCCGATTTATACGCAATATCATTCACAGCTGCCTGGATTAACTGTCAGGTGTTTTATTACTGTCTACGGCAATAATAATCCAAATGATAAAAGTGAAGAGAACTTCAAAGAAATAAAAATGAACCTCGATACTTTATGGATCGATATGGAAAATGAGAAGCTTGTGCTTGTATGGCGCGGTGTATCGGATGTACAAAATGAAGATTTTGAAGAGATTAAAAATATTTTTATAGTATCTGAAAAACTTGGAGAACAGCTTAAGACCGTGCTGTATTATAAGGATCTCCTGGAAAAAGAATTATCGGAACCAGAGGAAGAGATCATCCGGGAAAAACCTGTGGAATCGGATGATGAAGATAAATTAAAACTGGAAAAAGAACTTGCCGAAGCTGATGAACAAATGAGAGCTTCTTTAATTGAAGCGGGACTTGATCCTGACAATCCTGTTCCCAGCGCCGAAGATAGGGAAAAAGAAGCAGAAATATTAAAGCAGCTGGGAATAGAAGATGATATAAAGACAATACCTTTAACCCGAAAACTATTGATTGAACGTGCTAATAGAAAAGAAAGTTTTGAGGGTGAGGACTTAAGAGGACTTGATTTATCAGAACTTGATTTAAATGATTTAAATTTTAAAAATGCAATTCTGTCCGGTGTTTCATTGAAAAATTCTAATATTGCCAACTCCGACTTTTCAGGAGCCAATTTATCAAATGCGGACCTTACTGGAGCAGATTTGAATAATACTTTATTGAAGGATGCAGACTTGACAGATGCGTTTCTGGTTAAATCAAATCTTACAGGCGCACTTATTGAAGAGGCTGTTTTTGAAAATGCAAAAATGAACAGTGCTTTATTAGATGAAGTAAAAGGTAAAAACGCATTCTTTACCGGGGCAGATTTAAGTGAAGGAAGTTTTGTAAAAGCTGATTTCCCGGGTGCTGATTTTTCAAAAAGCTTATTGAATAAAGCAAATTTCCAGGGATCAAATCTTTCCGGAGCATCTGTAGAAGGCGCTTCCGGAATCCGTACAAATCTGTCCATGACCGATTTAACCGGGCTTAAAGCATCCGGCAAATGTAATTTTTCACTAGCTTCCTTTCAAAATTCAAAAGGTCAGGAATCGATTTGGGAAAATGCCGATTTGACAGGATCTGATTTTTCTTTCAGTGAAATGGAAGGAGCAAACTTTTCATCTGCTAAGCTGGAAGGGGCTAATTTATCTGCATCAAATATGAAGTTTGCAAGGTTTGCAAAAGCAAATCTCACTAATGCGGTGTTGACAAAAATGAATCTGTTTCAGGGAAGTTTAGAAAAAGCAAATCTTACCCGAACCGATTTCAGCGGTTCCAATTTGTATGCAGTTGAATTCCTCGACTCGATTATAAAAGCAACCAGGTTTACGCTTGCTAATCTAAAAATGACCAAACTTTCGAACAGGAATTCTTAATGGATACGGTTTTATCGAGGGAAGAAATAATTGAAAAATTGAAATCCGGGGAAGTACTTGAAGACATAGTTATTTCGGAACTGGATTTAAGCGGATTAAACTTAAAAGGCGCCAGATTTAACCGGGTGACATTAAGTAAGGTTAATTTTTCTAAAGCTGATTTACAAAACTCAGAATTTAAGGAAGCATTATTTGATCAGATAGATTTCCGGGGAGTTAACCTTAGCTATGCTGATCTTTCAGAAGCTATTATTGTAAATTCAAATTGCGAAGGCGCTACATTTTCGAAAGCTGTTTTTTCGGAAGCCATGTTCTTCGCGGAAAAAATTCCTCAAAAGGATTTGTCGAAAGTAGAAGTTTCATTTGAAGAACTTGGATTTTTGCCTTTTGAGCTGGAAGATCTTAAACTTTTGGAAATTGCAGGATTTTCTTACGGAAAGGCTATTCTGAAAAATGCTGATTTTTCGGAAACAGTATTAAACAATGTACAGTTTGAGAAAGCCGAGCTTGACGGATGCTTTTTTATTAAAAGCAATTTAAGCATGGCTGAATTTGTAGATTGTTCATTGGAGAATGTTAAGTTCGATAACAGTATCTTAGAAAATACTTTGTTCAAAAACTGCGGTTTGCATTCGGCAGTATTTAATAGTTCCGGGTTAAAAGGAGCAACATTTTTGTCTGCAAAACTAAATGAAAATACAGATTTCAGCGGAGCATTATTCGAAGAAACTAAATTCAGAGAAATTAATTTTACATCATTGCGGAAGAAACTCCCTAAAGATCTCTCTGATTGTGAGTTCATAAAATGTAACCTGGAAAATTTTGATCTATCCAACCGAAACCTGGATAATACAGATTTCAGCGAAACCAACCTGGGAAAAGTTTTATTTGAAAAATCTGACTTAAGAGGGGCAAAATTTAAAAAATGCCTGCTGAAAAAAAATAATTTCAGCGGAATTGAACTTAGCGAGGCTGACTTTTCAGAAGCTGATCTGGAAGAAGCAGTGTTTGCCGGATGCAGACTGACCGGAACTGATTTTTCAAAAGCCAATTTAAAAAAAGCAGATTTCAGCAAATCGATTTTAAAAGAAGCGGTTATATCAGATGCAGATCTCTCTCATGCATTATTTTCTGAAACCATAATAGATTATTGTGAATTAACAGGGTCTGAGATAAATAATATAAATCTGAACAATGCAAAAATTAATAACACTGATTTTCAGGGTGTAGACTTAACCAAGGCATTAATAAAGAAAACAGATTTTATTTTGTGCAATATGAAAAAGGCAAATCTTTCAGGCATGGATTTATCCGGCTGTAACTTAACCGACTCCGATTTAACCGAAGCAAATCTTAAAAAAGCAAATCTTAATAATGCAATCTGTACTCAGGTTAATTTTAAAAAAGCAAACCTATCGGGAAATACATTTAAACGCTCCATCTGCCAGACGGCTGATTTTACTGAAAGTAATCTGGAAGGCGCGGATTTTTCAGGATCAGATTTGCGTTTTTCCTGTTTTGTAAAAGCGATACTTAAAAAAACGAATTTTACTAAATGTTTATTGGATCGTGCGGAATTTGTTGATGCAGGCTGCAGTGAAGCTGTATTTCGTGATGCTAATATTCCTTTCTCCGATTTTTCCCGGGCTGTATTATTAAAAGCTGATTTATCAGGTGCAGATTTAACACAAGCTGTTCTTCATAGAATTGATGATAAATCTGCCGACTGGACCGGTTCCAACAGGAAGAGGGCAGAATATACAGATAAAGATCTTGCAGAAGCCGAAGAATGGAGACCACCTAAGTCAACCAGACAGTAAGCGGTAGGGAGTAATCGGTAATCAGATATCGGTAGTCGGAAAAACAATTGAGTTAATAAAGAAATCCATTTAGGAGGAAATAATGGTTTCAATTTTTGAAGATATTCCTGTAAAGCAGCTTGCCAGATATTTTGGCCCTGCTATAGTTTTAGATTTAAATAAAGAAGGAACTCAAGCCTTATTAGGATTCGAAAAAGGAGAAGAGAAAATTGAAGCGTGGGGAAAAATAATGCTTTCTTTTTCGCAAAACCTCTCCTTTGGTGATGTTGTTTTAGCTGTAGGGGAGGAAATTAATGAGATTTATATTTTAGGATTGCTTAAATCATCAGCATCTCCCACCGAAACAAGATTAACAACTGCGGATGGGTCATATGCTTTTATAAAGAAAAATAATTCGGAAGAAAAAATTCTGATAAATTCAAGAGATGGTGAGACGATTTTCGAATACGATTCCTTATCTGGGAAAAGCAGGCTAAATGTTCGATCCGGTAATCTTGAGTTCGCTTCCAATGGAAATATCAGTTTTTTTTCGGAGGGAAATATCAACTTTAAAAGCAAGCAGTTCATTGAAATGGAAAGCAGTCACGGTATCCGGATATCTCTAAAGGATGTAATTGGTAAAATTTTATCTTCGATCTCCCTTAATCCTAGAAAAATAAAAATGAACAGTCCGGGCTTGAACATTGCCTCTCAGAAGGCAGAAATTCAGATAGAAAATTCCAGATTTATCGGGAGTAATTTTTCAGCGACTTTGAAGAATATCAAAGTAGCCGCCGGAAGAGTTGAAAGCATAACAAATGATATTATCAGCAGAGCTAAAAATGTTTATAACGACGTTGAAGAACTTATTCAGGTGAAAGCAGGAAGAATAAGAACCCTGGTAAAATCAACTTTGCACATTAAATCGAAAAATTCATATCTCAGGTCCGAAGAAGATTTTAAAGTGAACGCAGAAAAAATTCACCTTGGATAAGAATTATATGTTATGGAAAATCTTCATTCAATCATTCATCACCAAAAATAAATATAAGTTAGTTTTTTATGCCTGCAATTTTTCCCGCATCGACTAAAGGAGGGGGACAGTGTTTCGGCATGCCGGATGTCTGTCTTACTCCAGCGCCGCCCGCACCGCCGGTGCCTGTTCCGTATCCGAATACAGGGATGGTCAATCAGGCCAAGAAGACCTCCGCGAAAGTTAAATTTGCCGGAAAGGAAGTAGTAACAAAAAAATCTGAAATGTCCCGTTCGATGGGGGATGAAGCAGGTTTGAATAAAGGAGTTATGTCCGGAATGAATATGAGCAAAGTGATATATAAGAAAGGAAGTTCAAAAGTTAAAGTTCAGGGAGATCAATGCATCCATTTAACATCAATGACCGGACATAACGGCACCAATGCCAATATGCCTGCAGGAGCTCAGGTTGCACCGAGCCAAACTAAAGTAATTATATCACCATAATTGATGCTTTTGAAATTTCTTGCAATAAAGTTTTTACATGCTGTATGGCTGGTGATTTCATTCATTCCATCTATATTATTCAATATAATATATCACCCTATTGCAAGGAAATTATCACGGAGGCATCTTCCTGAAGCAGCCAACCGAATCGGACTTGTTCATTCTGAATCGAAGCTTCGTTCCGGATTCGGCCAGTTAACTGGAGTAATAAACAATCATAATATTGTTGTTAAACCGGATGAAAATGCCAAGGTTATTACTTTTCTTAAAAATGAAACGCCATTACTTCTTTGGACTGAAAAATCAATAGATCGACCTAACGGGAAAATAATCGAATTCAAAACAAATGATTGGATATTTAATTCAATTTTCAAAACTCAAAGAGCTTCCAAAAATTTTGCACAAAAACTAAAAGATTCTCCCGATCTAATTAATTCTTTTAATCATTTTTACCTCGATTGGATTTGGAGCATAAGTTCAATATATGTTTCGGATCAAGCTATTTATTGTGACTTCAATTATGGACATCCTTTTTTTTCATACATCCCTGCATCATCAGTAGAGAAAATAGTTAATGATATGGTAAGGTTAGCGGATCAAATAGATTCGGCCAAATAACAGATAAATAAATAAAGATTTGTAGCAAATGGAAGAAACAAAACACTGCCCTTACTGCGATGAAATAATCAGGGCTAACGCAATTAAATGTAAACACTGTGGCAGTATTCTGACAGACCATGCCGTACCGACAGGAGAAATTACCCCCGAATCCCAGGTTAGAGCAGCTCTTGCGAACAGGTTTGAAATTCTTGAGGAAGTAGGAAGAGGCGGTATGGCCTCGGTTTATAAAGCTGTACAAAAAAATCTAAACCGTACAGTAGCTCTGAAGGTTATTCACAAAAACCTTGTTCATTATAAAGAATTTTTGGAAAGATTTCACCGTGAAGCGCAGCTTTCCGCCTCGCTGAATCATCCTAATATTGTAACGATATATGATCAGGGATCGGAGAACGGAATTCATTATATCTCGATGGAATTCCTGGAAGGAATGGATCTGCATCATATTATCCGGGATAAAGGAAGACTTCCGGTTGATGAATCAATAAATATTATTGCACCGGTTGCAGAAGCACTGGACTATGCACACAATAAAGGAATTGTACACCGCGATATAAAAAGCAGTAATATTATCATTACTTCGGATGGAAGAGCAATATTAACCGATTTCGGAATTGCTCACGCAGTAACCGCAACAAAACTTACTCAAAGCGGAATGATTATAGGTACGCCCGATTATATGAGTCCGGAGCAGGCAATCAGCGGACAGGTAGATTCGCAAAGCGATTTATATAGTCTTGGAGTAGTGCTGTATGAATGTATTACCGGAGATTTACCATTTAAAGGAGAAACTCCCGTTTCAACAATTTATAAAATTATTAATGAGAAAATTGAACCGATTAATAAAACTGTACCCAATGCACCGAAGTGGATCGGAACAGTAATCAATAAAATTTTAGCTAAAAATAAAAAGCAGCGGTTTACTTCCGGAAAAGAGTTCAGCAAGGCATTGCGGGCTAAACAGGAACAGAAGGAGGATTATTCTCCGAATGATAATGAAACCATAAAGATTACAACCAAAGAATTTGAAAATGTTAAAAAGAAATATCACCCGCTTTTGTATAAGAAAAATGTTTTTGCAATTTCAATAGTCTCGGTTCTGTTAGTTGTTCTTGGATATTTTCTTTATGATAACGGCTACTTCCCGTTCAGCCGGGATACTAATGAAGGGACAAACTGGGAATCTTTGAATGAATTTGAAAAGAAGAGGGTCCAGCTTCTTCTGGAAGAGGGGGATATGCTGTTCGATAAAGGAAATTATATTGAGCCGGAAAAGGAAAATGCAGCCGACAAATATGCCGAGGCCGCAAAAATTAATACAGGCAATCAGCACGCTGCCGGGCGGCTGAAGCAAATTTCCGATATGCTCGAGAAAGATTTAAAAGAATCAATTGAAAAAAATGACTTTGCGGCAACAAAAAAAATTCTTTCCTCTGCTGAAAGGTATTTTTCTTCATCTTCTTCCTTCAAGGATTTTTCAAATCAAATTAAGGTTAAAGAGCTGGAAATTGAAGCCGGAAAATTTTTATATACCGATCCGGTGCAGACCTACAACATTTGCAAAGAAATCAGAACGCTCGATC
>Ga0105101_10001323_pt1 | contig 10775 bp, 3 predicted proteins | sample PPLLak21cMay2015_2_FD_87037 | JGI IMG/M metagenome (GOLD analysis project Ga0105101, IMG submission 87037) | Freshwater sediment microbial communities from Prairie Pothole Lake near Jamestown, North Dakota, USA - PPLs Lake P8 Core (1) Depth... | ecosystem: Environmental > Aquatic > Freshwater >...
ATCGACATGTCAAAGGTGGCCGACCAGCCGCGCTCCGTCTCGACTTCGGTCAACGAATTCCTGCGCGTTCTGGCGGAAGCGCTGGTCATCGTGCTCGCGGTGTCGTTCGTCAGCCTCGGGCTGCACACGCGCCCGCTTCGCCTCGACTGGCGGCCGGGACTCGTCGTGCTGCTGACGATCCCGCTCGTGCTTGCGATCACGTTCCTGGCGATGTGGGCGTTCGGCATCAACCTGCACAAGATCTCGCTCGGCGCGCTGATCATCGCGCTCGGCCTGCTGGTCGACGACGCGATCATCGCGGTCGAGATGATGGTGCGCAAGATGGAGGAGGGATACGACCGCGCGGCGGCGGTGACCTTCATGTACGACTCGACGGCGTTCCCGATGCTGACCGGCACGCTGATCACGGCCGCGGGCTTCCTGCCGATCGCACTGGCCCGCTCGGCGGCCGGCGAATACACGTTCTCTATCTTCGCGGTGACTGCAATCGCGCTGCTGATCTCGTGGTTCGTCGCGGTGCTCTTCGTGCCTCTGCTCGGCGACTGGCTGCTGAAGAAGCCGCCGTCTGCACATCGAGAGCAGGAGCTTTTCGATGCGCCTTTCTACGCACGCTTCCGCCGCCTCGTCGACGGGTGCGTCGAATGGCGCAAGACGGTGATTGCGATCACGCTGGCCAGCCTCGCGCTCGGCATCGTCGGCTTCCGCTTCATCGAGCAGCAGTTCTTCCCGGATTCGAACCGCCTCGAGCTCGTCGTCAACCTGTGGCTGCCCGAAGGGTCGAGTATCGCGGCCACCGAGGAAGAGACGAAGAAGTTCGAGAACTGGCTCGGCGCGCAGCCCGAGCTCGACTACTACGTCAGCTACGTCGGCACCGGCGCGCCGCGCTTCTACCTGCCGCTCGACCAGCAGTTCAACAACACCAACCTCGCCGAGATCATCGTCACGCCGAAGTCGCTCGCCGATCGCAACGCCCTCCGGAACCGGATCGTCGAACTGTTCCGCAACGACTTCCCGAACCTGCGCGGGCGCGTGAAGCTGCTCCCCAACGGACCGCCGGTGCCGTATCCGGTGCAGTTCCGCGTGCAGGGAACCGACATCGAGAAAGTGCGTACCTTGGCGGACCGGGTGAAGGAGATCGTGCGCGCGAACCCCAACACGCTGGGTGTCAACGACAACTGGAACGAGCACGTCAAGGCCCTGAAGCTGACTCTGGATCAGGACAAGGCGCGCGCCCTCGGAGTCTCGACACAGGCGCTGGCGCGCGCCGCGCAGACCGTGCTCTCCGGGACCACGGTTGCACAGTTCCGCGAAGCCAACGAGCTGATCGACATCGTGCTGCGCCAGCCTTACGAGGAGCGCGCCGTGATGTCGCGCCTGGCCGACGCGAACATTCCGACCGCGTCGGGCCGCGCGGTGCCGCTGTCGCAGCTGGTCAAGGTCGAGCTCGGCTGGGAGCCGGGCGTCATCTGGCGCGAAGACCGCGATTTCACGATCACCGTGCAGAGCGAGGTCAAGGACGGCGTGCAGGGAGCGACCGTGACCGCGCAGATCGAGCCGCAGCTCGCCGCACTGCGTGCCGCGCTGCCCCCCGACTACCAGATCACCGTCGCCGGCGCCGCGGAGGAATCCGCGAAGGCCGGCAAGTCGATCGCGGTGAACATTCCGCTGATGCTTTTCATCGTGTTCACGCTGCTGATGCTGCAGCTGCATTCGTTTTCGCGCTCGCTGCTGGTGTTCCTGACTGGTCCGCTCGGGTTCATCGGCGCCGCGGCGACGCTGCTTGTCTTCAACGCTCCGTTCGGTTTCGTCGCGCAGCTGGGCGTGCTGGCGCTGCTCGGCATGATCATCCGCAATTCTGTGATCCTGGTCGACCAGATCGAGCGCAACCGGGAGGACGGCCTGGCGACGTGGAACGCGATCGTCGAGGCCGCCGTGCGGCGCTTCCGGCCGATCATGCTGACCGCAGCGGCCGCAGTGCTCGCGATGATCCCGCTGTCGCGCAGCGTGTTCTGGGGCCCGATGGCGATCGCGATCATGGGTGGCCTCGTCGTGGCGACCGCGCTGACGCTGCTGTTCCTGCCGGCGTTGTACGCGGCGTGGTTCCGGGTGCGGCGTCCGGCCGCTGTCCCGCAACCAGACGCCACGGGCATCGTCGCTGCCGCCTGAGCCAGACTCAGTCGAATGCGATCGAATAGACGAGATCGAGCGCGTTCGTGCTGCCGGCGCGCGCGATCAGCGACAGGCGACGCGTCAGCTGGTAATTGAGTGCAACGTAATAGGTGGCACCTGAAAGCGCCTGCTCGAACGTCAGGTAGAGATCGTCGTTGATGCGCTTGCCGATCGCGACGAACTCGCTGGCAGCCGTCGTGCCGCTGGTGCTGCGCAAGGTGCCGGCCACCGTTTCACGCGGCAGAATCGACGAGCTGTCCTGGCCCGGACGCAGACTGATCTCGTCAATGCCCAGCGAACGCATCAGGTTTGCGCTCGCGCTGTCGCTCTGCCCTGCGAACAGTGCGCTCGCGGCAGCGGTCAGCAGCGCGCGTTCCTGCGCAAATCCGTCGCCCGACCCACCCGGCGGGCGGCCGAGCACCAGCCAGTTCAGCCGTTCGACGTCGGACATCGCCGGATCCGAGTGCAGGCGGACCAACGGCTTCAGCGCGGTTCCGCCGATCGCAACGCCGACTTCGACCGGCAGCCCGGTACGCACCGCGAGTACGTTGAGCGCCGGATTGTCGAGAGGACCCTGGAAAGTCACGATGCCGCGTTCGATCTGCAGCCGTTGGCCATAACCCTGGTAGATGCCGTCGAGCGTTCGCACCGTGCCGGTGGCCCGCAGCGCGCCGGGGCGACCGGTGACGTCGACCTGGCCGGCCAGCCGCGCTTCGAGCCCTGCACCGCGGATGTAGAAACGCCGGCCGAGCCGGCCCTCGACATCCAGAGTCACCTCGATCGGCGGCGCAGTCACCGTACGTCGCGGCTGCTCCGCGCGCACGACGACAACATCACCCGGCAGCGTCCGCGGACCCCGCAGCCCGCTGAAGTCGATGTAGGCGCCGTCGACCTGGACCTTTGCATAGAGATCGGCGCGCGCAGTCGTCAACGTGATTCCGCCTTCGCCGCTGACGACCATCCAGCGATCGCGCCGCAACAGTATCGGAAGTCGATCGGCCTGGACGCCGATGCTGCCGGTCAGTGATCGCAGCGCGACCCGGCCGACGGCGCTCAGGTGCCCGGGTGTTTCGAAGTTGATGGCTTCCAGTGCGCGCTTGTCGTCGGGCATCACGCGCGGGATCCCGGTGAACACCAGCTCGTTGATCACCAGCACGCCTTCTTCGAGCCTGGCGTCGAGCTTGCCGTTCTCCAGACGCAACCCCTGTTCGACCCAGGCCAGCCGCATCGATTCGGCACGGATGTCGCCCGATGCGGTGGGATCGCCGGGGGTCCCCGAAATCGTTGCGCGAATCGTCCCCGCGCCTCCGACTTGCACACTGTCGCCGATCAGCGGACCAATCCAGCCGAGGTCGGGCAGGACGGAGTCGATGTCGATGCGGAACGGTCGGTCCTGCGCAAGCCGCAGGACGCCCGAGGTATCGACATACGCATCGATGATCGCGTCGAGCCTGCCGAGCGACTTGCCGCGCACGTAGACCGTGCCGGTCACCCGGTTGTCGAGGACGCTGAGCGCTGCGCCCATGCCGCTGATGCCGATCGGATTTTGCGCATCGATGCCGCCGTAGAGGTCGCCATCGGTTCGTTCGATGATGGCTACGCCAGAAAGGGTTTCCGCGAGGTCGAGGTCCCAGCGGCCGCGCATCGTCAGCGGCGTGCGATCGCCGGCGCCGCTGCGAACGACCCGGCGCGGTGCGCGCGCCTGCGCGTCGAGCGCCTGCGGGTGCAGGTCGTCGAAGTTGCCGGCGAACCGCCAGCGTGCTTCCTGGCGGCGCAACTCGACCGCCGTGAACTTCGCCCCGCGCATCTCGAAGTCCGCCGGACCGAATGACAGTGACTGCGGCCCGACAACGAGCGCCGCCGGAGTGCGCAGGCGCAGCTCGAGCGGCCGGCCGCTTTCGGCCGCGACCAACGAACCGCGCCAGGCGCCGTCTCGCCAACCGCCGCTGGCGATCGCACGCATCGGCTGCTGCGAACCGGAGGTCGCGTTCAACTCGACGCTGTGGTCGGACGTGGTGCCGCGCGCAATGAGGGTCGCACCGGCAATCGATGTGTCGAGGCTGCCGGACGGCGCACGGTGGCCGGTGAGCTTGGCCATCACGGCCAGCGTTGCGTCGGGCGCGAGGCCTCCGGTCAGCGAAGCGTCGACATGCTGGATGCCATGGCCGCCGGGCAGTTTCAGGCCCTTCGCGACTGCGGTCATCTGCAACGCCGGCGTCGAATATTCGCCGCGGATCGTGCCGCGCGCCTCAATCTGGCCCGCATAGGGCGGCAGGAGTTCAGCCAGATCGGGCGCGATCAGTTCAAACGTCAGTTCCTTCCCGGCACCCAGACCGCCCTGTGCAGTCAGGTGGGCCGAACCCGACCGGGCATCGATGTCCGCCTCGAACCGCTGCTGCGCGAGTTGCACGGTGCCGCGCCCGGCGAGCGGACGTCCGAGGATCGAGCTGTCCGCGAGTTCAACCAGAGCGCTGCCCGCCAATGCGGGTTTGATGCTGCCGTCGATATCGACTTTCCCTGTCAGGCGCGTGTCGATGCCCTTGACCAGCTGCGCAAGGTCCAGATCGACGAAGCTGCCCCGGATGCGCACCGTCTGGCGGTCACGCAGTTCGACCCGGCCGGCAAGATCCGCCGTCCCACCGGCGAGGCGCAGGCGCGCCGACTCGATGGCGAGGATTTCGTCGCGCAGAGCCAGGTCGAGATCGGCGGCGAGCGCGACGCCTTGCACATTGCGCAGGCTGCCGGCGAAGCGATGCGTCGCATCGATCAGCCGGTACGTGAGCGAGCCCTCGACGCTGGTCGATACGAGACTGGTGTGGATCGTCGAGGCGTCCATGCCCGAAACGCGGGCCGACGCGTCGATGCCCTCCTGCGCACCCCACTTGAAGCTCCCGCTGGCCGTACCACGCACCGCCTCCAATTGTTCGATGGCCAGCACGAGGCTCCCCATCGCCCAGGTCAACTTGCCGCGTGCCGACCGGACCGGCAGCCTTTGTTGATCAATCGGCCCCGGGAGTTCGTTCGCGACCGTGAATGGGCCCGACAGGCTGAACTCTGCACCGGCCACTGGCTTCAGATCGGTGTTGCCGCGCAGGCGCATCGTCGGCACACCTTCGAACCAAAGTGCCGGATCGAAGCCGGCGACATCGGCCGTCAACTGCGCAAGCGGCACCGGCGCGAACGGTGTCAGCGTGGCGCGCGCCTTGATGCGGGTCTTGTCGCTGTCGCCGTCTATTGCGAGCTGGACTTCCGTCAGCGATCCGCTCGCATGCACCTGTGCGCCCACATCGTGTTCACGCAGAGTAGAGACGATCTTCGAATCCGCCTGCAGAGCAAATGGAGGCCGGGCATCGATCCTGCCTGCAATGGCTACTCGGGCGGGTCCGTGCCGGAACTCGCCCCGCTCGATAACGGCGGCTTCGCCGTTGATGCGTCCGCTGAGCGCGATCTCCGTGACAACGGTCGGCGCCGCGCCGCGCGCGCCCACCTGCAGCGAACGGATCGACGCTGTCCGCAGTCGCAGGTCGATCGGAAGCGCAAGCGTCGCGGGCGTGGCGGGCGGGGTGGCCGGAGTTGCGCTCGCAACCCAATCGACGATCACCGACTGCGCGTGAACCCGCTCGAGGTCGACGATACGGCCGGCCCACTGCAGCTTGCGCGGTTCGAATCGGACGTCTTTCGCGCGCAGTGCCCAGCCCGAGCCTTCAATCACGATCGATTCCGCGGTGAAGCCCGAGCGGATCGAACCCTGCAAACCGTGCGCGGTAATCGAGGGCGACATCAGTGCGCCCGCAATCGCCACGAGTGCACGCATGCCGCTGCTCGTCCCATAGAGCCACCAGCCCGTTCCCGCAACCAGCGCAAGCGCCAGCAGCGCGGGAACCAGAACGACGATCAGCGAAGTTGCCCAGCGTGGCCGATGAATGCGGCTCAACGGGGCAGGTGATTGCTCGTGATTCGGTGGCGGGTTCATCGGCATGGTCAGAATGCGATGGCGACCGAAAAGTGGACGCGCGCCTGACGCTCGCGTTCGCCCCACGCGACATCGAATGCCAGCGGACCGGCGACCGTGCGCCAGCGCACTCCGAGTCCGACGCCGACGGCGAAATCGAGTTCATTGAAGCGGTCGGCCGCGTCGCCGACGTCGACGAAGCCGGCGATCCCCCAGTCGCCGCCCCAGCGTTCGGGCCACTTCACGTATTCGACAGAGGCGACGGCCAGTGCGCGGCCGCCGACGATTGCGCCTCCCTGCTCGACGCCCAGACTTTCAAAGTCATAGCCACGCACGGTGGTCGAACCGCCGGTACGAAACAGGAACTTGGTGGGCACAACATCGGCAGTATCGGCGCCGACTGCACCGGCCTCGGCGCGCAGTAACAGGACGTCGCGCTCGCCGACCGGGATGTACTGGACGAGGCGACCATAGCCGCGCACGAAGGTCGAATTGACCTTGGCGCCGCTGGCACCGACGGTGCCTTCGAGGCGGAGGATGTTTCCACGGCGCGGATTCGTGACGTCATCCACGTCACGCCGGATCCAGTTGTAGGTCGTCGAAAGCGTGCCGAGTTCGATCCACGGTTCGAGCGGCGTCTTGCGGCGCTCGTCCTCGTAATTGACGCTGAGTCTGGTCTCGATGTTCTTCGACGTCCGCGGGCCGCTGATCATCGAGCGGGCCGCCCCGACGCCCCAGCGCTTGATGTGCAGGTTCTCGATGTCGGAGTCTTCGACGAGGACGCCTACGCTGTCGCGTGCGCCTCCGGGCCTGGGCGGCAGCAACAGGTCCGCGAACGCGAACCCTCCGGTCTGGTCGATGCGCATGCCGGTCAGCAGCGCATACGGCTGACCGAATGTCAGATTCTGCCGGTAGGCGAGTTCGAGGTGCGCTCCAGTGTTCGTCGCGTAACCGACGCCGACGCTGAACCTTCGCGTGCGCGATTCCCGGACTTCGACGTGCAGTGGCGCCTGCTCAGACTTGTCGGGGTCGAGCTGCAGAGTGACGATCGCGGTCGAGAAGAACGGCGTGTCCTGCAGCGCCTGCTGGAATTCGACCATCTTGGCGCGGTCGAATGGCTCGCCCGGGCGGAAGGGGTTGAAACGTGCAACGAGGTCCGGCTCGAAGCGCTTCAGACCATCGATCTGCAGTGTCCCGACCGTATACGCTGGCCCGCTGTCGAGCAGGATCTTCACATTGGCCAGCGAGCGGACCGCGTCGATCTCTGCGCTGGACTCGGCAATGCGTGCGCCGGCGAAGTCGCGCGACTGGGCATCGAGCAGCAACCGCGTCTTCGCCGCCTCCCAGTCCGGCGACCGAAACGCGGCGCTCGTCGGCAGCGACCACGCCGAGCGCAGCGCAGCGACACGGTCGGCAAACCGCGGCTCGGTGATCGCGCCGGAAAACGACAGTTCCAAAGTGCCGACCCGGGTCAGCGGACCCAGGTCAACGAGCAGCCGGTAGCGGGCGACTCCGGTTCCGGGCTCGAACCGCAATCCCGGGCTGAAGTGACCCTCGGTGGCAAGCGCCTCCCGCGCCGCGCGCTCGGCGCGCCGCAATTCGCGCTCCTCGTCCGCCTCGTCGGCTTCCGGCCCCAGCGTGAAGCGCGCAATCGCCTCATCTACGACTCTTGCGAGGGGAGCGGGCAGGGTGGATCCAAGCTCGGCGACGCGCTGGCCGTCCTGCGCGAAAGCGGGGAGGGGTAGGGCGAGGAGCAGGACCAGCAGGACGGCCGTTGAATGACTGCGCACGTTCACGATAGCTAACGCCCACGAAGGCAACAGCCCGCCCGGCGCTGCAGCGATCCTAGCAAAGGGCCGCACTGCGGCTTGAAACGAAGGCGGCCGGCCCAAAGTACACGCCAGCGATAGGGATATAGCCGGCCTGCAGGCGAAATAATGAGACTCGACAAACTGACCACGAAATTCCAGGAAGCACTGGCTGATGCGCAATCGATTGCGGTCGGCCACGACAATCAGTACATCGAGCCGGTGCACGTGCTGCTCGCGATGCTGCGGCAGAGCGACGGCGGTGCGAAGTCACTGCTCCAGCGCGCCGGTGTCAACGTCGCTGCGCTGACGAATGCGCTCGATGCGGCGGTGAAACGACAGCCGCAAGTCCAGGGCGGCGACGGCCAGGTCCAGATCGGCCGCGAGCTCAACTCGCTGCTGAACGCGACCGACAAGGAAGCCCAGAAGCGAGGCGACAGCTACATCGCCAGTGAAATGTTCCTGCTGGCGGTCGCCGACGACAAGGGCGAGGCCGGACGACTGGCGCGAGAACACGGGCTGGCGAAGAAATCGCTCGTTGCGGCGGTCGACGCGGTGCGTGGCGGCAGCAATGTCGAGAGCGCAGAAGCGGAAGGTCAGCGCGAGGCGCTGAAGAAATACACGATCGACCTCACCGAGCGCGCCGAGCAGGGCAAGCTCGACCCGGTCATCGGCCGCGACGACGAGATCCGGCGCACGATCCAGATCCTGCAGCGGCGCACGAAGAACAACCCGGTGCTGATCGGCGAGCCGGGCGTCGGCAAGACCGCGATCGTCGAGGGTCTGGCGCAGCGCATCGTCAATGAGGAAGTGCCGGAGACGCTGAAGGGCAAGAGCGTGCTTGTGCTTGACATGGCGGGGCTGCTGGCCGGCGCCAAGTACCGTGGCGAGTTCGAGGAACGGCTCAAGGCCGTGCTGAAGGAAGTCGCCGCCGAGGCTGGCCGCATCATCCTTTTCATCGACGAGCTGCACACGATGGTCGGCGCGGGCAAGGCCGAAGGCGCGATTGACGCCGGCAACATGCTGAAGCCCGCGCTCGCGCGCGGCGAGCTGCACTGCATCGGCGCGACCACGCTCAACGAGTATCGCAAGTACATCGAGAAGGACGCCGCGCTTGAGCGCCGCTTCCAGAAGGTGCTGGTCGACGAGCCGAGCGTCGAGGCGACGATCGCGATCCTGCGCGGCCTGCAGGAGCGCTACGAGCTGCATCACGGCGTCGATATCACCGACCCGGCGATCGTCGCGGCCGCCGAACTCTCGCACCGCTATATCACCGACCGCTTCCTGCCCGACAAGGCGATCGACCTGATCGACGAGGCTGCGGCGCGCATCAAGATGGAGATCGATTCCAAGCCGGAGTCGATGGACCGGCTCGACCGCCGCATCATCCAGCTGAAGATCGAGCGCGAGGCGGTGAAGAAGGAAACCGACGAAGCTTCGAAGAAGCGGCTCGAACTGATCCAGACCGAGATCGCGAAACTCGAACGCGAGTACGCGGATCTCGAGGAGGTCTGGAAGGCCGAAAAGGCCGCGGTGCAGGGCACGCAGCACATCAAGGAAGAGATCGACAAGCTGCGCCTGCAGATGGAAGAGCTCAAGCGCAAGGGCCAGTACGACAAGCTGGCGGAGATCCAGTACGGGCGGCTCCCTCAGCTCGAAGCGCAGCTGAATCAGGCGGAAAAGTCCGAGGCGCCGACTGGAAAGCCGAAGCTTCTGCGCACGCAGGTGGGCGCGGAGGAGATCGCCGAAGTGGTGTCGCGCGCGACCGGGATTCCGGTCAGCAAGATGATGCAGGGCGAGCGCGACAAGCTCCTGAAGATGGAGGACTTCCTGCACCGTCGAGTCGTCGGCCAGGACGAGGCCGTGCGGCTCGTGTCGGACGCGATCCGGCGCTCGCGCGCGGGGCTCGCCGACCCGAACCGCCCCTATGGATCGTTCCTGTTCCTGGGACCCACGGGTGTGGGCAAGACCGAACTGACGAAGGCACTTGCCGAGTTCCTGTTCGATACCGAGGAAGCGCTGATCCGAATCGACATGAGCGAATACATGGAGAAGCACTCCGTCGCGCGCATGATTGGAGCGCCTCCGGGCTACATCGGCTATGACGAAGGCGGTGCGCTGACCGAGGCGGTGCGGCGCAAGCCCTACGCGGTGATCCTGTTCGACGAGGTCGAGAAGGCGCACCCCGATGTCTTCAACGTGCTGCTGCAGGTGCTCGACGACGGCCGCATGACCGACGGGCAGGGCCGGACCGTCGACTTCAAGAACACGGTGATCGTGATGACTTCGAACCTCGGTTCGCACGACATCCAGCGCATGGCCGGCGAAGATCCGGAGCTGATCAAGGACAAGGTCCTGGACGAGGTGCGCAAGCATTTCCGGCCGGAGTTCGTCAACCGCATCGACGAGATCGTCGTGTTCCAGGCGCTCGACGCGAGCCAGATCCGCGCGATCGCGAAGATCCAGCTGCAGCGGCTCGAGCAGCGGCTTGCGGCGCAGGACATGCGGCTCGAAGTCAGCGACGCTGCACTTGCGGTGATCGCGAAGGTCGGATTCGACCCGCTCTACGGCGCCCGGCCGCTGAAGCGCGCGATCCAGCAGCAGATCGAGAACCCGATCGCGAAGCTCGTGCTCGAGGGCCGGTTCGGACCGAAGGACGTGATCCCCGTCGACGTCAAGAACGGGGAGATCGCGTTCGATCGGATAGTTCACTAAGCGTCGCTCGTGTACGCGATGCGCTGCGCGCATCGCACGTGCGCTCGCTCCGACTAGTTTGGCAGGCGGGCTTCGGGCGGCCGGGCGCCCGCCTGCAATGCAACGACAAGCACCCCTCCCCGAAACGCAGC
>Ga0105101_10001325_pt1 | contig 10771 bp, 6 predicted proteins | sample PPLLak21cMay2015_2_FD_87037 | JGI IMG/M metagenome (GOLD analysis project Ga0105101, IMG submission 87037) | Freshwater sediment microbial communities from Prairie Pothole Lake near Jamestown, North Dakota, USA - PPLs Lake P8 Core (1) Depth... | ecosystem: Environmental > Aquatic > Freshwater >...
CCTTTTCTCAACAAAAAACGGATGATAACCGGTCAGGTTACAGGCATGAACATCTGTCACATGAATAAATGTCAGAGTATCAAGTCCGGAGGTGTTGGCTAACGAGACCGGCAAATACACAGCAGACCACAGCACTCCCATGGTCAATACCCGGGTAATTGTAAATCTTTTCATAGTTTTTTAATTCCTTTTAATTACTAATGTCCTGAAATCCATTACCTGCGATCCCGGAATATCAAGGGCTTGTAATGTCAGTTTCCCGGTATCACGTTTCAAGTGAATGACCCCCATATTAAGAGGCTTAAAATCTTTAACATACGATTGGGTACGCAAAATACGGTCATGTTCCATCCCTCTTAACGGAGGATCATGTGGTTCATTAATTTTCGCGGTTATTTTGTCCTGTCCGAATGATAATTGAAATACGGCACCGGTATCCTTAGCCGGGCAGGTGTAATAAACTTCAACCTCGTAATCGCCTTCGGATAATACCTCCACATCCCATGTGATCTTATCATCGGTTTTTAACCAGTTGGTAAAATAGGTACTGTTAGGGCTCCTGTTGGACCGTACTATATTTCCCTGAGCCTTACCATCCCTGGCTGGCAGCTGGTTATACCTGAAATCCGGATGTCCGACAGTAAATCTGCGTTCATCGGGAGGAATCTTAGAAAGCACTTCGGTTTTGAACTGTTCCGCGGAAATATTCATCTGCCGTGTAACATCGGATTCTTCAGCTGAAACATCTTTTAACTGTCTTGGATCTGTGATCATATTATAGAGGTTTCCCTGGGCATCAAGACGGTAATTCTGGCTCCGGACACTTACCCTGCCATTCCATGACGAAATAATATGCCGTTCGTTCCACTCTGATTTCTTTTTCATCAGAAGTGGTTTCAGGCTCACCCCATCCAGCGGTTTCTGTGTCTGGTATTTAATCCCGGCCAAATCGGCCAGTGTCGGTAACAGATCAATAGCGCCGGTTATCTCATCGATACTGGAACCCGGATCTATATTTCCTGTCCAGCGAATAATAAGCGGGGAGCGAACGCCGCCTTCATCAGTTGAGCCTTTACGACCCTTCATTCCTTCGTTCCACCGCCATTCGTTCGGACCATTATCACAGAAATAAATTACAATGGTATTTTCTTCGAGGTTTAATTCTTTTAACCTGGACAAAATCCGTCCCACATTCCAGTCAATGTTCTCGCACATGGCAAGGGCTGCCCTGGTAATCTGGATATCCTCTTTAACGCGCTCATCAGCCAGCATTTCAAGTTTTTTATCCTTAAATTTATTCCACCACTGATCCGGAACCTGGAACGGGGAATGAGGTGTATTGAAAGGCACATAGAGAAAGAACGGAGAGTCTTTATGATTTTCAATATAATCCAGTGCTCTGTCAGTCAGATCATCGGTGATATATCCGCTTCCCCGGACGATTTCCCCATTATGATCCATAAGCTGAGAGCTGAAATAGTCGCCCCAGTGGCCTGAACAAAAACCGTAGAATTCATCAAAGCCCCTTGCATTCGGGTGATAAGGGTATTGCATCCCGTTGTGCCATTTCCCGAATGCCGCAGTTGTGTATCCGGCTTTTCTGAATACCTCAGCGATGGTCGTTTCGTCCAGATTCAGGCGCTCGGCTCCTTCCGAAACGCCATGTACACCGCTGCGGTCATGGTACCGGCCTGTCAGCAGTTCGGCACGGGTTGGAGATGAGACAGGACAAACATAAAAATGATTGAAAAATGCACCGCTTGTTGCAAGCTTATCTATATTGGGCGTCTGAAGGTTCTTATTCCCGGTAAAACCCAGATCACCCCAGCCCTGGTCGTCGGAAAGAATAATAACAACGTTTGGTTTTTGTGGTTTATTCTCACCCTGACTGTCTGCACATGAATTGTACATGATACCAGTGACGGGGATCAGGATGGAACTGAAAATTCTGTTTGTGTGCATGATAGTTATTAATTTCTGTTGATCAATTCCTCTGCGTAATCATCACCATTCAGGCTATGAACTACTGAATTCAACCATATTTCAAGCTGATTCTTCATCGATAAAGACTTATCCTGATTTCCGGCATACAAGTTATTTTTTTCTTCCGGATCTTCCTCAAGGTTGTATAGTTCAAACCTGACATCATTGTTTTTTGTATTTATCCTGTGAATTTTGTATGGCCAATCAAGCCATGCAGAATGACCGGGAAAGATGTCCGCCGGGTATTTGGAATTTATGTTCCCGGCATTCAGATCCAGTTTCGAAGTGTCAACGGCTGTTACTCCTGCTTCCTGTTCTTTGAGCAGCTCTGCCATCAGCACCACTGAGGATACCGCTTTACCACTGCCCGGGTATTGCCAGAATCCCATTGGCTTGATTCTTTTTTTCATTTTATTGTCAATTAACGGCAATAAACTGATCCCATCAAGAGGTGGTTGATTTTCCACGGTCACACCTGTTATTTCAAGGAGCGTCGGGTAGAAGTCGGTGGTATTGCATGGTATATTCGTTGTCCTGGGTCTCGGGATACGCTCAGGCCATTCAAGAATGGCAGGAACCCTTAGTCCGCCCTCATAGATCTGACCTTTTTGTCCACGCCCTCCGGTACTGGAATACTCTTTTGTCTGTCCGCCATTATCACTGCAATACCAGAGAATCGTATTTTGGTTGATACCCAGGGTCTTCAGTTCCTGCCTCAGCTTACCAAAAGCCCGGTCCATTCCTGTTATCTCACCATAATAATGCTGCAGTTTTTCTTCCAGTCCGAGGTAAGGTTCACGATCCTGTTCTGTTGCCAGGTGAGGATTGTGCGGAGAACCAAACCAGACTACAGCAAAAAATGGCTGCTGCTTATGCGCATGCTTTTGTAAAAATTCAATAGCTGCATCAACAGTAACCATAGAGCTTTCACCGTATGTTTGTACTGCTTTCCCCTCCCTGCTTAAAATGGGATCATTGTCAAAAAAGTTTGGAGCTGAGAACCATTCATCAAATCCGCTGTTACCCGGGCTGATCGGGCTCTCTTTCCGTACAGATCCGAGGTGCCATTTCCCAAAATGTCCTGTAATATATCCGGCAGTTTTAAGGGCCTCAGCCACAGTTACTTCCTGTGGACGAATGGTCTTTCCCCAGCTGAAACAACCAAATCGGTTTGGATGGCGGCCGGTCATTACGCTGCCGCGTGTCGGGGAGCTGACGGGTGCTGCTGCATAAAACCGATTAAAGCACAATCCTGTCCTGGCCATTTCATCAAAGTTTGGGGTTTTAAGCACAAGATGGCCATTATATCCCATATCGCCCCAACCCTGATCATCAGCCATTACCAGTACGATATTCGGTTTAACCGGCTGGTCTTTATTACAACCGGTCAAGCCTGCAGAAGCTATGCACCAACCTGCTGCTAACGTTGCATTTGATAATTTTTGCAAATCCATATTCTAATTTTCTTTCTTGTTTACCCAGACCGGACTGGACAATGCCAGACTGCCATTTGTCTGCACAACACGAACATAGTACCAATCAGTAATTTCTGTTTCAGATTTATCCTTAAATTTGAAATCTGTCTGGTAATTTTCGTTAAACACAATACGATGTAACAATACTGATTCTAAAGGCATATTGCCCGTATAGAAAATATCGCTTGATTCTTCCAGTTCGTGCAGCAGAATTTTGTGATTTTTCACAACAGGCTGAGATAGTGATATATCCAATTCGGTTTCAGGCGACCCCTGAATTTCCAGGATGACGCTGTTAGTCGGCCTTAACTCAAAAGCATCTTTCCGTGAAGTATAAGACTGAAATTTACAATGATAATCATCAAGACTGGCAATTAAATTCCTCCTGTTTTCATCGAATGGTCCTGACTGGAAACAAGGTGTGGCGGAGATTATTTTTCCATTTTTAATATTGACATCAAAAGTCCAGTCCACTGTTCGCGTAATGTTAAATGCACTCCAGGGCCCCCATCCAAATTCAATACGACAGAGAACAGGTTTATCCCAGCTTGTATCCTTTATTTTCCTGTCACATGGATAATCTCTATAAATCACACTATTATTCCGCAAAACCTCTACCCTTTCAATAACATCCTTCCCTTTTACTTTTACTGAAATTTCCCTTCCTGATTTAAAAGGAATGCTTTCACCCATGAAATGCTCATTTAGTCTGAAATCAAGTTCAATTCTGTCAGCGTTGACCGCATAGGTACGTCTGTTTTTAATAGCTTCCATAATTGATTCACGGGTCAGCGTATCTGCATAAACTGCAACAAGTCCCTCGCCATATGCTCCGGGATAACCAAAATGATCATCCGAGCTTCCAACTATACCAACCTGTTTTCCCTGACTCCACAGATATTGAATCGTGTTTCTTGTGTATCTTCCCCCATGACTATGAAGGATATATGGAATTGGGCTTCTGTCTGATTCAGCATTTCCATGCTCCGAGATAATTTCAACAACCGGTGTAATATCTGTCTGTCCAAGGAATGCCCAGTTTTGTCCGCGATTATCTTTCATATATGCCGGGTGATGCGGGATCAGTAAAGCATTATTCTCTTTAGCAACAGACTGCAATTCCTTAATATCTCCGGGATATAATAAATCTCCTTTATTCCCCGGCATGATTATGCAGTTATCGCCATATGAACTGGAATGCCATTCGTAACCAATAAATGACACAAATATTCCCGGCTTATAAAAGTCATTTGCGTATTTTACGACCTTCCACCAGTCATTTTTTGCCTTTTGAAATCCTTCCGTAAAACTTTGATAATTGCCGGTATCCGGCCTATCATGCCATTGAGTATGAGGGGTAAAACAGAAAAAATCAAGGTGACTCTGAGCAATGTCATATGCTCTTTCCAGGGATCCCTTTGCATACCCCACATTACAGTGATTATGTATGTCACCCCAATATAAGTTCTTATCAGTAAGAATATTTTTCTTTTGGGAGTTGCAACGGGATAACAAAAGACATATTAAGATCACAAAGAATGATGTTGTTATTTTCATATTTCTCATCTGGTTCTGTAATACTCATTTCATTATGCAATTTGAGAAATCTTTTTTTTTAAACAAGGCATAATCAGAATTTTCCTTGTCAGGGAATGATTGAAAAAAGGGGCAACAAGTTTCCTTCATTGAATAAATATGTATCTTTATCGTATACACATATTCTAATTCAATAAACCTTAACCATTTATGAAAACCATTATTTATTTCCTGCTCATGAATCATAATTGGCACGAGGACAAAGCTGGGATTTGTATGGTTACACTATGATGTTTCGTGAGACGGGTCATGAAAGATATCTTACACAGGCAGAGAAAATAACTGATTTTCTTATCACCATCTTAATCTGCCGGAAGACAAAATACCCTACTGGGATTACAACGTACTGAAGATTCCGGAAAAAACAGGTTGCACCTGACTAGTTTTGACTGCCCGTCAGCTATAACTTATTGATCGTAATCCTGTATTTTCCAACCAGCTGTTTCTTTTTGGCATTCAATGTTAAGCGGTAGATCTGCTCACCCCAAACATTCGAGAGACGTCTGTCAGACAGGGGAATAGTTTCAACAACGGATTCAAATTGCGAAGGTTCGAAATTTATCCTTAGCCTGACCCCTTCCTTCTCAAGAGTTACAATTCCGGGAATAGTTATATCCGGTTTGCCCCAGGTCAGGAAATTAAGCTGATTCGGTGCTTTAATTTCACCTAACCTGAATTCATCCTGAATTATCAAACCGTTGTTACCCTCGAGCCGGTAACTTCTTTGCCACCTCTCAACCGCTGCTTCCTCAGCATAAGCTTTTGCAAGATCAAGAGAAAAAATTAACCTCTTTGGATCAAACATCACATTCCGGGATCGAAATTGTGCGCACTGAACCTGTGATACTCCATTAATCATAGGCAGAATGTGATAATTACTCTGCATTGTCCATCTTTTATACCTTTCGCTGCTGAACGTCTGTCGAGTGTAAGTACCTACTCCAACATCAATTATCATTGGTGTCTGATCGATGTAGAGTGAAAATGAACCTACATCATTGTGATTATGGCTTTCGTTGTTGAAGCCTCCTTTAGTTGCAAGAAAGAATCCGGTTTGGTTAAGCATGTAACAAAACTCTGTTTCGGGATACCAGGTTGAGGAGGCCTGAGAGAGGCCTGGTTTTATATTCACGAATTCTTTATAGAAGACCAGATTTTCAAGTGTCCGGTACATATCACGTCCCGAATTAAAGTAAGGATTTTTTTTATCCTGCTCGTACAGGTATGCTGCAAATTGTTGCATAAGCTCGCTTTGAACAGCCTTCCCATAGCGAAAAATGACTCCCTTGTCGCCTCCGCCTTTGGCCGAGGCATCAGCAAAATTGACTACCCACCCCTTGCCCACGTATGATTTTGCAATGTATTCGCCCATATTTTTAATGATTGGCTGGTCGAAGATCGATACTTTATCAGCAGTCGCTGTACTTAGAATTTGAAGGTAATCATACAATTTACCGGCAGCGTGTCCCCAATAAGAGGGTCCTTCTTCACAGGCTCCGTCTTCGTGGTTATAATTGATGAATTTATCCACGGAAACCATGGTTCGGTAAACACCTTCAGCCAGTTTATCCTGATCATTTTCAAGCAAAAGAAAGCAGGTCAGCACATTAAAGTTGCACCAGGGATTCCAGTTGTTGAGCATGGTAGTTGGTTTGGCATTAAAGCCCTGCCACCAGAAGTCACTTCTGTTCATATAGGTATCAAGGATCCGCGCCTGAAGGTTATTCCTCAAACGTTCAGAAATAGCTGGATTGACCTTGTCAAATTCCTCTTTCAAAAAGTAATATGTCCAGGAAAGAAAAGATCCCAGATCTCCTGCCGTTAAATCAAGAACACTCTCTTTCATATCAGCCAGAGATCGCCTTGAAGCCTGATAAGAGGGCAGGTGAGCAGCAAGCGCCCATGAAGACATTTCGCATGTGAACCAGATACCATTTATGATCTGGTCAATAAAGCGGCCTTTGCCCTCAGACAACTCAGCCAGAACCAGGTCAGCCATCGCAGCATTATTAGCACCAAAAGGAGCTTCCATAGTCTGGCGGGATCCGCTCCGTTCATATTCCAGGTAGTCGGTTGCCTTTATCACTTTCCATTTATAATCAAGTGCCTTTACTCCGCTCTGGATTATATCCTCCTTAAAGCCGGCTGTTAAAATATCCCATCCTTTACGATCGGGATACCCGGGGTATTGCACCCATTTTTGCTCTACTATCAGACTGCTTTTCAAAACAGAAATATCAGCTTCCTTTTGGAGTAGATCTCTGTACTCGTGGGCATTAACTGAAAATGAACAGAAAAATAACAAGATGATTATCAGATTTTTTCTCATTGGCTTAAGTTTAGTTTTGCAATAATTTCGTAATTCCTGAAATCACATTCTTCTTCAAAAAGGATCATTATTTCCAATCCTTCAGTCCTGGAATTGTTTCAACCGGAAATTGTTTTATCCCGACCAGATCACTTCCCATAATGACAGAAATAGCCGTATTGTTTTCAGGATCTGCCTTCGCACTGATCTCTACAACAGTTACACCTGTCAGAGGATTTTCGGAAGGCGAATTTGTTTTAGCTTCAAACGTTCTTATTTCATGTTTCCCTTCAGGATAAGGATAGAGATAAAAGAATTTCCCATTTTTCGTTAGTGTTATATACGTTCCTTTTGCTTCAACAGTGGCATCAGTAATGAACCGCCAGTTTGCTTCTTCAGATCCATTTTTAAGTGTTGTTTCATCCCTGATCATAATAATCTCAGGGGATAACATTCTGAATCCGCGTAATACTGATGTTGCCTGATCCGTATAAGATGAACTCATTTCAAATATCCCGAAAGGATGATCCAGACCAGCATTCCATTTTAATAAGCTACCCGTTCCTCGTGAATGGGCAATTTTCCCATCAATATTTAAGGTACTGTGGGCTAAATTTGTATTTCTAAAATAGTGCCACCGCACTCCATCAGGTTTGTAATCCCAGAATGAGGGCATACCATAACTTTCAGAATCAACATCAATTCCCCACCTGATTTTTTGACTCTCGACAATGAACGCTCCTACATCCAATTGATTATGTGCCATATCGGGATCACCTCCCTTGGCAATCAGGAATAATTCGTCAGGATTATCTCTTTCACCATCAAAGACAAGAATATCAGGTTCACCTTTAAAAATCTTTAATTTCTGATTGTCCGTTTCTCCAGTCCAGATTACCTCATCGAACCAGGGGATACAAAGAAAAAAGAAGCGCGGGAAACTGAATTTACCGGTTGCAATACTGCCATCAACGGCTTCCTGTAAATAGGTGCGATAAAACTCGGCTAACTCAGGCTGGTTATATTTCCTGCTGAAAAAGAAATAAACCGGAGTGTAAGTAGCATCCTCACCATGGGCATCGGCAAAATTGAATACCCCTCTTGTCGGACTCATTGAATGAATGTAATACAGCCCGGTCTCTCTGACTCCTGCCATATCTGACAAACCGAAATCAGTACCCAGATTACGGCTTAGATTATTTATCAACAACATAAGAAAGCTCGTTGTATATTCCCAGTAAGCAGGACCTTCATAATAAACACCGCCTGGAGCAAAATGCATAATGTTGTTTGGAGCATATTGCACAGCATATTGAATAATTCTTGCAGCATCTTCAGGACAGGTTTCTGCAATAGCCAGGGCACCATTAACTAATCCGGAGTTGCATACTACATTCCAATTGGTGTTGCGTTTAGCCCATGAACCATTATCCCCTTTCTCATAAACCGGCCATGCCGGGGCAAATGCCTTCTCCCGGATAGCCTGTTCCACAAGACTCCTGGTCTCCGGTGACAGCTTGCTGAAACACCAGTCATAACCGATAGCCACGGCGGTAGTCATCTCTGCAACATCAAGAAAATGTTCCGGATGCCATGATTTGAATTTGCAGACATTTATTAATTCTTCCTCTGCTCTCCCGGCATACCTGTCATCATCCAGCAATCTCCATGCTAATGATAATGTCAGGATCCGGGAGATCTGCTCGCGGCTTTTCCCAAGACTCGCCTCCCCTATTTCATTCGGTTCCTGCAGCGGCAGGGAAAGTGTTTTTTCTGCCTGTTGCCGGAGAATTACAATTAAACTGCTCAACAAAGGTTCTTTTTTTGCCAGTTCAAGTATTCCAGCTTCTTCATCTTTTGAAAAAAACAGCCTTGGGTGGTCTGAAAGTGTTGTTACGGAATCTCCGTATTTAAACTCAAATCCCTTTCCGTCATCGGCACTATTACAAGCCACAAGAATGGACAGGCAAATAAAGCTGATTATTGTTAATTTCATTTTTTCAGGTTTTACAATCCATAGTTTAAAATATAGGGGGCTGTCTTATAAGTTGTTCTTTACCCCCAAACCCCCCAAGGGGGGCTTAGCAAGTATCTGTTTATCAATAAGTCCGCCCTCGCCTTCGCGTAGCCGCTACGGCCTTCGGTCGCCGAAGTCGACCTACGGCCGACGAAGGCGGCGGAGCAAGGCTGGGGAATTTAGGGGTGGCTGATCAGAAAAGGGCTTTTGAGACATCCTCTATCTTTAAATTTAAATCAACTAATTTTATCGATTAAAACAGAAGTCTTTATTCGGTATTTAAGATCAAGCCAATACATTTATAATTACTCCCAGCCAGGGTTTTGATCCAGATTGGTATTAATCTCCCGCTCTTGTTGTGGAATTGGCCAGAGATAGTCTTTTTCAGCAAACACCCTGGTATATAGTTTAATTCCCCTAAAATCAAGAACGTCATGATTTAAACCAAAAACCGGATCAGTGGTTGAAGCAGTTCCCCATCGTTTTACGTCGAAAAACAAAATTCCTTCTCCTGCAAATTCCTTAAGTCTTTCGAGCCAGATACTTCTTCGCATAGCGTCTTGTGTTAAACCAACCGGTAAATCATCCACCCCAGCCCTGTTTCGAACCAGATTAACTGCATCATAAACATCCTGAGATACACCGGATGCCTCATTTTCCGCTTCGGCATACATTAAGAGAACATCAGAATAGCGAATAATTGGCAGATCATTTGGTGAATCCCAACGTTGTGTGTTTTCTTCTCCTTCATGAACAAATTTTCTCCAGGGATAGATCGCTACACTGGTCCAGTTAGTCCTGTATGCTCTGTAAGGCGTGTCGCTCATATGATCGCTGTACGGCCAGTTTACAATGAATTCTTCATTTTCATTACCAAAAATTGTATAGCCGGGCATAACTACATTGGCATGCAATCTTTTATCCACGTTAGCAAAAGTTGTCTGGTACCACGGGACTAAATCCAGACCAAAAGCATACTCAGTAGCATAATCACTCCTTTTTGGTATTGTTGTCATGTTCACTGCCGAACCATCAGGCAAAGTATAATTTGAAACTGCGATATATGATGCACAGCCGTTATTCCATGCAGCTGTATTGGTCGACCTGCCGCCATATAACATATCATAGTCGCTACCCAAATCTGGTTCCATAACTTGCTGCAATGCAAAAATGTGTTCTTTGTTATTTTCCCATTTATAATTAAACAGCTGATAATACTCCGGATGTAGTTCATAATCATACGGAGTTGTCATTAGTTTTGAAAACTCGCCTACTGCATTAGCCCATTGTTTATCGTACAGATAAACCTTTCCAAGCATTGCAATGGCAGCTCCCTGGGTTACACGTCCGAAATCTGCACCAGCATATGAAACAGGTAATTTTTGAATAGCG
>Ga0105101_10001329_pt1 | contig 10763 bp, 11 predicted proteins | sample PPLLak21cMay2015_2_FD_87037 | JGI IMG/M metagenome (GOLD analysis project Ga0105101, IMG submission 87037) | Freshwater sediment microbial communities from Prairie Pothole Lake near Jamestown, North Dakota, USA - PPLs Lake P8 Core (1) Depth... | ecosystem: Environmental > Aquatic > Freshwater >...
AGAGGACAGAAGCTCCGGAGCGAGTATTACAGGTATGTTCAAGAGGAAAATCAACAAGCAACTTGCTAAAGATGTTACAATAAATGGAGTTTGAGAGAGGGGAGGGGTGAGAAGGCCAACACCCAAGGCTGAGTAATAGACTGCTATTCCAATAGAATACATTTTTTCAACGGTTTTTTCGGTGGCTAAATCGCCCCAGACTACAAAAACGTACAACATGGAGAGAATGCCCCAGCTTAGTCCGTTTGCAGCATATGCAACCACAAAAATAGCGTTGTTTTGGGTTAATCCTAAGAGGGCTGAGCTAATTCCGTATAAAGTGAGACTCAGCATCAAAGAAGGCCTACGTCCGAAAACGTCGGCAACAACTCCTCCTACAAGAGCGCCAAAAGCTACGCCTGCAACCTGAAAAGCTAAAAGTAACAAGTAGAAAGAAGGGGTAACTTGTGCGGAAATATTTAAAGATACGTTAAAAGCGAGCGTTGCATTAACCAGCGAAAACAGAATCCATGGAATTGAGTAAAGTATAACCGTTCTTCTCTCGTAGCAATTTGGAATGCTACTCTTCTCTCTCGCTAAGGTTTTCTTAGGAGCCATCAACAGAGCAAATAGTACTCCTACAGTTAGCAAAACGGCTAACAGCGTAGTCCATACAAAATCCAGATTCTCTAACAGAACATTAGCTACGAGGAAATAAAATGGCAGCGTAATAAACCCGACAACTCCTGTTAGACGACCTCTCTCTTCAGGTTCTGTTGTGCTCCAAAACCAGATAAATAGCGCCAATAGCACAAAACTGAATTGCGCACTCATTGTGAAAACGATTGCCTGCCTGAGAATCTCAGATGCGGTAGTAATAAGGAGAATACCTTCGATGGATATTGCTACAAAACTCACAAAGATTGCGCTAGTTTTGTTTATTTTTGAGATGAATCGACCGCCCACAATCAGTGTGAAGGCGATCGTGAAGTATTGTAATGCCCGCATAAATTGGAGATTGTCTGTGGGAGAGACTACGTGATCGAGCAAGCTAGTTAGAACTGATGTGAAAGTAAGGAAAAAGAAAAAGAGGACTACGCCAACTAGAAAAACGCTTTTGGCGGCTGACATGCCTGCCTTAATGATAGCCAGTTTTGATCATCTGCCAAATTCAAAGCTTGTATTATACCCTGAGCATGTATAAGATATTTGTATGCTAAAAGTTATAAACAGATAAAAACAATATGGTTTGACATGAAAACCTTCAGAGAAAGAATATCTGAAATATCAGTTCACCTCCAGTCCCTAGCGACCCCTGAGTTATCTCAGAGAGTTCAAGATGCGGTTGAGAGAAAAGACAAAAACACGCTTGTAAAACTGTGCAGACAAGCCAAAATCCCAGGAAGCTACACAGGCATTGTTGTTTCAGTTCTGCTCTCTGTCAGTCCACAACAGAAATGGCCTTCTTACTATTGACTCTGCATTGTTCTTGATTCGGGTAAGCTTTCGACAAAAAGTTCAGGTTGCACTTCAATAAAGGATTGAAGTGTTTGTATAGACTCGTCTTTGCCCTCCAGACTTGATAGCGTTGTCGCTCCTTCTTTTGCAACTTTCGCCATAATCTTTACTACGTAATCCAATGTTCCTGTGTCTAAAATTTCTCCCACGACCTGTCTAACATAATTTGATTCATTTCCTTCCTTTGCGACAATCTCTAGTTTACGTTTGAGACTTTCAGAACGTTCACTCGTCCACATTACGGCAAAAGGCAACGCTTTGTCTATTATTTTTTGTTTCAGTTCAAGTGTCAAATTGAGCGAGACATGGAAGTCTTTCCATAATTCCATGATTATGCCCAAGCATAGACCAAATTTCCCCAATTGCAGAATCTCATTTTGAGAGCCGCCTCCAAGGATTGCACCGATTTTCATGCAGGTTTCCAGATCAGCTGCTTCGGCCTTGATCTTCCAAAACTTGTCTTTTGAACGAGGATGTGGCTGGGAGCGCAGTCTTGTTTCCACCATTTCGGCTCGTGCCATCTTTGCTAGAAAATTCCAGAGTAGTCTGTCGATTTTCTGGCGTTTATTGCAATCGATATCCATTTGTGCAAGTATTGAGAATGCCTTGGCGGTCACAAGTCCCCCAACTATTAGTGCAGTGGCTTGTCCAAATTTTCCGTATAATGTGGGCTTGAATGATCTGACGGTTGTTCCATCAATGATATCGTCCCAGATGCGAAAACTTAGGTTGATTAGGCTCATTGCTGAGGCTGCTTCTTGGGTGTCTTCTGGATTGCCTCCAACAGTCATGCATGATAGATTCATCATGGCTGGTGTGAGCGGGTCTCGCCAAGTTTTGGTCAGGAATTCCAGGGGAGATCGTAGGTCCCTTAGGGATTGATCTTTGAGTAGCAGCGTTTTCGTTTTGTCCGCTGTGGCTCCGCCGTTTTCTTCGAGTATGTTGCGGCAGAGTTCCTGTTTGCTGTTGTTGCTGTCCATGTCGATCTGTTGTTTATTGGTGAGTTGAGGTTATATTTGTGGTTGTTGCATTCGGATTCGGAAGCGGAAGTCTTATATGTAGTATTATTGCATATGTAGATATACACTTACGAGTGTTAAATATGGCCAAGCAGCCTAAGTCGCCAGCTTCCAACAAGAATTATTTTTTAGAGAAAGTCCTCGAACAACTTAAGTTCACCAACAAAAAGCTTGACTCACTAGTCGACCTAAACCAGAAAATCTTAGAGAAACAAACTATGCAGCACACGGTTGCCGCGAAAGATGTTCCGGTTCAGGAAACGGGCATGAGGATATTGCCGAATTCGCTGTCTCTGTTATCGCTGCCGACGTCATTGCGGAAAACTGTTATGGTTCTCTACAAATTGGAGAGTGCTACTGCTGAAGATCTCGCCAAAGAGACAGGGAGATTGAGAGCGGTGGAGAGCTCGGCGGCGAATCAGTTGGTCAGGATGGGGTATCTCCGCAAAAGACGGGAAGGACGGGACGTATATTTCTTTATAGACACGTATTTGGAGCGAAAAGAATGACTGGAAAAACAATAGCAATTCATTCCTATCGCGGCGGAACTGGAAAGTCGATAATCGCTGCGAATCTGGCAATTATTCTCGCTAGAAAAGGATTGAGTATTGCACTTTTGGATCTTGACTTCCGCGCGCCTAGTTTGGCGGCAATTTTCTCGAAAGATGACAAAGATCTTGTGGAGTGGTGGTTGAATGATTTCTTAAACAGAAGATGCACAGCAGAGCAAGTTGTCATGGATGAGTCTGGGAAGTACAATCTGGAGGGAAGGTTGCTGCTTGGACTTGCGAATCCTTCGATTGATGCGATTCGAAGTATGGCCGATAAGAGTTCTTCTTGGGAAGTGACCGCGGTGAAGAAGATTTTTTCTTTGCTCTCTTCGCTCTTCAAAGAAATGAACATTGACTGTTGCATCCTCGATACCAGTCCAGGTGTTCAATACTCTTCGGTTAACGCGGTAGTCAGTTCCGACATTTCCGTTGTGATTACGACTTTGGATTCCCTAGACCTTAAGGGTACAAAGAGTATGCTCTTTGATTTGTACGATCAACTTGAACGAAAATCTGTTGTTTTGATCAACAAGTACTGTCCAGAGACTCGGATCTCCAAGTGCGAAAGCCCAGAAAGCCTGGTTTTAAGGATTGAAAAAACTTTAAAGCATAGTGTAATCGGAGCGATACCATGTTTTTGTGATGTGCTTCAACAGGAACGAGCGGATATTATGGCTGTGAAAGATCCAGGGCACCAATTTGTGAGAAATCTGGAAGAAGTTGCTGATAATCTCCGAAGGATGGAGAAAGTTTGTTAGGAGGAGATGTGTTGGAAAACGAAATCTTGAATGAAATGCATGTGTCCCTGATTAAACACTTCCTGGACATAGTAGTCTTGGCGAAGTTGCGAAAGTCGGGTTCAATGAGCGGGTACGATGTACTCGGGTTCATTCACGGAACATATGATATTCTCATCAGTCCAGGGACTGTCTATGCGCTCCTATATTCCCTTGAACGGAAGAAAATAGTGGCAGGAGAATGGACAGAAGGACGGCGCGTCTATTCGTTGACTGAAAAAGGCGAGAAAACCATTGACGTAATCTCTCGGTCGAAAGGAGAACTTGTCAGGTTCGTAGAGAATCTTCTTGAGATCTAGCTATACTCTGTTATGTCTCAACGACAACGACTTTGTTGACTTTTCCGCACCAGGGAATAACTGTTGCGCTGTCAGTGAGTTCTTTAAGTATTTCTTTTGCGATTTCATCATTTGTCCTTTCACCGGCTTCTTCAACAAGCGAGATTTCGATTAAAGCTTTCCTACTCATTTCAGCTTCCCCATACAATAGAAGCACAATCTAACCTCTGAAAATTGTGTAATGACTTTTAAATATTCGCTCGAGCACGTGAACAAAAAACCATGAATTCTCTTACTTCTGAATGGCGCTCATGTTTTCTTATCGGTTTGTTTCTGTTTTCTTAATTTTTCCATTGTTTAGACGCTGTTATTCGGGTTCGGATTCCGAATATACGTGACAAGTGATGCGTTCACATTATATGTGTTTAGACTTACTCTTGGCTTAGGCATGAAAAGAAAGGCTTGATGGAAAATGTGGATAGAAACTCTTGCAATTGTAGCGCTTGTTGTTTTCGGAGCGTATTGTTATTGGTATTTTTGTGTTGCGAAAACTGTGCAGCCTTTGAAGAAAAAAGAGGTGGACCTGATGTGGAAATTGCATAAGAAGCAAACAGAATGCGCGGGATCCCAAATCAAGGAGTTGCTGAGGGACAAAGGCGGAATTGTGGGATTCAGATGTGAATGTGGCTACGAATTCAAGCAGCAGCGCCTTATAACTCAAGAAGCTCGAAAACTGGACACTTCAGCTGAATGTTCTGAAGGTTCGGACTTTATGGAAACTGAGAGACCGTTGGAGAATAACTAATGCCTCATCACACATCCTGGACGCCCGATCCTAAAGAACCGTATAACAACGTGGAGGTCGTGAAATGTCAGGCGTTTATGAAGGGTTAAAAGTGTGGATTGCTGGAACTTTGGTCATCCTTTTCTACGTGTCCGTCTACAGTCTTGGATCCACCATGGATGTAAACAGTCTATTTCCCCATGCAGTTATAACTACTGTTCTTTTTGTCATGCTGGGAATCGTTATGATTATCGAAAACGAAAGCAAGAAAGTATATCTTGAAAAACGCTACGTGAATTCGATGGAACCCCGAGTTATGATTTCCTTCGCAGCCGAAGGGGATACAGTTCAAAGGCACAGGCTACTGGAGTTGGTGCAACTGCCACCTCAGAGCCTTAGCTGTGAGCCACAACCTGTTCAATCTTCTTTACGTTCTCATCCAGAAACGTTCACCCAGGTTGTGGCTCTCCCGCTAACCCAAGAAGACCTCTGAAAATCAACTTTGACAATGGCTCTCGTGTGTTTTGAAGCTAATGATTTAGTTGATGACTATGGAACGTATGTCTCAGTCTGGGTTGGCCTTTGAGGGAGATAACCGTTGCTCTAAGTGTAAGAGGACTTTTGAGAAACCAAAGCTTGTCCAGTACTATGCTTGCCCCCATTGTCTGAACAAGATAGATGAGGAACAGAAACTAGCTGGCTCTTGCCAGTACTGGTTTGGCTATCTGAATCAGAAGGACAGGGGTGATCCGGTACCGCAGGAATGCGTTGAATGCAAGAAAGCCGTTGAATGTATGCTGAGTCAGTGTTATGATTCCCCAGCGGCTGTTGCAGAAATCAAAAAATGGTATTAGAACCTTCTTTCTAAGTACGCGTGTGCAGTGAATTAGAAAGAGTCTTCATAGGCTGTGACTGCTGAACCAGGAGTCGGGGCTTGAGTATCTTGTTTGTGGTCCGCTTTGCCAGATGGCCTTGTAGAATATGTCAAAGTCTTCTTGTGACATTCTTTGTTTCATTTTCTGAACCCCAAAATCAGATATCGCGAGATTCAATATAAGCAACATTTCAAGAAAGGAATATATCAGAAACCGAAGCATACACTTCTACAAATCCGTTTGCCGCTTGTCCCGAAAAACGACACTCTTGTGCAGCAGCCGCTGATTCTAACAATACAAGCGCTGTCAGACAATCGCTAAGAAGCGTAGGCGAATCTTGCTTAGTGATTGGTTAATCTCATGTGTTGATTCTTGCTGAGTGTGCTTTCGTTTGACTTTGTTATATGAGTGGGTTGTGAACGCGTGCGCTTGTGGGTATTGTGAACTCGAAGTAAACGCCTTCTCCAGGTTGTCCTTTTTCTTGCACCGCCCAACCGTAAACCTCGCATATCTTACGTATCAGGTATAGTCCAAGCCCTGTGCTTTTTCCAAAACCCTTTTGGAAAAGATGCTGCCTGAGGTGTGTGTCGGTGTCAAGTAGCCCGGTCACGAGCATGAGCAAAATAGACACTTTGAAGGAGATCATCCGGGCGTGGGGTATGGATCCAGAACAAATACTTACTCAGCAAGCGTTAACACAGCCACACAGAACCTTGATCGCCCCCAGCTATGAAGAGAATCAAGTGCAGACCTTGAGCAATGCATTTAAGGAAATGATGCGAAAAGAACTGCTGCTGTCCCAAAATGGGAAGGAGTAAAATTCCGTGCTGGATAAATGTAACTTTGTTGTATAAGTAAACCCTTATAAACTATTAAGTGAGCCTTTTCACACCAAGTGTAAATGATTGGACAACCAACTCACGCTCAGCGATGAACTTCGGAAACTCGTCGAAGCAAGATTGGAGCAAACGCTGAAAGGAATAAACGATACACTGAACCAAATACTGGAAAAACAGGAAATAACTCCTAAAGAACTCAAAGAGGAGCTGAAAAGTCTCGAAGAAAACTGCAACCTCTTATTCCAAAAATGGAGCTTGGAAATTCTCTACACTCTCTTCCTGAAAAAGACCATAGGTTTTGGCGAACTAAAAAAGATACTCGGTGTTAACTCGCGTACACTATCTGACAAACTCAAAACGCTCACGAAATACAGCTACGTTAACAGAAATGTAAGTATTGGGCCGCCGTTGAGAGTTGAATATGCTCTAACGAGAAAAGGTAACAACACCATACTTCTTGCGTTACCATTACTATACTACTCAAGCTCCACGTAAACGCGAGTAGAATAGAGCTATTGTTTGGGTGCTCTCTTTAGTAGGTTTTCGAACGGTTTTATTATATCTTAGGAGTACATCATAAACCGATCATAAACCGCTTCGATTGTTTGTCCAGAAGTCGTTTCTAAGTCACGGCTGAATCAGTTTGAACTAGCTCGGTCTCTTAACGGGCAATGCTATCTTTGTAGTGTCTTTCAAAGTCTCAAAAACCATGCAGGTGAGTGTCTTTTCGAGACCGTTGATGAGCCGCAGTTTGTCAACCACAAACTTCCCGATTGCATCCACACTTAGGGTTCTCAGTTTTACAAGCAAATCCCAGTCACCAGTTATAATGTGGACTTCTTGGACTTCTTGGAATTTGGAGATTTCTTCTGCGACTACCCTTTGTGAGACAGGTGAGTTGTCGCCTTTTGTTCTGTAGGAGACTGATGCCAGAATGAACGCGGCCGTGGTTGAACCTATCTTTTCAGGGGCTAAAATAGCCCTGTACTCTTTTATTATGCCCAGTTCTTCCATGCGTTTGATCTTGGCAAAAACCGTGGTTATGGGTGAATTGACTTTCTTGGCTATCTGCTTAGCGGTAAGTTTGCTGTTCTCCTGCAATAGTGCAAGTATGGCTATGTCCTTATCGTCGAGCTTGGTTGACATATTTGTAATTATTACAATTAGATTGTATTAAAACTTGTTGTTTTTGTAAAAACTATGTGATTTATTATAATAAATTTATTAAACACGATGCTTATCTGCTACTTGAAAACCGTTAAAAAAGAAGTGATTCTCCTTGCAAAGCAAACAGACAACTGTCGTGGAATCCTCAACGCTGATTGAGGCGCCAAAAACCCTAGAGCAGCTTACAGAAGCTGAAATCGAAAGAAAAACTGCCATTGGCAAAGTGATGACGCATACTCTGAGGAACTTGACCGACCAATTTGTGGAAAAGGGGTTCCAATGGTTGCTTCCAGTAGCTCTGTCACAATGTACCGATCCGCTTTGGCCAGACCCTGGTGCTTCCATAGAAAAGAGAATTGAAGTAGACATTTACGGCAAGAAAGTCCTCACCACATCAAGCATGATAATCCACAAGTTGATTGCTTCTTCTACGGCTTATCCGAAGTTGTTCATACTTTCACCCAACATTCGAATAGAAAAAGCTGAACGCGCAATTACGGGAAAACATGTGTACGAGTTTACACAGCTGGATTTTGAAGCTAGAAACGCTACATCAAAAGACATAATCAACCTCGTCGAAGATGCGTTTTGTAGCTTGGTGCCCAGTGTGAAAAAAACTACTAAAGATGAATTAACTTGCCTTTCTAGATATGAAACCCTAAAGGTTCCAAAAAAACCGTTCAACACCTACGACAGAGAAGAACTTGAAGAAGAATACGGAGCAGATTGGGAAACCGCCATTGCCAATGAAATCGAAGATCCGGTGTGGGTTACCAACATACCTCGAGAATTCTACGACTTCGAAGACCCTGCAACAGGTAAATGGGACAACTACGACCTATTTCTACCTGAATTTGGAGAAGCTTTGTCAGGGGCTAGAAGGGAATGGGAATACGACAAAATTCTCAGAAAAATGGAACGAGATAACATACGCAAAGACAACTATATACTACTGTTAAAGCTGGCAAAACAAGGGAAAATAAAGCCCTGTGCAGGTGCGGGAATTGGAATTGAACGAACGGTCAGATGGTTAACCGGTGTCAGACACATAGCTGAAACACAAGCGTTCCCCAGAATCCCTGGAACCGTGCATGAACTTTAGTCTTAAAACATATAAAACATGAGTGACAAAAATGAATGCGTATCTTGAAGCTTTACAACCAAAGTTGAGTAACAGTGATTTTCGAGAACTCTGCGCGATAGACAACCCCAACGTTCACGAATTCATAGCTAAAGCCAGTGACTTGTGTCACGCCGAACGAATTTTCATCTGTAGCGATTCCGCTGAAGACATTGCTTATGTCCGAAGACAAGCAGTCTCCGTTGGTGAAGAAAAGGCAATTCTAACTCTGCCGGGGCACACGGTCCATTTTGATGGTGAACACGATCAGGGGAGAGATAGACAAGCCACCAAGTACCTCGTGCCACGAGGAATTTCTCTAAGCAGGGCACTTAACCAAATTGATCGGCAAGAAGGCTTGGCAGAGGTTAAGGGTTTGCTTCGAGACTCAATGAAAGATCGCACGATGGTTGTTCGATTCATCTCCTTGGGGCCGCCAAATTCTATATTTACTATTCTAGGACTTCAGTGCACGGACTCTTGGTATGTAGCTCACACTGAAGACTTGCTCTATAGGCCCGGCTATGCAGAGTTCGTGAAGGCAGGTCCAAAAAGCGATTTTCTACGTGTACTGCATTCAGCGGGAAAGTTGAATGAGGACGCTGTTAGCGTGGAATACGATAAAAAGTGCATTTACATCGACAACATGGACAACACGATTTATAGTGTCAACACGCAATACGCAGGCAATTCAGTTGGCTTTAAAAAACTTGCCTTTCGTCTAGCCATCCGCAAGGCTCACTATGAAGGATGGCTAGCTGAACACATGCTGCTCATGGGAGTGCAAGGTCCAAAAGGTCGCAAAACCTACTTTGCAGGAGCTTTCCCAAGTGCATGCGGTAAGACCTCTACAGCAATGCTTCCAGGAGAAAGCATACTGGGAGATGACATAGCATACGTTCGTAGCATTGACTCAATTGCTCGCGCGGTAAACGTTGAATCGGGAATCTTTGGCATTATTCAAGACGTAAACCCGACTGATGATGCACTAATCTACAAAGTGCTCGCTAATCCCGGAGAAATAATCTTTTCCAATGTATTGGTTAAAGATGGCAAACCATACTGGTTGGGAATGGGAAGCGAAATTCCCAAGGAGGGCATCAACTTTTCAGGAGCATGGTACGAGGGCAAGAAAGACGAGTCGGGCAATGAGGTTCAACCAGCTCACAAGAATGCTCGATACGCTGTCGCTCTCAGGGCACTTGAAAATTGTGATCCTGAATTGGACAATCCTCTCGGAGTAGAACTAGGCGGAATAATGTATGGTGGAAGAGACACGAAGGCTTATGTGCCCGTCCAGCAGAGCTTCGATTGGTGCCATGGAATTATCGCGTATGGCGCTTCTTTAGAGACAGAAACAACCTTTGCCACTGTCGGTCAGGAAGGCATACCTGAGATAAATATGATGAGCATACAAGATTTTATCTCCATCCCTCTCGGTCAGAACATCTGCAACAACCTGGAATTCGGAAAGAAACTCAACAAAGCACCTACAGTATTTGGAGTCAACTACTTCCTACGAGACAGAGAAAACGGAAAATTCCTCAATGCAATTCAAGACAAACACGTTTGGATAAAATGGATGGAGCTCCGCGTACATAACGAAGTAGAGGCATTAAAAACCCCCACGGGCTATCTCCCTAAATACAAGGACTTGCGCACGCTATTCAGTCAGGTGTTAGGTAAAGTCTACGATAAAGGCGAATACGTAAAACAATTCACAATACGCGTTCCAGAGAATTTGGCCAAAATCGAACGCGTGCAGCGGTTCTATCAAGAAAATGTCTCGGATACTCCATTAGAGCTGTTCGGCATACTGTATCTACAACGCGAACG
>Ga0105101_10001334_pt1 | contig 10737 bp, 10 predicted proteins | sample PPLLak21cMay2015_2_FD_87037 | JGI IMG/M metagenome (GOLD analysis project Ga0105101, IMG submission 87037) | Freshwater sediment microbial communities from Prairie Pothole Lake near Jamestown, North Dakota, USA - PPLs Lake P8 Core (1) Depth... | ecosystem: Environmental > Aquatic > Freshwater >...
AATAGTATCAAAATAATATCATACTTTCTCCGGCACCTTATAATTATCCCGATAAGAATCTTTCAGCAGTTTATTAGCATCGTCATTATCAATAAACGTCTCTTTCTCTCCGTCGAACAGTAATTGTTTATTTCCGGTGCGATATGCAATATTGGCCATATGTACCAGGGTAGCGCTCAGGTGGCCCTGATCAATCGTGCTGTTAGGCTGATCCCGGCTTCTGATACAATCAATAAAGTTGATTTGGTGTTCCTTATCGGAGTTTATACCTTCACCCTGGGCTACAAGCTGTTCTTTGGGTCCGTAAACCTGCCATCCGCCACCCTGTCTTCCCAGAAACATCATTCCGAGAGTACCATAGATCTCAATCCTGTCGGAATTTGTTTTCCACTCAGGGAATCGTTTCGGATCCATCCGAATGTCGTTAGGTGTCTTTGACATATAATTTGTTACGTTTCCGCTTTCGCAAGTCATTGTAAATTTTTCATAATCAAAGGTAATTGACTGGACTTCGGGTGTATCCTGCTCAGAGTTCCAGACATTGTTTCCGCCCCAGCCATATATGGATCCGGGGTGTCCCGGATTACCCATCATCATACGGGAAAGATCAAACTGATGGATGGCATCGTCTAAATTTCCCGGGCCAAAGGCATAGCAATAATACCAACCTTTGAGTACTCCCGGATTGTATGGGCGGTAAGGTGCCGGACCAAGCCATGCATCCCAATCCAGACTTTGGGGAACTTCCTCATTCGGTTGAAGTGTCCATTTCTTACCTCCAAGCAGGTTGTAAATCCGGATATGCACAACCTGACCAAGCTGACCACTTTGAATATAATCACGTGCTGCGAAATTGTATGATCCGCTCCTGTTTTGAAAACCAACCTGCACAATCTGCTTATATTTTTTTGCAGCTTCTATCATTTTCCGTCCTTCCCAGATGGAAAGACTTGGACTTTTTTCCACATATACATCCTTGCCTGCCTGGCAGGCCCAGATTGTGGCAAGAGCATGCCAGTGGTCAGGGGTTGATACCCATACTGCATCCACATCCCTGTCATCAAAAACTTCTTTCATGTCGCGGGTTGTATGTGGTCTATAACCGAGCTGCTTCTCAACCTCACTGGCCCCTATTGCGGACCTTAGGTCATTTACGTCGCATACCGTCTTGATCTCAACATCTGTATTAACCTTACAACAATTGATTATACAGGGGAGACCTCTTCCTCCGGCTCCGATAAGGGCCAGAACAATCTTATCGTTTGCTCCTTTGCATGATGTCATCAGAAAACCTGATGCACCCAATGTTATCCCGGCAGTTCCTGCCAGGGTTTTTTCCAGAAATTGACGTCTTTTCATAAATTAAGTATTATAACTTTTAAACCTTTGCGCCTTTGCGCCTTTGCGCCTTTGTGCCTTTGCGCCTTTGCGCCTTATAATTCATTCTCTCCCTTAATATACCCAAAATTAGCAAGAATTCCGCCATCGACATAAAGAATATGTCCGTTGACAAAATCGCTTGCTTTTGAAGCCAGGAATAATGCTGCATTTGCAACATCCTCGGGTTGCCCCCATCTGCCGGCCGGTGTTCTGGTCATTACGAGATCATTGAAAGGGTGGCCGTGTTCGCGGATTGCAGCTGTCTGTGCCGTGACTATATAGCCGGGACCGATCCCGTTAATCTGGATATTGTATTTCGCCCATTCACATGTCATATTTTGTGTGAGCAGCTTCAATCCTCCTTTCGCCGATGCATATGCCGATACTGTATTGCGACCGTAAACACTCATCATCGAGCACATATTAATAATTTTGCCTGATCGCTTATCAATCATTTTCGGGGCTACCCTCTTCGATACGATAAGCGGAGCAACGAGGTCGACATCAATCACCTGCTTATAATCTGCAACAGCCATATCAAGGATCGGAATCCGTTTTATTATACCGGCATTGTTCACAAGGATATCGACCGATCCTACATTCTTTTCTATTTGTGAGATACCCTTATCAACATCCTTCTCGTCGGTCACGTTGAATGTGAGGGTATAAACATCAAGACCTTCTTTTTTAAAAGCATCCTTACACGCCTGAAGCTTTTCTGCCTGAATGTCATTCACACAAACTTTTGCACCTGCCCTGCAAAGCAAGATGCCTATTGCCAGGCCGATACCATGTGTGCCTCCTGTTACAAGGGCTACTTTCCCGGTTAAATCAAATAGTTCTTTCATATTTAATAATAGTTATGATGAATCAGGCCCCCTTTAGGGGGTTTGGGGGTGTTTTCTTATTTCAAGGTATTGGGTTGGCGGACATCCATATCTCCGTAGTCGAGATTCTCCCCGGCCATACCCCAGATAAAGGTGTAGTTTGACGTACCGGCTGCGCTGTGAATGCTCCATGAAGGAGAGAGTACCGCCTGCTCGTTCGTCATCCAGATATGACGTGTCTCATCCGGATCGCCCATAAAGTGGCATACAGCTTGATTTTCAGGCACTTCAAAATAAAAATAAGCTTCCATTCTCCTGTTGTGCGTATGGACAGGCATAGTATTCCAGACACTTCCTGTCTTCAGTTCTGTCATCCCCATCTGAAGCTGGCATGTTGGCACTATACTGTTTACCAGCAGTTTATTAATAGCGCGGTGATTTGAAGTTTCCGGACTTCCCAGGACGACAACTTCAGCATCTTTCAGTGTCACCTTTTTCGAAGGATACTCATGATGTGCAGGTGCTGAATTTATATAGAGTTTAGCAGGTTTCCCGGGATCGGTTGATTTGAAAACCACATCTTTCGTCCCTTTTCCAAGGTATAAAGCTTCCTTAGGACCGATTTCATAAACAGTACCTCCGGCTTCAATAACAGAACTGCCGCCGATATTTATAATTCCCATTTCCCTTCTCTCCAGAAAATATGAAGCTTTCAGATCATCAGAAGATTCAAGCTTAAGGGATTTTTTCACGGGCATTACACCGCCGACCATATACCTGTCATACATGGAATAGACAAGGGTGATCTCATCGGGAATAAATACTTTCTCAATCAGGAATTCCTTTCTTATCTTTTCAGTGTCATACTTCTTTACATCCTTCGGATGTCCCGCATATCTGATTTCTGTCTTCATAGTTTTATTTTGTTAATTAATAATATATTATCTTCTGAATAAAGCTTTAAGGACATTGTAGTTGATATGGCAGTTTTCCAGCTTAACATTTTCGGCCAGCTCCATCCTCCAAGCCCGATCCCCCTCAGGAGAACATTCTCTCCTTTTTCGTTCACGATCTGCCTGCCACTTACTTTCAGAAAACCCTGACATTCAGCATTAAATGCAGGCAATAGAAATATCAGGAAAAAAGAGATTAGTTTTAATTTCATTTATTGATCCGGATGAAAAGGGACTTTTAAAATTATACAGAACAAACAAAAATACAATCTTTGTCTGAAACTCCGTTATCAGGACATGACCAATTTCAGGTTTGGAAAAATTTAATAGCATCTGTTGTAATTTATTCTTGTGAGATTAAATAGTTATTCCTATTTTTCGTGACCGTAAATGCGGGCATCAGTTATAAAATATTAAAAGGTGTAATCCAGTTAAAAAAATAATATGAAACCATTCATTCACGAGGATTTCCTTCTGAACAATAAAACCGCAAAAAGACTGTATCACCAGTATTCCGAAAATCTGCCAATCATTGATTTCCATTGTCACCTCTCCCCTTCAATGATCGCTGACGACAGGCAGTTTGATAACATAACCCAGGCATGGCTTGAGGGTGACCATTATAAATGGCGGGCTATGAGGACCAATGGCATTGACGAGAATTACTGCACAGGGAAGGTTCCTGATATTGAAAAATTTAAAAAGTGGGCGGAGACTGTACCGGCTGCCGTGGGTAATCCTTTGTACCACTGGACGCATCTTGAACTTGCCAGATATTTCGGGATCTTCGACCTTCTTTCACCATCCACCGCTGAGAAGGTTTATGAAAAGGCAAGTGCCATGCTGCGAACCAAAGAATTCAGCATCAGGTCAATGCTGAAAAATATGAAGGCAGAGGTGGTATGTACAACCGATGATCCTGCTGATAATCTTGAATTCCATAAAAGACTTAAAGGGGCATTTGAGGTTTCGATATTACCGACTTTCCGTCCCGACAATGTTATAAAGACTGAGGATCCGGCAAAATTCAAAGCTTACATTGAAAAGCTCAGTGCCGCAGGTAATAAGGAAATAAAGGATTTCAACACTCTTATTGAGGTCATCGACAACAGGCATGAATTCTTCCACAATATGGGTGGCAGGTTATCCGATCACGGGCTTGACAGATTCTTTTACGGACCCTTCACCGCATCGGAGGCTGACAGAATATTTAAAAAACTTCTGAAGGGAGAGCAGATTACGGAAGAAGAAACGGAAAAATACAGGGCAGCTGCCATGACCGAGCTTTGCCGGATGAATCATAAAAGAGGCTGGACACAACAGTTCCACGTCGGAGCATTGAGGAACAACAACGCCCGCATGTTCAGACTTCTTGGCCCTGACACAGGCTGGGATTCAATCGGAGCCCCTCAGGATGCATCGAAGATGTCGAAGTTCCTGAGCAGCCTTGATGATACGGCACAGCTCGGAAAAACTATTCTTTATAACCTTAATCCGGCAGATAATGAAATGCTGATAACAATGGCCGGTAATTTCAATGACGGTTCCACTGCCGGTAAGGTGCAGTACGGAGCCGCATGGTGGTTCCTCGATCAGAAAACCGGAATGGAGAAGCATATAAGGGATCTCGCAGCACTGGGACTTATGAGGAGATTTGTAGGTATGGTTACCGATTCAAGAAGCTTCCTTTCTTATCCGCGTCATGAATATTTCAGGCGGCTGATTTGTAATTATGTTGGTGAAGAGGTTGAACACGGCACCATCCCCGATGAGGATGAACTGCTGAAACCACTGATTGAAGGAATATCGTATAAAAACGCGAAGGATTATTTTGGGTTTGGGAAATAATCCATCCTGTAACCGCCGGGAAAAAACGAATTGCACCCCCTTCTCTTAAGTTTAAGAGAAGGGGGACGGGGGGATGAGTTCGTTGATTAAGGGGACCGGGGGATGAGTTCAGAAGATAAAAAAAGATTTATACAATGTAAATATTCGGAAAATATGAACGAACTTAATCTGAAAGACAAGGTAGCTGTAGTTACCGGCGGCGCCGGGATCATTTGCTCGGAAATGGCTAGATCCCTTGCTGCACAAGGTGTTAAGACAGTAATTCTTGACCTCAATAAGGATGCTGCAGTAAAAATTGCGCAGGAAATCGAAAAAGTTTTTAAAACAAAATCAATCGGTCTCTCCGCGAATGTGCTGGATAAGGCTTCACTTGAAGCAGTAAAAAAAGAGATCCACGAAAAAGTCGGTGAGGTTAATATTCTTGTAAATGGTGCAGGCGGAAATTCACCTGCAGCAACGACCAAAGTCGAGAAAATGGATGGTTCAGAAAAGCCGGAAGATACATTCTTTGGTCTTCAGATCGAGGGTTTCGATAAGGTATTTGACCTGAATTTCAAGGGTACCCTTTTACCTTCAATGGTTTTCGGAGCTGATATGACCAAAAACAGATCCGGGGTAATAATAAATATTTCCTCGATGAATTCGTACAGACCTCTTACAAAGATTCCCGCTTACTCGGCTGCTAAAGCTGCTGTTAATAATTTCACACAATGGCTTGCAGTTCACTTTGCTAAAGCAGGTGTCAGAGTAAATGCAATAGCACCCGGATTTCTTCTGACTAATCAGAACAGGTTCCTGATGGTTGACGAAAAAACCGGAGAACCTACTCCCAGGGGCAGGAAAGTGATCAACGGCACACCGATGGAACAGTATTGCGTACCGGAGGAACTGACAGGGACTCTGCTCTATCTTGCTTCAGATCTTTCAAAAGCAATCACGGGTGTGATCATACCGGTGGATAAGGGGTTTAGTGCTTATTCGGGGGTGTAGGCGGCGTGCGGCAAGCGGCGTGCGGTGAGCGGTGAGTTAATTAATTTTTAAACTATGATATATTATCAGGCAGGTTCGGAAAATACGGTAATAGGTGCGGACGATCTTGAATACGGGGTTAATTCAGCTCTCGTAAAGCTGGGTGCCAGGAATAAGGTACTGGTGATTCCACCTGATTTTACACGTTTTCATTCCCGGGCAGGAGATATATCAAGTCTTATATACAAATATTATAAGGATAAACTAAAGGATATCCTTCCGGCGCTTGGCACTCATGTTCCTATGACAGATCACGAGATTGGTGAGATGTATAAAGGTGTGCCGAAAGAGCTTTTCCGGGTGCATGACTGGAGAAAAGATGTGGTGACTGTGGGTACAGTACCGGGTGAATATATCTCCGAAATTACCGGAGGTGCACTGGATTATTCATGGCCGGCCCAGCTCAACAAGCTGTTATTCAACGGCGGACACGATCTTATCCTCTCTGTCGGACAGGTAGTTCCCCATGAAGTCATCGGGATGGCAAACTACAACAAAAACCTGTTTGTTGGCACTGGTGGCTCTGAAGGCATAAACAAGAGTCATTTTGTAGGTGCGGTTTATGGTATGGAAAAGATTATGGGCAAAGCCGATAATCCCGTGCGAAGAATGCTTAATTACGCATCGGAACATTTCATAACTCATTTGCCGGTTGTTTATATTCATACAGTGATCGGCCGCGATGAATCAGGCAAGCTTGTGATCCGCGGGCTGTTCATCGGGGATGACCTTGAGGTTTTCACCCATGCTGCAGAGCTTTCCCTGAAGGTCAATTTTAATGTATTTGAGAAACCTCTGAAAAAAGTCGTGGTATATCTCGATCCAACAGAGTTCAAAAGCACCTGGCTTGGAAACAAAAGTATTTACAGAACCCGGATGGCCATGGCTGATGGTGGAGAATTAATCGTGCTTGCTCCCGGTCTGAAGGAATTCGGTGAGGACAAGGAAATCGACAGGCTCATAAGGAAATATGGTTACAAAGGAACTCCTGCAACGCTCGAATCGCTGAAACAGAATGAAGAGCTGCAAAAGAACCTGAGTGCTGCTGCCCATCTGATACATGGCAGCTCCGAGGGCAGGTTTTCAATTACATATTGTCCGGGACACCTGACACAGGAACAAATTGAATCAGTAAACTTTAAATACTTCGATCTTAATACCGCTCTTAAAAAATACAATCCTGAAAAGCTGAAAGACGGATTGAACAGGTTGCCTGACGGAGAAGAGATCTTCTATATTTCAAATCCGGCAACCGGATTGTGGAGCTCACGGGAAAGATTGAAATAAATTCAGAACAAACAGTTTTCCGGATGATCAATTGGGGTATAATAGGATGCGGGAATGTGACTGAAGTGAAAAGCGGACCCGCTTTCAGCAAAGTGAAGGGCTCCCGGCTGATAGCCGTTATGAGAAGGAACCCGGCTCTTGCAGAGGATTACGCAAGAAGACACAATGTTCCGAGGTTTTACTCTGATGCAAAGGACCTGATCAATGATCCGGAAATAAATGCTATATATGTTGCAACTCCTCCGGGAAGTCACGCTGAGTATGCAATAAAGGCAATAGAAGCCGGCAAACCGGTATATGTCGAAAAACCTATGGCCATTAACTATGGTGAATGCAAAAAAATAATTAAAGTATCCGAAAAGCATAAAATACCTGTTTTTGTCGCCTATTACAGAAGAGGTTTGCCTGGTTTCCGTAAAGTGAAAGAACTGGTTGAGAACGGCGCAGTGGGCAAAGTGAGGTATGTCATGATCCAGTGTTTCAAGTCACCTTCGAAAGACGAACTTGAAGGTAAGCCATCGTGGAGGGTGGAACCGGAGATATCAGGTGGAGGGCACTTCTTCGATCTCGCTTCGCATCAGCTTGATTACCTTGATTTCCTGCTGGGGCCGGTACAAAAGGTCAAATCGGTTGTTCTTAATCAGGGAGGGCTCTATGAAGCTGAAGATTTTGTTTCGGCACTATTCGAGTTTCCTGACAATATAGCCGGATCAGGTACCTGGTGCTTCAGCGCTTCACCCGAGAATAACAGCGATATAATAGAAATCAAAGGTGATGCAGGTATGTTGAGATTTTCTGCATTCAGCTTTGAACCGATAGTTCTTGTAAACAAGGAAGGCCGGACCGAAATGATAAACGAGCGGCCTGAACATGTTCAGTATTATCTTATTGAGCAGATTGTCAGGGAACTGAATGGTGATGGAAAGGCTGCTTCCACCGGGATTACAGCAGCAAGAACAAGTTGGGTGATGGATGAGGTGGTAAAAGAGTATTATAAGAAGAAGTAGGTGCTGGGTGCTGGGTACTGGGTGCTGGGTGTAAGGAAAAAAAACCAGGACCCAGGACCCAGGACCCAGGACCCAGGACCCAGGACCCAGGACCAAGAACCGGGGATCGGGAATCAAGAAACGATTGTAACATAACAAATATTAATACAACTTACAAAACATGAACAAATTATCAGACATTGGATTAATCGGATTGGCAGTTATGGGTGAGAATCTGGTGCTCAACATGGAGAGTAAAGGATTCCAGGTGACTGTATTCAACCGTACCACCAAAAAAGTGGATGATTTTCTGGCTGGCAGGGCAAAAGGAAAAAACATTACCGGGGCTCATACAATTGAAGAACTTGTAAAATCACTGTCACGGCCAAGAAAGATAATGATAATGGTAAAAGCAGGAATCGCAGTTGATGAAATGATCAACACTCTTATCCCCCACCTTGAAAAAGGTGATATCATTATTGACGGTGGCAACACTCATTTTCCCGATACCAACAGGAGAACGGCTTTCGTTGAGAGCAAGGGACTTCTTTATATCGGTACAGGAGTTTCAGGTGGCGAAGAGGGCGCTCTCCTGGGGCCATCGATAATGCCCGGAGGTTCCAAAGCTGCTTGGCCTGTGGTTAAACCTATTTTCCAGGGAATTGCAGCCAAAGTAGAGGATGGTTCACCCTGTTGCGACTGGGTTGGAGAAAACGGGGCTGGACATTTTGTAAAGATGGTTCACAATGGGATCGAATATGGTGATATGCAGCTTATTTGTGAAGCATACCAGGTAATGAGGGATCTTCTGGGGATGAATGCTGATGAAATGCATAAGGTCTTTAAAGAATGGAACAAGGGTGAACTTGACAGCTATCTTGTCGAAATCACAAGAGACATACTCGCATTTAAGGACGAAGATGGGAAACCACTTGTGGATAAAATTCTTGACACAGCCGGACAGAAAGGCACCGGAAAATGGACCGCTGTTTCTGCTCTCGACCTTGGTATTCCTCTTACTCTTATCGGAGAAGCAGTATTTTCAAGATGCCTGTCAGCAGTTAAGGAAGAAAGAGTGAAAGCTTCAAAAATACTTAAGGGACCGGCCAAATCATTCACAGGTGACAACACAAAATTCATCAACGATCTGAAGGAAGCGCTCTACGCATCCAAGATCGTTTCCTATGCCCAGGGTTATGAATTAATGAGAGCTGCTGCAGAGGAATATAAATGGGAATTAAACTATGGAGGTATTGCACTCATGTGGCGCGGAGGTTGTATTATCAGGTCTGCTTTCCTTGGGAAAATTAAAGAAGCATTTGTTAATAATCCGGCAACAACCAACCTTCTGCTCGATCCGTTCTTTATGGCAACAGTCGATAAGGCACAGAAGGGATGGAGAAATGTCGTTTCGGCAGCAGCATTAAATGGCATCCCGGTCCCCGCAATAGCCTCAGCTTTAGGATATTTCGATGGTTACAGGTGCGAAAAGCTTCCTGCCAACCTGCTTCAGGCACAGAGGGATTACTTTGGGGCCCATACCTACGAGCGGATCGACAAACCGAGAGGTCAGTTCTTCCACACCAACTGGACAGGAAGGGGAGGCACTACTGCTTCCACAACATATAATGTTTAAAACTGAAATTAATAATAACTAAAACAAATCTAACCTTTCAATTATGTCAGAAGAAAAATTCAGTAACTACAGATGGACGGTCTGCGCGCTGATCTTTTTTGCAACGACTGTCAACTATCTCGACCGGCAGGTCATCGGTATTCTGAAACCTCTGCTTGAATCTGATCTGGGAATTGGCGAAAAAGACTATGCACACATTATTATGGCCTTTCAGCTCTTATATGGCGTTGGTATGGTCATTGCAGGACGCCTGATCGATAGATTCGGGACCAAGATCGGATACGGGATTTCGGTAATTTTATGGAGTTTTGCGGCAATGGGGCATGCTCTTGCCAAAGGTGTCTGGGGTTTCGGTTTCTGGAGAGGTTTCCTCGGTGTAAGTGAAGCCGGAAACTTTCCTGCTGCAATTAAATCGATTGCCGAATGGTTCCCAAAGAAGGAACGGGCTCTTGCTACAGGAATATTCAACTCAGGAACCAATGTCGGGGCAATTGTTGCACCGCTGGCGATTCCCGCCATGGTTGTGGCATGGGGATGGCAGGCAGCATTTGTAATTACTGGAGCAATTGGATTCGTGTGGGTAATACTCTGGTTTATTTTCTATGAAATACCGGAAAAACATAAAAAAGTATCCGCAGCTGAACTTGCTTACATACACAGTGATGTTGATGAACAGAATGAAACCAAAGAAAAGGTATCATGGCATAAGCTTCTCAGATATCGCCAGACATGGCTTTTATTTAACGGAAAAGGGATGACTGACCCGATAAGGAGGTTTTATTTGTTCTGGA
>Ga0105101_10001336_pt1 | contig 10731 bp, 7 predicted proteins | sample PPLLak21cMay2015_2_FD_87037 | JGI IMG/M metagenome (GOLD analysis project Ga0105101, IMG submission 87037) | Freshwater sediment microbial communities from Prairie Pothole Lake near Jamestown, North Dakota, USA - PPLs Lake P8 Core (1) Depth... | ecosystem: Environmental > Aquatic > Freshwater >...
ATATACCTGGTTTTTCATAATACCGTAAAAATGAAAATTCTGGGATAATCCCGTGGCAAATTGAAACGGAATTAGCATAAAAAGAATATACGATATTAAATTTTTCACCCTGCAATGTCAAGAGGTTTGTAAAACTATAATAAACTTTCTTTGTTTATCATTAAATTGACAATAATTGTATTTTTGAAACGTTTAATGTTGTATAATATTTCAGTCAACAAAATCTGATTTTTGCATGAAATATCGTAACCCTGACCATAGCCGCCCCGGTTCGGTTTTTTTACTGCCCTTTATTATCCTGTTCTTCCTTCCTGTATCCATGCTGGCACAGGTTAGGCAATACAGCAGGATGGTTGAATGGGGAGAAAGCCGCCCCCGTGCGATTTATCGCGACAGTACCGTGGTTTTTTCACCCGAATTCCGTCATCTGTATTTTGAAGGGGCAGGATATCCTGACCAGGAACTTAACTTTCCCTGGTTTTATGAACAGATCCCCCTGGATGCATCGTCAGTTGTGGACAGTATCCGCCTGGAAAATACAGTTTACAGCGAACTGACGGCAGAAGAACTAATGGGTATTACCGGCCTCGATCAGCTGAAAGAGCAAATTGTTTTTAACCATACCACCGTCTATCAGAGAGGAAATCCGTTGATCAGGATCGATCTTCTTCCCCTCAGAAAAAACAGGCTGACAGGCAGGATTGAAAAACTGACAGCCTTTACCCTCCATGCATTTGAGAGACAAGTGGCGGCGACAACCGGGAATAGCCTCCCCTATGCCAGCGCATCCGTTCTGGCAACCGGAAAATGGTATAAAATAAAAATACAAAAGAATGGCATCTATAAACTCACCTATGAAGACCTCGAAAAGATTGGCCTTTCAAATCCCGGGGACATAAGGGTATATGGCAACGGCGGGCAACAACTTCCCTTGATGAATGCAGACCCGCGGCCGGATGATCTCCTTGAAAATGCCATTTATATGGAAAAAGGAGGGGATGATGTTTTTAATAAAGGTGATTACATCCTGTTCTACGGTAAAGGTGTAGTTTCATGGCAGTATAATGCAGACAACGAATTTTTCTCACAAAAGCTGAATGGCTATTCAGAAGCTGCTTATTATTTTCTGACCTGTGACCTGGGCCCGGGGAAAAGGATACAGGCTGTGGCGCAGGCTTCCGGTACGGTGACCCATACGGTCACTGCCTATAATGATTATGATTATTACGAGAAAAACCTGATCAACTACACTAAGTCGGGCCGCCAATGGTTCAGCAACAAAATCTCAGGATCTTTTGACACTACCTTCGTTTTTACCGGCCTGATAACCAGTGAACCTGTCAGATTAATGGTAAATGTTGCCTCGCGTTCTTCAAGTGACAAGTTTTTCTCCATCCGCGGTAATGATGTAAACCTTGGCTATATCATGGTTGACCGTGTTACCCTTAACAGCTTTACCGGCATCCAGGCCAACCAGAAAAGCGGCCTTTTTACCCTGTCAGCCTCATCAGACCAGGTGAATGTAATTGTTTCGTATGACAAAACGGATTACTCGGACATCGGATGGCTTGATTATATCACGGTGAATGTGCGAAGAAATCTGACGTTTAATAATAACATATTGTATTTCAGAGATATACAATCAACCGGTACCGGCAATATTGCCCGGTTCTCCATATCCGGCGCCACAGAGAAATTGCGGGTATGGGACATTACAAACCCCTGCAATGCGTTTCGGGTGGAGTCATCCCTTAACGGAAGCATCCTGAGTTATACCGCAGCTACTGACAGCCTTCGCGAATTTGTCGCTTTTTTGTCCGATGCTGCATTTCCGAAGCCGGTAACGGAGGCCAGTGACGTTGGACTGGTCGAAAATCAGAACCTGCACGGGGCTGCCATACCTCAGATGCTCATTGTAACACATCCTCTTTTTCTTCAGCAGGCAGATTCACTGGCCGAATTTCATCGTACAAAGGATAACATGAGCGTGCTGGTGACAACTACCAATCAGGTATACAATGAGTTTTCCTCAGGCGCGCCTGACGTCAGTGCCATACGTGACCTGGCCAGGATGCTTTACCGGAGGGCGGGAAGCGATGACCAGCGCCCCAGATATCTCCTGCTATTTGGTGATGGCTCTTACAATAATCATATGCAGGTAAGCGGCAATCCAAATTTTATTCCCACCTACCAGTCACAATCTTCATTGAATGTAGCCAATTCCTATGTCTCAGACGACTTTTACGGGCTGCTGGATGATAATGAAGGAGGATCGGATAATATGTATATCTGGCCGCTGGACCTTGGCCTTGGAAGATTGCCGGTTAAAAAGGTTGAAGAAGCCCGGGGGATCCTGAATAAGATCATTGGATACAATAAGGCTGAAAACATGAGGGACTGGAGAAATAAAATATTGTTTGTTGGCGACGACGGTGAACATAACGAGGGTATTATTCACATGAGCCAGGCTGATGCCCTTGCCGAATCGTTGAGTGTCAGCTACCCCGGGTTTATCATAAAGAAAGTATATTTAGATGCTTATAATCAGATTTCCACCTCAACCGGAGCCAGATATCCGGATGTAAACCAGGCCATTTATGACAATGTGCATAAGGGCGTCCTGATCTTCAACTATACCGGACACGGGAATGAAAAAGGACTGGCTGAGGAACAGATCATAACCCGTGAGCAGTTGTCAGCCTATACCAATTTTGATAATTTGCCCCTGTTCGTTACCGCAACCTGTGAGTTTTCCAGATTTGATGACCTGGCGGTTGATGAATCAGGCACCATGAATGAACAGACCTCTGCAGGAGAAACCTCCCTGCGAAATCCCAACGGAGGCTCCATCGCACTGCTTACCACTACCCGTCTCGTATATTCCCTTGATAATTATACACTGAACTCATATTTTTATCAGTTCGTATTTAAACGGGATGCAACGGGCCAGTATTACAGGATGGGAGATGTGATCCGGTTTGCCAAGAATGCCATCAGTTATGACTCCAATAAGCTCAATTTTATTCTGCTGGGCGATCCGGCGCTAAAACTGGCAATTCCCGACCATATCGTTTTGACCGATTCGCTTAACGGAATGCATGTTGTTGAATCGCTTGACACCCTGAAGGCTTTTACGGAAGTTACCCTTAAAGGCCATATTGCTGACCTTGAGAATAACAAAATGACGGCATTCAACGGAGTGATCTATCCTTCCGTTTTTGACAAGGCATTGAAAGTTACCACCCTGGGGAATGATGACAAGGAGAAAACAATGGATTTTATGGTTCAGGATAACCTTATATACAAGGGCAAGGCCAATGTGAAAAACGGTGAATTTTCATTTTCCTTCATCGTACCTAAAGATATCTCTTACAACATGGGCCATGGTAAGATATGCTATTATGCGCAGGATTCCGTGGAGGATGCCAGCGGATATTTCAGTGATTTTGTGGTGGGGGGCACAAGTCCCTATATTATTGCTGATGAGAACGGACCGTTGATTGACCTGTATATCAATGATGAGAATTTTATCAGCGGAGGCATTACAGACAGAAATCCACAGATATATGCACTGATATCTGATTTCAGCGGCATCAATACTTCGGCAAATGGCATAGGCCATGATATTGTCGGAATAATGGACGGGGATGCCACCAAACCGCTTATCCTGAACGATTATTATGAAGCTGATCTGGGGGATTACAGGAATGGGTCATTGCGATATTCCCTGAACGGCCTTGAGGTTGGCATGCATACCCTGAAGATGAGGGTATGGGACATATTCAATAATCCATCCGAAGCCACTATTGATTTTGAAGTATTGGATAAAGAAGAACTGGTGCTTCAACATATTTATAATTATCCGAATCCTGCACAGTCCTTTACCTGCTTTCAGTTTGAACACAATAAGGCGGGGGTTGAATTAAAGGTTACCATTGACATTTTTGATTTATCCGGAAGGAAGATAAGAATGCTGGAGCAGATGTTATATGCGGAGGGATATCATTCCTCGCCCATTGAATGGGACCTGAAGGATCAGAACGGAAATGCGGTTCGCAGTGGACTGTATCCATACCGCATCAGGGTTGAGGATCCGTCAGGACTTCTGACGGATGGTTTTCAGAAACTGCTCATTTCAAGATGGTGATGCTGAAAGCAGAACCCTTATCAGCAGTTAGGCTATTGGAGTAGTCTGAGATACAAATGAATCCATTTATCAAAATATTGTATGAGACAAGCCTATGAAGTATGGTTACCCGGTTTGATTTTGTAATAAATATTTTAACTTTGTCCCACTTAAAAATAAAAGATGATGATTTTCAGAAAGATCTTATTAAGTTTTTGCCTGCTGTGGGCTTTTGATGCAATTTTTGCGCAAAGTACCGGACCCATACCTTCAGGGTTGAAAAGTTCGTTGAATGCCCTGCAGACAACGGTTCCTTTTCTTACCATCGCCCCCGATTCAAGGGCAGGTGCGATGGGAGATCTGGGTGTGGCAACTACACCGGATGCAAATTCACAAAACTGGAATGCTGCAAAATATGCCTTTATCAGGAAAACAATGGGCGTATCATTGTCCTATACCCCCTGGCTTCGCGCGCTGGTTAATGATATAAACCTGGGCTATCTGAGTTTTTATTACCGTTTCGATGATAAACAAGTGATCAGCAGCTCGTTGAAATTCTTCTCACTGGGTGAAATTATCTTTCGTGATTCCTATGGTGAATATAGCGGACAATATAATCCTTATGAATTATCACTGGACGCAGGATATTCGCGTCTTTTCTCAGACCGTATGTCCGGTGCCCTGACCCTGAGATATATCCGTTCCGACATTACCGGTGGAGGAACGATTGAAAACCAGCAGTATAATCCCGGCAATTCCTTTGCGGCCGATCTGGGAACTTATTACCAGATGCCGTTGGAAATAAGCCAGATGGCCAGTGAATTTGCCTGGGGTATCTGCATCTCAAATCTGGGTACCAAAATATCCTATACTGAAGGTTCTGACAAACAGTTCATCCCGGCCAACCTGCGCATCGGAGCGCGCCTTACCATGGACCTGGATGATTATAATTCGATAACCGGAGCCGTCGATTTTAACAAATTACTGGTTCCTACTCCGCCTAAATTTTACACCGACAGCGTTGTCATAGAGTTCGGGAGAAAGATCCCTACTTCCCTTCCGCTGAGCTGGATACAATCATTCTATGATGCGCCGGCAGGATTCACCGAGGAAATGCATGAGATCATGATCTCTGCCGGACTTGAATACTGGTACCGGCAACAGTTTGCCATTCGCGGCGGGTATTTTCACGAGCACGAAACCAAAGGCAACCGCAAATACTTTGCTGTCGGTATTGGCATGAAACTCAATGTATTTTATCTTGATTTTTCCTATCTCATTTCCACCACTGGAACGAACAATCCGCTGGCTAATACCATGAGGTTTACCCTGGGACTGGATTTTGGAAAGATATAATAATGGAACCATGAATTACAGGATTGGTTTCGGCTATGATGTTCACAAGCTGGCTCCCGGACGAAAACTTATCCTGGGAGGTGTCGAAATACCAAATCCTGTAGGCTGCCTTGCCCACTCCGATGGTGATGTCCTTATCCATGCCATTTGTGATGCATTGCTGGGTGCCGCAAACCTCAGGGACATCGGATTTCATTTCCCAGATAATGCAGGGGAATTCAAAGATATCAGCAGCCTGATCCTGCTCGAGAGAACCATTGCTTTGTTGCATTCCCATCATTATATGCCCGGGAATGTAGATACCACTGTATGCCTGCAGCGTCCGAAATTAAAGGATTACATACCTCATATGCAGGAAAAGCTGGCCGGGGTGATGCAGATCGACAACGGTCAGGTATCCGTGAAGGCTACGACCACTGAAGGACTGGGTTTCGTTGGGAAAGAGGAAGGCATTGCCGTATATGCGGTTGCCCTGATCTGTCGCAAGGATTGACTCTATTTCAAATATTTCAGGCATTTTAAGCGAAGGGTATATGCACAAAATCGTCGTTCTTGGAGCAAGCCCGAATGCTGAAAGATATTCGTACAAGGCAGTCAGAAGCCTGACCAGAAGGAATTATCCTGTAATTCCCATTGGCATAAGGCCCGGCACTATCGGAGACCTGCCTGTTGTTACCGGAAAGCCGGTCATTGATGAAGTTCATACCTTGTTGCTGTATATCGGACCAGCCCGTCAGAAAGAATACTACGATTATATTATCAGCCTTAAGCCGAAACGGATTGTTTTCAATCCCGGAACTGAAAACTATGAACTTATTGCCCTTTGTGAAAAAAACAGTATTGAAGTGATCATAGATTGCGCAATGCTAATGCTGAGCACGGGGAGTTTCTGAGGATTGACAGACCTGCCTGCCGAATCCCGATGCATCGGGAGAAGGCAGGTTTGTTGCGGACCGTGGACACAAACCTCAAACATTTTCTGAATCGTGAAATGGTTTATTCGGCTTAACTTTCTATTTTTGTTCCCGAATCAACCCATTTCAGTATGAAAGCATATGTATTTCCCGGTCAGGGCGCACAGTTTGTCGGTATGGGCAAGGATCTTTATGACCATTCTCCCATAGCAAGGCAGTTATTTGAAAGATCCAATGAAATGCTGGGTTTCAGCATAACAGACCTTATGTTTTCAGGGACGGACGAAGACCTAAAACAAACCCGGGTGACCCAGCCGGCCATTTTCCTTTATTCCGTGATCCTGACCAGGGTTATGGGATCGCAATTCGCCCCCGAAATGGTCGCCGGACATTCACTGGGTGAATTTTCCGCCCTTGTCGCGGCAGGTGCACTTTCGTTTGAAGACGGACTTACCCTTGTGGCAAAACGGGCTCAGGCCATGCAGCATGCCTGCGAACAGGAGCCATCCACCATGGCGGCAATCCTCGGCCTTGATGATGCCGTGGTTGAACGTGCATGCAGTGAGATCCCCGAAATAGTCGTTCCTGCCAATTATAATAGCCCGGGACAAATTGTAATATCCGGTTCGGTCAAAGGCATTGAAATAGCAGTGGAAAAATTAACGGCTTTGGGAGCCAAGCGGGCCCTTGTCTTAAAAGTAGGAGGCGCTTTTCATTCTCCGTTGATGGAACCTGCCAGGGCTGAACTTGAAAATGCCATGGATGCAACCGCCTTTTCACAACCCGTTTGCCCCATATACCAGAATTATACTGCCCTGCCTTCTGTTGATCCTGCCCAGATCATCGCCAATCTCAAAAAGCAGTTGACATCACCCGTTAAATGGACGCAATCCGTTCAGCATATGCTGAAGGACGGGGCTGCTGAATTTTATGAAGTTGGGCCAGGCAGCGTGCTACAGGGTTTGATCAGGAAAATTGACCGGAATGTGAAGGCGGAATCGGCAAATATAGGGGTTTAGGAGTTTAGGATTTTAGGCGTTTAGGATTTTAGGCGTTTAGGCTTTTAGGAATATAGGTTTTTATTAACAAACCAGTAAACCGCTAAACTGCTAAACAGCTAAAATGCTAAACACCTAAACTGCTAAACAGCTAAACTGCTAAACAGCTAAAATGCTAAACACCTAAACAGCTATACCGTTACAACCGATTACCGATTACTGTATTCCCCTTCCATTGTTCCCTTTTTTTCTTAACTTTAGAATAAATCTAAACCGCAATGACATGAGAAAGTATGCTGTAATGGCTTGCGTGATCGCATTGGCAACGATCATGGGCTGCTCAAAGGACAAGGATTTAAACTTTTTTTCGGTGGGTCAGGATATTGCATTCGGGGAGCAACTTGATTCAGCCATTCTTGCCAATCCTGCTGATTACCCCATCCTGAAAAAAACGGAATATCCCCAGGCATATGTCTATCTGCAGGACATGCTTGATGATATCCTGGCATCGGAAGAGATATTGTACCGGGATAAATTCAACTGGAAGATTACCATCATAAACAGCGATGTCATCAACGCATTTGCAGCCCCGGGCGGCTATCTGTATTGTTATACCGGACTGATCAAATACCTGGATAACGGTTCCCAGCTTGCCGGGATCATGGCCCATGAGGTGGCCCACACCGACCGCAGGCATTCAACGGAAGCCATGACCAAACAATATGGTTTTTCCGTGCTGCTGTCGATCCTGATGGGAAAAGAAGCCTCTCAGCTCGAAGAGATACTGGCAAGCCTTGCCCTGAATGGGACCGTCCTTGCTTTCAGCCGGAAGAATGAAAACGAAGCCGACAAGTATGCTGTTTATTATACAGCCGACACGAAGTTTTACAACCCTTTGGGCATCGGTGGTTTTTTTGAAAAGATGCTGGCAGAAACCAATAACCAGGGCAACGGAATTGCCGAATTCCTGAGCACCCATCCCAGCGATGAAAACCGGTTGCAAAACATCAACACTGTGTGGACCGAGCTTCAGGCCGCTGATCCCGGTTTGACTACTGTTGAATGGAAAGATCTGGTTACAGAGCATGGCACCATTAAAGGATCCTTGCCCTAGGAAGATAGTTACGGGTTACGAGTGACAAGTGACAAGTGAAAAGATATCCGTAACCGATTACTGATTACCGATTACCGATTACCTTCCCCTCTCTCAGTTTCTTTTATCCATCCCCCACATCAGTTTGTTTCGGATGGTACTGTAGAAATTGGTTGAAGGCAGCTTGATCATACGCAGTTTGTGTTCCGATTTGCATATATTGAAATGAACGGACGAATTCACCAGTTTGGTCCGGTTATCCGCCGTAACCAGGTAATTGCCACTCCGGCTTTTGACCGTGAGTTTTAGGTGTACATGGTCAGGGACGACGATCGGCCTGACCGTAAGATTATGCGAAGCAATGGGAGCAATGATGAAACTGCCTGAGCCCGGGACAACGATGGGTCCACCTGCACTCAATGAATAAGCGGTGGATCCTGTGGGTGTGGATACGATCAGCCCATCGGTCCAATACGTATTAAGGAATTCATTATCGACATATGCATCAATGCTGATGAGTGAAGCATCGTTTTTCTGTATGGTTATTTCATTCAGCGCAAAATTGAGATCGCCAAAAATATCCTCCGGTGTCTGAAAATGGATCATGGTGCGGTTCTCGACCTGGAAATCGCCTTTAAAAATTGCCAGAAATGCATTTTCAATCTCATCCTTTGAGATATTCGCCAGAAAACCCATCCTTCCCGAGTTTATACCGATGATGGGGATGCTATTTCTGAATACCAGCGGAATTGATTCCAGCAAAGTTCCGTCGCCACCAATACTGACGAGGAGGTTGGTTGCGGGATTCAGATCCGTTTCAGATTGGAACACCTTGTTGAATTCAGGGATACCGGTTAACCGGCCGCTGATGAAATCAAGAAATGGCTTGTAAATGCATACCTCCGCTTTGTTGTCGGTCAGTATCTGAAAAAGCCTCTGAATATAGGGGTAAAAACCCGGTGTGAACGTTTTTCCGTAAAGGGCGATTTTCATAAATCGACTTATAAAGGAATAAAGATTTAAGAACAAAGATACAAGAACCAAGATAACAGACGGTAAATCGACCCTCTTTTTCCCTATTTATCGGGATTCAGAGGATGAAAATCAATAAATCACCCAATCAACAAATCAACAAACCTGCCTGCCCTGCCTACCGGCAGGCAGGCGGCAGGCAGGTCAACAAATACTACATTATCCCCTGGTCGATCATGGCCTGGGCTACTTTAAGAAATGCTGCCACATTGGCCCCTTTGACATAGTTCACATAACCGTCATCATTTTTTCCGTATTTTACGCAGGTGTCGTGAATATCGACCATGATACGGTGCAGGCGCACATCTATCTCTTCCCGGCTCCACATCAGTTTCATGGAGTTCTGCGTCATTTCAAGTCCCGACACAGCAACTCCTCCCGCATTGGCTGCCTTACCGGGGATAAAACCAGCTTTTTGCTGCAGCAGAAATTCAGTTGCCTCCGGTGTGGTGGGCATATTCGCTCCTTCAGCGATCAGCTGGCATCCATTTTTCAGTAAATCCCTGGCAGCACCCAGGTCTAATTCGTTCTCCGTAGCGCAGGGTAATGCTATATCTCCTTTAATTTTCCAGACATCACTGCGGTTCTCAGAAAATGTTGTTTTTGGGTATTTGTTGAGATATTCCTTAATGCGGCCGCGGTTCATCTCTTTGATCTCCTTGACGACGGTAAAGTCAATACCGTTGGGATCATAAATACAGCCGTTGGTATCCGATAAGGTCACCACTTTGCCTCCCATCTGCAAAACCTTTTCCGCCGCATAGAGGGCAACATTTCCTGCACCGGATATCAGTACTTTTTTCCCTTTTATGCTGTCATCGTGTTCTTCCAGATATTTCCGGACAATATAGGCCAATCCGTAACCGGTTGCTTCTTTGCGTATCCAGCTGCCTCCCCATGTGGTCCCTTTTCCCGTGAAGACGCCTTCAAAACGGTTGACCAGCCGTTTATAATGCCCGAATAAATATCCGATCTCGCGGCTGCCTACACCCATATCACTGCCCGGAATATCGGTTTCAGGTCCGATATGCCGGTATAATTCATCCATAAAGCTCTGGCAGAAGCGTAATACCTCATTTTTTGATTTACCCTTGGGCTCAAAATCAGATCCGCCTTCTCCGCCACCCAGGGATAAACCGGTAAGGGCATTTTTAAAGGTCTGTTCAAATGCCAGAAAGTTTAAAATGCTCAGGTTGACATCGGGATGAAACC
>Ga0105101_10001337_pt1 | contig 10730 bp, 6 predicted proteins | sample PPLLak21cMay2015_2_FD_87037 | JGI IMG/M metagenome (GOLD analysis project Ga0105101, IMG submission 87037) | Freshwater sediment microbial communities from Prairie Pothole Lake near Jamestown, North Dakota, USA - PPLs Lake P8 Core (1) Depth... | ecosystem: Environmental > Aquatic > Freshwater >...
CAAGCGTGAGGTGCACGTGGCTTTTCCGGTCCGCATGGACGATGGCTCTGTCAGGGTATTCCAGGGATTCAGGATTCTATACAACGACGCAAGAGGACCGGCTAAGGGAGGCATCCGTTTCCATCCTGAAGAGACGGCTGACACGGTGCGTGCCCTTTCGGCCTGGATGACCTGGAAGTGCGCCCTTGTTGATCTGCCACTGGGCGGAGGCAAGGGTGGAGTCATATGCGATCCGAAGGCTCTGTCAACCAGCGAGTTGGAGAGGCTCAGCCGGGCCTATATTCAGAGTACCTATCAGCTTATCGGTCCTGAGATTGATGTTCCTGCCCCCGATGTCTACACCACTCCGCAGATAATGGCCTGGATGATGGATGAGTATTCCAAGATCGTAGGCAAGTGCCAGTTTGGCGTGATCACGGGCAAACCGCTGTGTGTTGGTGGCTCGCGGGGTCGTGGTGATGCCACAGCCCGTGGTGGGATGTATACCATCAGGGAAGCTGCCCAAGCCCTCGGTATCGATCTGTCTAGGGCTACAGTGGCCATACAGGGCTATGGTAATGCCGGGAATTTTGCGGCCCGGTTGAGCAAGGAACTCTTCGGGTGCAAGGTTGTGGCCGTCAGCGACAGCAAGGGGGGCGTGTACAACAAAGCAGGCCTCGATCCGGCGGCTGTCGCCAAATGCAAGGAAGAGACGGGCTCGGTGGTGAACCTGCCCGGCGCCAAGCAGATAACGAACGAAGAACTGCTAGCTCTGAATGTTGACGTTTTGATCCCCGCGGCCATGGAGAACATGATCACTGAGAAGAACGCGGCGAAGGTGAAGGCGAAGATACTGGCGGAACTGGCCAATGGTCCCACCACCCCCGAGGCAGATGAAATACTCTACAAAAATGGAGTTCATGTGATCCCGGACTTCCTGTGCAATGCTGGTGGCGTTACCGTCTCCTATTTTGAGATGGTCCAGAACTCCCAGATGTACTGCTGGGACGAGAAAGAAGTCTACGAGCGTCTTGAGGCGAGAATGGTCGCTGCCTATCATTCCGTCCTGAATACCAGCAAGAAATACAAGATAAACATGCGGCAAGCAGCGTATGTCCGGGCGGTGGAGCGCGTGGTTGAGGCCATGAAACTGCGTGGCTGGGTCTAGCGTAGTGTGCTACCATAGCGAGACCAGTTGGAAGCTGACTTGGAGCGTTGCAGGAACGTGATGTTATCCAGCCACGAACATGTAGGGAGAGGCAGATGATAGGCACCAGCAACATTGAGGTGGAGAGAAAAGTCAACGCCATCCTCAGAGTGTTGAAAGAGTCGCCTGATGCTGTCGGCGCCAGGATTATCGGTCGACAGTTGAAGGAGCAGGGCATTGACCTCAGTGAGAGGGCGGTGCGTTATCACCTGAAGCTAATGGATGAGCGGGGGCTGACGCATCTGGTGGGAAGAGACGGGAGGCAGATCACGCCGGCCGGTATCGAGGAACTACGGAACGCTCTGGTTGGCGACAAAGTGGGTCTCTTCATGAACCGGATAGAAACAGTCTCCTTTCGCACCACTTTCGACTGGCGGACCAAGAAAGGCTGTGTTCCGACCAACCTCTCGTTCTTTGACAAGAAGGAGTTCCCAAGGGCGCTCAGAGCGATGGCAGGGGCGTTCAAGGCAGGGATGTCGGTGGGGGATCTGGTGGGGGTGGCTGGGGAGGGGGAGAGCCTGGGAGAGCAGATCATACCCAAAGGCAAGGTTGGCTTCGCGACTGTGTGCAGTGCCGTTGTCGCCGGGGCTTTGCTGAAGGCTGGTGTTCCCATGGACTCCAAGTTCGGAGGGATACTGCAGATCAGACACGGCAAGCCCCTGCGTTTTGCAGAGCTGATCTACTACAGCGGCACGTCCCTGGATCCCTCGGAGATCTTCATAAGAGGCAAGATGACTGACGTGACCGGGGCGGCCAAGAACGGTGATGGCAAAGTGCTGGCCAACTTTGCTGAGGTTCCTGGCCAATGCAGACCTCTGACGGAGGACATGATGGCCAAACTCAAGGAAGCTTGCTTGGGCAGCCTGGTGTTGATGGGCAGGCCGGGTGAGCCTGTCTGCGAGGCGCCAGTGGATCCGAACAGGGTGGGGGTGCTATTGCTCGGCGGGTTGAATCCGGTCGCCGCCGCTGAAGAGGCCGGAATCCAGGCTGAGAACGCCGCTATCAGCTCCGTGGTGGAGTACAGCCGACTGAAGAATTTCTGGGACTTGTAGATATAGGATTTCCCTTGCACGGTGAGGAGGTCAGGGGTTCGAACCCTCTCAGCTCTGCCAAAGGTTGCTGTAGGCAAGACTGGGCCCCCAAATCTGTTAACCCAGATTTGACCCCCCGAAACACGCCCGAAACATTCAGCCGCTACCCTTGTCATAATAGGCACGAAGCCAGTCAGCTCGTGGAGGCCATAGCGTGAAGACGATAATCAGTAGCGGTATCGACGAATTAGACCAGTTGATCGGAGGATTCTTCCCCGGCGACAACGTAGTCTGGCAGACCGACAATCTGAAGGAATACTCGCGTTTCGCTAAAGGATTCGCGAAGCGAACAATCGCTGACGGTCGAGAATGCACGTATCTCAGGTTTGCCCCACATCCGAAGATACTGGAGGCACGAAAAGGCCTGAGCGTCGTTGAGGTTGAGCCAGGCCCGGGATTCGATGTCTTCACCAACAGGGTTCATGGCATCATCGAAGAGAGGGGAGCCAATTCGTACTACGTCTTCGACAACCTGTCGGCCCTGGTGACTGAATGGGCGACAGACGAACTGCTGGCCAATTTCTACCAGGTCATCTGCCCCTATGTCCTGCAGCTGGGCTCGATTTCGTATTTTGGATTGACTCGCGGTCGGCATGACCATTCGACGATAGCGAGGATCAGAGATACGACCCAGTTGCTGATCGACGTGTATCACCTTGGTGGAGAGACATACGTACACCCGCTGAAGGTGCTCGGCCGGTACTCTCCGCAGATGTTCCTGCCACATCGCGTCTCAAGCACGGGCTGGACTCCGCTGTTTCAGAGTGGAGAGGCTGCCGCAGTGTCTTCCGAAGCCTGGAAGAGGTCGGGTGGCGCCACTGCCGACTCGGTTGCCCCATGGCAGAGTGTCTATTCCAGACTTGTTGAGCACCGCAGGGCCGGTGAGGATGAACAGCATGTGCCTGAGATCGTCTCCCTTAAGCGCGAACTGTCACGCATGCTGGTCGGAGACATCCGGTCTTTTGTGGACTTGGCGGATCGCTTCTTGACGGTGGATGACCTGATCGAAGTGAGAGACCGGATCATAGGTTCGGGGCGCGTCGGGGGAAAGGCTGCCGGGATGCTGCTGGCGCGGCGAGTACTGCTAGATGAAAAGGGGAAGGTGGATTTCTCGCAAGTTCTCGAGGCGCATGATTCGTTCTACATCGGATCAGATGTATTCTTTACGTTCCTGGTGGACAACGACCTGTTCCAGGAGCGGTTGCGTGTTACGCGAGACCGCCAGATCTCGCGCGAGGCCTTTGAGTACGTAGAGCAGAGATTCCTGAATGGGACCTTGCCTCCGGAGATAATGGAGCAGTTCGAGGATATGCTGAGCTATTTCGGCCAGGCCCCGATCATAGTCAGGTCCAGCAGCCTGCTCGAGGACAGCCACATGACTGCATTTGCTGGCAAGTACCGCAGTGAGTTCTGCGGCAACCAGGGAAGCCCGGAAGACAGAATGCAGGCCTTCTTGAGGGTCCTGAAGCTGGTCTACGCCAGTGCTTTGAACCCGGATGCCATCGCCTACCGTTGCCGACAGGGGCTAATGAATAGCGACGAACAGATGGCCATACTGGTGCAACGGGTTTCAGGGATGCCCTATAAGAACCGCTTCTTCCCCAGCTTCGCCGGCGTCGCGTTCTCGAAGAACCTGTTTGCCTGGACAAGTCGCATCGACCCACAGAAGGGAATGATCCGCCTGGTATTCGGCCTGGGAACCAGAGCCGTCAATCGGCTGGCCGGAGACTATTGCCGGATGATCTCGGTCAGCCATCCGCAACTGAGGCCGGAAACAGGCGCCAGTATAGCCAAGTACTCTCAGCGCAATGCTGACCTGATCGACCTAGGCCGGAACGAGTTCGCCACCATGCCGATGAGCGGGCTGCTGACTGACTGCGACTATCCCAACCTGGATCTGATCGCCTCTCTGATGTCGGATGGGTATCTGACGGAGATCATCGGTTCGTGCCCGCCGCAATCGGCAAACAAACTCGTGGCCACCTTCGACAACCTGATTCGCAGGACTCCTTTCGTCAAGATCATGGATGAGATGCTGACGAAACTGGAGAAGGGTTTTGGCTACCCCATAGATACCGAGTTCACCGGTCACATCAACGACAAGGGAGAAGTCCGGATATGCCTGCTGCAGTGCCGATCGCTGGCGGTGCCGGGAGCGGGTGGCCCGGTGACACTGCCCGATGACATCAAGAGTGAGATGGTTCTCTTCCGGTCCGCCAACTTCACCAGCGGCGGCATTGTGAAGGACGTCCACTACATCCTGTACATGGACCCCCTGGCATACTCCAGGATGGCATCGGCGGACCGGAAGAAGACGCTCGGGAGGGTAGTGGGCTTCATAAACAATCACCCGTCGGTTGCTGAAGGCAAGATTGTCATGATGGGACCGGCAAGGTGGGGCAGCGCCAACCTGGAACTCGGGGTCAACGTCGGTTTCTCAGATATCTCCAATGCCGCCGTGCTGGTCGAAGTGGCCCGGGAAGACCGGGGCCACGTTCCCGAAGTGTCCTACGGAACCCATTTCTTCCTGGACCTAGTTGAGGCCCAGATTGTCTACCTGTCAGTGTATCCAAGTGACCCGCAAACGCAGTTCAACAGCGAGTTCTTCTCCAACGCGCCCAATGTGCTCACCACCCTATTGCCTGACACGGGGGAGTATGCCGACGTCATACGGCTGATTGACGTGCCAGCATCGACAGGGGGATTGCATGCGCAAGTGGTTGCCGATCCGCACTCCCGTAAGGCAATCTGTTATCTCCAGTAGACCGTCCGTCGCAGCTTGCCGACCTCTCAAGTGCTCCATCGGGATGTTCTTATCCCCGGTTCCGCTGGAATGAGAACTCTTTGATAGACCGAACCATGTCGGTTGAGAGTCTGTATCTGGTTCCCAGGTCTGGTTCCCAGGTATTGACAGCAAAGCACAGGCCGTGATACAATATGCGGCAAGCGGTTGCCGTATACCGACTGCCGCATAGGAGAAGCGAAGTGAGGCGCGTGTACGTGAGAGAAGAGGGCCGCATGAGCTACGGGCTTTGTCGGTTCCACTGCCGTGTGGCCGATTGCCGGTCCAACGAATTCGTCAGGCAGTCTGAGAGACAAAGCCCTCTACCTCTTCCGCTGAGTTCAAACGGCGATCTTGGAGGCAGGGAGAAATGATTGCCATAGTGGACTACGGGGCAGGAAACCTGCGAAGCGTGGCCAATGCCATCGCCAAGCTGGGCTACCAGCCAACGGTAACCAGCAACCCAGGCGATCTGCCGGATGCGGCGGCAGTCATCCTGCCGGGTGTCGGCGCGGCCGCCGACACCATGCGCAACCTCGAAAGGCTGGGGCTGTCCGGGGCGATCCGCCGGGTAGTTGCCGATGGTCTGCCGATGCTGGCCATTTGCGTGGGTATGCAGGTTCTTTTCGACGAGACCGAAGAAGGTGGCCGGCACCGGTGCCTGGGAATCATCCCCGGGGTGGTGAGGAGGTTGCCGCCCGGGCTCAAGATCCCCCACATGGGCTGGAACCAGGTCGACCAGAAGATCCATCACCTGCTCTTCGACTCGATTCCGGACGGAGCCAACTTCTACTTTGTGCACAGCTACTGTGCCGAACCGAAGGACCCCGCGATAGTGGCAGGAACGACTGATTACGGAACCCCGTTTTGCAGTGCCCTGGTTAGGGGGAATCTGATGGCCACGCAATTCCACCCAGAGAAGAGCGGTGAGAATGGCCTGAGGATGTACGACAACTTCTTGCGGCTGGCATCAGTCGGCGGGAGAAACCGACCGGGCGGGAGGACAAGATCATGAACACGTTGGATGAGTTGAGGAAGACAGCGGGCGATCTGAGAATCATTGACAAGGCGGCTGAAAGAGAGATGTACAGTCACGACATCGGTGACTTGCCGCCGGTCATGACCAAGACGCTGTTTGAGACGCTGCCCGATTTCGTGGTCCAGCCCAAGAGCATAGATGAGATAAGGAAGGTCCTGGCGTTTGCCAACGATCGGAAGATCCCGGTGATACCGCGGGGGGCTGCCTCATGGGGCTTCGGAGGCGTCGTCCCGACCAGGGGCGGAATCGTCATCGACCTGTCCCCATTCCGGAGGATACTGGCGATCGACACGACCGCGAAGACCGTCACCGTGGAAGCGGGGGCCCGCTGGAGCGACATTGACATCATGGCCAAGAAAGACGGGCTGTGTCTGATGACTTACCCCTCAAGCAAGTTCTCCACGGTGGGCGGATGGATCTCGACCGGCGGATACGGCATCAACAGCTTCCGGTACGGCCACTTGTCCAAACAGATCGTGTCCATGAAGGTGGTCACTGGAGCCGGCGAGGTGAAGCATCTGACTCCTTCTGACCACGACTTCGCCTACTTCATTTCCACCGAAGGCGAGTTCGCCATCGTGGCTGAGGTGACCCTTAGGCTGCGCCACGTCCCACAGGGTTCGTACCCCCGTCTCCTGTACTTCCTGGGCGAAAAGGAGGCCTTCGCCTTCATCGGCCGGCTGGTGAGGGACATGGCCGGCGCGCAATTCAATCCCAATGTCATCCGGTTCCTGGACGAAAACCACTTGGCCGATGTCAACAGGATTGCGCGGGCCGAAGTATTCAAGAATAGCATTGCCGTCCTGGTGGAGTTCGGCAGCGCCCAAGACGAACATCATTTCGGCGAGTATCTGTCGCGCGATTCCAGCGTTGAAGAAGCGCCCGGTCACGTGGCAAGCTACCTCTGGAACGAGCGCCTGTTTGGCATGAAGACCAAGCGCCTCGGGCCGAGCATCCTGGCCAGCGAGGTCATCATTCCGATCACGTCTGCTGCGGCGTTCGTCAAGAAAGCCAAGAAGATCGGTAGTCACTTCGGGGTGGAGATCTGCATCGACTCCTACATCATCGATGAGCACAGGGCGCTCATCATGTCCACGTTCCTGTGCGATTCCCGGACCAAGAAGTACTACATCAAGATACCCCTGGTGGCCATGCTCACCAAGGCCGCCATTGTGCTGGGTGCGGAACCGTACGGGCTTGGCCTCTGGAATGCCGCCTTCATCCACAATCTGTACGGCGACGCCAAGCTGCGCGACCTGAAGGCATACAAGGCTCAGGCGGACCCCAACCATATCCTGAACCCGGGCAAGTTCTTCAGCGTCGCAGCCAAGGGAGTTCCTGGCCTCGTCTTCCGTCCGGCCGTCTTCGGTCCTTCCATGCGACTCATGCTGCTGATGGCGCCTGTGATCGGGAGAATGTCTACGACCTTCCTGGGGAAGGAGAAGAAGGTTGACTGCCTGGATTACGAGCTCAGCATGCATGCGTGTGCCAAATGCGGCAACTGCGTAGCGGTTTGTCCGGCATATCTGGTGACCCAGAATGAAGCTGTCACCGCCAAGGGGAAGATCGCACTGGCCAAGAAGCTCCTTGCTGGTCAGGCGGTGACGCGGGACGAGGCGGTCAATGCCTTCATGTGCATGCACTGCCGGGCCTGTGAGAGGATATGCCAGACCAACCTCGAACTGATGATGCTCTGGGATGCTCTGGAGAAGAGGCTGGAGGGCCAGTTCGGCTGGCCGGAGACTGAGATCGCGGAGTACTTGAAGAAGGTCGATTCCAGCGATCAATACTGGGAGATGGTGGAGCAGAACAGTTGAACCCGCGTAGATGAGGAGAATACCGGGAGACGGATAGAGACGATGCCGAAGAAATACCACATCCACCCCAAGGCTGCCCCACTCGATCTGGAGTATCTGTTCAAATTCAGGATCGTGCGGGGGGAGAACTGTATTAACTGCGGCAAATGCACCAAGGTCTGCATCTATGAAGCGCACAAGCGCCGAAAAGAGGATCCGCGCCGGATGGCAGACCCGAATACCGTGGTCTGCCGGAACTGCTTCCGCTGCATCCAGGAGTGCCCGCGGGGAGCACTGGAGAAGTCCATCGGCAAGGATTTCTCCGATGCAGGTGGCGCGTTCTGGAAACCCGATATCTTGCTCAGCCTCTGGAAGCAGGCCGAGGACGGGAAGGTCCCCGTTTCCGGCGCTGGTTACCGCGGGCCCTTCACCGGAACCGGCTTCGACAGCATGTGGACTGACATGTCCGAGATCGTGCGCCCGACCCGCGACGGGATCCACGGACGGGAATACATCAACACCTCCGTCGATCTCGGGCGCAGACTCAATCATCTGGTCTTCGATGCTGACGGAACCCTGGTGTCGAAGGTCCCGGATACAGTGGACCTTCCCATACCCATCCTCTTCGAGTCCTTGGCGGATGATATGAGCCCGAACGTCAGGGTGGCCCTGCTAAAAGCGGCCGCCGAGATCGGCACCTGCGTCATCATGCCGGCAGCCGACATCACTCCCGAATTCGCCGAATACAGCGACAGCATAATCCCCTGCGTTGCGCCTGCGGAGGTCAACAAGTACAGGACAGCAATCGGAAAGGCGCGCCTCGTGGCTATCGAACACAGCGATTCGTTGATGAGCAATCTGTCGCAAGTAGAAGAGGAGATCAGGAGAATCAGCCATGCTCTCACTATCATACGCGTGCCAGCTGAGAAGGATGTGGAAGAGATCGTGACCAGGCTGGCGCACAGCGGTGCAGGGATTATCCACATCGTGGCCGACTACTGCGGCCGGGAGCTCAACGGAGCGGCGGAACCAGACCGGCGTCTTCTCAAGGACATCATCCGGGCGGTCCATCTGAGGCTGGTGGAACACAAGATACGCGATGAGGTTACCCTTATCGCCTCGGGTGGCATCGCCATGGCGGAGCATGTACCCAAGGCCATGCTCTGCGGCGCTGACCTGACGGCCATCGACATACCGCTCATGATCGCCCTGGGCGCCAGGCTGAATGAGAAGACAGAGAAGCAGTTGATCTTCCCAGAAGAGCTCGGCCGCATTCCGGTGCCGATCATGACCCAGCGGATGGTCAATCTAATGGGGGCCTGGCATTCGCAGATACTGGAAGTAATGGGTGCCATGGGTATCCGCGAGGCCCGTCGTCTGCGGGGAGAAAGCGGCCGGGCCATATTCTTCGAAGAGGTAGATAGAGATACCTTCGGGAGGTTGTTCAAGAAGAACAGAGAGGCGGTGGGCAAATGAAACCTCCGACCGTTGAAGTCAAACGAATGCCTTCCCGGTTCAAGCACCAGGTGCCGAAGTACAAGGTCACCCGGTCCGATGCCTGCATCAACTGCGGCACGTGCGCCAAGGCATGCCCTTACGGTGTGCATGAAAGGATGGAGGGGCACAACAAAGCGAAGCCGCCGATCGACTACAAGTGCATCGGCTTCGCCTGCCAGGGCCATGATTTCTACTGCGTGGCCAAATGCCCCCGTCAGGCCTTGAGCCTGTCGCTAAACCCAATGTATGCGACGCTCGGCGATTACCGCTGGACCGCGGACATGATCACGGGAACCTGGATCATGGCGGAGACCGGCTATCCGCCGCAGCGTACCGACCTCGAATACAACGTGGGCAATTCCGGAGGCGGCTTCGACAAGCTGCGGTTCAAGTTCCCCGTCCGTCCACCCGAGGTGAACAAATCCGAGATTTCCACCGCCATCCCACTGAACCGCAGGAACGACGGGCGGGCGAACGTCGTCATTTCCACCCCCGTCTACGGCGCTGGTATGTCTTTCGGGTCGGTGAGCCTTCCCACCATGGTTTCCAAGGCGCGCATGGCGACCATATGGAATACCTTTACCTGCACCGGCGAAGGTGGTTACCCTGAAATGCTCCAGCCATATGACGACCACGTGATCACTCAGGTGGCCACCGGTCTGTTCGGGGTGCGCGAAGAGACCATCCAGCGCGTCAAGATCATCGAGTTCAAGTATGCCCAGGGCGCCAAGCCTGGCCTCGGCGGGCATCTCCTCGGTGAGAAGAACACGGCGAGCGTGGCTAGAATGCGCGAAGCCGTGAAGGGATTTCCGCTCTTTTCCCCCTTCCCCTTCCATTCGGTGTATTCCATTGAGGATCACAAGAAGCACATCGACTGGATCAAGGAGATAAACCCCAACGCCCTGGTATCCGTGAAGGTTTCCACTCCCAGCGACGTGGACATGGTGGCTGTGGGCTCGTACTACGCCGGCGCGCATATCATTCACATAGACGGCGGCTACGGCGGCACCGGAGCAGCGCCCGACATCGCCAAGAAGAACATTGCTATGCCCATCGAGTACGCCATCACCAAGGTTCATGACTTCCTGAGAGAGGAGGGCATCCGCGATGCCGTGACGCTCATCGCCTCCGGCGGCATTCGGACCGCCCATGACCTGGCCAAGGCTATCTGCCGGGGCGCGGACGGGGCGGTCATCGGGACGGCGGAGTTGGTCTCGCTGGAGTGTGTCCGCTGCGGCAACTGTGAATCGGGACGCGGCTGTGCCCGGGGCATCGCCTCCACAGACTCCGAGCTGGCTGACCTGTTTGGGGAGGACTGGGCCACACAGCGCCTGGTCAA
>Ga0105101_10001338_pt1 | contig 10726 bp, 9 predicted proteins | sample PPLLak21cMay2015_2_FD_87037 | JGI IMG/M metagenome (GOLD analysis project Ga0105101, IMG submission 87037) | Freshwater sediment microbial communities from Prairie Pothole Lake near Jamestown, North Dakota, USA - PPLs Lake P8 Core (1) Depth... | ecosystem: Environmental > Aquatic > Freshwater >...
AGGACGTGACGATCCTTGCTCTCCCACGGGCTACGCCTTCCCAAGGGCTTAACGATCTGTCACGTCCTGAACCTTTGCCATCGTATAATCAATGGCGGTGGGTTGAACATACAAGGGTTAGGGAGAGGGGGTAGAGCATGATGGTCTCCGCCGTTCAAAGGTTTCCTGACCGTGGACGCGGCGTATTGACGGAATAGCGAAAAACTTCAGGAAGCCATGATTCCATGGACAACCGGAATTCCAAGCGTTTGCAGCGCGGCCGCGGCGCGACCTTCAGTCCGGATAATCGCTACAGCGCGCACACGCAGGAAGCGCTGGACGATGGCTGGGGCAGCCTGGATGCGCCGCTCGAACCGCTGCGCACCATCTTCACTCTTGATTCAAGCCGCACGGTCATTTCTTATAACGATTCACCGGATGTCGGTTTCGACCGTTCCATCAATCCGTACCGCGGTTGCGAGCATGGTTGCGTCTATTGCTTCGCGCGCCCATCGCACGCCTGGCTCGGGCTGTCACCCGGACTCGATTTTGAAAGCCGCCTGTTCTACAAGCCGGACGCACCGGAACTACTGAAGAACGAGTTGGCCGCGCGCAGCTATCGGCCGGCGCCGATCGCGGTCGGCATCAATACCGACGCCTACCAGCCGGGCGAACGAAAACTCAAAATCACGCGCCGCATTCTCGAACTGCTGGTCGAGTGCCGGCACCCGTTCAGTATCGTGACCAAGTCGGCGCTGATCGAGCGTGATCTGGACCTGCTGGCTGAGGCCGCCGCGCACAAGCTTGTGTCCGTCGCCGTGTCCATCACCACCCTCGACCGCAGCTTGGCGCGCCGCATGGAACCGCGCGCCGCGGCCCCGCAGCGCCGCGTCGAAGTCATCCGCAACCTGAGTGAAGCGGGTGTGCCGGTCAGTGTGCTGGTGGCGCCGCTGATACCGGTGCTCACCGATGGCGAGATGGAAAAAATCCTGGATGCCGCGCACGCCGCCGGCGCCCGCGCGGCGGGCTATGTGTTGCTGCGCCTGCCGCATGAGTTGAAAGAAATGTTCGAGGCGTGGCTCACGGCGCACGAACCGGGCAAGACCGCGCATGTCATGAACCGCATCCGCGACATGCGCGGTGGCAAGGACTACGACAGCCGCTTCGGTGCGCGCATGCGCGGCACCGGTGAATATGCCGATCTCCTCGCCAAGCGCTTCGCCATGGCTGAACGGCGGCTCGGCCTTGGTGATCTTCCGCCGCTTGATGCATCGCAATTCCGCCCGCCACGCAGCAGGCCGCAACTTGAACTGTTCTGATCCATCTCGTGGGTCTGTAGGTGTAGCCCGGATGAAGCCCTTCGACTTCGCTCAGGACAGGCGCAGCGGAATCCGGGGCTGTGTTCCCGGATTCCGGCGCTTTGCGCCTGCATCCGGGTTACGCGGTTGCTCTCGTCAGCCGAGGGCGCTGAGGCGTTCCAGCCCCTCGCGCGCAATCTCGCGCACGTCGGCCACGTCATCTTCCAGCAGGCGCTGGAGATGCGGTTGCACCGCGGGATCATGGGTCAGCGACAACAGATGCGCGGCGTCGCCGCGGATATGGGCATCGCGGTGCGTGCTGAGTTCAATCAGCGCCTCGACCGCGCGCCGCAGCGCAGGTTTGCCTTCCAACTCTTCGAACACGGCGCTGATGCCGATGCGCACGGTCAGTTCGGTATCGGAGTCGCCGAGCAGGCGCAGCAACGCATCCAGCACCGCCGGGTCGCGCGCAACCTGCGCGCTCACCTTCGGCAATGCACCTTCCTTGAGGAGTTCGTGGAAATATTCAGCCAGTCCCTCGGGCGTGCCGGCGCGCTCCACCCACTGCTTGAGCTCGGCCGGCGAACGCAGGCCTTCCAGCTCGAACGGCCCGATACGCATCCACGGCACGGTGCGCACGCCAAACTGCTGGGCGATTTCCGGGCGCGCGCCGATATTCACGACCTCGAGTCGCCCGATGTCGCCGCTTTTCACCAGGTCGCTCAGTGCCGCGAGCACCGTCGGGCAGTACGGACAGGTCGAGGTGAGGAGTAGCAGAGCCTCTGGGCGAGCAGCCTCGGTCATGGGCATGTCATCTGAACAACCCTGATTCTGGAAGAACCTGCGCGCGCCCAGTTGAGCGGTGGGTTAGGTTCCGTTCGGGCTCTCGGCCCGTTGGTCTCATGACGCACGACCAAGGTTCCCGAGCCTCTCCAGCGTCTCGGCGGCAAGCTTCAAGGTAAGCTTGCCTGCGGGGAGATCCCGGCCCAGTGCGGCAGCTTGACCCGCGTAGAACGTGCTGAAGTCAGCGGAACCCTGAAATTCTGCTTCCATGCGTAACGGCGCGAGCGCAGCCGCGGGCAGCGGAAAGGATGGAACGCCAGTTGCGATCGGCCCCAACTCACGCGTGATGCGATTCATGAAAACACGCGCGGGAAGCCCGGTTAACACATTCGTGATGACGCTGGGGTTGTCGCGTGCCGACTTGAGGGCCGCGCGGTAGGGTTTGGAAATGCTCGCCTCGGGGCAGAGCAAGTATGCCGTGCCCATCTGCACCGCTGAAGCACCTAATGCCAATGCGGCGGCGATGCCGCGTCCATCAGCAATTCCGCCCGCGGCGATGACCGGAACCTTAACGGCATCGACTAACTGCGGAACGAGAGCAAACGTACCGACCTGGGATGCAAGATCTGTCGTTAAGAACATGCCGCGATGGCCACCGGCTTCGATGCCTTGGGCGATCACTGCATCAGCACCGTGACTCTCGAGCCAGCGAGCCTCTGCAACGGTCGTCGCGGAGCTGAAGATCTTGCAGCCTGCGGCCTTGAGGCGATCGATCAGGGATTTCTCGGGCAGCCCGAAGTGGAAGCTGACGACTTCCGGCTTGAGTTTCACGACCACGTCACACATTTCCGCACCAAAGGGGGCGAGCGTGGAGGCGGGTGTCTCGGGAGAAGCGACCATCAGATCGTCATAATAGGGGGCGAGCCGCTGACGCCATGCGCTCTCGATCGCCGCGTCTCGTTTTGGCACAGGCAAAAGAAATTGAGGTTAAGCGGCTTACGGGTTTTGGCGCGAATTCTGCCAACTTCATCACGCACCTGCGCTGGTGTCAGCAACCCACAAGGAAATGAGCCAAGCCCGCCCGCCCCGGAGACGGCAACCGGCATGTCAGGGCTCGTGTGTCCTCCCATTGGCGCCTGCACGATGGGGTGTTCAATCTTTAAGAGGTCAAGCAGCCGTCTGTTTGGCCAAGCTGCAAGTCGGAGCGGCGCCCCTTGTGCCCGGGCCTCGCTTGCAATGAGCAGGTTCTGGGTGCCGCCGATTGAGAAAGCGATTCCGCCGGCAGCGGCAGACCTCATAAATGCACGCCGTTTATTCTTGTTCATTTATTTCTCCCACAAATGCGGAGCGATACTTTCGCTCACGAAACCTAACAGTGTAGTTAGACAGAGCTCAGCATTTTCAAAGAATAGACAGAATTCTGTCTATTCCGGATTTCCCATGCCTGTTCAGAAACTGGCATGACTGTGTCGTTCCGACTCAATCAGCCCCATACACTACGCCGGCAGCAGCAGTCTGTCTCCTGAAAATACAGAATATCGACACGTCACTCGAAATCGACTCAAGCGGTGCCGAGCAGCGCCTGTATATGCGCCACCACCGAGCGTCCCAGGACAGGCAGGTTGTAGCCGCCTTCCAGCGTTGAAACGACGCGGCCGTACGCGTGCCGGTGGGCCACTTGCATGGCCTGTTCGGTCACCCAGAAATAATCACTCTCGTCGAAATTCAACTGCGCGAGATCATCGTCACGGTGCGCGTCGAAGCCTGCCGAGAACATCACCAGTTGCGGTTTGAAGGCCTCAAGTGCCGGCAGCCAGCGCGTCTCGACGATCTCGCGAAACTGCTTTCCGCCGGAACCGGCGGCCAGAGGCGTGTTGATGATGTGATCCGCGGTCGGCGCTGTGCCGCTGTGTGGGTAATACGGATGTTGAAAGGTGGAGCAGTACAACACGCGCGCATCCGTGCCAAAAATATCCTCGGTGCCATTGCCGTGGTGTACGTCGAAATCCAGGATGGCGACGCGCTCGATGTCGTGTTCGGCCATGGCGTGCGCGGCGCCCACCGCCACGTTGTTAAAGATACAGAAGCCCATGGCACGATGGCGTTCCGCGTGGTGTCCGGGCGGCCGCACGCTGCAAAAAACCGCACCTACTTCGCCACGCATCACCAGGTCCACGCCCTGCACCACTGCTCCGGCAGCGTGCAACGCCGCCGACAGGGTATAGGGGTTCATCGACGTGTCGGGGTCCAGGGCCACCATGCCTTGCTGTGGCGCCAACCGGAAGATCGACTCGACGTAATCCGGGTCGTGCACACGCTCCAGCTGCGCGCGCGTGGCCGCGGGGGATTCGTAATGACGCAACACGCCATCCAGCCGCGAGGCGATGAGCTGATCGTGGATCGCCCACAGGCGCGCCGGGCTCTCGGGGTGCCACGCGCCCATGTCGTGGCGCGCGCAATCCGGATGGGTGATCAGGGCGACTGTCATGTTCATTCCCACCGGACGAGAAGAACGCAAGTTGGGGAGGGAAAATGGTGGCCGGGGACAGAATTGAACTGTCGACACTGCGATTTTCAGTCGCATGCTCTACCAACTGAGCTACCCGGCCGTGGGAGGGCGGATTATAGAGAACTGCCCGGGGTTTGTAAAAAAACCCCGACCAAGGCGAATGGCGCTTAGCTTAAGCGCCCTTGCCCGAGAATACGGCGCTTGAGCCATGAAATGTGCAACGTAGTCCGCATGCAGCCCTTCGACTTCGCTCAGAACAGGCGTAGCGGAATGCGGGGAAAATGCTCAGCCGCGGCGCCGATTCCCGGATTGCGCTGCGCTCCATCCGGGCTACATACGCTTGCCAGCGTGGGTGCTGGGCACTGGGTGGGCCCGGTTGGCGAGGATAATGGCGCCAAGTCGCGCGCGTGCAGTCCACAAAGTATGCAGGGTTGAAATGCCGCGGTCGCGCCGCTAATGTCGCGAGCCTGCCTAAGAATCGTTGTTATGTGGCGTTTTGCTCCGGATATCCTGAACGTGAAAGTCGTCCTCATCAATCCATACGAACTCGGCCGTCAGCCGTTCGGCCTGGCCGAGCCGGCCGCGTGGCTGACGCGCGCGGGCTGCGAGGTGCAGTGCCTCGATCTGTCCCTGCAAATGCTCGAACCCGAGGTGCTGGCCGGCGCCAATCTGGTCGCCATCTACGTCGCGATGCACACTGCCACGCGCATCGCGGTCGCGGCACTGCCGCGCATCCGGCAACTCGCCCCGCACGCGCACCTGTGCGTATACGGCCTGTATGCGCCGATGAACGAGGCGATGTTGCGCGAATTGGGTGTGGAAACGGTGCTGGGCGGTGAAGTGGAACCGGCGCTGGTGTCGCTGGTGAAACGTTTGCAACACAGCGAGGCAACGCAGACCGAGCCAGTGACGAGTCTGGCGAAAATCGATTTCCTGCTGCCCGACCGCTCCGGACTGCCGGAGCTGGCGCGCTACGCGCACCTGATCACGCCCGAGGGCGGCAGCAAGGTGGTCGGCTTCGCCGAGGGTTCGCGCGGCTGCAAGCACCTATGCCGGCATTGCCCGGTGGTGCCGGTGTACCAGGGCAAGTTCCGCATCCTGCCGGTGGAGCTGGTGATGGCCGACATCCGCCAGCAGGTGGCGGCCGGCGCGCAGCACATCTCGTTCGGCGATCCGGATTTTCTCAATGGCCCGACGCATGCCGAGCGGCTGGTGCGCGCGCTGCACGCCGAATTTCCGCAGCTGACCTATGACGCCACCATCAAGATCCAGCATCTGCTTGCACATCCCGAGCTGTTGCCGGTATTAAAGGACACCGGCTGCCTGTTCATCACCTCGGCGATCGAAGCGGTGGATGACCGGATACTGGACTACCTCGCCAAGAACCACACCAATGCCGACTTCGGTCGCGCCGTGCAGCTGGTACGCGCGGCCGGCATCGCGCTCGCGCCGACCTTCGTGCCGTTCACGCCGTGGACGACGCTCGAAGGCTACATCGCGCTGCTCGCGCGCCTCATTGAGCTCGAGCTGGTCGAGAGCGTGCCGCCGATCCAGCTTGCCATCCGTCTGCTGGTGCCGCAGGGCTCGGAGCTGCTCAAGCTGCCGGGCTTCATGCAGCATCTCGGTGCGTTCGATTCGAAGCTGCTCGGCTATCCGTGGCAGCACGCGGATGCGCGCGTGGATGCCTTGCAGAAGGATATCCAGGCGTGGGTGACCGAGGCGGAAACCAAAGGCATCACCCGCCGCGACAGCTTCGCGCGCATCTGGAAGTTGGCGCATGCCGCGGCCGGACTGAACGCACCGGCATTGCCGCCAGCCGGCGTGACCGTTCCCGCTGCGCGCCTGTCGGAGCCGTGGTACTGCTGCGCCGAGCCGACCGACCAACAGTTGCAGAGTTTCTAGGGAAGGACACAAAAACGCCCGGCGATGCCGGGCGTTATTTTGATCGAGGGGCAACAGCTATTTTTTGCCGGACGGCGGCACGTAGCCGGCCGGTGGCGCCGAGCCCTCCCCGAAGAAGAATTTTTCCATCTCGCCCTCGATGAATTTACGCGTTTTCGGGTCGAGCGGGGTCAGGCGGTTTTCATTGATCAACATGGTCTGGTGCGACATCCACAGTTGCCAGGCCTCCTTCGACACATTTTCAAAAATGCGTTTGCCGAGTTCGCCCGGATAGGTCTGGAAATCGAGCCCGGGCGCCTCGCGGCCGAGCTTCACGCAGTTCACCATACGACTCATTTTTCGATTCCTCTATTGAAGCATTATGAGAACCTCTAAAAATCGCTTCTCATGTAGGTTGGGTCAAGCCGCGTCAGCGGCGGACCCAACAAAATCAGATTGTTCGGCGGGTTTCGCTTCGCTCAACCCACCCTACACTTGAAATATTAGAGGTTCCCTTATGTCAGTTGTCACCGGCGCGCGTGGGGGTGAATGCACGTCAAGTGCATTCACCAATGACCCGACTTACCCGCAACTGTTGCAGTAAACGTTTGACCGGTGCCGCCAGACCGCGCGCGTCCGGCTTGTCGGGGTTATACCAGACTGCCGGGGCACACTCCATCGCCGTACGACTAGTCCCCGTCAAGCGTGCGGGTATCGGTGTGATGCGCAGCTGGAAGTGACTGAAGCCGTGGCGCCGCACCGGCCAGGGCGCTTCGGTTGTTATCTTCAGTCCGAACGCGTCGCGGCAATAGTCGTCCGCCGGTGTATCCAGCGCGCATTCCGGGAAACCCCACAATCCGCCCCATACGCCCACCGGCGGACGTTGCGCGAGCAGCACATGGCCGCGCGTATCGCGGATCATGAGCATCGCGATCTCGCGCACCGGCAATGTCTTGCGCGCGCCGCGCACCGGAAATTTCTCCGGCTGCCCCAGTGCGTGGGCGGCGCAATCCTGTTGCAGCGGACAGGCCGGACAGGCCGGCTTGCGTGTCCGGCAGAGCGTCGCGCCCAGGTCCATGATCGCCTGGGTGTAATCGGCGACACGCGCCTTGGGCGTGTAACGTTCGGCGAGCGTCCACAGGGATTGCTCGGTGTCGCGCTGCAAGACCGGTGTTTCGATCGCATGCAGTCGCGTGAGCACGCGCTTGACGTTACCGTCTAGAATCGGATGGCGCTGCTGGAAGGCGAACGCCAGGATCGCGCCGGCGGTGGAGCGGCCGATGCCCGGCAGGCTTGAGACCGCTTCAATATCGCGCGGGAAGTTTCCGCCGTGTTGCCTGACGATGATCTCGGCGGCGCGCTTCAGGTTGCGCGCGCGGGCATAGTAGCCGAGCCCGGTCCAGTGGTGCAGCACGCTGTCGAGTTTGGCGCGCGCCAGCGTCTGCACGTCCGGGAAGCGTTTCAGGAAGCGCTCATAGTAGGGAATGACCGTGCGCACCTGGGTCTGCTGGAGCATGATCTCCGATACCCAGATGCGATACGGATCGCGCGAACGCTGCCAGGGCAGGTCCTTGCGGCCATGCCGGTCGTGCCAGGCGAGCAGCCGGCGGCGCAGCGCGCGCGCATCGTTTGGCGCGGATTGCCGCATGCGAATTACTTTTTCTTCTTCGGTTGCAGCAGCTGTTCCAGGCCCTTCTGCAACTGTTTCTCGATCTGTTTTTCCGCTTCCTTCTTGAGCAGCGCGCCGAAGTCGACGTTGAAGCTGGGCTTGGCAAAAGTGCCGGCGACGATCACCGGTACGGTGGTGCCGCGGCGCTCGGCGCCTTCGGCGACCGTTGCATTCAGGCGGTAGTCCAGGATTTCGCGCGTCAGGTCGGCCGTGCCACGGCCGGTGGCGCGCAGGTTCGGGCCGTCCAGCACGAGATCGTCGTTCTGCGCCACGCCGTTCACCACGCGCACGTTGGCGGTAAGCGACTTGAACACCGTGGCATCACTCTCCGTGGTCTTCACGACCACCGGCTTGCCGCGCGCCGCGTCCCGCAGGGCGCGCGCCTGCTCGATGAGTTTGACCAGATCCACGCCTTCGATTTTGCCGTCGCGGAACGCGATCGCAACCGTGCCATTCAGGGTCTTCTTGATCTGGCCCGCGTCAAATCCCTGGGCGGTCAGCTTGAGGCCGATATTGCCGGTGCCGGTGTAGTGATCGAAAAGTTGCATGTCCTTGAGCAGCGGGCCGATCTGTACTTGCTCGAGTTTCTCGTTCATTTTCAGTTGCGGTGTTTTGCCACGCACGTCGAGTGCGGTTTCACCATGGTAATTGCCGCCGTACAGCTTTGCCTGATTGGGTCCGAGGGCAATAAGGCCGTTCTTCGCGTTGAGCTGGATGTGCGCGTCGTTCGAGCGCAGGCCGAGCGCCTTCAGTTCCTGAATCCGGAACTTGCCTTTCACGTCCAGGCTGCGCAGCATCGAGAGCGGCAGTTCCACCGCCGGCCCGGCGGCTGGCGCCGGCGTGCTCTTCGCGCCTGCGGCCGGCTTGCCGGCCGGTTTCTCCGCAACGAGATAACGGTCGAGGTCGATCTTGTCGAGCGCAAGATCGAAGCGCACCGCCGGACTGGCGAAGTTCCGGATTTCCATCGAACCGGTCAGTCGGCTGTCGTCGACCTTGAGGTCGAGCTTCGCGAGCTTGAGTGCATCCGGCGAGGCGGTCAGCCGGCTCTGGAGCGCGGCCTTGATCGGCGCCGCCTTGTCGCGTGCCAGCTCGAAACCGAGGCGCAGGTCCAGCGGTTCGCCGGAGACGAACCGGCCGGTGGAAAGTTCCAGATTGCGCACGGCGAGCAGGCTGCCGGCGGTGTCATCGCGCCACAGGATGTTGGCGCGACTGATATCGAGACCACCGATGCTCAGGGCTCCGATCGGCAGCTTGCCGGGTTTCTTCTTTTCGGTTTCCGGCGGCGCGGGTTTGGCGCCCTTCGCCAGCATGTCTTCCCAGTTGTTGCGGCCGGCGGCGTTTTTGGCGAGGTTCAGGTTGAGGCCGTGCACGAACACCTTGTCCACTTCGATCCGACCGCGCAACAACGGTAAAAACTGAACGTGCACGCCGGCGGCGTCGATCTTAGCAAACGCTTCCTTGCCGAAACCCGGTGCGTTGGCGAGCTCCAGTCCGCCGGCCTCGACCCCGAGGCGCGGGAAAAACGACCAGCCGATCTTCTTTTCGATTTTCAGGTCGCGCCCGGTTTGTTCCTTCACCAAGCGAATGATCTCGTCTTTGTACTGGTTGGGATCGAACACGAAGGGGAGAACAACCGCGGCGGCGATCAGCAGGCCGACCAACACGGCCAGGGTCAGGCCCAGAATCTTCAAGGTTTTATTCACTGTGCCTCCGTAGAGGAAGGATGGAGCGGGCGATGGGAATCGAACCCACGTCTCTAGCTTGGGAAGCTAGGGTAATACCATTATACGACGCCCGCGTGGCTTGCCTGCTTTCAACCCGGTGCTGCCGGTCCGGGAAATGCATGCGGTGCAAGCACCTGCGGCTGCATTTTACGACCATGGACGCTAGAATGGTAAATCATTTTCGGTAAGCAAGCTTGCACAGAAATAGCCAGTATTATTCCCGGCACTGTAGGCCATGCAGCCGGAGGATTCAGGACGTCGTGATGAAAATTGTGGTCAACGGACAGGAACGGGCGCTCGCCGCCCCGGTGACGGTCGCCGCGCTGCTCGACGAGCTCGGCATGGCCGGCAAACGCGTGGCGGTTGAGGTCAACCAGGAGATCGTGCCGCGCAGCCGGCACATGGATTTCAAACTCAATGACAGCGATCGCGTGGAAGTGGTGTTCGCGATCGGAGGTGGTTAATGCAAGCAGACCTGCAAAAAAATAGTCATATTCAATGAATGCACCCGTGAACCAATCCGCCGACGCGCTGGTGATCGCCGGCCGGGCATACAGCTCGCGCCTGCTGGTCGGCACCGGCAAGTACAAGGACATGCAGGAAACCCGGCGCGCCATCGAGGCGAGCGGCGCGCAGATCATCACCGTCGCCATTCGCCGCACCAATCTCGGCCAGAACCCGAACGAGCCGAATCTGCTCGATGTGCTGCCGCCGTCGCAGTACACCTACCTGCCGAACACCGCCGGCTGCTACAACGCCGACGACGCGGTGCGCACCTGCCGGCTGGCGCGCGAACTGCTCGATGGTCACGACCTGGTGAAGCTCGAAGTGCTGGGCGACGAGAAGACGCTGTACCCGGATATCCCGGCCACGCTCAAGGCCG